>WLWD01001683.1_pt1 | contig 59378 bp, 28 predicted proteins | sample 6712731 | NCBI WGS metagenome assembly WLWD01 (sample SAMN12718690, study PRJNA576275) | sponge metagenome | isolation source: marine sponge | host: Mycale hentscheli | place: New Zealand: South Island, Marlborough, Capsize Point | collected 2014-11-01 | reverse complement strand
TGGAGAACAAGTATCAACCGTCCAATCCTATCAGTGTGAAAGCATATCTCGTGGACAAGGTGTCAGATGAGTTACCTATTAGTCCAGTGTTGGGTGCAAACAAGTGGGAATTCATAAAAGGTTTAGACTTAGCTGATCCTTTATTTGACAAGCCAGGGAAAATAGATGCTATTTTTGGCTCTAATGTTCTTAAGAGAATTATTCTTCCTAGTACAGTTGCAGGTGGCGACAAAGAACCTATGGCCTTCCAAACAGTCTTTGGCTGGGCTATCACTGGTGAATGTGAAGGAGCTCAGTCCAACAATTCCATTCACCTTCATGTGACCTGTGAACCTGAGGAAGACTTGGACCAGCTCTTGAAGAAGTTCTGGGAGGTGGAACAAGTGCCAACTTCCTTGGATAGCTCTCTCAATGCTGAAGAAAAGCAAGCAGTGGAGACTTTCCGTGACTCAGTACACCAACAGCCAGATGGCCGATATGAAGTTGCTCTACCCCGCAAGATCCAATCTCACAAGTTAGGCGAATCTCGAGACACAGCATGCCGAAGGTTATACTCTATGGAGAAATCACTAACCAAACGGGGGGACTGGCCAGTTTTCCGAGATGCAGTGCTGGACTATCTTCATCAAGACCATGCAGAGAGAATTACTTCTGAGGTAGTGAGTGTGGGTGAGAAACAGTGTTATTATTTGCCCATGCATGCTGTAACCAAGCAGAGCTCTACCACAACCAAAGTACGCATAGTCTTTGATGCTTCAGCAAAGACAACTAATGGTAAATCTCTCAATAGCATTCTATCTTCAGGGCCTAATGTATACAGCCATATTGTGCAACAAATACTTCGCTTTCGCATACATCGTGTTGCTATGACTGCAGATATATCCCAGATGTTTAGGCAAATCCTAATTGCTGAGAAAGATAGAGATTTACATCGATTTGTTTTCCGTTCCTCACCTGATGAACCTGTAAGTGACTACAGAATGAAACGTTTGACTTTTGGGGTCACTAGCTCACCTTACCTTGCTACCAAAACATTACGACAAGTAGCTAAAGATCATTACTCTGAGTTTCCGACAGCAGCTGAAATAGTAATGACTGACTTTTATGTCGATGATTTGCTTTCTGGTACTGACACAGTAGAATCAGCATTACAACTACGTCCTCAACTTAATAAACTGCTGGAAAAAGGGAGATTTTTGCTTAGGAAGTGGAGATCTAATTCTCAAAAACTTCTTGAGTCTATTCCTGATGAGTTGAAAGAAAAGGAGCCTGTAATGGAGTTTGTGTCCCATGATGACTGTCCCAAAACATTAGGGCTACACTGGAACACACTGAAAGATGACATGTATGTTTCTATTCCAAAGATTGAGTACCATGGTAAACTAACCAAGAGAGAACTAGTCTCCAATATAGCTAAGGTCTATGATGTCATGGGGTGGCTTTCACCTGTAATTCTGTTTGCTAAATCATTACTTCAGCAGGTGTGGGAGTCCAGAGTTGATTGGGATGATTCTGTACCTGGCGATATCTTAGCCGATTGGTCGAGATGGGTTTCTGAACTTCCTGTCCTGTCTCATCGATGTATTCCACGTTGTTATACTGACCCCAGCAAGGAGATCAGCTCCAGACAAATCCATGGCTTTTCTGATGCCTCTGAGAAGGGATTTGGAGCTGTTGTGTACCTTCGAACCTTCTACTTTGACTCAAGTGTCACAGTATCTCTGGTAATCTCTAAAACTAGAGTAGCTCCTATTAAGAGGCTTACTATACCCAAGTTAGAGTTAGCAGGTGCTTTGCTCTTAGCTGAATTAATGGAAACTGTGAGAGTAGCATTGAAACTGGTTATTTCTCAGATATATGCTTGGTCAGATTCTCAAATAGTCTTGGCGTGGTTAGATGGAAATCCCAGAAAACTTCCCACCTATGTAGCCAATAGAGTGTCTCAAATCCTTGATCTTATGCCAGCTTCCACATGGAGATATGTTCCCAGTAGTCAAAACCCAGCAGACTGTGCCTCTAGGGGTGTGTTACCCTCTGCATTACTCGAGCATGACTTATGGTGGGATGGTCCAGCTTGGTTGCTGAATGAACCCTCTACATGGCCTGTCATTCCAAATACTCATAGTCAACAGGAAACTGCGCCAGAAATACACATCCTAACAGTTCAAGTCGAGAAATTCGATCTTGTATCTCGGTATTCTAGTGTCACTCAATTAAAACGTATCATTGCCTTCATCTATCGCTTCTACAGAGCTTGTCAGAAAAAGAACAGAACGTGGTCAGATCATTCATTATCACCTCTTGAACTTAACCACTCACTCAATGTTATTGTTTATCTATCCCAATGTGTGTGTTTTCCCAGTGAAGTGTTGTGCTTGCAGGCAGAAAAGGAGCTACCTACAGGGAGCAACCTGAGATGTCTCAATCCCTTCTTGGACTCTAACAAGCTCATGCGAGTAGGAGGAAGACTTCGCCATTCACGTCTCGGATACAATCATCGGCATCCTTTCATTCTACATGGCAAGGATCACCTCTCACACCTGATTCTGCGCGAGATACATGAAACACACCTTCATGCTGGTCCACAGCAAATGATTGCAGTAGCAAGTAGAGTTCACATTCTGTCCTGCAAAAGAGTGGCCAAGACTATCTATCGTGGATGTGTGACGTGCCAGAAACAAAGGGCCACAACTTATCACCAGCTCATGGGTCAGCTGCCAGCTGCTCGAGTTACTCCTGGACCTCCTTTCATTGACACAGGTGTTGATTATGCTGGGCCAGTTACTTTGAAGCTGGGACGTGTCAGGAAGCCGGCGTATGTGAAGGCTTACATTTGTATTTTTGTCAGTTTCACAGTGAAAGCAGTGCATTTGGAGTTAGTGACAGACTTGACAGCTAATGCCTTTATTGCAGCTCTTCGCAGATTTATTGCTAGACGTGGTCAACCTAGAATGATACATTCGGACCACGGGTCAAATTTTGTTCGAGCCAACCGAGACCTTCGTGAGCTGACATATGCCCTCAATAAACGTGACATATCTGATGCCATCGTCAAGTTTTGCTCCAACAATGGAGTGCAGTGGACCTTTATTCCAGAACGTTCTCCAAATTTCGGCGGCCTTTGGGAGTCAACAGTGAAATCTACTAAGAAACATCTCTCAGCTGCTACCAAGGGATATTCACTAACATATGAAGAATATTCCACAGTTCTGGCACAAGTCGAAGCTGTGTTGAACAGCCGTCCTTTGATACCAGCTGATAGTCAAGACTTAACAGGATTGGAACCTCTCACCCCTGGACACTTTTTGATTGGACAACCAATTACGGCCTTGTCTGATAAAGACTTCACAAACACGGAACGCAAGTTGAACAGAAGATGGAACCTTGTACAGTCAATAGCCCAAGAGTTTTGGAAGAGATGGTCTCAAGAATATCTGAACATTATCAACCGCTATCAGAAGTGGGTCAAGCCTCGCAGAAATATCAAGATAGGAGATGTTGTTCTTGTAAAAGACCAGACTGTATTCCAGTGTAAATGGCCACTAGGACGAGTCACTCAAGTCTACCCAGGACAAGATGGCTTTGTTCGAGTAGTAGATGTCCGGACCGACAAGGGAACGTACCGAAGACCAGTTTCGAAACTGTCACTGCTCCTATGTGAAACAGAAGCCACTCCTACAGAGATGCCTTCGGGAGGGAATATGGAGCAGCCCCACCCCTCAACTACAGGCTAGCTCTGTGGACTGATTTAGCTGTAGGTGCTAATGGACCACCTATTCACTAATTAGTGTACCTTCACTGCATTCATACAAACAATTATTCTATTCTAACATTACCTTTCTCATGCCTGCCCTTATCTTATACAATCCCCATTCCATTCCACTCACATATATACTTGTAACACTCTCATTCTATTCAGTTCTTTAACTCCCTCATTTTTTCCTTAGTTTTAGTTAGTAGTCTTTGCGTGATAGTTTGGCTGAGTTTTTATAGCTTTACCCAATTGTCGTGTGCTACTACATAGCCAATGCTTCAAGAACTTGTGGTGTTTCATTAACTGTTTCCACACTATCTGGTTGGGCTTGCGTTATCTCTGCTGATTCAGATGACTCAGTTGATGTGTCATGCACTTCCGGTGTAGGATATTCTGTTACATCTCCAACATTGTCAGTAATGGAGGTAGTTGTTACTGGTGTAGGGCTATGTGAAGTCGCCAGATCTTTCAATTGCTCAATATGCCTCTTCCAACTCTGACCATCCTGAGTTTTCACCATGTACGTCACAGGAACCAACTTGGAAATAACTGTCGCCTGTACATAAGGATCTCCTGGACGTAAGTTGCGAGCCATCACTGACTGTCCTTCTACAAACTCTCGCTGTCTTGACCTTGAATCGTGGTTTGACTTCTGTTGTGCTTGTTTACTTTCAACACATCGTGCTCGATCTGGTCGAAGCAAATCAAACCTTGTACATAGCTGTCGCTTCAGCAACAACATACACGGGGCAACACCTGTTGTTGCATGAGGAGTACTTCGGTAGGTCAATAAGAAATTGCTAAGTCTTTGATTGGCTGAAAACCCCTTATTCACTGTTGCCTTCATTGACTGTTTAAAGGTCTGAATGAACCGCTCTGCCAAGCCATTTGAGGCTGGGTGATATGGTGCACTCCTCACATGTTTAATTCCATGGTTTTTCATGAACACCGCAAATTCCTGAGATACAAATTGTGGCCCATTGTCTGTAACTATCTGACTTGGTAGACCATGTGCTGCAAACATCTGCCGAGGACTCTCCAAAGTTCGCTGAACCGTAGTGTTTGATAATGCATGCACTTCAGGCCACTTGGAATGTGCATCAACTGCTATGAAAAACATTGATCCTTGAAACGGACCAGCAAAGTCCAAATGAACTCGCTTCCAGGGTCGTGACGGCCATACCCATGGATTCAAAGGTGCTGTGGGAGGGGAACTCTTCACTGCCAAACAAGAACCACACTGTCGCACTAGTGTCTCTATATCAGCGTCAAGACCCGGCCACCACATGTATGCTCGTGCCAGTGTCTTCATGCGCGACATTCCTGGATGATCTAGATGAAGTTCCTTCAACAGCTTCTCCCGTAACGTCTCTGGTACTATTGCCCAAACACCGCATAAAGCCACATTCTCCTCCACTGTTAGCTCATTCCTCCTTCTCCAAAATGATTTCAAACTGTCATCTTCCATATGTTCTGGCCAACCTTCCAAGGTTTAGCGAAGAACCAAATTCAATGTCTTATCTTTCAGTGTTGCTTGTCGCAGTGTTGCTGCAGTTAGTGATAGGGTTTCCACTTGCGAAATATTAAAAATGGTTGGTTCCGAGCAATAATTTTCCTGACATAGTTGTTCTAACGGCAATCTAGACAATGCGCCTGCATTGGCGTGTGCTTGAGTTGGCCTAAATATTTAAGTTCCTAACTGTTGCCAGTCTTCAATAGACATTAGATGGCAAAAATAAGTAATTGTGCTCAACTGGTCCAAAAATAACAAAAAACAACAATAATAAAAAAATTAAAAAAAGCTTGCAGAGCTCATGAATACTGAAAAGGTAAACCAAACTACTTCCCTAACTTATAGAAGCTAAAGTTGACTGCCACACCTCCATAACTACCTCAAATCGTTGCGTCAACGAAACAAGTCGTTAAATGTTTACCTTTCACCAATCTTCTGTAATGAAGGATGCTCTAAGACAATAATATCAACCACAACACCTGCTACAACTACTTTCACTCTACCTATCACATCATCAGCTATCTTTCGTACACAGTTCACTTGTGCCTGAACAGACTGACTTAGCCTAGGTGGCAATGATTGAAATAACAGACTTAAATACACTTCCTAGGAGGCGTATATTACAAAGTTTATTAACATTGAAGTGAGAAATCTGATTACACGGTTTGAACGGTAAAGGAAACCTGTCACTATGAATAACTGGACATAACGTGCTGTTAAACTTAGGATTATTTACCTGTGCATGTGTGTGTGTATGTTGTGTGTGTGTGTGTGTGTGTGTGTGTGTGTGTTGACATGCTACATATCTATATAGCTATAAGAAGCTGAATCCCATATTATTATTGAGTTTTTCATAAACAGCAGTAATTGTGTGGGGTAAGCTACAGCTTCTGTTTGGGCAGTAGTGAGGTTGTGGCTACACTACTACAGCAATCTGGTAACCGTTTAACCTACTCCAAAGTCAAAACAGCAAATAACTGTTAATTGGGGGCTTAACAGCAGAAGGCTTACGTACTGGGGGACTTAAAATACAACAAGAAGTTGATTTATTGGGGGACTAACAGCAATTTACTGGGGACTTAGCATAATATATAGCTAAAAGCTAATTGTAGACTCACTTAACATATAACAAAGACAATTTATTGGGGACTTAATATAAGTCAATGAGACTTTAGTTCCGCTGCTCTTGGAGTTTACCACATATGATAATGATTTAATAAGTACACTACAAACTGAGGTATTAGAATCATAACTAATTGAAATATAAAAGTTGAAATAAAACTTTACAATATTTAATTATAAAAATAGATATTGCATTAAATAACTCACTACAGTGACATTCAAACTGTTACCCAGAGCCATGTAACACTGCCTTATTGTGAGATGACGAGGGAAGCTAAAGTCTGCTGGAAAACACATTAAATTCGCCACCTCCCTCGGAGTAAAATAACGGAGTTTGAGACTCCGCAGTTTCTTGACGTCATTATCAGATTCTTTAAACTCTGCAAAGCATTTCTTGAAATCTTCCTCTGTTAGTGAACTCTGTAGCACCGATCCAGTTCCTACGGCGTAGTTTCCGTATCCTTTTGTAAAACAGCACGAATTAGCGGAAGTAGTTCTAACGATATCAAGAGCCATTGCGTACTTGCAGAGTATCTTATCTGGGACAAGACATTCGGAAATAACCTCATCGTCCAAATCTTGTAGATAATGTGAAAGCTGTTTGCAAGCCTTAATTGAATCTTCAATATCCTTATTACAGCTTGGACTACCTAATGACTGCATATTGGATTGTAGAGCTTTAATAATGATCTCTGGATCAGTAATAGGAGATTGCTGACCAACGCCGCTATGTTCTTCGTGAGCAAACGTCAATGGCTTTTTCTTGGCGAGGAGGTAGTATCGTAATCTTGAATTGGGGATTCCGAACTGACTAGGACTCAGCAGAAATTCTTGAAACTTGTAACCTAATGACTGTAAAACTCTAACAAACTCATCTCTGGTGTTCGAACACTCAAAGCCTTTCACGTTCTCCATCAGAACATAGTCAGGTGGGCACCGCATCTCTTGTAGAATGTGCATTAAATGGAAAAAGCTGTCGGTTCTTCTGTCTTGGTTATCTCGCTGGCTTCCTTGCCTGGTAAAGGGTTGACAAGGAGGGGAGAGGAAGAAAACGTTGGCTCTAAAGGAGTCTAATTCACTAGCAGTCATACCACAAATGTTCCTTCTCATTTGGTTAGTACTGGGAAAGTTGTGAAGATATATTGCAGTCGTGTTGGTATTGACGTCTATGGACGCAACAACTCCATCTTCTTCAGGTGTAGAGGAAGAGGTTCCAGACTGCAAGAAAGCGTAATGAAATCCTCCAATTCCCGCGTAAAACTCGGCTACTCTGTAAGGAACACCAGTAGAAGAATTCATTTTTTTTCTAACCTTGAACGACCCTTTTCCTTTAAACTATTTCCGACTCCAAATAAAACGCACTACTACACCAAACGGTGACACTACTAACACAAGTAAACTGTGCGCTTCACGCAGCAGTTGTAGAAATGGGTTTATTTTCTTTGTTGCTTGTTTGCTCGATTCTGTCCATTTCGACGGGCGTAAGTGTCCAAAATCACTCAGCTCTTTCCTTGGTGTCTGCGGGCCCCGATGGAGCACTGGATAGTGGGAGCTCCAGAGAAACGGGACAGCAAGCGAAACCTGGAGAAGATGGAGGGAGTCCTCCAGGAACTAAAGGAATCCTTGGAGCTGAAACTCAAAAGATTCCTAAAACCAAACCAGTAGGGAGTTCTACTCCTTTATCATGTGATCCTAGAGTGGTGAATGATAAAGGAAACCATTATAAGGAAACTTTGTCTTGGGTGTTCTCTAGTACAACATTTTTCAAGTGTGCTGATGAAATCAGTACCAAGCTGAAGGAAATCTTTGCAGCTGGTGCTATGGGTGAAAGTGTGAGGAAGAAGGCAACAGAAGATGGTGTTACTGACTTGTGCCCTGTCTTTGTAGAGTTAGCCTCCATTGTAACACTGAGCCCATTGGAATTACGATCTTCCATCTGTGAGCAGAATGCTTTACATACCACTGAAATCGAAGAAGGAGACATTTGTGACAAAATGGAGCTCAAGAGAACCGTGAATGAGGGTCACTATGAGTCTCTGGGTTATTTGCCTAGTGTGGCAGAAGTTTTCAGGACATTAACTGAAATGAAAGAGGTAGACTGTCGAGATATGTGTGGAGGTGAATACAAGTCTATTTTATGCAGTGCGTTCTATTCCCTCGCCAACGTAGTCGCCATACTGCAGCCGAGAAAGAGACCTGTTCCTCCGTCTAGCGGTCATGCTGGTACCACAGTGAAAAACAACGAAACACCACATTCAGCTGGACACAGTAAGTGAATTGAAGGGCTAGTTATGTGTATCTATCAGAATGTTTGTATATATATATATATATATGTAGAAGGAAGGGGTAGCCTGTCTATATATATGTATATGTATATGTAGTATACTAGTGATGTGCTTGAGCGCAAATGGTGAGCGAGCCTAAAACAACACTATTGTTAAATGAGTGGTTTTAATTTCTAACACTCACGGTACTAAAAAAAAGTCGAGTTTTTTAATTACGTATACAAGGTATGGATTCAATGCCATAGTAACCACTCCCCACAACTGTTTGAATTTGGAAGAAAAAAAAAGCAACAAAAACAAAATCACTTTAAAGAAACATTTTCTTTGTGATATTCATTGGCTAAGTAGTAGTTGTAATGCACAATACTTTCACACTTAACTGAAAGTACCTACACATTCGTAGTTAGTCTGGTAGACAATGAGTTTTCAAGTAAATACTGTTGTGTAGGGCTTATAACTATGACCAATACCAGTTAACTTACCACTGTCACTAACTCGAATGGAAACGGAACTCCAGTGAGTTTTTGAGTCTTAACTGCACCTGTAAAAGAATTCACTATCTAGGATGATGTGGGTAATGGTCGCTAAACCAGAGTGTTCCATTTAGTGAAGTTTAGGACGGAATCGAACACCGAGCTAACACAAAAATGTTAGAGTCAGAGTACAAAAGTGACATACGTATGTCCACACACATTACTTAACAAATATCTCCGATTCTCAATTTAACTGTATGGTGTCTTGCTCACTTCACTCGCTCACTAACTAAGTTTGGTTATTATATAAAAATTATGAGTGCTTAATTTTATTTGCTAAATACACACGCTCTGAGTCACTTGAGTTGAGTCAGTTTTGTGGCACTTAAAAATTAGAACTGCTCCAGAAAAACAACAAAAGTTTAGTCACACTTCAGGCTAGCAATGTATGTGGTATAGACCTGAATCTAGTTCTTTATGGCCATTGTCTTAATACTCTGCTTGTCTTGGATACCTATCAAAATCTCTGGTCATTTGCCATTATTGAGCACAGAGAAGGCTTGGGTCAATTTTGCAGCTGCTTTTTACAACTTAGCAACAGCTGGATGGACAGCATTAGCTAAGCTTGCATTGTAAAGACTCATTGGTGTAGTACAAGTTTGTCACTGTTATGCTAATAATGTGTCCAATACCCATTTGAAAAAACAGTGTGTGTACTGTGTGGGTGTCTAAGATAGCTGGTTTTTCCCTTCTGTTCATCTTTGTCAATTAAATGGTCACAAAAAGCATGTATAATTTATTTGGTGTTGTATTTTTTTTCTTTCAGTTTTCTCTATTAGCATCCAAATTTTTTTTGCATGTTTTCATTGTTTCTAACTCTCTGTGGTGATTTATGAAAGTAATGTATCAGTTAAGACAACTAACTGGTGAGCAAGCCGACTGTCCTGCAAGGGGACTTGCGTGCACTAAGCACAGCCAGCATCCAGGAAGCTCTGAGCTTATGTCTCTGTTAAACTTTGTTTTCTAGTGTCATCCTTATGTGCAGAGCTTCTGTGGTCTTCAACTCACGATTCTTACTGGTTCATGTTTCCAGCTTTGACTTCGTTCCACTTAATTAATTAATAGGGTATGTCCCGCCCGCCACTAATTTTTCTTGCCATTTATATTTTCTTTGTAAAAATCACTATAGAAAGTTAGATCTTGACTCCTGAGAGGAAGTTCTCTTGTTGTTTCGTCTTGTTTTAAATATAATTATGAATATTTGGTGGTTTAAATAAATATTATGGTTGTTGTTGTTGTTACTTGCAAGTACCTCACCACACTGTAATGCTTGAGACTGCAGTGTCATCCATTGTTATTATCCTCTACCACTTGGTTTAGTTACATCAGTCCGCTTTCTTTCTCACTTACTTTACTATGTATCCTAAATACATGCCCCACCACCACCGGTGTCGTAGTCATCTGACGATACTTTGCCAGATTCTTTACCAACCCAGCCCAGCTTTATTTATGAGTACACACACCACCACAATCGTCGTTGTCGTCGGTACTGATGACGCTTTACCCACCTGGCTCAGCTTCCAATTGTAGTATTGACATGTTGGCAAATTCATTTAATTAGTGGTTCATATTCTAACATTTGTGACCAGTTTTGGGAAAATCGGCCTAAACGCGGCAAACAAATTTTTTCAGTATCCCGGGGTAAAGCCTTATGGGTCGATTTTTTTCGAGAAAAAATTTATGGCAGAAACGGATAGACACCAGTTAGCTCTAGCTTATGACGCAGTTGTGTAAGCTCTGACGTGCTCTAGAACTCACACTAGGAGGCTAGAAACATTAGCCGGTTGGACTCGTGTACGGAGAGTTGCTAAGAAATTATTGGCTGGCTTTTCACTAACAGCCCGGAAAAAACTGTAGCTAACTAATTCACTTACTATTCTACATAATTCACGTACTCACGCAATTCTCGCCATCATAGTTTCTTAAGGAGCCATGCATTAAGCCTTTTAGATTTCTTTCAATCCGCCTGTAACCATTTATTCCATAGTGTCCCGGAGACAAGCAGTAATAGTATACGGACACAAGGCACGCCCCCTGACCTTAGCAAGGCCTTTACCCGGCGTTTTTTTCGAAATAAGCAATAATAAGTTTAGCAAAAATACAGAAGTGTTGTAGTGCGTAGGGCGAAGACGGCTTGTGCTACAGCTTCCAAATTAGGAGGACGGAATCCCAAGGTCCCGTGCAGCCTACAGGTAGAATAAATTAGAAAACTTTAGATGCCGCGTTTAGGCCGATTTTCCCAAAACCGGTCACATTTGTTCTGTCATGGCGTATCTTAGTGGGGCGTGGTCACATTGGCATTCGGCAAATTCATTTTCTTTTTTTCTTTTCTTTTTTTCATTACTCTAATTTAGGGATGGGGGCAGGGGTATATGAGTTTATTTTATTGATAATATCTTTGAAGTCAGTATTTTTAGGCCTTCATTCAATACATTCCACTTATAAAAATACATTTAAAACTATGTATAATAATGATAGTGGTGAGGGCGGGGTATTGATGCTTGGGCCCTTAATGTAATTAGAACTACTTAGCACCTTTGCAGTGTGGTTTACACTCAGCAGTACTCTGCTAGTTTCTTCAGTATGAAAAGAGCTGGGAGGGTGGTCAAACTTATCTCTGTACACCCAAACAGAACTGTCCCTTCCCCCAAAGAAAGAAAAAAAAAGTCCCCTGTTGAGTTACTTTACTTGAAATAAAGGATGGACAAAAAACCATATTTCTACTATTATGATTGAATGGTCTGGTTTCTGTGTCCTATAATTATTCCAATATACACACACATGGGTAGTGGGTGGGTGTTTAATGGGTGCACTGATCTAGAAACTCTAATTGCTCATATTTTTCGCTGGTAAATGTACTAAATATAACTCATGGCTTATTTTGATCCTTGGTTAATCATTTGTAAATTGCTGCATGCGTACACGTCTCAGCGTATATAGCCCCACCCTCTAATGTTGGTGTCCCCCTCCACCCCCTAATGAAAATTCCGGTATCAAACCCTGTTATATTCTCAGCGTGCATGCGCGAGAGGGTAGTAGCAGTCGTCCTGTCTGTCTGTCTGTCTGTTACGCTTCGGGTTTGGAGATGACTGACAATTAACCGTTAATTTAGGTATGTATGACCTCACTCAGTATGGCAGCTGTATTGTGGTAGAGTTGTTCGCGCTCTGACTTGTATGTTGCTTTGTTTCTGCGTAATTTGTCCACTAACTCCGTCTGAACTGCAGGGATATATTAGTGAGGGGAGTGTACCTCCCCCTCTCCCCCTTTGAAAATTATTATGACCCTCCTGGAGACATTTGCCCCCCTAATTTGCATCAATTTCTTTAAAATAACAATAATAAAATCCTGAAATTTCTATTTAATTATGTTGAATTGCTCTATTGAAATTATATTATTGTGAAAAAATCTTTGGACCATATTTCAATTGACTACTCTTACTCTAGTGATTGATGGTTTTTATATCTGTTGATAGCAAGGCTCGGGGAGCCAAATTGACTTTCTTTTCTTTTGGAAGATACTATTTTCTGACTTGTACTCCGTGTGGAACGATAATTTTTTCTTCTATCTTTTTTTTGTATGTGTGTTTGTGTGTGTGTGTGTGTGTGAGGTGGCTGTGTGGGTGAGGTGGTTGTGTGGTATAGTGACTCAGGGCCTGAGATCCTGAATTCAAGCCCCACTCTGGTGGAAATTTTCCATCTGCCCACCCAGCTGTGATTCGCGACCTGGTGTTTGCTGGGGTGCAAATTCAAGGTCTTTTCTCATGAAACAGCAATGGTCCAGGTGGGACTTAGGTGCCCACACCACTTGCTGCGAGGAAAGGCCTGTTCTCCTGTGAGTTCTTAGCCTGGCTCCAGGAGATTTGCTTGCACGGCTCACAGTGCCTGCTTAGTGCATAGGCATCCTGGCACTGCCAAGTGCGCATGACCGCCTAGCAGCAGCTAGATAGTTTGCATTTTGCATTTGTGTGTGCGTGTGTGTAATTGTCTATGTGTATAGCTATGCATGATATATTCTCTTTTTTTGTTTTGTTCATTTTCAGATTCTCAGCCTTCTCCATCCACTATTGTCGATCAGTCTGACATCATCATCATCATTGCCATGCCCATACTCTCTCTTCCCCTGAGTGATCTGAATATTCTGATTTCCTCACAGCCTGGTTTGCTAAATTTCGTCCTAAATGGTGTACGAGGTCTGTCTGAAGATATAAAAAAAAAGCTCTTAGGAATGGAAGATTCCAGCGCTGTCTTGAGGATGTTTTGGATTGTTAAACTTAACCCGGACAGGTTGAGCAATTTGACGGAGGAGGAATGGATGCCTATACTGGAAAACCCGAACACTCTGTTTCCTTTAGCCGTCTGGTTCAAGACGCTTGCAGTTATTAAAGTAGTGAGAAGCTTCACAAACCTTGACAGAGTGGTGCAGTACATTCACATGTACAGGAAAATCGTGTTTGCTGCATGGGATAAGATTCCCACCAAGTATGCGCCAAAAGAGGTGTTGCCTCCTACTGGGGGCAGATCGCTATTGCCAGATGCTACCCCCCTGCCAAATATATTTTCACAGGAAGGTAAATGCTAACGTTGCCTACATACTTCTTTCAATTCAATTTTGCACTCTTTCTTAAAGGTGTTTCTGATTGTCATAGTGTGTACCAACTATCCTGAATTACTAGAAAATGCTCGTGTAGCATTGGTTGGGCGAGCGAGCGAAGTTCTGGAATGCGCGCGCGCGTTTAAACGACGACGATACGTATTCAGGATTTCCATAGACTACATCTTAGAGTTGCTCGCTCGCTTCGCTCGCTCGCCAATTAGTCCCTAATTTATGCAGACCCTGCTTTACAATCACGTTAAAATTTTCGTGAACAGCAACCAAAACTGGCATTATGTCTGCTATGTATTAGGTAAAGCATCTTCAAAAATGTAGGTACGTCTAGCTGACTATGATAGGCCATTCCTCTTTACCACACTACTTGCAAGGTAAAGTATTTCCTCCGTTGCCATTGAAGTTAAGGTCTTGGTACTCAAATAATTTTAGATCTAGCTAAATCTACAAAGAACGTCCTAAAGTGTACTTTACCTATTCAGAATTATTCTGTCATGCCACCTGTCCCAGTCATTCATTCCAGCGTTGTTTTGGTTTAGAGATTCCAGATTTTCTTAGTTTTAGTTATTCCCTAAAAAATATCTTGAATGCTTAGTTTTAGTTTTTCCCAAATTTTTCATAAAGATTTAGTTAGTTTTTAGTTCTTCAATATTATGTAGATGATTTAGTTAGTTATACTATCAATTGACTTAGTTTTAGTTAATTTATGTTGTCTCTCAAATTATTCAATAATGAGACTCCTTAAAGAAAGTAGTACTGGTAGTTTTCCCAAATAACTTTATCTTCATTTAATAATGGCATACTTCAAGGTGAATTGTTTACAATAAAAATTGCTTGAGAACCCATCACCTGCTGCCACTGTAGCATTATTGGAGTAAGAAGGAGCATAATGTGTCAGGGCAGATCCACGGACAGAAATGTTCTAGAAGAAGGTCCACAGATTGAAACATCCTAGAAGAAGGTCCAGGGACTGAAATGTTCTAACAATTAAACTGTAGCATTAAAATTCATAGTAGATCCAGCTACAATAGCTTTATCAACATAATAGTACAATATAAAAATCCTTTCTTCATTTTTTAAGTAAAATTATAATTAATCAATGGAACTTGTAGCCATAGCTAATTTTTTATTTCAATAATTCCTGCTACTTGAAGTGTATAATTTGCTCCACTTTTTCTTGGATGCACATTCTATTTTCTAGCAATAAACAGCCAATATTCAATTATATTCTTTGACCACGTACATATATGGCTAGCCATGTCTTTTCTTCCTGTTATATACAGCCACAAAGTGGATACTATTAAAAAAATTTCAGATGAAATCCAATTTTTGCACCCATAATAGCTAGCTAATACAACAATTTTGTGCAATAATGAAGGAATAGATAAATTAAATAATTAAATAATAACTAAAACATTAATTAATTAATTGATTGATCAATTAACATACAGCAGATTATATTAAATTCTATTTGTTTATTACAGAAAAATTAGCTAGTTCAAAATTAACCACATAGGTTATTGGATACTAGGCCTCAAGCTCCAATGGTAGCATAGCAGTTTGACTTAGCCATTTAGTCACTCAAGTCTAGCAATGTTTCTGAGCTTAATCTGCAGCAGCTGAGAGGGTATTTTCACTACTTTAAAATTCAGTTTTGGCAAATGACAAGATCACTCATTAGAACAGCTGCATTCAACTCAGTGTCATAATTATATTTATATCTCAGTAGAATCACCTAGCAGAGAAGTGTCAAATCCAGATCCCCTATCAGCCCTTGCGAACCTCGAGGGAAGAGCAAATGAGGAGAATGTTCTAAGAACCAGCGGTAAGGGTAAGCCTTGAGTAATCAGACCTATAGCCAACTATAATAGAATGTACAGTCACAGTGCGGCATCAGCCAAAACTATATATTTATAACCAATGTCATGTTGAATCTCTTCTGTCACTTTGTTATTGTTGTTGTTGTTTTGTGTGTTTTTCTTCTCTTATATAAGAGAGGAGTTGGTGTTGTGTGCTTAATACTTAACTTTTTTCCTGTAATCTCTCCAAATAAATTTGTGAGTATAAATATTCAATCTATACAGTTTGGCCTATGCATTGTGGTAGACGTTGTTTTGGTGTCACTAGAACTTATAAGGCTTTCAGTGGTCTGGGATCCCCCAAATTCTCAGACATTCATACCACCTCCCACTTCCCTTAAGAAATGATTTCAGCTAACCAGTCTTTGAATATTTAAAGTACATGCTAGTACATTTGAGTTCAAGTCACTCTTATTGCAAATGTGGTATTGAAAATGAGTAACAGTTTTCTGGGAATTTTTTTAATGACCAAATGTCAACTTTTGCTGATCAAGCTAGTTTGAGATCTTGGAACCCTAGCCTAGCTTCACATACCATTTCTGCTATGGTATTACATTAATGATTTTCCGAACAAATTTTGCTAGAGGCTAAATTATATCTTAGACTTTATCATCATCATCATTATTATTGTCATTTTTATTATTATTGTTACTATTAACTGTCCAACCGACTACAGATCGATCTGCAGTCATCAGTCAGCTCGCCATGCCTATTCTCTCTCTTCCCCAAAACGAACTAGATCACTTGATTTCTTCAGCACCTGAGTTGCTGGAATTCTCCCTTAATAAAGTGAAGGATCTACCAAAAGATGTGAAAATGAAATTAAACATGTCACATGACTCCAGTGTGATACTGAGAATGTTCTGGATTGTAAAAATTATCCCAGATAAGTTGCGCAAATTAACCGAAGAAGATTGGAAATCTATACTCGAGAATCCGAAAATCTTATTTCCTCTAGTTGTCTTGTTCCAGAATCCTTTTTTTAAGCAAGTAGTGAAAAATTTCGCAAACCTTGATATAGTGGTACAATACATTCATGGATACAGGAATATCCTGTATGAAATGCTGGATAAATTTAACTCCCGGAATGCATTAAAGGAACGAAGAATAGACGAATCACAAGATATTTTGCAGGATTCTACAGACATTATGAACCCTGAAAATATTGGAGAAGTAACGACTTCGCATAGTGATATATTATATTCTGACCAACCAAATCTACCAGGTACTGAATTTAAAATACCTCACCATGTGGTTACTACTGGTCCAGAAGATTACATCGGCGAAAAGAAGTCTTCACATTCAGATATAGGAATTGAAGGAGAGGAATCACTGAATTTGAACTCGGACAAAAAAATTATGCCAGATCTAGACTATGACTTAAACATTGTAGATTACGGACGTGGTACAGAAGATGGGCGTGGCAAAGATTATGTGGTGACTTATCGCCAAGGTGACGAGGTCAACAGCTACAACCCAGGAAGTACTTCAGAGAGATGGGAAAGTTTTACTGATTATATGTATCTGAATGATGGTAAGTCTGACTCTATGTTTGTATGTGTGTGTACATGTGTGTGTGCTTGAAACACACATACATACACATATGAATATGAGTTGAGGATTGTATTACTATTGTTTCCAAGTGTAATGCTGAAGTAATGTACTCCACAACTGAAAAATTGTGGTTTTAAGCATTATTGTTGAATTAGAATGCAGATTGTTGTGTCTTTTTGATTAGAGAAGATGGGAGCCTGCATGCATACTATTAGGAATCAACACAAGATAGGGTGATTGTCAAATGGGTAAATGGTCGACGATAACTGAAACAACATGATAGAGATTGATAGATAAAACAACGCAGTGGTTACTGAGAGCTTTACGAATGAAAATGAAGAGAGAAAAAACACAAAATTTTCAAAGTGTGTACCACCTTTTTGACAAAGCAAAAAGTGTGAGGGTATATCAAATCTTATTTCATGTGTCTGCTATAATAACTTTATTAAGTGTTGTCATTGAGATTTTATAGATATCAAACGCACACACACATCTGCACACAATAATCCTTCAATAACACACTAAACATTGCAGCAATGTATTTCCATATTTAAAATGTAGGTGTCAATTGCAACTAGCCAGAGAGTAAACTGATTCAGCAGTAAAGAGAAAGTATCACTTTCAAATGATATATATGGACTGCTCTCAAGAAATTTATCAATTATTTGTGCGGATTTGAGCCATTATTTATTTTATTTTTTTATATATTCCAATTGTCTATGAACCTAAAATAACCACACAACTACATTACAAATTAGTTGCATGCCAGCGTTAGACCTGTTTACTGTTAGCATACACATAGTTATGTGCTTTTTTCTTTGTATTTCCCTATTTCCTAATTATTGTATGATCAGTATTATATTTTAACGTTTAATTTTAACACACTAGTTTCTTGCATCAGTGTAAAAAATTAATATTCTAGTTATCTACCTAGCTCTAACATTAGCTACTGTAGCTATTGGCTAGGGAAGTGAGTAGCCCTAGTGTATTAATAAGTCTCTAAGGATAAGTTCTACTCTTTCTCTGAAACAAACACCATCCCAATCACAAACTTGATGAGAGGGCTTTGACTGGGGGAAGAGACAGATATGGCTAGCTACTTGCAATCACACCTCAACAATGCATCCATTGCTATGGTAGCAAATTGTCAACAATTGTTAACTCTCTCAGCGGCAGAAAACAATATTGAAGTAGAACTAGCTATTAATTTCATTTACACTTCCAAGCCATTCATTTGTTAAGTCATTCATTCCTTCTCTAATTTCATAGGTGACTTCCATTCATCTAAGCAGCATCGACATGGCCGCTATCATATTCTGACAGTTTTCCTCTTACTAGGCGGTGTTATACTTGTAGCATACATTTGTATACGTAAAAGAAAGAAGGTGAGTCAAGAAAAATAACAAGTTTGAAAGATAGAACAATGGCTATTATAATTACAATTATCAAAGTTTTGACCCTTCATACAAAATAGATTGAAATTTTCTCACTTAAATATATAGCTAACACTGTCTAGACCCCTTTAAGTGAGAACGTTTCAATCTAGCTATTATTATTATATAATAAATAATAGATATTATTATAATATTTATTCTATTCAGCTGAATGAACTTGTAGGCAGCTGCAAGTCTGGAGAGTTGAAGGTTGAAAGAAACTGCATCTACAAACGTGTACTGACCACAGAGGCCTAATTCAGAATGAAGGCACAAGCTATGGTCATGCACTATGTATTCATAGCCGCATTCTAGTAGCTAACACTGTCAAAATAGCACATTATGAAATCTAGCTACATTCTAGATTTCTTTGTGCACTTTATATTTTTGTTTTAACCATCATTCACACCCAAGTGCATACAATTATGAGATTATATTTTATTGTATTATAAAATTAAATAAAGACGGAGTGTTTAATAATGTAGCTTTATTACTTTTAATGACCTTTGATCAGACTCAGAATATCATGGTCCCATACAACTATTCATTGCAAAGGTGATCTATTATAAAACTAGACAAAGTAAAGCTGACTAAATCAACACTACTACTCTCTTAGTATAATGTCCATGGCTTATTCTTTGCAAGGAAGGTAGTATCACTGTTGGAATTCCTCAAACTTGTACCCTCAATAACACACAAATTTCCCTCAGTTAGATCACTCAAAGCCCTTCACATTAGCTATCTCTCAGTCAGGATGGCATCAGTTCTGATTCAGTTCCCTTGAAAGTGTAGCCAAAGGAGGTAAGAACATAGCATTGCCATTAATCATTTGTTCTTATTTGAAAAACTGCTAGCTTAGCTGTAAATGAATGGAGTGGTTGAAAAATGTTGGCTATTTTCTTTTAGCATGCTTGCTGGTACTGGTCATCAACATAACCAACCATTCTGGAAGCCTCTCCTGTTGGGCTAGGGTACTACATTTAATGGGTGTGTCCCAATGACATACCAGTAAAGGACAGTTTGAATTCACATGTGGTAAGTGAAAACTTTCGCCAGCAGGTTCCTAGAAATGCCAGAAAAAATAGTGAAGCAGGAAACAGCCACATTTGTGCGTTTATGTGACAGAGTGTACCTAAGTGTAAAACATATTCTTTAGGGCATACAATAAGCCCAGAAGGGTGCCACAAAATCACACCTCGGCTTCGAAATATTTCATTATATTGACTTTAAACGTGTGAAAATCTAGTCCGGTGTAGCCAGACCCACGTAGCGCGCAAAGGGTCTGGCTACGCCAGACTAGTGACCACATAAAATGAACTACAACTTTACAAAACTGCAAAATTGGCACTTTTAAAATTGCATATTTCATCCAATTTATTAAATTTAACAAACAGGAAGTTAAACACTACCCATAAGGTGCGTTGTTTCAGTTGAGGAAAATGAAGTATCATCTGGTAAAGTATCATCTGGTAAAGTTCCACATAAAATCAGAAATTGATGTACATAATGCTTCACTTAAAGTATTTCCTGGGCCAAAAGTAGAAATGATGAGCAGGAAACTTGATCTTCAACAAACACTGATCACTGAGCATGTATATACTACCAAGAACTGGTCGGATGAGGTCAATAAAGTAGCTACTCAAAATAAATGTGTATGAAGTAGTGCATGAATAGGATTAAAACTTTACACCAAATGGATTTTCCCAATAGCTACAACAAATAAAATTAAGTATTTCAGTACACTAAAGAACCTACAACAGGTCAGACGATGTCATCTGACTCGAAATGCGTATGAATCTTTGGATTCACTTCCAACCCTATGCCAGCCGTTAGGTGCTTTTTTGACCCTGTTGGAGAAGGGTCCTTTTGACTCTCAATAAAACGTTACCAGTTGAATAATTTTGGACCTAAAATATGCATTACAGTGCACAAACAGAACCTAATGAATGGAACAATGCTCTAACTATGAGGTCTGAAGGTGGGTCTATATTCTCTTTGGGCTGTATAGTACCAGATAGTCACTCAGAATAATTAATAATATTCATTTAATTTAGTAAACATGGCAGTAACTATATTCATAATATTGACAAAGTATGTTTGCAGTGATCAATAATTAAGCTTATGGGGGGAAATATACATATTGTGTGATAAGGTCCCTATACCAGCAGACGATCTCCATCTCTTTCTACAGATAACACAGCACCAATTCCCGATCCACTCGCATCACACTCCAACACAAACGAATCACTAACACGTGGTACATAATTATAATGATACAGAATTACATAAAGACACCACACATAGCTCCCTGAAGGCCTCCAATCGGCCCAGTCCACCGCAACTCACCCGTCATCGCCACGAACGTATGGGGCGTCAGAATGGACGACCACCGGTGAAAGGATAAAGGTAATAAAAAAATACAAAACAGCTAAAGCATTGAATGTATTTTTAAGATGTATGGTGTGAAGTAAATCTCAAGTAATGTAAAGCATAGACTTGTGAATACATAGCTAAAGTAGAAAGTTGGAAATGATTAATCCATTATATAAGAAAGGTTAGATCTATATGATTTGATCCTACCAAAATATTCTTGAAGCTTCTTTTTAATTGCATAACTAATTTATTATTGCCCAATCAGCTGAATGAAATCATCAGCAACTATGTACATAAGCCAGGGAAGCGGATAGTCTGGCGTAGCCAGACCCTTTACCCAACCGCTACGTGGTCTGGGGACAATCACGTACACCTTGGCTGTTCTAGAGCTAGCCCCACGATTTTGGGGGGTGGTCAATTAACATTCTTTTGGCCGTCTCCTAGGCCAACATGAGTGGGCATCTGACCACTCTATAAGAGGATTTTGCGCCTGCTAACAATCTCTGGTCGCCATGTCCTTTTCTGAGACTGCTGTGTGTGCTGCTGCTGTACATTCCTCTGAGCGTTTAGGTTATAGGAATTTGAAGGAATTGCAGATGCAGGTGATCGTGGAATTCGTAATGGGTCAGGATGTGTTCGCAATTCTTCCCACAGGGTATGGCAAAAGTTTCTATGATAAGTTGCATGAAGATTCAAACAGGAGTATTGTAGTTGTTGTCACCCCATTGACAGCTATAATGGAAGACCAGGCAAGTTGGAACTGATGTAGGCATGCAAGTATTGTTAGCTTTCATATATTTTCTAGGTTTTGTGCTGGTCAACAAAGGGACTTTCAGTAGCAGCAGTTCATAGTGCCACTACACCTGAAGTGAAGGCTGGTGTACTTAAGGGAGAGTATGGCTTAGTTTTTTTTTACACCAGAATTATTGTTGGAGAGAAAATGGAGGGATGTGTTACATAGCAAGCCATATGAGCACAGAGTCCGAGCGTTCATAATTGATGAAGCTCACACAGTAAAAAAGTGGTGTGTTATAGTTTTTTAAAATTTATACTACTCATATGGATAATAAGATGTCTTTATTGATTGATTTTAATTTCATATAAAATAACTTGTGTTACAATTTTCATCCAAAAGTTTGATTACATTCTAAACAAATAGTACCCATGAAATTTTATTAAGAAAACTTTGTTATAATTCATAGGGGTGAATCATTCCGTGAAGCGCTTCTTCACATTGGTGAAGTAAGAAGTTTGTTATCTAAGGGAGTAAATATAATGGCTTTGACTGCTACTGCAACTAAAACACTTCAGAGGCAAATCGCATATATTCTTGGAATGTACTTGCCCAAGGTGATTGCAGTGCCATCTTGTAAGAACAATATAATGTAACATCTCACACTACATTGAAAAATACTTTTGAACCACTTTCGAAGAAGCTAAAAGAGGATGGAACAAATATGTATCGCATGATAATCTACTGCCGAAGTATTGTTGACTGTGCTGATATATATGAGTTTTTAAAGAGTGAGCTTGGGGACAGTTTCCTTGTAACCACCTGATGCTCCTGATCAATCAAAGTTTCGCCTAGTGGATATGTATACTTCAATTACTGACGAAGAAGTAAAGAGTCAAATTGTGGTCTCATTTTCAGACGAAAGAGCACCTCTTCGATTGGTATGTGCAACGTCAGCATACGGCATGGGTGTGGACTGTCCTAATGTCAGAGAAATTATTCATTATAGTGTACCATCTGACACAGAGACTTATATACAAGAAACTGGACGAGCTGGTAGAGATGGCAAGCCCTCATTAGCCATTCTTGTATCACTCAAGTCGGTGACAAGACATACAGAAGAATCTATGAGAGACTACCAAGCAAATTCTGACATTTGTCGGAGAGACTATTTATTTAATGATGTGGACAATTATGTACATAAAAATTCAGTGGTAGGCTGTATGTGTTGTGATATATGTTTTCAAGCATGTGAGTGCGGAACATGTGTCATAAAACAATCAGATTTTATTTTTATTTAACATTTATAAGAAATTATTTTTATTTATGCAGAAAAATTGATGTATTATAATTAGTTTTTAATATGAACCATGATCCATTTTTTTTATAGCAACTGTTGAATGTGCATGCACTGGATGCCTAGGATTAGGAAAAAATGTATGACCGATTGGGAAATACATTGAAAACAGAAGTGAGCTCATTCAAGATAATTCTCATGTCCTTCATTTCACTTGCTTTTTGATGTCTTCCACTTTCATGTGCCACTTCGTTTTCTGTGTCAAAATTGTTTAGCACTGGAGATAGTACATGCAAAATCTTTGAAACCTTCATAATGGAATTTACTGTCTTGTTGGCACCAAGTCCACTGATTGATGTCTTAACGAGCCTGTTCAGGTGTTCCATATGGAGGTCATTTGGAATGTTGGTTCCTTTCAATCCCTTGGTGTTGACAAAGCAACTCCATATTAATTCGGTGGCTTGCCTTGGTGAAAGTGTGAAGTCATGCTGCACCAGGAGGTTTAAGCTTTCCAAGGCATAGTTCTTTCGCCCAGAATTACGAAACATAGGCAGCAAATATCTCCAACATCGAAGCACGCGGCCACCGTCACCTTCTCTGATAGCATCTGAATATTCCATGTAGAAACAGCCCAGACTCAAAATCCTTTTCGCATATATATGAATTTTGTCCGTGCAATTGTCATCTGTTGCTGGTTTGTGAAACAATATGTCAACAAACAAATCAAAAATATTGGTTGAAAATGTCAGTAGAAGTGTTTTCCTTTCTTCTGTAGTTAACATCCAGACATTCTCAGGGTCTGTAATGTATTTACTTGGAACACTGTTGATATTCTCCATTCCAAGCATGTCCATAGCAGCTGTAAGAATGTGACACTTCACAATTAAAACAAAAAAATCGTCACATGCATTGAAATTGTCCAGTGGCTTCTTCACAACATTCGTTATGCCAATGCATTTTCTAAGCTGGTACAAAGACCCGTGATCACCAGCTGATTGAGTGGAATAATAATACCTAAATATGAGCTGTAATAACACAACCAAGTGGTTAATAATTACTAAAGCTAATAAAGTGAATAATGTTACTTACACCCAAGAAATTTGCTTTGGCGTGCCAAGCAACTGGTACTATTCCTGAGAGTGCTTGAGGGTGAGTATGGCCATTCATTTCCCCCTTAATGGCAGATCTTGCCCTTGCTGCAGTTAGCTGATCTCCACCAACAAGTATCGAGTAAAATGAAGCACTTTCTTCTTTGACCACTTCACCAGTGCTGATTGTGCGTTCTAGGCAATTACTTAACGAGGGACTACTGGTGTAAATGTGTCATAATTTCCACCATTTCACCACTCTTGTTCTCATTTTTTGGAATGACACCCAAGGGTACCTGCAAGTAATAAATGTGTTGTGAGCTATAATCTAATTGTTATTACATATAAAGTAAGCTACTTGGATTAATTTTATTACCATCATGGTAATAAAAGTGTAAACTATATTAGGAGCAGTAGAAAGTACTGCAATCTCATCAGAACGTTCTGTAGTCTCACTATGGCTGTCAGATTCCAAGCATGTTTCACTATACTATCAGACAAACTATCTTCAGCCTCACTACAGTATGAATCAGAAAGATGCGTGGTTACCCCCAACTCATGGTCCTCTACAAGGCTAAGATCCAAATCATCAAAATCATTGTCATCTTCATCACAGTCACTGACATTTTCTTTGTCAGATATTTCATTCTCTTGTCCATGTTTTGTGACTTGGATCATCACAGGCCTTCGCTTCACAGTTGTAGGAACTTCCTGTGAAATGATACAAATGGTTATAATGAAGTATTTACATAATTAAAGTTAGCTACATGCTTCCATTAGCAATGGAATGAAGCTATTCCTCCACTCAAACACTTTGTTATCATGGTTTTCACCAATAGTACTGAGTAGTCTGCTCAGAGATTTATGAGTTAAGGTGATATTAAGTCTTGCTAGTCTCTGATATGCCTAAAATAGAAACAGAGTGTATTTAATTAAACAATTAATTTTAACACATTAGATGCTTACTTGTTTCCCACAATGACTACCGTATAGAATTAGCATATTCAACAATTAGGTATATGTAATAAGAAGTTCCATGTTAACTGCGAGCAGGTGGTCTGTGCGTTTGTGTGTGTGTTTCCAAGACCAATAATTAATCAGAAGGAGAAATGTAGCTGTATTATGATATTAATTTAAAAAGTCATTGCATCAAAAATTAATTAATTTTCCACAAACTTGTCACATGTACATGTCCATTCACGTTACATGTGTATTCATGTTACATGTCCATTCATGTTAGTATGAGTAATAGCATGGGTAACCGTGCTATTCGGGATGTATAGCACGAGTAACGTGATTGATTGAAATAGCACGAGTGCGGTGAACGACCTGCAAACACTGAGTCATCCCCTTACTAACTTTGAACCTTTTACCTTGCCAACCCGTACAGGTTGGATCATTAACACTTTACCTTGTCAGCATTTTATAGGGCTGACCCTCAATCAGAGAACCCCCTCCGAAGATCTTCTCCACGTCGCCATTCTCTGGTGGTAGACTACCATTCAGCGGACGCACAACAATGAGTAACGTGATTGAAATAGCACGAGGTGAAGCCCAGTGCTATTTCAATTGCTTTACGAGTGCTATTGATCCCTAATAGCACAGGTTACCCGTGCTATCACTCGCTAATAGTAGGCCAGCTATTTTTAAAGTCATTTGCTATTGTAGCTACACTGTATCGTTCACTCACTATCTACTTATTTCAGGATTAGCTTCCGCTGGAACTTCCTTTTCAACGTACGGCTCCTCTTAATTTTTTGAAAAACATTCAGTCTAATACGGGTAGAGCTTCTGTGGTAAAGAATAACATTGTCTCCAACTAGAAACTACTCAAACTATGCGTTTCCAAGGTTAACGCTGCATGTGTGTGCACTTACCCGTACTATTTCACATAGCTACCGCGGTATTTCACTTAGTTACCGTGCTATTTCCATTAGTTATGCACTATTTCACTTTACCTGTGCAATTTCAATTGAACTGCGATTTTTCCCATACATTTTGAATGGGAAACTTACGCACCGTACTGTTACATGTAGTTATAGTACGTGTTCTCTCCACATGTTAGGTTCTCATCGGAAGTGACTTGTGCCAGACATGCAGAGTACTTTTCTCAAAAGTTCAAGTCCCCCCATGCGCTGTGCTCAGCCCTCTCAACTCTGGCCACGCCCCTAGGACATGCAGTTGTCATGGATACAGAGAAAATAGGTGTGTTTAGTGTTATATAACAGTTGTCTCACTCTTTGGCCTTGGTAAAAAAAAAATTACTTAATGATCTCGATAAAACTAGTTACAAGGTAGTATTTTTAACCAAACTTTAAAGGGGTCAAATCAACTTTCTGTCCCTGCCCTCAAGGTGGGGACACTAAAGTTAATAGTGTCTCTCTCTGAAGAACCTAAGCAATTTCGAGTTCCTCTGTCACAATGCAAAATTGCATCAGCTATTTTCTAATGCATTACAGGTGCAAGTATGTACAAACTGTATTCAATTTGAAATTAATCAATTGTTGATTTTCACGGCGTCGCAATGAATTGAATACATACAGTATTCTTATGCCAGTGAGTATTGACTGGAAGTGTTCTCTTACTCATATACACAGAAGAGGATGGACACATCCTACTGTGGTTTATAGAGAGATGTGGGAATTCAAGTACGGATCTGCAGGGCAGCAAGGTGTGGATGTTGAGTTAGCACGTGCTACACGAGTAGAGGTGTGAGAAATCCAGGGATGTGTTAATTAACTTCTCGTGTGCGAAGGTGCACGGATAAGAGGGGATTGAGTGTACTTTCTGACTACATTCTCTTGCTTTCACCCACACCTAGCAACTGAACCTCACTTATTTCCAGAGAGTGGAAGTTCAAACAAAAGTTGAGAGGCAGAGGAACAAAAGAGAGCAGCTTCTTCTGAGCATCACAGACGAACACGGAGATCACGAGACTTCAATTAGCACTGGCACATTGAATACGATACTTGACACTCTGGCAGAATAATTAATTGTTGTTGTTATTGTTATTATTATTGTGATTATCATTATATGTATTATTGTTGTTATAATAATAGCAATTTTTTCTCGTTCTAACAGCCATATTGTTAATTAAAACTTAACGTCGGGTTAAGTTTTAATTAACAATATTGGCTATTAGAACGAAAAAAAAATTGCTATTATTATAATTATTTCAGCCGAGAATGACTGAATCATTATTATTGTTACTACAACTATTATTATTATTGTTATGTTATTTTGGTGTTTAGATAATTCTTCGTATTTCTACGTCCCTGGCGGTGACTTTGATGGGTGGAGTCAGAGCATTGAGCGTGTGTTGCACCTCGTCAGGCTCGGCAGCGACAGCACTCAGAGGGACTGCGATTCACAGGAGGTGGGGAGGGGGCGTGGCACTGGTGGCGCTAACCAGACGGAAGACCAGGACTTCATCTACATATTCACACCTCCTGCACAGGCGAGTGGGAGTGGCTTAGTGCTGCTCATTATTTTTAGGAAATGTTGACAGGGACCACCCCGGCCAGTGAAATTAGAAAATAGGGATTAAAATGGTTTTGTTAAAGAGATATGATAATTTTAGTACTTACAAACATATAAATTTAACCCATAGCGGGCAAATGTTGGCATGCTAATTTATTTATAAATATACGCACACGTAAAAATGATTCATTCACGGAGAAGACAGGTGACTCCTGAACACACAGTATGTAACGCCTGTCATGGATTCGTGACTATCATCTGCTAAGGGGGTTAAGAAATAGTTTTAGTTTGTAATTTTTTGGAATGAGGGCCAATTGACTTACTTTAATTAATACTCACAAATCATATTAAGGCTATTCATTCTATTGTTAAAAATATGTTTTAATTTTTTTTTTTTTAATCCATTTTACATTATGTATCTCTGTGATTACTAGCACAAGCTTGTTTCCATGGTGACCATCTGTCCTTAATGATGCGTGTATTTAGGAGTATATAGATTCTGCCACTCACCGGCAGCTGCTCCAACATTCCTACCTCTCCTCCATGTCTGATCACGGAGAAGCCAAAGAGAAGAAGAACCAGAAGGCAGCTGGCACGGACCATGCTCGTCCGGCCACCATCACCAGCCCAAAGAGACACTCCAGTCCGCCCCCCGTGTCTCCAAGTGTTGCTGTGGATGTCTCACCTCCACGCGATGGTAATGATATGACTGTCACACCTTCTCCTTACCTCGTCTCTTACAGCCCTCGTCGAGAAATAGATCTGACAGATCTTCCCCCTCCATCTCCACAGGCAAATCTCAGTCCCCCGGAGTTGCAGGGAACTAAAGGCCGTAAGAAAGTGTTCCGCAATCGGTCAGCTCCGATCGGGGAATCCCAACCGCCCCAAAGTCAGGCGGACAATCACATCTCTGTCAATTTTGCCCTCGATGATCAGCCTGCACGGTCGTTCCTTTGTCACGCCCATAGGAATCCTGAAAACGTTGGGAATATGGCGGCACCATCGTTTCCCCAGTTTCAGGTAGTGGTCGATGACATGGATGGAGAAGCCCCTGGTTCAATGGGCAATCATGGGAAGCGTGAAAGAGATCAAGGTGATTCCACAAGTTCCGGAAATGTACAGGTGGCTTCTAGACATAGCTATAGGATGGGGTCAGAAAGGAACGATCAGCAGAATCTTATGGTTCTTTCCGATAACCCCGGGGATCGAGGACATGGGAGGGGCACTGGTGGTTCGGGAAGGTTCATTAAATCAGACTTCCACGACCATGGTGGCGAAAGACGTAGGAAATATCAGACAGAAGTGTCCATTCGAAGCCCCAACCTGAAGAGATGGAGGGAGAACATCCGCTCGAGATTTAGCTACGGGAGGAGCCGGAAACGGAAGAGCAAGATGAAGGAAGATGAGTGGGAGGAGTTTTTGGATGACACAGACGGGTCTTTGGTGACACCTTACCAATTAAGCACAGGAGATAATTTGCAGGCTAGTCAGACCGCAGGAAAGATGAGGAGTGAGAGCGCGGCCCCTATAATCCCATCTCCAGCCGTATCAGGGAAATACGCCGGCTGGAAGGAAGGCACCGTTGTTGTGAAGGTCAAAGACCCCGGACCTGACGGTTTCCTTGGTGACAGCTATGTCAGAAAGCTTGAAGAGAATTTCCGTGCTAACCACTTATTTGGACGGACGACTGAGGATGTGGACGAAGGGATGGTAGATGTGGTAAAGGGTGCTCAGGTATATGAACATGTGTATATGTATGAGGATACGTTTAGTTTGTGTCATTCACAATAAATGGAAAATACTTCAATATGAAGTACATAATATTGTTGGATGCTTAATTTAAATAAGTTTATTTATTCAGGGCTTCATACAGGATTTTTTTCTGGGGGAGGGGGGGACTTTTTTATTCCTACTTAGGATAGCGTGTGGCTAAATAGGCCCCAGAGAAGGGAGGGTGCGGGTCCTCAAGTTTGGGGGGGGGGGGGGGGGGGGGGGGGGGGGGGGGGTGGGGGGTGGGGGGGGGGTTGGTTGTGGGTGGCGGGGGGGGGTTAATCCTAATATGAGCTGCTTTGTCCACTGTTAAACTTCAGATGTATACAGGGATTTTTTCAGAAACATTTAAACTTTTGAACACATTCCTAGTCCTTCCTTGGAGCAGCATCAGTTGAAAGATCTTCCAGCTACATATGAAGCTCATTAAGACCCGTATACGCAGCAGTATCACTGACTAAAACCTTTGTCAGCTTGTAAGAATTGCCATTGAGGCCCTGAACTTTAGGCTGTAAACTTTGATGAAGTTCTAGAGATTTTCAAACAAAAAGTAGAAGAATTGTGCTTTGGTTTACATTTTTTAATAATAAAAAAGAATTTTCTCTGAGTTACCATTTATAATTATAATTAAAAATTCAGATTTCTTGGGGGGGGGGGGGGGGCAACTTCCAGAGCCACTCCCCCCCTCCCCCCCCCCCCTCCTTTGTATGAAGCCCTGTTATTGTATTGGCTGTTAACTAAATATAAACTTACATGTGTTTCTGCAAAGCAAACTGTGAGATTTTATTACGGCAGTAAAGCTGTAATGGTATATTTTGCTTTTACGAACAACAATATACTAATTTTAACTTAACCTGACAACTTCTTGCTGAATTCCTCCCGTTTAAATGGCGGATAAATTTAAGTTAAGGTATTGTTTGCCATAAAAAACAGAGAAATACATAATGCTTTAGTTATTATAGCCGAGAATGAAATGGTGGAGGCTTGCACAATACATACATACTTACATCAGCAACTAACACAAGCCAGAGATAAAAAATATAAAAAAAGAACATTTTTATCATTCAAGTATCTTCATCTGTCTCAATTCAAAGTGTAGAGTCCATTTCCTTAGAATTATTTGTATTCTTTTACCAGGTATATTTACAGCACCTGAATTACCTCACCTTAGCAACGGAGGTGGATGGTGTGTACTCTGACCTCACACTTCTCTCTGTACGGAAGTTCCAGGAAGCTCACAATCGCCACGAGGTGTCCGTCAAGCTGCCTGAGGATGGTAGACTCACTCCAGTGACGTCCCTTTTCCTGAGACAAGCGTTCATTACAGTCTACGCCAGTCTTCAGAGGTAAGGACTGAGGTGTTTCTGTGGTAGTGTATTATAACTCACAAAAGTCAAATTGAAGTAGCAAGTGTGAGAACTATGGGTGTTGTAATGAAGGCTACCTACATTTTGTTTTGGCTTCTTTCTTTTTTTTTTCTTCTTCCCTTTTTAACCCTCAACACGCGTGCACGAGAGGGTCATAGTAGTCTGTTTGTCATTCATTCATTCATTCATTCATTCATTCTGACTCTGTCAACAGAGGATCTCGAAGATGGCGGACTTTTATGCCTTGAGAGAAGAGGAACTCCGACTAGATGATGATTTAAGTTCCTTTTGTTTGCCACTTTTTTTTATTTCAGCTTAGTTTTTGAGAAAACGAGAGAAATGGTAGACTACGGTGAGTGCTACTATATGGCCATGCCATCATTTAGCTGCCATTTAAAATCATGTGAGCATACAAATTTTACCGCATCCGGTTCAGATTTGTTTGCTTGCATTCTGTAGTTCCAGTGCTTAACTTCTTTTGTCTGGTGTTGGGCAGTCTCTGCTGCTGGAGGTGCGCTTCTTTCACCAACTGTAACTATGCCTGCTCTCCAAAGAGTGTGCCCTAAGTGTTGGTGTAGCGTGCATATCAAGAAGTCGAAATTTTCTTGTGGCTATTTTTGTTTACCAAGACAAGGTTAATTAATACTAAAGCCAGAGAATGCCATGAAGTCGTCAGTCAGAAAGTCGTAAAAACCGTAATGCTGAGTATCAAGAACAGCTTTAGAAAGTATGGATCAGTCCCAGGTGTGTATAAGGGCTGGTTCTAAACGTTTATGCTCATCTAAGTGGAAACTAAGTGAAATACCTCGATAGTTAAGTGAATATACGGGTAAGTGCACACGCGTAGAGCATTAACCTTGGAAACGTACAGTTTCAGTAGTTTCTAGTTGGAGACAATGTCCTTCTTTACCACAGAACCTCTACCCGTATTAGACGGTTGTTGTTGTTTTCAAGTCTTTTTTATATTAATATTACTATAATTGGTTATTGTTATTATCATCATCATCATCATCATCATCATCATCATCATTGGCATTGCTACTACAACGGCTGTTGACCCAGTGGAACTTGAGTAGAGACTTCCAAGAACATGAAACATGAATACATTGTCATGTCAGATATTGGTGGTATCAGATGTCCATTCAATTGCAGGAAGTTCCCCAAACCACCACCTCAATATACACACACAACTCAGAGCTTTGTTATCTGAATACATCATTGTGTTTGTGTTTGTGTGTGTGTGTGTGACTATCTCTAATAAACCACTTCTCTCTTTCTCCTTCTTTCTCTCCCCTCTCTCTCTCTTCTTCCCTCTCGCTTTCCTCCCTTTCTTTATTTCCTCTCTATCCCCCTCTCTCTTCCGCCTTTTCTCTTTCTCTCTCTTTCCCTCCCTCTCCCTCTCCCTCTCTCATTTCCTCTCTCTCCCTCTCTCTTTCCCTCCCTCCCTCTCCCTCTCTCATTTCCCTCTCTCTCTCTTTCCCTCCCTCCCTCCCTCTCTCCTTCTTTATTCTTACAGACTCGGTGCTTTGTCGTCCCTGGATGAGGAGATAGATCCCACATCCACTAGACCAGAAGATGTCAAAGCATTCCGGAAGTGTGTGGCCAAGTATCAGCAATCAACTAGGCTGGGGTGCCCCTGCAGAGGGGGAGGGGCTGATGTGGAGAAACTGGGTGTGGCATGGAAGAGTGGAGGAGGCGGAGTCTTGTGTCCTCATACAATAGCCATGATTAGTGAACAAATCAGATTCTTTCGCGACCAAGATCTTCAACAAGTATAGACTTCAACTGTCATTTCATAAGTTTCACAAGTTTCACAAGGTTACTTTTTAAAAGTGTGTCCAAATTGAACGATCACTTAGTATTTATATGTTTCTCAGAAATTTCTTTATTTTTGTATTTGTGTTTTTATATCTAAATTTGTCTTATTTTCAGTCCATGTGAACATGAACCAATATTTTTGATTTTTTGAATTGCTTGCATACTAGCTTCAGTTGCAGACAATTGAAAGTGGGGGGGATTAGATTGAAACTGGAAGAAGTTGCAACTGGAGGCCTCTTCAGATTTCCTTGGCAGTTCAATAGGGCTAACTTAAGACTGGATCAGTGACCACTAAACGTAAACTTACTCTCTGAATAGTTCAATAGGGCTAACTGTTAAGATTAGATTAATGACCACTAAATGTAAACTTACACTGAATAGAGCCATAATATATTATATATATATATATATTATATATAAATAATAATGTATATACGGTGCAGAAACACACACACGCAATAATGTGTACTTTTTTTTCCAGACATATGCAATAAAATGTTCGGTGAAAAAATGGTGGAATCAGAATCCAGTTAGCATAACCATCTAGTTAAAGAACACTTTACAGTCGGACCTCGTTCAACGGACCTTCCAAAAAACGGTTAACCACGACGCGATACAGCGGACAAACACAAAACTACGGATGTATTTCCTACATATTAGGAGCTTCCGAGATGCGGACCTTCTGAGTTCACGACAACGGACACAACAGAATTCCCATTATTGCTACACCATACAAAAAGTGTTCCGCTTAATGGACATTCATTGACACATATCAAAATTTACTACAGTTCAGACAATTTTAATAAAGCAACAAGTTCTATCTAGGGTCCACAGAGGCGGTAGATGAAGTGTATTTCTAACCCGCAGCCCAGTCACGCGTAGCCAGACTTTTTACCACTAGCTAAAGCGGGAAAGGGGTGGACCTAGGGCAAGTTGTGCTTGCACAACGTACTCGGTGTGCATATATAAGTGTGATATTTTAGCGACCCCTTGCTCTAACTTCCCGAATGAAATTCAGTTATTCGCGTACTTTTAACAGGAGGAGAGAAAATGATAATGATGGTGACAGCCCATTTGTTTTCTCCTTCACCAAAGTTGAAGAGCTTCAAAGAAGCAATTGGAAAATGTAAGCTCATATTTGGAGCATCATGACCACATAAAAGAAGCCAAAGAGTAATTCAACAAGTTCTATCTAGGGTCCACAGAGGCGGCAGATGAAGTGTTTTTCTAACCCGCAGCCCCTTTTTACCAATAGCTAAAGCGGGAAAGGGGTGGACCCGTGCTTGCACAACGTACTCGGTGTGTTTGGAGCATCATGACCACATAAAAGAAGCCAAAGAGTAAGGACCAACTATAAACAGTATTGTGAACACACCCGCCCCCAATGTCATTAAAATGAAAACTTTCTTTCTTTGGGCATGCAAGAAAATAAATCATAAGCGCTCTAACACAAGTCAGTAGGAAACACTTTCATATTTTCACCCAGTCAAGACTTGTGCACCAGGCACCAACAACAAGAAAATTTTACCCAAGCTACTCGAGATGAATTGGGTATTTTATGTGGCACGCAAAAAAATCAATGATCACCCCCTGTAATGTTTTCTGGATCAGCCATTGGCATCTCCTTTTCCTGTCCAATCATGTGGTGTACAGGAGAACAGATTCTACACATGTATCTTATGCATGTACCAATTTCCCCTTCCCCAGTCCAAATTTCCAGAAGCTACCACTTAAAAAGTTATATAACATCAGGATAATAATTAATTCTATCATACTAAAATTACCAAATCAAGAAGTTGAAATGAAAGAATGAGAAATAAAACGGTTCCATGTTCAGTGATCACTTGGAGCATGGGCAGGTTTTAGCAGTACACTTGCAGTGAGAGCCACACTTGCAATCACCTCCCTTACATCCGCCACTTTCGAGACATGGACAAGATGCACAGCAAGGACAAGTACCAGCTTTGCATTTGCAGTTGGATCCACAGCAACAGTCTGCTCCTTTGCATCCCCCTGGTTGACAGCAAGGGCAAGATGCTCCACAGGGACAAGTACCAGAAGCGCATTTGCAGCTCTCTCCACATGGGCAGTCAGCTCCTTTGCATCCACCAGGCTTGCTACACTGGCACGAAGATCCACAGGGGCATGACCCACAGGAACTTTTGGGAGCACAAGGACAGGTCCCAACAGCGCAGCGACATTTTTCTGGTCCGCAAGTGCAGGTATCACCAGGGCATTTTTGACAGAGGCAAGGACAGCATTGTCCGTTGCAGTTAGTGCATTTGCAGTTGGGTCCACAGGAACAGTTGGGTACTATATTCAAGCATAAATATCAACGAGTATGCTACACACCGCAGCGCGGAACTTACCAGCACAATCGGCCATTACGATACTCGATTCCAAGATTCGATTATGAAGAGGGCTTCCGAATGTTCAAGTCTTCTGCAGCGAGTGAGATGCAATTCACCGGCCAACCGAACTGTTTATGAAGGATACAATTTTGGCGCAGTTCTCACACGAACGATCTAGATTCGTGTGCAAGGACACCGTGTGGACATGTTTGAAGGTAGTCGTGTGCAAAGTTGGTGCTAAAAGTCTATTCACATAATGATTATACATGGGGACGAGTGCAAAACCGTGTGCAAAACCGTGTGCACAACATTTTTCTCGTGTGCAAAGACTAGCTTCCCGTGTGCAAGGATGTCTTTCCCGTGTGCAAGCTTTCCCGTGTGCAAAGCTTTCCCGTGTGCAAAGATAATCTTCCCGTGTGCAAAAAGGTGTAGCTATCTTGCTCTCTGGGCGTTTTAGAGTGAAAGTCCTTCTCCCTCGCTCTTCTCGACGCGGAGCCTCCGCTAGCGGTAAACCGCGGCAAACCATCGTTCAACTTTGCGTACCCTCGCCGCTAGGCATAAGTGTTGGCTACCGGAAGGATTTATAACAAGAAAAGGCATAATGATTATAAGAATATATGCATCCAATGCAAAATTTTCCCTAATCATTGAAGAGTCAGCAAGATTACTGGTACATGTAGTGGGGAAAAAAATGGTATGAAGATACATTTAACTTTCACCATCATAATCAGAAGGATAGAATGGCTCTACTGGTGAGCATATTGACTCCAGGCAGTAGCCTCTGAAACATGGAAGCTTATAAATATTGAAAATAAAAGCTAGTAAGTTAAGTTTAGCCTCTATTAGCTAGCTACCGTAGTAGGCATTCCCTGTTAATAATTCCACTGATATTAGGCAATCAGTTAATAAGCATGTTACCTTACCAAACACCAAGATTTAAAAAAAGCTATCAACAAAGGAATGGTAATCTCATAGGTTTTACATAATACATATAAAATGTGTAGAACAGAAAAATAATTGTAGTCCTTTCTATGTATGTTTATTTATCAATTCATAAGCGGTCCTGGGTTCGATTCCCGGTGGCAACCAAATATTTTTTAATTCTGCATTGTTAAAAAAAAAAGCCTGTGAAAGAGAGAGAATACATCTAATATAATTTGTATAATAGTTCTGTTTTTGAGGGACGTTCTTTGCTACAACTCAAGGCATCCAGTAGTGTACCACAGGAGTGATGCAAAAGTGGTTGAGAGTGGGGGCATTATGCAAATTAATTTAAGGTCACAGTGAAATTGGATGGAAAAATCAGATTATGCAATGTCCATCTCAGTTGTTCAATATGTCTATCAGGTGTTCTATGTTGTTGCTTTGTTTTTGTGAATATGCATGCATATAGCTATAATGACATCATAAAAATAGCATAACTTCCATCCTTCTCTTAACTCAAGAAGCAACAAATAAATATATATATAAATGAAACAAACAAAACTGATTTGCCATAATGACAGCTGTGTACACAAACTGACTTGTGTTGTTGATACTGGCCATTGTAATAAGCATCTATTTTATTTGTATTTTACTTTTTTTTAATTTATTATAAAAAAACAACAACTTTAATTGTTAGATGAACAAGAAAAATTGTAAAAACTAAACAATGCAATAAAAACGAAGAAAAAGATCATACAATTACAAAATGATAATATAATAAAAAGAATAAATAATAATAATAATAATAACAATAATAATAACAATAATAATAATAATAATAATAATAATAATAATAATATAATTCTAGTTAATTGGCCCACCTAAAATAGAAATGGCATTCCCATGTTGAACAGCCACTGAAATTTTTTGGTAGAGGAAGGAAGATGTCTTCTCCTCCTACCCAACTCCTTAAAAATTGTCCAGGTCTTGGGGCCTATACTCCACTGGTCTCTACTGCCACTGCAAGTGTGAAGGAATGAGTGACAGGCAGACCGACATATTTCACACACTTCCTGTCTTTGCTTGAGAAGCCACCTCACCTGCTGCCACTGTAGCATGATTGGAGTAAGAAAGGAGCATAGCAGACTGAAATGTTCTAGAAGAAGGTCCACGGACTGAAATGTTCTAGAAGAAGGTCCAGGGAGGACTGAAATGGTTTGTGCAATTTGAATTGAATTCATGAGGCTATAAGAATCATGAAATTTAAATTTTAACTAATGGTGATTATAGACACATTGCATGCACGGTGAAATAAATGTGCATAGCTACTGTGTGCTCCCGTGTGCCCTCACAAGCAATAAATCTTAAATACTCCTCCCACCCCCTTACTCTTGCTTTCTGAGTTACTTTCCAGTTCTTTTTCTTTTTATTTATTATGTTTTTATTTTTATTTATTTTACAGTACAGTAGCTTGCTAGACTCATTAAACTATTTCATAGGGTTCGTTTGAATTTTTGGAAATTAGATTTGATATAATTATATAGCTATAATTCAGCCGACTTTCTCAACTTGAATGAGTAGATTAGCTTATCATTGCACAGCTACAAATTCATAGATCTTCTTCACTGAAGAAGGTCCACAGACTGAAATGCTCTAGAAGAAGGTCCATGGACTAAAATGTTCCAGAAGAACGTCCACAGACTGAAATTTTCTAAGAAGATCCATGGACTGAAATATTCTAGAGGAAGGTCCATGGACTAAATATTCTAGTCCAGGGACTGAAATGTTCTAACAAACCTGTACCATTAAAATTCATAGCATTACAGCTACAATATTTTTGTCAACATTATTAGTACAATATAAAAATCCTTTCTTCATTTTTTAAGTGAAATTCTTAATAAATGGAACTTGTAGCCATAGCTAATTTTTTATTTCAATATTTTTTGCTACTTGAAGTGTATCATTTGCTCCACTTTTTCTTGGATGCACATTTTATTTTCTAGCAATAAACAGCCAATATTCAATATATTCTTTGACCACATACACATATAGCTAGCCATGTCTTTTTCTTCCTGTTATATACAGATACAGAAGTGGATACTATACAAAAAAGTTTCAGTTGAAATCCAACTTTTGCACCCATAATAGCTAATATAACAATGTTGTGCAATCATGAAGGAATAGATAAATTAATATAAATTATTACTAAATTATTTACCAAAAATACTCTGGTGTTTAGAAGTGTCCTCTTCACATTGCAACCAACTAACGGATTGCAACTACATGAAACAAGGTGTCACAACCACCTGGGAGTTGTGCCTATGAAGAATTCCTAAGAAAAATCAAACTATTCGCGGACCAATATTCGCGGACCAATATTACCCTACACCATATCACGCTCAATGAAAACTATCCTATATCGGGACTGGGAGAAAGTAAAAGCTGGTGATGCCTTCGTTTACTTTGCTCCGGCCCTACTTCTATCTGTGGCTAATTCGTATCTCAGCAGAATCACCTAGCAATGAAGTGCGTGAATTCGAGGGAAGATTAATAAGGAGAATGTTCGAAGAACTAGCGGTAAGGGTAAACTTGAGTAATCAGACCTATAGCCAACCATATTAGAATGTACAGTCACAGTGAGGCATAAGCCAAAACTATATATTTATAACCAATGTCATGTTGCATGGCCTGGTGCTTAACATTAACACAAAGTATGATAGCTGGGGTCACAAAAATACTTTTAAGATTTGAGAGATGTTTTTAGACACTTTAAAGGTAACCCAGCTAACCTGTAAAGCCTGAATGTCTTCTGTCACTATAGCTAGTTGTTGCTGATTTTGTTGTCTTTGTGCATGTTTTATTTTTTCCCTCTTAAAACTTTTTTCCTGTAATCTCTCCAAGCAATTTGTGAGTATAAATATTCAATCTAAACTGTTTGGCCTATGCATTGTGGTAGACGTTGTTTTGGTGTCACTAGACTTATAAGGCTTTCAGTGGTCTGGGATCCCCCAAATTCTCAGACATTTATACAACTTTCTCCCACTTCCCTTAAAAAATGATTATGATTATTCAGCTAACCAGTCTTTGAATATTTTAAGTACATGCTAGTACATTTGAGTTCAAGTCACTCTTATTGCAAATGTGGTGTTGAAAATGAGTAACAGTTTTCTGGGAATTTTTTAAATGACCAAATGTCAACTTTTGCTGATCAAGCTAGTTTGAGATATTGGAGCTAAGATTTTCTCTGAGGGTTGCAGTGTACCTTTATTTTAAAAAAGCTTACAGTGGTACAGAGGCAGATCCAGCACAGGACAGGGAGGGTCCCAAATACATTTAGCTAGATCAAACTTATTAAAACAGTATTTTAATGGACATTATATTCAAATATGAATGAAGTTGACCTATAAACTAAACTGCTTGTATTAGTACCCTCATTATAAAATGGTTCAATGTGATAGGGCCACTGGCTCCCTAAACATTCCCCCCAACCCCTCCTACCCACCTCTGTGGTGGGAGTGTATATAGTACTCCAGCAAGAGTGCAGCTACACAGCTCATTAATTTCATAATGTAGTTGTGAACCCATCTAGAAGGGCAGTTATGGGTTGATTTGTCTACAGTCAAAAAAAATTGGACCATCTTTTGAATTAATATTAGAAATTTGACATCATAAAATGCTACTATGAGCAGATGAGGTTTCTTTTTCAGAAGGTGGGTCTCAGCCCCCCTTCCCCCCACCCCCCCCTCGCCCCCAAATTGCGGAATTAAGGCACTGTGCCACACCCTAGTCTAGCTTCACATACTATCTCTGCTATGGTGTTAAATTAATGATTTTCCAAACAAATTTCGCTAGAGTCTAAATTATATCTTAAAAATTTATCATCATCACGACTACAGATCGATCTGCAGTCATCAGTCAGCTCGCCATGCCTATTCTCTCTCTTCCCCAAAACGAACTAGATCACTTGATTTCTTCAGCACCTGAGTTGCTGGAATTCTCCCTTAATAAAGTGAAGGATCTACCAAAAGATGTGAAAATGAAACTAAACATGTCACATGACTCCAGTGTGATACTGAGAATGTTCTGGATTGTAAAAATTATCCCAGATAAGTTGCGCAAATTAACCGAAGAAGATTGGAAATCTATACTCGAGAATCCGAAAATCTTATTCCCTCTAGTTGTCTTGTTCCAGAATCCTTTTTTTAAGCAAGTAGTGAAACAATTTGCAAACCTTAATACAGTGGTGCAATACATTCACAGATACAGGAATATCCTGTTTGAAATGCTGGATAAATCTGCAGACAGTGTTGACCCTGTGAATATTGGAGAAGTAACGACTTCGCATAGTGACATATTATATTATGACAAACCAAATCTACCAGGTACTGAATTTAAAATACCTCACGATGTGGTTACTACTGGTCCAGAAGTTTACATTGGCGAAAAGAAGTCTTCACATTCAGATATAGGAGTTGAAAGACAGAATACGCCTTCACTGAATTGGAACTCAGGCACAAAATTTATGCCAGATCAAGGCTACAACTCATATAATGTAGATTATGGAAGTGGCACAGATGATGGAAGTGGCACAGATGATGGACCTGGCAAAGATTATAGTGTGACTTACAGCCAGGGTGACAGGGTCAAAACAGAGAGATGGGAAAAATTTACTGATTATATGGATCCAAATGGTAAGTCTGACTCTGTGTTTGTATGTGTGTGTACATGTGTGTGTGCTTGAAACACACATACATACACATATGAATATGTGTTGAGGATTGTATTACTATTGTTTCCAAGTGTAATGCTAAAATAATGTACTCCAGAACTGAAAAACTGTTGTTTTAAGCATTATTGTTGAATTAGAATGCAGATTGTTGTGTCTTTTTGATTAGGGAAGATGGGGGCTTGCATGCGTACTATTAGGAATCAGCACAAGACAGGGTGATTGTCAAATGGGTAAATGGTCGATAATAACTGAAACAGCATGATAGAGATTGATAGATAAAACAATGTAGTGGTTACATACGATGGAATTGAGAGCTTTACGAATGAAAATGAAGAGAGAAAAAACACAAAAGTTTCAACAGTGTGTACCACCTTTTGGACAAAGCAAAAAGTGTGAGGGTATATCAAATCTTATTTCATGTCTCTGCTATATAAAACTTCTAGTATTAAGTGCTGTCATTGAATATCAAACACTCACGCACATCTGCACACAATAATCCTTCACACTAAGCATTGCTGCCATGTATTTCCATTATTTAAAATGTGCCAGAGAGTAAACTGATTCAGCAGTAAAGAGAAAGTATCACTTTCAAATAATATATATGGACTGCTCTCAAGAAATTTATCAATTATCTGTGTGGATTTGAGCCATTTATAATTATTATTTTTATTATTCCAATTGTCCATGAGCCTAAAATAACCACACAACTACATTACAAATTAGTTGTATGCCAGTGCTAGACCTGTTGACTGTTAGCATGCACATAGTTGTGTGCTTTTTTCTTTGTATTTCCCTATTTCCTAATTATTGTATGATCACCGGTATTATATCTTAGCGTTTAATTTTAACACACTAGTTTCTTGCATCAGAGTAAAAAAAAAATCTTCTAGTTATCTACCTAGCTCTAACATTAGCTACTGTAGCTATTGGCTAGGGAAGTGAGTAGCTCTAGTGTATTAATAAGTCTCTAAGGATAAGTTCTACTCTTTCTCTGAAACAAACACCATCCCAATCACAAACTTGATGAGAGGGCTTTGACTGGGGGAAGAGACAGATATGGCTAGCTACTTGCAATCGCACCTCAACAATGCATCCATTGCTATGGTAGCAAATTGTCAACAATTGTTAACTCTCTCAGCGGCAGAAAACAATATTGAAGTAGAACTAGCTATTAATTTCATTTACACTTCCAAGCCATTGATTTAATTCATTCACTCCTTCTATAATTTCATAGGTGACTTCCATTCATCTAAGCAACATCGACATGGCCGCTATCATATTCTGACAGTTTTCCTCTTACTAGGCGGTGTTATACTTGTAGCATACATTTGTATACGTAAACAAAAGAAGGTGAGTCAAGAAAAATACGAAGTTTGAAAGACAGAACAATGGCTATTATAATTACAATTGTCAAAGTTTTGACCCCTTCATAAAAAATAGATTGAAATTTTCTCACTTAATAATATATAACACTGTCTAGAAAAGTTTCAATCTAGCTATTATTATTATATAATATAATAGATATTATTATTATATTTTTCCTATTCAGCTGAATGAACTTGTAGGCAGCTGCATGTCTGGAGAGTTGAAGGTTGAAAGAAACTGCATCTACAAACGTGTGTTGACCACAGAGGCCTAATTCAGAATGAAGGCACAAGCTATGGTCATGCACTATGTATTCATAGCCGCATTCTAGTAGCTAACACTGTCTAAATAGCACATTATGAAATCTAGCTACATTCTAGATTTCTTTGTGCACTTAATATTTTTGTTTTAACCATCATTCACACCCAAGTGCATACAATTATGAGATTATATTTTATTGTATTATAAAATTAAATAAAGACGGAGTGTTTAATAGTGTAGCTTTATTTAATGACCTTTGATCAGACTCAGAATATCATGGTCACATACAACTATTCAAAGGTGATCTATTATAAAACTAAGACAAACTAAAGCTGACTAAATCAACACTACTACTTTCTTAGTATAATGTCCATGGCTTATTTTTAGCAAGGAAGGTAGTATCACTCTGTTGGAATTCCTCAAACTTGTACCCTCAATTACACACAAATTTGATCACTGAGCATGTACTACCAAGAACTGGTCGGATGAGGTCAATAAAGTAGCTACTCAAAACAAATATGTATGAAGTAGTGCATGAATAGGATTACAACTTTACACCGAATGGATTTTCCCAATACAACAAATAAAATTAAATATTTCAGTACACTAAAGAACCTACAACAGGTCAGACGGTGTCATCTAGGACTTGAAATGCGTATGAATCTTTGGATTCACTTCCAGAGGATTATGGAATGTTAGCATAAATGAATAATTTTGGACATATATTATGCATTACAGTCCACAAACAGAACCTAATGAATGGATATGAGGTCTGAAGGTGGGGCTATATTCTCTTCGGGCTGTATAGTACCAAATAGTCACTCAGTATAATTAATAATATTCATTTAATTTAGTAAACATGGCAATAACTATATTCATAATATTGACAAAGTATGTTTGCAGTGATCAACAATTAAGCTTATGGGGGGAAATAAACATATTGTGTGATAATGTCCCTATACCAGCAGAGTAGGAAATGTGCAGACTGAGCATATGGTGTTGGTCAGCAAGTATAAAGACACTACACTACAATAAAAGGTATCACCTAATGTGGGAGAGACAGTCAACTAAATATGACAGACTTTTCAGTCCAGTTCTGGTTCAGGGAGTGGACTATTAGGTTTGACCACGAGGTGATTCATTAATGCTATTGATAAAGAGGACAGCTCACAAGCTTAGTCAAGAAACTCCATGAAATCAGCAAAGCCTACTTACTTTTTTTTCAATTCAATTGCACTCATTCTAAAAGGTGTTTCTGTTTCACATAGTGTGTACGAACTATCATGAAATTATTAGTCCCTAATTTACTTCGGACCCTAGTGCTTTACAATCGCATTAAAATTTTAGTGAACAGCAACCAAAACTGGCATTATGTCTGCTATGTATTAGGTAAAGCATCTTCAAAAATGTAGGTATGTCTAGCTGACTATGCATGATAGGCCATTCCTCTTTACCCACACTACTTCCAAGGTAAAGTATTTCCTTGTTACCATTGCCTGAAGTTAAGGTCTTGGCACTCAAATAATTCTAGATCAATTATTACATGTGTATTGTTAGTAAACTCATCTTTTTGCAACGTACATTATTATACTTTATGTAAGTTTAGCTACTGCTAAAACTACTTTGGTAAGGTAATTATTTAGCTAAATCTACAAAGAACGTCCTGAAGTGTACTTTACCTAATCAAAATTATTCAGTCATGCCACCTGTCCCAGTCATTCATTCATTCTATAGGCGAATTCCAATCAATACGGCCATTTAACATCCTGACTACTCTTCATATAATATACTCGGCAGAATTAACTATAGTATTGCATTTGTTTGTATGTGCAAAAGGATAAATGTAATAATAAAAAAATACAGAACAGCTAAAGCATTGAATGTATTTTTAAGATGTATGGTGTGAAGTAAATCTCAAGTAATGTAAAGCATAGACTTGTGAATACATAGCTAAAGTAGAAAGTTGGAAACGATCAATCCATTATATAAGAAAGGTTAGATCTATATGATTTGATCCTACCAAAATATTCTTGAAGCTTCTTTTTAATTACATAACTAATTTATTATTGCCCAATCAACCGAATGAAATCATCAGCAACCACATAAGCCAGGGAAGCGGACAGGTCAAGGAATATACTACTGACTCATAATTCAGAGTGAAAGAGTTTGTTTGTCTTTGTGATGCCCAATGAATGAACTACCATGACACACTTCTCAGCAGCCACCAATATCAATGGCAAAACAAAAAAGTCTGGATCCATCTATCTGAGTTAATTGGCTATAGCTAATAGCTATTTCTTTTATTCCAAATTTTTCCATAATTAACCGGTAATGGTCTCCTGTAAGAAATAAATTGGAATGACAATGCATGCCAAACAAATTTACTTCAGTTGTTTAGTTAGTTCTGAAAGTGCAACGTTCCATTTTAGTTTAGGCCTAACTTGGTCAGGTACGTTAAGTAGCTATTGGTTATTTAGGATAAGTTAAAACATGAACTGTATGACCCAGTTTAGAATATTGATGTAGCTACCTTCACGAAGTGAATGGCCGGCCTAATCATCACAGCACATCAAAGAACTAGACTTACTGGTTGAGCAAATTTAAAGGAAAGTTAAATAGTGAATGCTAGCTAGATATACACATACACAGCATATGCAATAATTATGCTTGCAGTGGGTTACTTAATATCATGTAGCGCCCCGAATTAACCCAAGTTTAGTATAATAGTCTCATTCAACAGTTACAACTCAAACTAATAAAATCGACTGACTTATTGTGTACACCAAAATCAATGTGACCTATGCGTAAGTAAGGTGGCGGCGCCTCTAGCTAAAATGTTTACGTCTGTCCGCATGAACTCAATAGAGTGCTAATTGAATGTTCCACTTGAGTGATGATACCACATTTCCTCCCTGCTAAATGATAACGTCCACTTAGTGTGTGCGATACTGTCCATATCAATCAGGTTTGTTTCGCTCACGAGATGGATAACGTCCTGCTGACTCGGGTATTTCCGTGTCTATAGTAGGAGTAGCCTGGAGCAGCCCCACCCCTCAACTACAGGCTAGCTCTGTGGACTGATTTAGCTGTAGGTGCTAATGGACCACCTATTCACTAATTAGTGTACCTTCACTGCATTCATACAAACAATTATTCTATTCTAACATTACCTTTCTCATGCCTGCCCTTATCTTATACAATCCCCATTCCATTCCACTCACATATATACTTGTAACACTCTCATTCTATTCAGTTCTTTAACTCCCTCATTTTTTCCTTTACTATTTTGTACTTTCCTTTTCTTATCTGTTATACTTAGCTTGTCCATACTTTTTATAGTTCTTGCTTGCTTTTGTGTATCATTTATTTTGTTTTGTTTTATGTTCTGTAATTGTACTTTGTTCTCTAGTTCTGTATCATTTTGTTTGAATTTGAGACTGAGTACTGATAGGGATCTTGAGCATACTGGGAATAGTGGATAGGCCTTAGTCAGTGTGTTTAAGTCTGGAGATATTTTGTCTTTTTCCCTTAGTTTTAGTTAGTAGTCTTTGCGTGATAGTTTGGCTGAGTTTTTATAGCTTTACCCAATTGTCGTGTGCTACTACATAATTGGTCCTTCGAGCCGGATCTGTGCTTGACTCTATCTTGCCAGATTCCAACAGCAAACAACAGTCACTTCTAGCTCTCTAGCTAATTCTCAGCTTCTAGTTAGCAAGGCAACTGTTCCTAGTTTGAGTTTGATTATTTGTAGTTTTCTATCATTGTCTAATTGTGCCATGGACAAAGAAGAAGTACCTTCTCTCAAAACCTTGCGAAGCAACCGAAAGCAGATGGAGAAAACCACCAAAAGCTTGGGAAGACAGTTGAAGACACTCCTTAAGCGGGACATCAACAAAGTCGATACTGGCAAGCTTCAACAGCTAAAAACTTCTATTGATGAAGTGGCCGACAACATTCAGAGAGAGAGAACAATTATGACAACTTACTATGATGAAGAACCTAGCATTGCTGATGATGATAAAGCCTATGATGATATCTACGATCTGACTTTGGAAATTGTTGAAAATACCAATGAACTAATTTCAAAGAATCTCTTTTACAAGCTGGCGACTGAAGTAGATGGTGATGTACATGCCCTTGAAGTCTCTATGGAGGCAGACTCAGAAGCTACTCATTCAGAGGACATTGCTAGTCTCAGTGGCAAGATCGACAAGCTTTCAGTCTACAGTTGCCATGTTACTGAGTTGGAAGATGTTCGCAAAGCATTTCGAACTCGTTATTTAAAGATGAAACGGGAAATGGAGTCTCGTGTACGCTCCAAAGCTGTTCCTCTAGCCTCATTACCCAGCTCTGATAGTGACACTCACTCATCTATCTCTTCACCTGCTACGCCTAGGTCTGGTGGGAACATTCGGTTACCAAAGATTGAGCTACCTACCTTTGATGGCAAACAAATACATTGGCCAGTCTTCTGGGAGCGCTTCTCAACAGCTGTGGATAAGAATCCAGATCTGAACGACGAAGAAAAACTATCTTACTTACGTTCTTCTATGAAGAGCAAACTAGCTCAAGACATTGTGTCCCCTCCTACTGGTGATACTCATACATATAGCACTCTGCTCCAATTGCTAAAAGATGCCTTTGATGACAAGAGGGAGATACACCGTAAACACATCAAGGCTTTGAGTGACACCAAAGGCTATCGACACAACTATGACGATCTCATGAAGCTCAGTGCACACTGGGAGAAACATGTTACTGGACTAAAAGCTACCGGGCAATATGCAGCAGATTGCATTCTTACTTCAATGGCAGTTCTCTGTATGCCAGACAAGACTTACGCTGAATGGTCCAAGTACACGGCAGATTATGAAGACATCCCTCCTGTACCAGTATTTCAGAAATTCCTGAAGGAACAAGTCAAGTCTCTGAGAAAGAGTGACAGTGATCCAAGTTCTCACGATGACAATCCATTCGCAACCTCTGCATTTCCTCCGAAGAAGAAGCCTTTCAGAGCAGCCTTCAACCTTGTAGAGAAGTCATCTCAGTGTGATCTTTGTAATAGTAATCCTCATCCTTTGTATCATTGTGTTGTTTTTAAGAATGCAGGTGCTGAGGAGCGGTTTGAAATGGCTAAGCGTCTCCGGAAATGTACCAATTGCCTTTCTGCTGAACATCGCACCAAGGACTGTCCCTCCAGCAATAGATGTAGTCGATGTGACTGCAAGCATCACTCTATGCTCCATAAGGATAAGAGCCCAGTACACCAAAGCAAACCCGCTGCCACTGATCCTGTTCCACAGCACGAGTCTCCCCCATTGCAGAATGAACCTAAACCTCAGCAGTCTACCTCTGTCCAAATGGCTCTAGCTACCATGGAGGAAGACGACCTGCCCACTCTGCAAATGACTGCCCAAGTGATTGTGCGAGCAGATAATGGGAATCGAATGAAGATACGTGTCCTGATTGATACTGGAGCTACTTCATCCTTGCTAGCCACAAGAGTTGCCACTCGACTGGGTTTGCCAAAGACAAAGACAACCACTATACTGAAAGGAGCACAAGGATGTCCACTGAAACCAAGTCGTATGAAGACATCCTTTGAGGTGGAGAACAAGTATCAACCGTCCAATCCTATCAGTGTGAAAGCATATCTCGTGGACAAGGTGTCAGATGAGTTACCTATTAGTCCAGTGTTGGGTGCAAACAAGTGGGAATTCATAAAAGGTTTAGACTTAGCTGATCCTTTATTTGACAAGCCAGGGAAAATAGATGCTATTTTTGGCTCTAATGTTCTTAAGAGAATTATTCTTCCTAGTACAGTTGCAGGTGGCGACAAAGAACCTATGGCCTTCCAAACAGTCTTTGGCTGGGCTATCACTGGTGAATGTGAAGGAGCTCAGTCCAACAATTCCATTCACCTTCATGTGACCTGTGAACCTGAGGAAGACTTGGACCAGCTCTTGAAGAAGTTCTGGGAGGTGGAACAAGTGCCAACTTCCTTGGATAGCTCTCTCAATGCTGAAGAAAAGCAAGCAGTGGAGACTTTCCGTGACTCAGTACACCAACAGCCAGATGGCCGATATGAAGTTGCTCTACCCCGCAAGATCCAATCTCACAAGTTAGGCGAATCTCGAGACACAGCATGCCGAAGGTTATACTCTATGGAGAAATCACTAACCAAACGGGGGGACTGGCCAGTTTTCCGAGATGCAGTGCTGGACTATCTTCATCAAGACCATGCAGAGAGAATTACTTCTGAGGTAGTGAGTGTGGGTGAGAAACAGTGTTATTATTTGCCCATGCATGCTGTAACCAAGCAGAGCTCTACCACAACCAAAGTACGCATAGTCTTTGATGCTTCAGCAAAGACAACTAATGGTAAATCTCTCAATAGCATTCTATCTTCAGGGCCTAATGTATACAGCCATATTGTGCAACAAATACTTCGCTTTCGCATACATCGTGTTGCTATGACTGCAGATATATCCCAGATGTTTAGGCAAATCCTAATTGCTGAGAAAGATAGAGATTTACATCGATTTGTTTTCCGTTCCTCACCTGATGAACCTGTAAGTGACTACAGAATGAAACGTTTGACTTTTGGGGTCACTAGCTCACCTTACCTTGCTACCGAAACATTACGACAAGTAGCTAAAGATCATTACTCTGAGTTTCCGACAGCAGCTGAAATAGTAATGACTGACTTTTATGTCGATGATTTGCTTTCTGGTACTGACACAGTAGAATCAGCATTACAACTACGTCCTCAACTTAATAAACTGCTGGAAAAAGGGAGATTTTTGCTTAGGAAGTGGAGATCTAATTCTCAAAAACTTCTTGAGTCTATTCCTGATGAGTTGAAAGAAAAGGAGCCTGTAATGGAGTTTGTGTCCCATGATGACTGTCCCAAAACATTAGGGCTACACTGGAACACACTGAAAGATGACATGTATGTTTCTATTCCAAAGATTGAGTACCATGGTAAACTAACCAAGAGAGAACTAGTCTCCAATATAGCTAAGGTCTATGATGTCATGGGGTGGCTTTCACCTGTAATTCTGTTTGCTAAATCATTACTTCAGCAGGTGTGGGAGTCCAGAGTTGATTGGGATGATTCTGTACCTGGCGATATCTTAGCCGATTGGTCGAGATGGGTTTCTGAACTTCCTGTCCTGTCTCATCGATGTATTCCACGTTGTTATACTGACCCCAGCAAGGAGATCAGCTCCAGACAAATCCATGGCTTTTCTGATGCCTCTGAGAAGGGATTTGGAGCTGTTGTGTACCTTCGAACCTTCTACTTTGACTCAAGTGTCACAGTATCTCTGGTAATCTCTAAAACTAGAGTAGCTCCTATTAAGAGGCTTACTATACCCAAGTTAGAGTTAGCAGGTGCTTTGCTCTTAGCTGAATTAATGGAAACTGTGAGAGTAGCATTGAAACTGGTTATTTCTCAGATATATGCTTGGTCAGATTCTCAAATAGTCTTGGCGTGGTTAGATGGAAATCCCAGAAAACTTCCCACCTATGTAGCCAATAGAGTGTCTCAAATCCTTGATCTTATGCCAGCTTCCACATGGAGATATGTTCCCAGTAGTCAAAACCCAGCAGACTGTGCCTCTAGGGGTGTGTTACCCTCTGCATTACTCGAGCATGACTTATGGTGGGATGGTCCAGCTTGGTTGCTGAATGAACCCTCTACATGGCCTGTCATTCCAAATACTCATAGTCAACAGGAAACTGCGCCAGAAATACACATCCTAACAGTTCAAGTCGAGAAATTCGATCTTGTATCTCGGTATTCTAGTGTCACTCAATTAAAACGTATCATTGCCTTCATCTATCGCTTCTACAGAGCTTGTCAGAAAAAGAACAGAACGTGGTCAGATCATTCATTATCACCTCTTGAACTTAACCACTCACTCAATGTTATTGTTTATCTATCCCAATGTGTGTGTTTTCCCAGTGAAGTGTTGTGCTTGCAGGCAGAAAAGGAGCTACCTACAGGGAGCAACCTGAGATGTCTCAATCCCTTCTTGGACTCTAACAAGCTCATGCGAGTAGGAGGAAGACTTCGCCATTCACGTCTCGGATACAATCATCGGCATCCTTTCATTCTACATGGCAAGGATCACCTCTCACACCTGATTCTGCGTGAGATACATGAAACACACCTTCATGCTGGTCCACAGCAAATGATTGCAGTAGCAAGTAGAGACTTTCACATTCTGTCCTGCAAAAGAGTGGCCAAGACTATCTATCGTGGATGTGTGACGTGCCAGAAACAAAGGGCCACAACTTATCACCAGCTCATGGGTCAGCTGCCAGCTGCTCGAGTTACTCCTGGACCTCCTTTCATTGACACAGGTGTTGATTATGCTGGGCCAGTTACTTTGAAGCTGGGACATGTCAGGAAGCCGGCGTATGTGAAGGCTTACATTTGTATTTTTGTCAGTTTCACAGTGAAAGCAGTGCATTTGGAGTTAGTGACAGACTTGCAGCTAATGCCTTTATTGCAGCTCTTCGCAGATTTATTGCTAGACGTGGTCAACCTAGAATGATACATTCGGACCACGGGTCAAATTTTGTTCGAGCCAACCGAGACCTTCGTGAGCTGACATATGCCCTCAATAAACGTGACATATCTGATGCCATCGTCAAGTTTTGCTCCAACAATGGAGTGCAGTGGACCTTTATTCCAGAACGTTCTCCAAATTTCGGCGGCCTTTGGGAGTCAACAGTGAAATCTACTAAGAAACATCTCTCAGCTGCTACCAAGGGATATTCACTAACATATGAAGAATATTCCACAGTTCTGGCACAAGTCGAAGCTGTGTTGAACAGCCGTCCTTTGATACCAGCTGATAGTCAAGACTTAACAGGATTGGAACCTCTCACCCCTGGACACTTTTTGATTGGACAACCAATTACGGCCTTGTCTGATAAAGACTTCACAAACACGGAACGCAAGTTGAACAGAAGATGGAACCTTGTACAGTCAATAGCCCAAGAGTTTTGGAAGAGATGGTCTCAAGAATATCTGAACATTATCAATCGCTATCAGAAGTGGGTCAAGCCTCGCAGAAATATCAAGATAGGAGATGTTGTTCTTGTAAAAGACCAGACTGTATTCCAGTGTAAATGGCCACTAGGACGAGTCACTCAAGTCTACCCAGGGACAAGATGGCTTTGTTCGAGTAGTAGATGTCCGGACCGACAAGGGAACGTACCGAAGACCAGTTTCGAAACTGTCACTGCTCCTATGTGAAACAGAAGCCACTCCTACAGAGATGCCTTCGGGAGGGAATATGGAGCAGCCCCACCCCTCAACTACAGGCTAGCTCTGTGGACTGATTTAGCTGTAGGTGCTAATGGACCACCTATTCACTAATTAGTGTACCTTCACTGCATTCATACAAACAATTATTCTATTCTAACATTACCTTTCTCATGCCTGCCCTTATCTTATACAATCCCCATTCCATTCCACTCACATATATACTTGTAACACTCTCATTCTATTCAGTTCTTTAACTCCCTCATTTTTTCCTTAGTTTTAGTTAGTAGTCTTTGCGTGATAGTTTGGCTGAGTTTTTATAGCTTTACCCAATTGTCGTGTGCTACTACATAGCCAATGCTTCAAGAACTTGTGGTGTTTCATTAACTGTTTCCACACTATCTGGTTGGGCTTGCGTTATCTCTGCTGATTCAGATGACTCAGTTGATGTGTCATGCACTTCCGGTGTAGGATATTCTGTTACATCTCCAACATTGTCAGTAATGGAGGTAGTTGTTACTGGTGTAGGGCTATGTGAAGTCGCCAGATCTTTCAATTGCTCAATATGCCTCTTCCAACTCTGACCATCCTGAGTTTTCACCATGTACGTCACAGGAACCAACTTGGAAATAACTGTCGCCTGTACATAAGGATCTCCTGGACGTAAGTTGCGAGCCATCACTGACTGTCCTTCTACAAACTCTCGCTGTCTTGACCTTGAATCGTGGTTTGACTTCTGTTGTGCTTGTTTACTTTCAACACATCGTGCTCGATCTGGTCGAAGCAAATCAAACCTTGTACATAGCTGTCGCTTCAGCAACAACATACACGGGGCAACACCTGTTGTTGCATGAGGAGTACTTCGGTAGGTCAATAAGAAATTGCTAAGTCTTTGATTGGCTGAAAACCCCTTATTCACTGTTGCCTTCATTGACTGTTTAAAGGTCTGAATGAACCGCTCTGCCAAGCCATTTGAGGCTGGGTGATATGGTGCACTCCTCACATGTTTAATTCCATGGTTTTTCATGAACACCGCAAATTCCTGAGATACAAATTGTGGCCCATTGTCTGTAACTATCTGACTTGGTAGACCATGTGCTGCAAACATCTGCCGAGGACTCTCCAAAGTTCGCTGAACCGTAGTGTTTGATAATGCATGCACTTCAGGCCACTTGGAATGTGCATCAACTGCTATGAAAAACATTGATCCTTGAAACGGACCAGCAAAGTCCAAATGAACTCGCTTCCAGGGTCGTGACGGCCATACCCATGGATTCAAAGGTGCTGTGGGAGGGGAACTCTTCACTGCCAAACAAGAACCACACTGTCGCACTAGTGTCTCTATATCAGCGTCAAGACCCGGCCACCACATGTATGCTCGTGCCAGTGTCTTCATGCGCGACATTCCTGGATGATCTAGATGAAGTTCCTTCAACAGCTTCTCCCGTAACGTCTCTGGTACTATTGCCCAAACACCGCATAAAGCCACATTCTCCTCCACTGTTAGCTCATTCCTCCTTCTCCAAAATGATTTCAAACTGTCATCTTCCATATGTTCTGGCCAACCTTCCAAGGTTTAGCGAAGAACCAAATTCAATGTCTTATCTTTCAGTGTTGCTTGTCGCAGTGTTGCTGCAGTTAGTGATAGGGTTTCCACTTGCGAAATATTAAAAATGGTTGGTTCCGAGCAATAATTTTCCTGACATAGTTGTTCTAACGGCAATCTAGACAATGCGCCTGCATTGGCGTGTGCTTGAGTTGGCCTAAATATTTAAGTTCCTAACTGTTGCCAGTCTTCAATAGACATTAGATGGCAAAAATAAGTAATTGTGCTCAACTGGTCCAAAAATAACAAAAAACAACAATAATAAAAAAATTAAAAAAAGCTTGCAGAGCTCATGAATACTGAAAAGGTAAACCAAACTACTTCCCTAACTTATAGAAGCTAAAGTTGACTGCCACACCTCCATAACTACCTCAAATCGTTGCGTCAACGAAACAAGTCGTTAAATGTTTACCTTTCACCAATCTTCTGTAATGAAGGATGCTCTAAGACAATAATATCAACCACAACACCTGCTACAACTACTTTCACTCTACCTATCACATCATCAGCTATCTTTCGTACACAGTTCACTTGTGCCTGAACAGACTGACTTAGCCTAGGTGGCAATGATTGAAATAACAGACTTAAATACACTTCCTAGGAGGCGTATATTACAAAGTTTATTAACATTGAAGTGAGAAATCTGATTACACGGTTTGAACGGTAAAGGAAACCTGTCACTATGAATAACTGGACATAACGTGCTGTTAAACTTAGGATTATTTACCTGTGCATGTGTGTGTGTATGTTGTGTGTGTGTGTGTGTGTGTGTGTGTGTGTGTTGACATGCTACATATCTATATAGCTATAAGAAGCTGAATCCCATATTATTATTGAGTTTTTCATAAACAGCAGTAATTGTGTGGGGTAAGCTACAGCTTCTGTTTGGGCAGTAGTGAGGTTGTGGCTACACTACTACAGCAATCTGGTAACCGTTTAACCTACTCCAAAGTCAAAACAGCAAATAACTGTTAATTGGGGGCTTAACAGCAGAAGGCTTACGTACTGGGGGACTTAAAATACAACAAGAAGTTGATTTATTGGGGGACTAACAGCAATTTACTGGGGACTTAGCATAATATATAGCTAAAAGCTAATTGTAGACTCACTTAACATATAACAAAGACAATTTATTGGGGACTTAATATAAGTCAATGAGACTTTAGTTCCGCTGCTCTTGGAGTTTACCACATATGATAATGATTTAATAAGTACACTACAAACTGAGGTATTAGAATCATAACTAATTGAAATATAAAAGTTGAAATAAAACTTTACAATATTTAATTATAAAAATAGATATTGCATTAAATAACTCACTACAGTGACATTCAAACTGTTACCCAGAGCCATGTAACACTGCCTTATTGTGAGATGACGAGGGAAGCTAAAGTCTGCTGGAAAACACATTAAATTCGCCACCTCCCTCGGAGTAAAATAACGGAGTTTGAGACTCCGCAGTTTCTTGACGTCATTATCAGATTCTTTAAACTCTGCAAAGCATTTCTTGAAATCTTCCTCTGTTAGTGAACTCTGTAGCACCGATCCAGTTCCTACGGCGTAGTTTCCGTATCCTTTTGTAAAACAGCACGAATTAGCGGAAGTAGTTCTAACGATATCAAGAGCCATTGCGTACTTGCAGAGTATCTTATCTGGGACAAGACATTCGGAAATAACCTCATCGTCCAAATCTTGTAGATAATGTGAAAGCTGTTTGCAAGCCTTAATTGAATCTTCAATATCCTTATTACAGCTTGGACTACCTAATGACTGCATATTGGATTGTAGAGCTTTAATAATGATCTCTGGATCAGTAATAGGAGATTGCTGACCAACGCCGCTATGTTCTTCGTGAGCAAACGTCAATGGCTTTTTCTTGGCGAGGAGGTAGTATCGTAATCTTGAATTGGGGATTCCGAACTGACTAGGACTCAGCAGAAATTCTTGAAACTTGTAACCTAATGACTGTAAAACTCTAACAAACTCATCTCTGGTGTTCGAACACTCAAAGCCTTTCACGTTCTCCATCAGAACATAGTCAGGTGGGCACCGCATCTCTTGTAGAATGTGCATTAAATGGAAAAAGCTGTCGGTTCTTCTGTCTTGGTTATCTCGCTGGCTTCCTTGCCTGGTAAAGGGTTGACAAGGAGGGGAGAGGAAGAAAACGTTGGCTCTAAAGGAGTCTAATTCACTAGCAGTCATACCACAAATGTTCCTTCTCATTTGGTTAGTACTGGGAAAGTTGTGAAGATATATTGCAGTCGTGTTGGTATTGACGTCTATGGACGCAACAACTCCATCTTCTTCAGGTGTAGAGGAAGAGGTTCCAGACTGCAAGAAAGCGTAATGAAATCCTCCAATTCCCGCGTAAAACTCGGCTACTCTGTAAGGAACACCAGTAGAAGAATTCATTTTTTTTCTAACCTTGAACGACCCTTTTCCTTTAAACTATTTCCGACTCCAAATAAAACGCACTACTACACCAAACGGTGACACTACTAACACAAGTAAACTGTGCGCTTCACGCAGCAGTTGTAGAAATGGGTTTATTTTCTTTGTTGCTTGTTTGCTCGATTCTGTCCATTTCGACGGGCGTAAGTGTCCAAAATCACTCAGCTCTTTCCTTGGTGTCTGCGGGCCCCGATGGAGCACTGGATAGTGGGAGCTCCAGAGAAACGGGACAGCAAGCGAAACCTGGAGAAGATGGAGGGAGTCCTCCAGGAACTAAAGGAATCCTTGGAGCTGAAACTCAAAAGATTCCTAAAACCAAACCAGTAGGGAGTTCTACTCCTTTATCATGTGATCCTAGAGTGGTGAATGATAAAGGAAACCATTATAAGGAAACTTTGTCTTGGGTGTTCTCTAGTACAACATTTTTCAAGTGTGCTGATGAAATCAGTACCAAGCTGAAGGAAATCTTTGCAGCTGGTGCTATGGGTGAAAGTGTGAGGAAGAAGGCAACAGAAGATGGTGTTACTGACTTGTGCCCTGTCTTTGTAGAGTTAGCCTCCATTGTAACACTGAGCCCATTGGAATTACGATCTTCCATCTGTGAGCAGAATGCTTTACATACCACTGAAATCGAAGAAGGAGACATTTGTGACAAAATGGAGCTCAAGAGAACCGTGAATGAGGGTCACTATGAGTCTCTGGGTTATTTGCCTAGTGTGGCAGAAGTTTTCAGGACATTAACTGAAATGAAAGAGGTAGACTGTCGAGATATGTGTGGAGGTGAATACAAGTCTATTTTATGCAGTGCGTTCTATTCCCTCGCCAACGTAGTCGCCATACTGCAGCCGAGAAAGAGACCTGTTCCTCCGTCTAGCGGTCATGCTGGTACCACAGTGAAAAACAACGAAACACCACATTCAGCTGGACACAGTAAGTGAATTGAAGGGCTAGTTATGTGTATCTATCAGAATGTTTGTATATATATATATATATATGTAGAAGGAAGGGGTAGCCTGTCTATATATATGTATATGTATATGTAGTATACTAGTGATGTGCTTGAGCGCAAATGGTGAGCGAGCCTAAAACAACACTATTGTTAAATGAGTGGTTTTAATTTCTAACACTCACGGTACTAAAAAAAAGTCGAGTTTTTTAATTACGTATACAAGGTATGGATTCAATGCCATAGTAACCACTCCCCACAACTGTTTGAATTTGGAAGAAAAAAAAAGCAACAAAAACAAAATCACTTTAAAGAAACATTTTCTTTGTGATATTCATTGGCTAAGTAGTAGTTGTAATGCACAATACTTTCACACTTAACTGAAAGTACCTACACATTCGTAGTTAGTCTGGTAGACAATGAGTTTTCAAGTAAATACTGTTGTGTAGGGCTTATAACTATGACCAATACCAGTTAACTTACCACTGTCACTAACTCGAATGGAAACGGAACTCCAGTGAGTTTTTGAGTCTTAACTGCACCTGTAAAAGAATTCACTATCTAGGATGATGTGGGTAATGGTCGCTAAACCAGAGTGTTCCATTTAGTGAAGTTTAGGACGGAATCGAACACCGAGCTAACACAAAAATGTTAGAGTCAGAGTACAAAAGTGACATACGTATGTCCACACACATTACTTAACAAATATCTCCGATTCTCAATTTAACTGTATGGTGTCTTGCTCACTTCACTCGCTCACTAACTAAGTTTGGTTATTATATAAAAATTATGAGTGCTTAATTTTATTTGCTAAATACACACGCTCTGAGTCACTTGAGTTGAGTCAGTTTTGTGGCACTTAAAAATTAGAACTGCTCCAGAAAAACAACAAAAGTTTAGTCACACTTCAGGCTAGCAATGTATGTGGTATAGACCTGAATCTAGTTCTTTATGGCCATTGTCTTAATACTCTGCTTGTCTTGGATACCTATCAAAATCTCTGGTCATTTGCCATTATTGAGCACAGAGAAGGCTTGGGTCAATTTTGCAGCTGCTTTTTACAACTTAGCAACAGCTGGATGGACAGCATTAGCTAAGCTTGCATTGTAAAGACTCATTGGTGTAGTACAAGTTTGTCACTGTTATGCTAATAATGTGTCCAATACCCATTTGAAAAAACAGTGTGTGTACTGTGTGGGTGTCTAAGATAGCTGGTTTTTCCCTTCTGTTCATCTTTGTCAATTAAATGGTCACAAAAAGCATGTATAATTTATTTGGTGTTGTATTTTTTTTCTTTCAGTTTTCTCTATTAGCATCCAAATTTTTTTTGCATGTTTTCATTGTTTCTAACTCTCTGTGGTGATTTATGAAAGTAATGTATCAGTTAAGACAACTAACTGGTGAGCAAGCCGACTGTCCTGCAAGGGGACTTGCGTGCACTAAGCACAGCCAGCATCCAGGAAGCTCTGAGCTTATGTCTCTGTTAAACTTTGTTTTCTAGTGTCATCCTTATGTGCAGAGCTTCTGTGGTCTTCAACTCACGATTCTTACTGGTTCATGTTTCCAGCTTTGACTTCGTTCCACTTAATTAATTAATAGGGTATGTCCCGCCCGCCACTAATTTTTCTTGCCATTTATATTTTCTTTGTAAAAATCACTATAGAAAGTTAGATCTTGACTCCTGAGAGGAAGTTCTCTTGTTGTTTCGTCTTGTTTTAAATATAATTATGAATATTTGGTGGTTTAAATAAATATTATGGTTGTTGTTGTTGTTACTTGCAAGTACCTCACCACACTGTAATGCTTGAGACTGCAGTGTCATCCATTGTTATTATCCTCTACCACTTGGTTTAGTTACATCAGTCCGCTTTCTTTCTCACTTACTTTACTATGTATCCTAAATACATGCCCCACCACCACCGGTGTCGTAGTCATCTGACGATACTTTGCCAGATTCTTTACCAACCCAGCCCAGCTTTATTTATGAGTACACACACCACCACAATCGTCGTTGTCGTCGGTACTGATGACGCTTTACCCACCTGGCTCAGCTTCCAATTGTAGTATTGACATGTTGGCAAATTCATTTAATTAGTGGTTCATATTCTAACATTTGTGACCAGTTTTGGGAAAATCGGCCTAAACGCGGCAAACAAATTTTTTCAGTATCCCGGGGTAAAGCCTTATGGGTCGATTTTTTTCGAGAAAAAATTTATGGCAGAAACGGATAGACACCAGTTAGCTCTAGCTTATGACGCAGTTGTGTAAGCTCTGACGTGCTCTAGAACTCACACTAGGAGGCTAGAAACATTAGCCGGTTGGACTCGTGTACGGAGAGTTGCTAAGAAATTATTGGCTGGCTTTTCACTAACAGCCCGGAAAAAACTGTAGCTAACTAATTCACTTACTATTCTACATAATTCACGTACTCACGCAATTCTCGCCATCATAGTTTCTTAAGGAGCCATGCATTAAGCCTTTTAGATTTCTTTCAATCCGCCTGTAACCATTTATTCCATAGTGTCCCGGAGACAAGCAGTAATAGTATACGGACACAAGGCACGCCCCCTGACCTTAGCAAGGCCTTTACCCGGCGTTTTTTTCGAAATAAGCAATAATAAGTTTAGCAAAAATACAGAAGTGTTGTAGTGCGTAGGGCGAAGACGGCTTGTGCTACAGCTTCCAAATTAGGAGGACGGAATCCCAAGGTCCCGTGCAGCCTACAGGTAGAATAAATTAGAAAACTTTAGATGCCGCGTTTAGGCCGATTTTCCCAAAACCGGTCACATTTGTTCTGTCATGGCGTATCTTAGTGGGGCGTGGTCACATTGGCATTCGGCAAATTCATTTTCTTTTTTTCTTTTCTTTTTTTCATTAC
>WLWD01003878.1_pt1 | contig 59388 bp, 24 predicted proteins | sample 6712731 | NCBI WGS metagenome assembly WLWD01 (sample SAMN12718690, study PRJNA576275) | sponge metagenome | isolation source: marine sponge | host: Mycale hentscheli | place: New Zealand: South Island, Marlborough, Capsize Point | collected 2014-11-01 | reverse complement strand
AGTCAATGCGCTCTTTGTCATGGTTATAAGCCGTGCGCAACAGTATTTACTTGAAAATACATTGTCCACTAGACTACTGCGAAGGTAAGTCTGTGTAAGTGCATTTCCAGTTGTGTCAAAGCATTGTGTGTTACAACCACTACTTAGCTAAAGAATATCACAAAGAAAACTTTTAAATAACGTGTATTGTTTTGTTGTTGTTTTTTTTTTTCCTTCAATTCAAGCAGTTGCAGAGAGTTGTTACTATGGCACTGAAATCCCTTTACCGTGTATGCGAAATAAAAAAACTGGACCTTATCAGTAGCTTCAGTGTTAGAAGTCAAAATCATTCATATAAAAATAGTATAGTCTTTAGGCTCGCTCGCCATTTGTGCTCAAGCACATCACTAGTTGTATATATGTTTGGACGTACGTATGTCATTTTCGCGTTTTTGTGTTAGTTATGTGGTCGACCCCGTCCCAAATCTAAACAGAATCCTCTGGTTTATCGATCAGTACCCGTATCACCCTAGAAATTGAATTGTTTACCGTTTTGAATTCTTTTGCGGGTGCAGTTAAAACTTGAAAACTTAGAGACTTCCATTTCTGTTCGAGTTAGAGCGGCGGCGGTAAGTCAATGCGCTCTTTGTCATGGTTATAAGTCGTGCGCAACAGTATTTACTTGAAAATACATTGTCCACTAGACTACCCCGAAGGTAAGTCTGTGTAGGTGCATGTCCAGTTGTGTCAAAGCATTGTGTGTTACAACCACTACTTAGCTAAAGAATATCACAAAGAATACTTTTAAAAAACGTGTATTGTTTTGTTGTTGTTTTTTTCCTTCAATTCAAGCAGTTGCAGAGAGTTGTTACTATGGCACTGAAACCCCTTTACCCTGTATGCTAAATTTAAAAACTGGACCTTATTTTCAGTAGCTTCAGTGTTAGAAGTCAAAATCATTCATATAAAAATAGTATAGTCTTTAGGCTCGCTCGCCATTTGTGCTCAAGTACATATGTGTGGACGTACGTATGTCATTTTGTACTTGGACCCTTGCGTATTTTTGTGTTCGCTCCGTGTTCAACCCCTTCCCAAACTCCACTAAACAGAATCCTCCGGTATAGCGACCATTACCCGGATCACCCTAGTAATTGAATTGTTTACCACTTTGAATTCTTTTGCGGGTGCAGTTAAAACTAAAAAATTTGTGGGAGCTCCATTTCTATACAAATTAGTGGTGGTGGTAAGTAATTACGCTATTTGTCACAGTTATAAGCCCTACACGGTAGTATTTACTTGAAAATTCATTGTCCACTAGACTAACCACGAAGGTAAGTCTTGCATAGGTATGTCCAGTTGTGTCAAAGTATTGTGTTACAACTACTACTAAGAATATCACAAAGAGAGTTTAAATAACATGACTTGATTTTGTTGCTTCTTTATTAAATTCTGCGGGGAGTGGTTACTATGGCATTGAATCCTCTTTACTGTATATACGTAATTTAAAAACTCAACTTTATTTTAGTATCTTGAGTGTAAGTAGTTAAAATCAATCGTTTAACAATAGTGTACATGTTTAAGGCTCACTCGCCATTGGTGCTCAAGCACACCACATAGTCTTTATGGGATTGTGTTGTATCCACAGACTGTAATATGAATTTAGTACTCATCATATATTTTGTTCAGTTACCAGCTTAAGGAGAGATTCTGAAGTCATGGCAGACTCACCCACTTGCAAGGTATGAGTTTTGTCACAGTGTTCATATGCAGAGTAGAGTGACAGTGTTATACAATAGTACTCCACAAAATTTTAATATTTGTGATATGCCACACCTCTGTAAGAAAGATTACACTGTAAATGAAAGGTGTGTAGTTCACACCAAATTAAGTGTGAATCACATGCAACAATAGTTACACCAAAATATGGCATGATGTGCATACCTCATCATTTTGGTGTGAAGCACACGCCAAATTCAGTGTGAGTTCACACCCTAAACAGTCATACTTCTGATTCTAATATTATATTTATATATCAACTTTACTTTCAAAAAAAAAAAGATTATTATATGTTCTGCTGATTCCCAGAACTCATTAATCAAAGGACCAACATTTTGGTCAACTCTCTCAACTTGCACACATGTGTTGTACCACCACACATTTATAAGTAGATTACAATGAAAATAGCCTGCACATGAAAGGGTCCAGGTTGATTATTGCTCATTCCCTTGATTGTGAAGTCACGCTAAGTATGTATTCACACTAGGTGGAGTGTGAAGTACACACTATGCATTGAGTGTGGGCATTCACACCACCAGTTTGGTGTGAATTTAGTGGGTTTTTACACTATAATTTTTACAGTGTCGTACACTCAATTCCCTCTAATCAGTGCACCTTGAGACCTGAAGGTGCCTGTATAGGAATGCTGTTACTCACAGGTAAAGTACATAGACTTCTTAAGTCACAAGTTGAGACACTCTTTTGAAGGAGTTTCAGTCTTTCTTTTTCAATCTTAAACACCGACCTCGTTCAAATTAGTGAAGTTGTGTGGTAAGAGTTGATAAATGGAGTGACCTTGTGCTTGGTATAGAGGCGTGGATAAGAGGGGATTGATTGTATAATATATTCTCATTAGAGTTCAGCTTATATCATTAGATTGTATATTGTTGGAATAACCCATGTAACTATTTTATGTAATGCCCTTTCTCCCCAGGTGGACTTATTGCATCCTCTAACAGAACTGCAATGGGAAAAATGCAGTGGTTATACAGGAGGCAATGTTCACAATAATTGTGCAGTTCTAAATAATAAGTTAGCCATGTTGGCTGCAGATGGTTTGTTTGATAATGATACACTTCACGTCTCTTCCACTGACTTGAAGTCATGGACTACCATTACATTACCATATAAATATATGTCCCTCACAACATACAAGTCCCAGTTTGTGGCAGTAGGTGGAATGGATATCTCTACAAAGCAACCTATAGACACAGTGTTTACTAGTGATACAGGTCTAAAGTGGCAGATATCATTGCCTCCCATGAAAACTAAACGATATTTGACTTCTTGTATTAGTACTAGGTCTCCACATGTACTAGTAGTAGCTGGAGGAATTGATTGCAGTGGCGAAATCGTAGATGTTGTTGAGGTCCTGCAAGAACTCAACTGGCATACTGTAGATCCACTACCTGAGCCATGTTGTGATATGACTGCAACTCTCCACCAAGATGAAGTGGTATTTACAGATAGTATTTCAGACACTATCTTTAAGTGCAACTATATCTCGCTCATCTCATCTGATACAGGGTCCACCACAACTTCAGGCACTCCACTGTGGACATTCTTTACGGCACCTGATATTTTCACTACTACTATCTCGTATTCTTCACGTCTAGTTAATATAGATAGTTTAGGATGTATTAGATGTTATTGTACTATGAGCCAGTCCTTGATAGAAGTATTCAGGATACCACTCTCTCCTGAATCAAATTTTACTTCAGTTACATCACGACGTGATGTAGCTGTAGGTGTACTGCCTACTGGACACCTAATCTTTTTCTCTAATGTCAATGGAGTGTACAAAATGAAGGCATCAAGTGAGTAAAAATACAAAATGAGAAATGTGCACATCTAAATTAGGTGAAGACAGATTTTAAATATCAATTGCTAAAATGTAATTGTAAATATCATATTCTAATGTAATTTGTAGTGTCTTCCTATCACCCAGACAACAAGTTCACGTCTAATGTTCTGTCCAGACTAGAGGCAGTAATGGGTATTCAGATAGTGTCTGTATTGGCTGACAGTTACTCTCAACTTGCAGCCTCATCTGGAGTGGAGGTACAGTTAAATGTCCCCGAAGGGGCACAATCTACAGCATTTCCCAACACATCAAACAATCAGCTTACATATGTTGAGGATCTCATTAGCATGTGGTCTAGTGGACATAGTTGTCGTCCTTCTACATGGGGACATTTACTAAACGTCTTGAAAGATATAGGTTTTATGGAGCTGAGTCAGCAAATTGATGCTTTCATGAAAGGTCAGAAGCGTGTTTTGTTATAGAACAAACAGGAAATTTACTGATTAAAATTATATTGCTGTACCTATTTACTATTAGTAATAATGTAAGAATATGTAGTAAAACCTCCATCAGTAATTGTTTAGCTTCATTATAGAATGCAATTGTTTTATACCTATATTTATAAATATTATGTAATGAATAGGGCCTAATACCTGATGTCACATAGGAAATGCATTAATGCGTCTTAGCCCTTTTGATGCCGTAGCCGCGCATATATGTGGGCGATAACAGGTCAGCCTTCTCCGAATTAAAAAAGATCTATTTTAGATTAACCATTATTTCTTTTTTGTACATAAAATAGGCATTGTATGTCCTTTAAAAAAATTGAGCCTGTATGGGCAAGTTACCTATTTTTTTACAAGTAGCCTGAAAACAGAGATCAAGAATTTTTTTACTGAGAATTTCCAGAACGCCAAGCGCCCAAATTTCTTGTTGACTACGGACTTCGAACACTCATTATAGAGAGTATGAAGCCTATTTTCCATATTACTTGTGTTTAGAGTTATCATGTTGGTTAGAACATTCCCCCAGGTTATACAAGTGTTTGTTGCACAAGAAACACATTACTAAGTGTCCATGCATGAGCTGTACATAATTAATTTATTATTCATTAGAATATCACTCATCTGATTGGTTGTATTAACACTCGTACCTATGACACTCGTGTAAATACTAAGCAAATAGACTCGTGATATTCTCCTGTATCAAATGAATAATATACATAGAGTCATTTGATACAGGAGAATGTCATGAGTCTGTTGGCATAGTGTTTACATGAGTACCACTGGCACACATGTAAATATGGCCAATCAGATAAGTAATATTCTGCGGTGCAATGAATAATAAATTTATTGTGTACTAAACCCATTGAACAATGCTATATCCTGAGAGATGTAATAACACAATATAATAACCAAGAACGCAGGTGATATGGAATAATATAGCCCTAAACAAATTTTTGCTTACATTAATGTATTTCCTATATGGCAACAGTTGATTCAGTTCAGTACACAATAATATATATTATTATTAAGTTTATATGTTTAGTGCATTAACTATTAAATTAGCTTGAACTATTACTTAAAGCTTCCTTGTATATTACAGGAGATGCATTGTACATCAATGCTTATCGTCACTTTATTTCTACTAAAGATGTTCTAGAGATGTTATTCCTCAAGTTCCTGTTTCTCGGTCAGCCACGACGAGGTAAAACAACAGCATGTCGTCGCCTCATGAATAACATCATAGATCTGATTTCTGCCGGTGAAGCTGAACAGCACCATCCCAGCACGAAAGTAGTGACGTCTGGACAAGACATGATAGTCCAGGGTCATATTACTGGACGACAGTGGTCAGCCGTACACAGTCTCACTGATGAAGCACGCATGTTGTTCCATAGCTTTGTGGACAGTATGCAGTCTCAGTCTACTCCAGTTCCAATAGCATCAGCATCAATTCAACCTCAATCAGTAGCAGAGAGTAGTGCCTCAACCAATTTGACTTCCGAAACTACTCATTTGTCTACCAAAAAATCAGAACCAGGACTTATACAAAAAATTCTGTCTTTGTTTAAACCTCGCAAGAAAATTCAAGAAAAATCATCAAAGGATGATAACAATCCAAAACTTACTTTCGAAAATTTGTCAGAGGTAAAAACTCTTTTCCAAGAATTGAGAAGAAATTCTGAGCTTTGGAAAGATGTTAAACAGTCTTTCAGGGCATTCATTAGAATGGAAGACACAGGAGGTCAGCCTGAGCTTATGGACATGCTACCCGCACTCACTGTAGGACCAGGTCTATATTTGCTGTTCTTTAGCTATGAATGTGAATTGAAGAAACATTTTGATGTTTTCTACCAGAATGATGAAGGAGACACCACAGATCTTGAGGAGTCTTCAGTTACATTAGAAGAGATGCTCCTTTCTTCTCTTTCTAGTATCTCTTGCTCCAAATGCTTAGGCCATACTGTCAGTCCAAATCCAATTAACAGCTCTGACATGCAAGATGTCCTACAAGATATCTCAAAGTCTTCACAGTCTGTAGCTTACATAGTAGGCACTCACAAAGATAAAGTTTCAAAAGAATATATATCTAGTGTTGACAAAGAATTACAGAAAGTTATTCGAGATACAGAATTTTTCAAAAAAAATTTAGTTCAATTTTTTTCTGAAGACAAGCTAGTTATCTCCATGGACAACATGGGGGGAGGCAAAGATGAAATAGATCAAATTCACAAAGTATTAGAGAATGCCATAGAGAAACACTTCAAGAAGCTTAGAATTCCAGCTGTGTGGCTTCTGTTTAGTTTGTGTCTTCGCATGAGAGAGGTGAGGACAGCTAGCATGGAAACCTGTTTAGCGCTGTCCAGTTGTTTCAATATGACACCCTATGAGACTGAAGTAGCTCTATGGTTTCTTCATCACCATGCAGGTGTAATGATGTACTTCCCCCAGGTAGATGGTTTAGAAGACCTAGTCATCATAGACATCCAGGTAGTGTATGAAAGTGTTACATCTGTTATTCTCAAAGCAATGAGTTTCGGCAACGTCGGAAAAGCTAAAGCGGAGGAGTTCAGAAGAACAGGTCAGTTTTCTCTGGAAGATATTTTGTCAGCCACAAGTGAGATTTTAAAAGATTTCATTCCACCTCGACAACTTGTGATACTTCTAGAGTATCTCCACATTATAGCTAGAATTATATATTCCAGCTCCACACCATCATCAGTAGCTACAGATGACGTGTACATCATGCCTTGTGTCTTACACAGTGCCAGTAGAGATACTCTGGATGCTGATTCTAAAGACAAGTCTCGTCCATTGTCTATAGCTCCTCTGAGAGTGCGCTTTGATTGCGGGTTTGTACCTATTGGAGTGTTTCCAGCTCTGACAGCTAGCTTCATAGGAAATCACAAATCGTTTAAACTTGTACAAACTGGCCTTATGAAAAACAAGGTTCAATTCCAATATGGTGGTTTTGACTATGCTCTGGTTACATTACTAGCACGTCCCAAGTCTTACGAGGTTGTAATCTCTGAACTTCCTAAAGGCGATTACGAGGCACACGTGTTGTGTACAGAATTAAGGAAGGAGATAGAGGCCACATTTGAGAAGGTCAGTTCTCGCATGAACTACGGCAAATTCATGGACTATCAGTTTGGGTTCGCATGTCCAACTCATCCTGGGGAGGATCATGTGTGTGTAGTAGATAGAAGATGTTCCTCACCACAGGTTATGCTGTGCTTACAAAACTCCAACGATGCAGTATCACAGAAAACATCGAATTGTCACAAAGTATGGTTTGGAGAGGTAAGTTGTATATCTGTGTAGCTCATTTTAACATTCATTAAATTTAATATTTCAGCCTTTGCATGCTACTTCTGTGCCTGAAACAGATAAACAAAGAGCAGAGTATTACTCTATAGGTAAGTCATGCGAAGTACATTGTTTACTAATAGGTTAAAGTTGTGCTAGTTAATTGCAATAAGTTCTAGTATTTATGGTAATTTTAACTCTGTACATTCTAGCTGATGGAGTTGCTAGTGAGAATAGCACCCATGATGAACACTCAAGCATTTCTTCTTGTCTAAGTAAGTTAAAAATTTTGCTATTAATGTTTCTTATACTTTTGGTTCATGAAGTCCGTTTTTGTTAAATGGTGATGGCAGTATGAACAAGTATATTAGCACTACATGTTGTAAAATGTTAAAAGTACAGTTAAAAATAATAGGGCTAGCCTTGGGGCTTGTTTAAATGCTGGAATTTTGGCACACTAATAAATGACTCTTCTTGAGCACCACTTTGCCTTTAGTGTACCCAAGGGAATACACTTAGACATAGCATGAACTAGTGTGCTGATGTAAACATTACGTTTAGGTTCAAGAAATCTAAAAGTTAGAATGTATTACTCTTTAGGGATTTAAAAAAGTGATTTATTTTAGCTTGCCATTAAAAAAATATGTTCAACTTTCGCTTGTCATTCAAAGGGAATAATACACTTTGATGTTAACATTGTTCGTTGAAATACTTTAACTTCAAGTAAACTTTGCGAGAAATTACAAATTTTTTTCTATAAATGGACTGTAATTAAAATTCAGTATTCTTCCTTAGCTCATTACTCATTGGTGAGCAAGTACAGGAGCACACTACAAGCAATAAAATGTAGCTAGTCACATGCGAACAATCTGATTGGATCATTACATGAATCTACTCAAGTAGATTCATACTCTGAGAAATTTAGAATTAGAATAATTAAGACACTTGTTGTTACGCTCTAGGCTACCATCAACAACTATTTTCATTTCTTTATGTTTTTTGCTATTGTTATGTTTATTCTCTTCATGCTGACTTTTAATACATTGACAAAAATGTACTAAAAATTACATTAGGCATGACCAAAAAAATAACACCAACGAAGAAGTTTGTAGTCTAAAATAAATTACAAAACAGGATTGAAAACACTAGCTGTAACTGTATTGTTGCAAAAACTAAAACTAAAACTACTGAAGCATTATTTGTAGACAAACTGTATATTAATTAAAACTAAAGTATGATTATTTAACCTTAATAACATAGCCGAGTCATTTTTCAATACAAAAAAGTGTGTTATTATTTTGAAATACCACAAGAGTGGAAAACTGAAATAATGATCTGATTGGACACTACGATCTCTATGCGACTTTGCCGCACTTTTACCCGCTAGGCATCGCTGCGGCGAAATTCCAGGGAAACGCTGTTTAGCAACGGTAAGAAAACTATGAATTTTCACTTGGCTTCGCTTCGTGTAAAAATTTCTCGCTCCACTCATGCTATTAATCTCGGATACCACAGTTTTCCGTGCTATTATATCTCCATCTGACTCTAACAATTTGTAGACGTTGGATTATTACAGTAAAAAAAGTGGGGATATTAAAAATGGAGCTTTCTCCCCCTGAGTCAGTTGCCTCCTGCCAATCCAGCATTTCTGCCCTTGTTTTGGATATAAATTTAGATAAATAAACATATGACAGATAAACAACGACAACAATAAATATGTACTTGTATTTGCAATAGAGTTCATAAGCAATTATTACAACTGGCTATCTGTTTACAGATGTTGAATTCCAGACAGACTACCAATTTGTAACAGAAATGAATGAGAAAGAAAGACAAAAGTTCACAGTAAAGCAAATGGGCTTGCTTGACGATAAAATAAAGCATATAAAAGGAAGAGGAACGAGTATTGCTATAATTGATACGATTGGCACTAAAGGAGACAAGGGCTTTCACACTTTACATGGGGCTTTTAGAGGCAAAATATTTTCCAAAGATGTCAAGTGTTTTCGGCAGAGTGATAACAAGGACACCACTAATCATGCTACAGTGTGTGCAGGAATAGCTGTGGGACAGCCGTTCAAAGGATATTGCATAAAAGATGGCAAGACTGTTTCCATAGACTACAAGAGAGGAGTGGCTCCAGAAGCTAAAGCCAAGATATTTTTGGTAGAGAAAAATTATGGCTTTCTTCAAGCATTGAGCGAAATACGGAAAGAAAATTTTGATGTAGTATCCATATCATTGGGATCTGAGACCAGTAATGCAAGAAGTGATATTACTAAAAAATTACAAGATCTCAGTAAATCAGCACTTGTCGTTGTTTCTGCTGGAAACTATGGTACTGTTGAAGGCGTTCTATATCCAGCAAATTTAGACGAAGTTATTGGTGTGGGTTCCTATGATCAACACGGTAACGAAGCAAGGTATGCCCCAAAAGGAGTAGACACGTTTTGTTACGGTGAAGTCAATGCTCCAGCATCAGATGATATGAATGGCTTGTTACAATGGGCTACTGGTACATCTATGGCAGCACCTGCCATAGCTGGTCTCATCTGCCTGTTTATTCAGTGTGCTAAGGAAGGAAAATACGTAACAGAAGATGACAAGGAAGACGTCTTAAATCGTATGAAACAAAAGAAAAATATGATGTGCATCCTAAACAAAACCTTTGACCAATTTAAACAAGTAAAGCCAGCAAGATTATTGGAAGAAGCTTCCACGGCAGAAAACTTTAAAAAATGGTTTGATAGCATTGTAAAAGGTATAAATTAGGTAGAATTTCTTTTTATGTGGTTTAAAAATTTGGTTTATATACTATTATAATAATTCTGCACTGTTTTATACTACTCCACGTTGTTTGACATAGCAATCCTCAAACATGGTATTATAATTATAAGTAATAATTATGTATATATATAAAATATTAAAAGTACTTTAATTAAAGATGGCAAACCTTACTCATATCATGTCATTAGCTAACGAAATACCAGTAGCTACAAAGAGTGTGTGGATAGCTAAGTCATGTCTTGTTTAATTGTGCAGTATGGCATGTGATGTGATTCTTTTCTGCCTTTTCATGTTTTATTTCATTTCATTAACTGCAGAGGCTAAAACGAAGTTGTCAGAATCAAATGCTGCTATGCATCTGCAAGACTCATCAGGTAAGGTTAGAAGAAGTAAATGTTTTTTATTATGAATATAGCACTATTATATAACAAAAAAAATAGCACTTATTATGCATCATTTTAAGATTCTAATAATGTCTCACAACTAGGGTTTACTCTTACGGTTCATAAAACAGAGTAGAAAATTAATTTTGGATTTTTTTTTTATATTGTCAAATTTTGGTTTAATTATCTTTTTTGCTTTGTCCCTGCTAATTTTTTATGATTTTAGAGTTAATGTATTTAATGCTCCCTGATATAGCTACTTGCCATATGCTGTGGTTGACCTCCTCATTAATTTAGATTGGGTGTGTCTATGAAATCAAATTTTTTCCTTCAATCCAATAATTTTCTTGCCTATAGCTATTTATCAGTTAAGATCAATAACAAGTGGGGATTCTCTCTAATTTGGTATCAAATATAATTTAGCATAGCTACCCAGGCGATGGTTTACACGCTAGGGGTGTAGTATACATTTATTGTTGACTGAACCTGTCCAATAACATGTTGCCCCACAAGAAATGCATTCATGCATTAATTAAAGTAAACAAGAATTTTGATATCCCATATCACCTGTAATACATTGGATTATTAGTCCCCTTGGGCTATAGCATCGTTCATTGTACTACACCATAAATTTATCATTCATTTGATACACGAGTCACTCGTCTGATTGGCCATATTTACACTCATGCCTATGAAGCACTCATGCTTATACTAAGGCAGACACGTGATATTCTCGTGTATTAAATGAATTTGATCATGTCATTTTTCTTGCTATGTAGCTAACACAAAAATTAGATAAATTAAACCGAGTAATACTTGATCTTGACTTCACATATTAAATTAGTGTGCTTGTAGAATAGTCACTAACACTATAATAATGCAAGTGTGTATGTGTTTATGATTAGATTCTTCAGTACAGATATCTACTACTGTCAAAGAAGCTTCAACCAATACCTGAGAGTCTGCTACTCTACAAGATACAATATAGCAAACTCACAAAACATGTATTTGCTTATCACTGACTAGAGCCTACCAGCTTAGGCTGCCATGTAACCCTCTCACTAGTTCAGTTCATTTATTTGATTCTATAACATGATTACAAGTTGAAGAGAAAGGGGAGGGAGGGGAGTAAGTCTGGTATAGCTAGACCCTTTACCAAACTGTTATGTGGGGAAAAAGGTCTGATTACAAACCTATATACTTAGTTTGTATTGAACCAGATGACAACATTCCTGAGTGGCCAATAAAATTACTGTAAGCATACACTTTTTTAATTGCACTCCACTGTACATGGAGTCCCCCCAGCACCTTCGCATAGCAGTTTAGTATGGCTACGTCAGAGACTGGGTGGGGGGGGGTGGGGTGGGAATACTGACTTTTTAGTATGACCATAAACTTGAAGAATATATGGTGAACTATCTTACAATGGACAGTGAAAATCTATGGTTCTAGTTTTCTCCCATAAGACCCCTTGCAGTTACGTAATTTTTAATTACGTAATAGTGAGGGCGGCCATGTTGGAGTACAACCGCGCGAACCACGCTAAGAAAATGGAATCCAAAAGCAGAAAAAAGCTGTTGTTTGGAGGATACTTTTCTTCTCTCAAAAGTTATGCTGAAAAAGGGAGAGGTATTTGGAGAAACTAAAGCATGTAGGAGGTTTATATTTACATGGCAATCGTGATTTTAGTTATCATAGTAATACAGTTTTCAGTCACTACTAGCTATTTGTCATGAATTTTAGTTTCATGTATATGTTACTGTTTAATGGATCACTAACTTCTTCATTCAGTGTTTAACAAAAAAAAATTATTTGTTACTTATATTCCATATAGTTTTATGCTTAATGGATGTTTTGTTTTAGCTGATATCTCTCTCTGACTTTGCTTTTAGCTTGAGTTATTGTCTGACCACATAAATTTTATTTTTAGTTAAACTACAATACTTATGACTAAAAATATTATAGTTTAGTTTTAGTCAACCAAAAAAAATATTTGATGTATGGTAGTACTGGGGAACTTTAGGATATTTCAGTTGCTATTTAATTACTTTCAGGTGCAATGTCAGATGTTTTGTTCGAGAAGGAGCTATTGTGACTTTGTTGTATGGACCGAAGATGACTTGTATGTGGAGCGAATATACCCAAATCTGAAAACTTCTAGTTGATCAGTACCTCTAAAGCAAAGGATTTCTTCAAGTGCTCAATTCTACTAGAATTGTTCGGAAAACACTACTCTCAGCCGACATTGACAACCACCAATACCACATGTCAAATTCAATCTTCTTTGCCTTCATCTTCTGAAGGACAACAGTCAGATGAGCCTGGTAGTGAAAAATGTCAAGTGCAAAGTGGTAGTAGCACCAGTCAGAATAATACTGACTCTGTAGCACTGTATTGTTATTGCCAGCGACCAGAAGAAGGAGATATGATAGGATGTGACAATCCTAACTGTTCCTTTGAATGGTTTCATTTAACCTGTTTAAATTTGAATTCTCTTCCTAGTTGTAAGTTTTGGTATTGCCCCGATTGTAGAAGATTGCCCCAATTTCAGAAGACATCAAAAAAGAGAAAACTCATGTAACTAATCTATCATGTTAACTGTATCTAAATATTTTCAAACAAATTTATTATAATTGTGCAAAAACTTAATTCATATTGAGGTGAATTGTACATAAATTATTTGATCAAAGTTACAACTGAATGGTACATGAATTTTAGTCAAAAGGGACAACTGAATCACACATATTTATTAAACCACAGCTTACATATACAATCTTATCTAAGGTTGTTACAGTTTCATTAGAGCATACAAAATCAATTGGTTGCGTGGCACTAAGAATAGAGTACTCTTGCCTAATGTTACCAATTACACGTTCAACGTGAATTCTCACATTGGCTATCTTCCTGCTTTGTTCCACTTCAATACCACTGAGCTGAGTCTTTCCTTTAGCTTTCAGTAGCTTTCTGAATACTCGAAGTATCATACCCAAGCTTCAGGGATGGAACCCAATCAGGATTGGTACTGTCATAGAGCTTGGCAGGTGATCCATGCACAAAATGATCAGAACAAACACGAATGTATTGTAACTTTTCCAAATTTAGGTCTTTTCTTTTGATAGTTGCCATCCATTCACGCTGCCTCCTTGTACTCAGTCAGTGTGTTTGATCTCCTTGGTGACTAATAACTGCTGGCAATCTGAAGAAACGCTTCCCCTTGCCTCTTTCGGTCCTGTTAGAGCAGCCAATCATAGCACACAACACCATATTTTCTAAAGTTAACGAGCATTTAAACCGTGCTTGTACTCCAAGATGGCGGATCCGACAATTTGACGTCAAGACCACGCCTACTGCAATGGGTCTAATGGTCGAAACCTGAGGTAAGAGTTCTAGACAGAGACAGCAAGGATCGTGAGTTAAAAGGAAGCTCTACAAAACCAGACAACAAGTTTAACAGAGACATAGCTTCCCGCTGGCCATCAATGCGTGCAAACCCTAGCGTGCAAACCTATCGTGCCTGCCAGTTAATTACCACAGTTGGGTAAAGGATTTCACCAGAGGCTTCATTATATAATATATTAACTTTACAGGAAGTGCAGACGTCACATGCAGATTGTTGGTGGGCGGGTTTGCTAGTCATGTTTCGTTTAGGAAGTATTGAACACGCCCATGTATTATGGTGAGGATCTTTTGCTGTGGTAGTCCCTGAGGGGCTTGACTTTCACCGCCGAGCGCGCTAGGCTAATTGCGTGCGAATTCTTCGTTAGTGCAAGTGAGTAGATTAAGTTTCTATAACTGTCTTAGCTGGTGCGGTGGTCAAACTATTGCCTATTATATTACAGTGTATACATATATAATAATAAAGGGCTACACCTAGCTATATACCAACTGCTTAACTCTCTCGCTCTCTCTATAATTATATATACATATATAATTATATATGTATATATTATATTATTATATATTTTATGTTATTGTTTATTTTTATACCTAGTAGAAGACTAGCCAATTCTTTTTTCAGTGCTATATAAAAAATGGTATTGATGTAACTAGCTATATCAAATTTCTAAGCCAATAGATGTCTAAAGTGAGGTGGCTTATCAAATTAGTTAATAAGAACTTTCAGTGGTACATCTCATGAGCATATTACTTTTAATGTAGGTTATATCTTACCTTTGACATCCACGACCATCATGAAGAAGAACTACATTGAAGTAGCTGTTGATTGTAACTGCCTCGTCAATCTCAACTGGTTGCTATTAGTAGCTGGTGATGTGGAGACTAACCCTGGACCTGGTAGGTCATTATATATTTATAATAAAATTGCAGAATTCTTTAAGGCTGGTGAGTTTTATCTAGAGTCTTATCAAAATACTTGCTATGATGTAGCTAAATTATAAGCTTCCTTATGATTTTTCAATCCATGAATCTTAACAATATTCCATGTCTCTTAGTAAGTAGTTAGGCTAGTGATCAATACCTCCTATATTGTGGATGCTACCGAACTCTGAATATCATTTGTAATGTGCCATTTGGCAGCAAATTGTTTTTGGCTATAAGCTTACCTCTCCACACCATTAGATTTGGAATATATATGTACAGTATAGAACCTCTCTTATTTGGTAGTCTAGGTTTAGGGAGATGCCCGTAACATAGAATTGCCCATGACATAGAATTACCCTTGCACGTATCTCAGAATAATAGATGAAACGACATTACCGTATCTCCTCGAATAGACTGCGCGCGGTCTATTCTTTTCAAGCCTACAAACCGTGCGCAGATTAATCGAGGGCGCGGTCTATTCGAGGGCGCGGTCTATTTTCTTCACCGTCAGTTTTGCAACTTCCTGTTTAAATAGAGTGCATGCGGTTGCCGCTGTGCCGCTCATTGTGCCCCACCCAGTCTTTGTTTGTCATTTTGTCAAAACATTAACAAGAAATACTATGAATTGATAGCTACCTTGTTCAGCTAAAGCTAGTAAAATGTCTCAGTCACTCATCGTCTATCATGCACTCTTCGTCCTCTTCCTCATCATGAACCCCAGCATCAAGGTCGGCAAAGGGGTCGTCTGCTTCAACATCGGTAGCAAGATTGAGACAGGCGGTTTCCTTCTCTATAGTGTCGGCAGCAGAGTGCGCAACTTGACCAGGTTTGAGGGAGTGAATCTGTCCATCCTGAGAGCCATCTGTGTTGGAAGATATGCCACAGACTAAGAATTGTGCGGTCTATTTGAGGGCACGTACTATTACTTTCAGTAAGACAAACGATGCACGGTCTATTTGAGGGCGCGGTCTAATCGAGAGCGCGGAGTAATCGAGGAAATACGGTACATGTAGCAAGACAGTAAAACAATACATTATGATACTTGCATGTAGTATAGAATCACAAGATTAATTTTGGCTAATAAATAGTGTACATGTGTCAGCATACAATATGGGGAGATATTTCGAAAGCATGCAGAAGCATGAGAGTGAAATGTCATCCTATTCATGACAAGTGTAATAAATTGTTTATTATACATTGGATATTTTCCAGAACAGTAAAACAGTTGTGCTTTAAAGCCTCATTGTTCAGAGGTAACCCTGCCATAAATCTAAAAAGACATTTGTGTCCAGAACTATGCACGGGTGCGGTGTGATGGAGCATTCAATATGTAGCGTTCAAAGTGGGAAAATATTCAACGCCCACGTGTTGTGGAAATACTCGAGAAAAATATCCAATATGACATGTATTCTATGCTAGGTAGCTTCACTAGAGTACTTTTAGGTACATGACTGTGAGATCTCACTATATCTCATATGTTTGATGTATTGCACAAGCTCATTACCCTGAGATGCACTAGTATTTAATAGCAACCTGTCTAACAATCAGTTAATAGCAAGCTAGCCAAGCTTATAATTCTCTGGGATTTTACAGCTACCTTTCTGTACAAAACCTATCCATACAGTTTTTAGCATCTACAAAAATATCAACTGGGAATGTGGTGGGCAGGAGCCGCTAATAGTGGTACAGCCAATTCTACAAGCTGAGCTACTAACCCAAGTACAAACTGCTGTAGTTATGATATCCATTATTACACTTTGTCAGAGGTTGTATATATAGCAAGATATTTCACTTTATTTTCACTCTCAGTGGCTTGTGAAGTAAATTCCTACGCAGTGAAATATCTCGCCGTATCATACTTGACTCAAACATTTATTTCTTTTGCAGGTCCTCTGTCACTGAAAGAAGTAGTCACAGTTTTACATGCTATTTACTACAAATGGTTTGACATTGGTATTCAGCTGAAAGTTCCATATCACAAACTTATGGAATTCAAAGCTGAAAATGATGACGAATCGAAGCGTTTTGCGGCAGTTATTGACTACTGGCTCAAGGGAAACATTTCTGATGGATTTTTAACTTGGGAATATCTGGCAAGAGCATTGAGAGCAGTTGATGAAAATAAATTAGCCCTGATTATCACCCAAACAGAGCAAGATGAGCTCTGTAACAAGATTGAAGGTGAGTGTAACCTTTCTATAATTTTAGGATAAAAAACTATGCTGTATTTAATACTTCTCTCTTTACATATTATGTACTTGAGAAGTAGACATAGATACATTAGTTTCTAGTACACAAATGCTGAAATTGCATCATTAGAAAATGTTTTTGTAGGCCAGTGATTGTATATAGAGATTAATAATTCAAGTCATAGCAGATACACATACATATTCACTCGCATTCCTGTCTTTTAGAAAGTAAATTTTTAAGAAATTGATAGTTTGAGCCAAACTACATTGTTTTATACCCAAAGAGTTATTGGTTACGATATTGGTGTATTTATGAAGATACCTATTACTCTCTTTACAGAGAATCTCTCAACCATCATCTTGCAATACAGGTCATATTTAAAGCAAAAGTACAAGAGGCTTCGTATGCCTCTAGATGGGCAGTGGCCTCCAGTTCATGCTTCTGACTACGTTCCTTTGGTTCTTACTCATTCTGATTTGAACAGTGAACATGTTCTTACGAGTAAAATTCATGCAATTTTGAAGGGAGACATAGACCATGTCAGCAACAACCTCATACAATTTTGTGAAATCTTTAAGTCAGATGAGGATGAAGATATCAATTCCATTCTTGTCCAAGGGTCTCCCGGTATTGGCAAAACAGCATTTTCACTCACAGTTTGCAAGCAATGGGCGGCTGACAAAAGTTTTGGCCAGTTTAACATTGTAATATTGTGGGCTCTTAGGGATTCTCAATTTGCTACATTTACTTGCGTTGATGATCTTTTCTTTCACGACAGCAAAGAAGTGTCTGAAGCAGTTTTAAGAGAGGTGAAGTATTCAGGTGGAAAAGGAGTGTTGTTTGTGTTGGATGGGTGGGATGAGTTGCCAGCTAAGTTCACTCAATCACGAAATTCTTGCTTCCTTCTCAAACTGATAGAAGGGGAAGAACTTCCTTTTTCATCAGTAATTGTGACTTCCCGCAGCATTTCTGCACAAAAATTTCTTCGTCAAAACCGCTTCAACCGAAGTATTGACATCCTTGGCTTTTCTAAAGATAGCACCCAAGAATATATTCATAAATGTTTTGGTAAAAAACCAGAAGATGAAAAGCAGCTGCTAGATCATTTGCAGAAAAGGCCTGATATTCAAAGCCTATGTTATGTCCCTATGAATTGCTCCATTGTGTGTTATGTGTATTCTTGCAATCGAACACTGCCTTCTACACTTACCGATCTTTACAGTCTAATGGCCAAAAACAGCCTCATCAGAAATATAGACTTGCGAAACAAGGAATTAACAGAGATGAATGTTGATCACTTGCCAGAGGAGGTCAACAAGTTGTATTTATCTCTATGCAGGCTTTCGTATCATGGCCTCACCATCAGTCGATACACATATTCTCGTGAAGACATTGCTGCAGCCTGTGAAGCTTCTTCCAGCATTGTAGTTGATGTAGATCAGCTTGGAGTACTGCAAGCAGTGAACATCTTCCATTCCGAAGGGCTGTCATCGAGTTTTCATTTCTTGCATTCTACTGTGCAGGAATTCATGGCTGCAAGCTATATAGCTACTTTAAACGAGGAAGATATTCAGATCGTAATAAATTCTCATTTTTCTTTGCTTTCATTTAAAATGGTGTGGGAATTTTATTGTGGTCTAGCAGCAAAAAATGGTAAACTAGCAAAGAATAGATTCATTGAGCGCTTGCTAATAGAAGCCAAAAATAAAGTAGCTATCGGATTCCATGATAGTTTTTCATATAGTAGTTCAAGTGAGAGCCTTTATTTCAGTGAGTCTGAATCTGAGGAAGATGAAGTTCTTGAAGAAGTAATAGAAGAAATAGAAGATGTCACTGAAGATGTTACTGAGTGCACCAATTCTGATGAAACCAAAAGAGAAATGAGTTCTCAAGCCAACCAATGCATTGATGAACCAGTACTACCTTCGAAGAAGATTACAGCATCTACTTTAATGATGGAATCTCCTAGCATTGACTATCCTGGGGAAGTTTCAGACTCAGCTGTATCTCCAACTTCACAGGATGACTCTTCTTGCATTCCCTCCTTGACACTTAATTCCAATCCAGACAGTGTTCCCAGTAGCCAAATTCTTGTCACCGCTTGTGGTTTGGAAGGCATACCAACCACCCTTAGTGGTGTAAATGTCGTGAAGGCTTTCAAAGTGGATATTGACCAGGAGAACAAGAAGCAGATAATGTTTGCTCTGAGGTGTGTGTATGAAACCCAGGATCGACAACTCTGTGCTCGGTTTCAGGACATACTGTCAGCTGATCTTTATTTTAGTAAACTGTCACTGAGTCCATCAGAAATTAATACCATAGGTTACATCATTGCCAAGTCTGGCAAGAAATGGCAATTGCACTTAGTCAACTGTGACATCACCGTTAGCCACTTAAATTTGCTGAGTCATCACTTCAACAATTGCACCGGAAGGCTAACTAGGTTGTATTTGAATGATAATAATCTCGACATTACAAGTGCAGCAGAACTGAAAGACATGGTACCTGCACTCAAGCCTTTACAGAAGCTTTTCTTAGGCAATAACAGCCTGAGTGATAACAGCTTCGAAAAAGGCATTGTGCCCGAGATTCTCAAAAGATTGCCTTGCTTGGAATGCTTAGATTTATCAGCCAACATGCTCCATGATGTAGCTATGGATTCCTTTGTAAAACGCTGTGGAAGCTGCACTAAACGTATCAGTCATTTAGACATTTCCATGAATTTGATTTCATCCACAGGAATAGAACTTATTGCTGAAAACATGTTAAGATATTCTACCTTGAGGCACTTTAATGTTGGGGGAAATCCCATATTGGATGAAGGAATTCAGATCTTGGCCAAGTACTTATCCGAGTCTTCTCTGACATATTTGAATGTCAGTGAAACTTCAATGACTGATGAAGGACTAGCTGTACTAGCTAGCGCTTTACCTGCTGCTACGTCCTTGCAGGTTTTAGTTCTGCACTCCAATAAAGACATCTCCTACGAGGGGCTGAGTTTGTTGTTTGACATGAGTGCAATGTCTCAGCTCACCAATGTTGACGTCAGTCATTGCCAGACTGGATATGGCGCACAACAGTCTGATGTTTTCATTCCAGCATCTTCCATTCTGAAATCATTAGATATGTCCTACAATGATTTGGAAGATGACGGAGTAATCAGATTATTGCATTACGCATCTTCTAGTACTCACCTTACCAAACTTGCAATAGGAGGAAATGGCATTACAAGCTCAAGCTTACAAATTTTGGGATTCATTCTTTGTGAAAGTTCGCTGAAAAAACTCTCACTGAATGAAGAGGACCTGTTTTGGGGCTCAGATGAGTTTGATACATTCTGTGAATGTTTGGTAAACACTTCCTTACAAGAAGTTCAAGTTTATGGCGTTGAGAATGAACAGATGTTGAAAAAATGCTTTCGATACGTGAATAAACAGCGAGAATTGTATTCTAAAGAAAAAATTTATTTTTATTATTCACAAATGTAACTTGGTGGTAGTTTTTACACCAATCATGAGCACTGAGCGTTTATCTTATTTATATTATATATTGTTATATAGAACAGCCACTATTATTTTATTGCATTGTAACCATTTTTAATTTTTAACTTATTAGAATCAGTTCTTAGCTATGGAAGCTATAATTGTCATAATATTAGCAGGAAGGACACCATAGCTAAAAACAACATATGATAACTTGTTTAATTTGGGTGGGCTTAGATTCAAGAAATAACTACTGGGAGTAATTTTTACATACTCCAAGTGCTACTGATGACATATCAGCCACTTTTCCTTGCTCAAGAAATGCCCATTTGGACGTTCACCTCTAATAGTGAAGATCAGTTTGGATATGCGCGCGAGAAGTTTGTGATAAAACTTGTGTTAGGTAAAATAGACAATTCTACAATAAGTTATAGTTGGATGACACTCTGTGCATATTGTTCCAGTATTGTTGCAGATCTGTTTTAATTACGCTTGAAAGTGGCAGGTTTATAGTACACACTCTCATAGTATTAGAGCCATTTATGTAGAAAATTATAACAAGTGAGTGTATATAACATCCAAAACTTCTGCTGGTAGTTTGTTGCTTAAAATAATGCATGGTACTACTAATTTACAAAATAATAGATTTTTGTGTGTGTATATATTAAACTGGCCCTATATCTTCTCACCTTTTCAAAGGCAGTGGATCTGAAGAACATACAGGTGGTGCTTATGTAATAATAATATGCCCTTGAAAAAAGTTTTGGGAGTGATACCATGCCTGAGAGCTTCTTAAGTTCCATTTTTTCGAATACTTGAATTGATCAGTCAACCATATATTCAAAGTACTCTGGATTGCTTTATCATTGTTTGTAGCTACATATTTGAGTGTCAGTGAAACTTGAATAACTGATGATGGACAAGTTTTACTATAGTTGAATTCTATTTTGTAAATTCATGAAAAATATGTTTGTGTTATTAATAATTGACAGCCTACAGAGAGTACATATGAAGTCATGGCAGAATCACTACCCACAACCAATTAAGTTATAAAAATAAAATTTTGTCCATCAATCTTGTTGGGGAAGAGGGAAAATATAATATAATTGTACTTCACACAATTATTTTTTCTGACTATTTGTGATATCCTCAACATTGTAAGTCTGTATAAATATTTATAGTTGTAGAGACACATTACATGTATTGGTTATTTTATATTGGATCATCACTTACCTATTTTCTCCATTAACTTGAAAATATAGAGTACTTCTAAATTTCTCACAACATAGAAATCCTTGTTTGTGGCAGTGGGTGGAACAGATACTACAGAAAACTTACAAACCAATTGCATACTAGCTAGTTATACAAGTTTAGAGTAGCTAGTACTCCACTGCCTCCCTTGAGAACTAAACAACATTCTGATTCTTGTAGTAGCTGGAGGACATGATTATATGTAGTGGCAATGCCTTAGATGTTGTTTTAAGTACTACTGTGGGTCCACACATTTCATAACATGACAGTAATTGTCCACCAAGATGAAATAGTGTCTGGAGATAAGGAAACTTTCACTATATTTAAGTGTAACTATAATATCATTATTAGTGCACACAATTATAAAGGACTCACTCATTTATCAACTATATTGATGAAGTGTGTAGAATCAGGATGCCATGAAGTCAACACAGTATATGGCTTGATGATGTTATTACTTTCTTCAGAGTATTGAAGTAGAGAAATGAATGAGTCCTTACAACAGTTCAATAATGCAGCTTCTTGCTGGTAAGAGACCACTCTATTTAGCAAGAGTTGTGAGGCATTTATCTCCCAAAAACATACTCACTTGACCTTGCTTGTTACCATTGTTTACTTTTTAGTTTAAAGAGCACACATTTTAAAAGAGGATGAAAGGGGTGGGGGGAGGGTGATTGATACGATGGACCACTTTTCTGTAGCCATTGTGGAATAAATGAACTTAGAAGTATAAAAGTTTTTCAATTAAAGTATACAATGTTGAACATTCGTTTTAATTTTATAATAGTTTGACATACAAGTTTTGAAGTTTTTTGCGTCATATGAGTTACACTAATGATATATATCAGTTAAGTTAGCACTAACCTAGCCAACCCACCTCACCTCCCCATATTATCATTTTATTGCTATTGCTGTTGTTTATGTTGTTTGCTGTTGTTGTTGATTTATTATTTATAATTAGTATGATTATTTTTGTTGTTGTTTTTGCTATTTTATTATTATTAATACTTGTCTCTCAGTAGTGATGACTAACGGTGGAACCCCTCTGATAATAAACTAATAATTATTAAGTTAATTTGGGTTTTAAAAGTGGTACTCAAATAAGAAACTTAACTATAATAGATTTTAAAAAAGTAGTAGTTTCATTCATTTTTGTGTGTGGTTTTGTCGGCATTATCATTATAGTCATGTAATTCTTAATTTGTGCAAAAATCAGTCACCTTTACCTTTGTCAAGTCATTTTTAGGACTAAAATTTATGCTGCAGTGTCTTTTTTTTAATTTTCTTTCTTTCTTTTTTTTTTTTTTTAATAAAAACTGACACAATAATATAGACACAATAGAAATGTGTTTTAGAAATGTTTATGTAAGCCATTGTATTAAATCAAAACTGTTTTGTAGCAGCATGATGATTTGAATATGTTATGTGAATGTTTGGCAAACACTTGCTTACTATAAATTTATTTATACTGAAAAATTAGTTCGCTCATGGTGAATAAGACTGAGAGAACTTATGTTTAATTACTCAAGTGTGAACCCTTTTGATATTAGTCTCCCATAGCCAGACCCTTTACATACATAGCTTTGTAGTCCCCTCATATTTATATAATAGAACTTGAGCTCTACTGGTAGGTAAAAGTAAACAATTAAATATCTGAGGGGATTGTTACAGCTACATCTGATTTTTCACTTCCACAATATTAATTGTATTTGGTTAATCAAATGTTTTAATTTTATTGTATTGACCCTAGCTCTATAGCTATACTTATGAAATGATCAATGTGGAAGCATCAAGTTAAATTGGTAGAAAAGATCTAACCAGTAGCTACTCATACATTTATTCACACAAGAAAGTCACATAGCTATGCTTGACTCCATAAAAAGATTATTATACCAAAAGTAATTCTTTAAAAATTAAATTCCACGCTGTGGTGGTTCTGCGTCAAAATTGTGTTCTGGGATATTGTTAGCATGTGCTAAAAAAAAAAAGAAAGAAGAAAAAAAAAAACGTGCTCCTGAAGCTGTCCACTACAAGCGCCGTCCGTATCAGCTACGCCTCCGATTTGTTCAATTAATTACTCAGACGTTTAGGTAACGCCCACTTTGGCAAAATATTACAGCAGTGGACGCATGCGACTTGGCGGCTTCTATTTACGTTGGAGATGAGACTTCTTATCTAGTTCCTGTGTTATCTTCTCTTGGAGGTATTGCTATACACTGTTAAAATGGGGTGCTTAAATAACACCTCGCGAGGTGTTCACCAGGGGGGCTGTTTGGATACCCCACTTTGCCACTCGCATGTCTAGCCACAACTATGGTGAGATTAAGACAAGTGTGAATATGTAATTGTGGTTATAAATGATGGGTGTGGTCATAGGTTAAGTTATTCATTGCTGTTGACAGTGTGGATTGACAGTACGTGGAATAACTATACATAGTTTGATTCATGCTTGATATTGTTAATTCATGGGCTGATGAATACAAATAAGAGTTGTGTGTGCATGATGTGGGTATACTTCAGGTCATGTGAGGTGAATAGCTGTGTGAGGGCGTGGTTGTGCAATGACTATTGTGTGAGCAATCGGCTTCTCTGTTGGCAAGAGTGAAGATTTTAATGGTAACTCTAGGTAGTTTACAAGTAAGTAGCTACATTTCTTTTTTATGCAAGTAGCTACTTAGCTAGTGGTTAATGTGTAATTAAGTAAATATTATTTATTTGTGGTTTGTTTAGCTCTCTACTTAGCTCAGTAGAGTGTTTTTACATTGTTTATATGATCAAATACTTACCTTAACTCTCACCTCTACCTCTCTCATACAACCATGTGAAAGCTTGTAAATATTTTTATACTGGACCAGTAGCTAGCTAAGTACACGCATAGTAGTTATAGTGGATATACTCCAGCAACTAAATCAATTTATTCTGCAGTTGTTATTTTTAAAATTGGTAATACCTAGTTACTAACAAAATGTTATTGTTATATTGCATTATAATTTTGAATTAATAGAAATATCAATGTGGCGCTATTCTTCCTTTCTATAGAAAGGCTAGGTATCACGTCCATTTTAAAGCTACTTTTTCCAAATAAACTGTCCACCGACTTCCTGAACTAACACAGTCACATACATAGCAGACTAGCTAGCACACCCGAAGGAGATCATGTGAGTAGCACCCATGCTCATTTAATGATTTTCCTTGATGAGAAACAGGAAATTTTCCTGCTATGGCCCTAACAATATATATACAATATCTCAACATTCAAACGTAGAAGAAACTTTTATTGCTTTTTATCCCCTGACTGGTGGAAGAGCAATTGTATTAGAAAATATTCCGAGTTCTTGTCTGAAGTGCTTGCCCAACTTTATTTCTGACAGGTGCTTTTTAAAATTAGAAAAAATTGATCAATTCAATAAGTTTATGCATGCAAACCCCTTTCTGCTATTATGTGATCTTGACATGGTGTTCTGAAATATATAACTTGTATTAGTATATATGTAGTAACAATATGGTGTATTTAGAAGGTAATAATCAGATTATATATGATATATATATATATTATATATATTATATATAATTATTATATATAATACTTATTACATGAGAGTGAGTGTGATCTGGCTAGATATTTCAAGAGCAGGCTAATTTATTTTCACAAGCCAGAGGCAAGTGAAAATAAAGCCTGAGAGTGAAATATCTGGCCATAAAACTCCAACAAGTGTAATAAGTGGTTTATTCCACACTAGATATCTTCACTACCATAGTTAGTACTAGAGATAGGGTAACTCACAGAGTAAAGTTGGTTGTAGGGGCTACTGAACCCCCAGCTGATGTTTTAGCAGCTGCTCTAACCCTGTTGAGCAGGGTACAGCTGAAGGTAGCTGGTTGCTATAACTACAAAGGTAATGAGCTTGTGCAGTACAGAGTGAAATAACAGAGTGAAATATCATGAGTTTTCACTGGTCATGTACCTAAAAATATCATTGTGTAGATATCTAAGGTGGAATAAATATGTATATAAATATGTGACCGTCTATAGGAAAACCAGTGACAACATGGCACCCTTCGAAATTTTTTTTTGTTGCACTTAGGGAGTTGTCGGCATCCAGATATTGAGCTCTCCAAGTTTTATCGTCGTAGCTTAAGTCATTCCCGCTATAATAGACCTAACCGTTCCCTTCCGTCGGCTTGAAACAATACATTTTTAAGAAATCGATCGATCTTTTCTCGATATTACGCACGCCGCGTTGTGCCCGGTTTTCCCGTAGACGGTCACATATATATATATATATATAATATATAAGTATATTCATTTTTCAATTCTTGCTCGGAATTATATTGTATTATTTTGATTGATCCAAGAGGTTAAGAAGAGAAAAGTTGAAAGGTCAGCATTTCATGTTGATGCATGTTCACAAAAACAAAACATAACATTGAACTGGTAGACATCAAGAAATGAAAGAAAAAATTCGTAATCATCAATTTTAAATTTTTAGATCATCTAATTTTCCATGCTGCTATGACTGAAAAAGCTTAGTCAATGTCGAGTTTTTTCCCCCATGAAGTGTAATTTTATGAGTAAACTGGCAAGTGGTAGCCTCACACAACTTCTGACACCCACGTAGATAGCTAGCTAGCTACAGAAACTATTATTGACAGAAGGGACTCAGCTAGAAATATTCACACTAGTATTGGCATTGAGTCATAGTTGCATGTCCAGGAATGCTTATGTCTCTTGATTCAGCGTTTGACAAATAATCTGAGGTCGCTTGGTCCTGTTCTTTTTGGTACACAATCAGAGCGGGAGAAAGGAGTGAATTGTTTTCAATCAAGTCCCCAATGTGATTCCCCCTTGACTACAATACTCCCGAGAGAGGAAGGGAAAATTCTCTTCCTACCGTCCGCCGCGTCGTCGGCAGTGTATAGATCGACTCTTTAACTACTTACCTTCAAGCTAAAAAAAAAAAAAGGAAAAAAAAGTAGGTAAAGGCATTGTTATGCGAGATTAAGCCTGATGCCGTATCAGCTACGCCCCATTTCGTGCAGAGTCACTTCAACTTCCGCCCACTTGGACGTAGTGGCATGCGTGGTAAGAATTTTCTGGAGTTTGTTATGCGACTTGACAACATCTGTCGTTAGTTGCTGGCTGAGACACTCTCTCTAGATCCTGTATTGCCTGTTCTTTGGAGCCTACAGAGGTATGTATTTATTAGCTATGAAATGTAGCTAGCTAGTTTACTCTGTGGGATTCGAGTGTATGAAACAGCTTTCACCATATAGCTATTACAGTATGGGGTCTCTCTTTCAGACTGATTATACTGCTTTTGTCACTCTGTTGTTAGTGCCATAGATTGAGAGGGAATTTTGTTTGGGAGAGTCTTTTAAAACTGTAGCAGCCACTTTAATGTATTTGCCATGGGTTTAGGAGCAATTTTACAGTGTAGAGGCCAATCAAGCTGTCACATTTGCCACGCCCACAATACTGGGTGGGGTTTAATGGTTTAAATGTAATGAATCCATATTAGTAAACTGGATGAAAGCATCATAATATGCTAATCAATCATGCCAATTAGCTAACCATACCACCTTGTCAAGCAAGAATTTATAAGTTTGACAAAGTCTTAAAAAAACACCGACTTTTATTTAAACCTAGATTTCCTATCGTCGTAGTCTTGTGTAATAAGACTCTTTACTAATTACAACAATTATTGCTATAAGGCCACACACCTCGAGGATTGAAAACTTCTTACAATCTATTTCTTTGCAAGATTCTTTGCAAGATCTCTTTGGAAACAAAATCAGTGTAATGAGTTATCAGATATACGGCTTGAGAAATTATTTTGTCCCCGACATTTTAGTTATCGGGTGCAAAATAAACAACAACAAAAAAGAAAACCAAAAAAACAACAGCAAAAACAAAACAAAAACAACAGCAACAACCAAAAAAATGCGCATGCGCTACATATAGATTTAAATCGTTTCTGAAAAGTGTAGCCTATATTTACCTGCTACGAAAAACCCAGGCGCTATGGATTTAAAATTATTAAAGATGTTCATTAACTAGGTATAAATTTGCTGTAGAACAAAAACAATTCATCAAAATACGAAATGACTCTTTACCTAATCAGTCCAAATTGGTCCCAAGTTAGATGTTTTCATATCTAAGAATTATGTTAATGCACATGAGTTTGGTCCACTGGAGGAGTTTAGAAGTTGTATTGTGTAAGATATTGTGCATGTTCCTTTGGGTGTTGACTTTTATCTTTATGGGATTGTATTGTATCCATAGACTATAATATGAATTAGTACTCATCATATATTTTGTTCAGTTACCAGCTTATTTAGAGTTTCTGAAGTAATGGCAGACATGCCCACCGGCAAGGTATGAGATTTGTCACACTGTTCATATGCAGGGTATAGTGACAGTATTATACAATAGCACTCCACAAAATTTTAATTCCAACTATTTGTGATATGCCACACCTCTGTAAGAAAGATATACCCTGTAAATGAAAAGGTGTGTAGTTACACCAAAATATGGCATGATGTGCATACCTCATCATTTTGGTGTGAAGCACACGCCAAATTCAGTGTAAGTTCACACCCTAAACAGTCATACTTCTGATTCTAATATTGCAATATCACCTTTACTTTTCAAAAAAAAGAAGAAGAAAGATTGGTGAATGTTCAGATTCCCAAACTGATTAATCAGAGGACCAACATTTTGGTCAACTCTCTCAACTTACACACAAGTGTACCACACATTTATAAGGTAGATTACAATGATACTAGCATTGGTTTGTGCCTGCACATGAATATAATTAATGTTCAGTAAAGGTTCCAGGTTGATTATTGCTCATTCCCTTGATTGTGAATTCACGCTAAGTAAGTATTTACACTAGGTGAGAGTGTGAAGTGCACACTATGTATTAATGGTGGGCATTCACACCACCTGTTTGGTGTGAATTTAGTGGGTTTTTACACTATAATTTTTACAGTGTAGTACACTCAATCCCCTCTTATCAGCGCACCTTGAGACCTGAAAGTGCCTGTATCTCAGGAATGCTGTTACTCACAGGTAAAGACTGTAGATTTCTTAAGCCACATGTTGAGACACTCTTTTGAAGGAGTTTTAGTCTTTTTTTTTCCAAGCTTAAACACCGACCTCGTTCACCCCTCAGTAGGCTTCTCCACAACTCTCTAGTTCTCTGGAACTAGAAATAACTTGCTAGCACTTCTGCAATCGGTAATGGTTGTCAAATTAGTGAAGTTGTGTGGTAAGAGTTGATAAATGGAGTGACCTTTTGCTCGGTATAGAGGCGTGGATAAGAGGGGATTGATTGTATAATATATTCTAATTAGAGTTCAGCTTATATTATTTGATTGTACATTGTTGGATTAACCTGCATGTAACTATTTTATGTAATGCCCTTTCTCCCCAGGTGGACTTATTGCATCCTCTAACAAAACTGCAATGGGAAAAATGCAGTGATTATATAGCAGGCAACTTTCAAAAAAATTGTGCAGTTCTAAATAATAAAGTAGCCATATTGACTACAGATAGTTCATTGGATAAAGATAAACTTCATGTCTCTTCCATTGACTTGAAGTCATGGACTACTTTTACATTACCATGTAAATGTATGTCCCTCGCAACATACAAGTCCAAGTTTGTGGCAGTAGGTGGATTGAATGTCTCTACAAGGCAACCTATAGACACAGTGTTTACTAGTGATACAGGTCTAAAGTGGCAGATATCATTGCCTCCCATGAAAACTAAACGATTTTTTACTTCTTGTATTAGTACTAGGTCTCCACATGTACTAGTAGTAGCTGGAGGATGTGATTACTGGGGCAAAATCTTAGATGTTGTTGAGGTCCTGCAAGAAAACAACTGGCATACTGTATATTCATTACCTAAGCCATGTTTTGGTATGACTGCAACTCTCCACCAAGATGAAGTAGTGTTTACAGATCGGAATTCAGCCACTGTCTTTAAGTGCAACTATATCTCGCTCATCTCATCTGGTACAGGGTCCACCACCACTTCAGGCACTCCACTGTGGATATTCTTTTTGGCACCTGATCGTTTCACCTCTACTATCTCGTATTCTTCGCGTCTAGTTAACATAGGTAGACTTGGCTGTATTAGAGGTTATTGTACTATGAGCCAGTCCTGGATAGAAGTATTTAGGATACCATTCCCATCTATTTTCCAATGTGATTTACTTATTCTCCGATGTGATTTAGCTATAGGTGTACTACCTACTGGAGATCTAGTCTTCTCTAATTTCTATGGAGTGTACAAAGTGAAGGTGTCAGGTGAGTAAAAATACAATATGAGGAATATGCACATCTAAATTAGGTGAAGACAGAATTTAAATATCAATTATTAAATGGAAATTGTAAATATATTCTAATGTAATTTGTAGTGTCTTCCTATCACCCAGACAACAAGTTCATGTCTAATGACCTGTCCAGACTAGAGGCAGTAATGGGTATTCAGATAGTATCTGTATTGGCCGACAGCTACTCTCAACTTGCAACCTCATCTGGAGTGGAGGTACACCTAAATGTCCCCAAAGGGGCACAATCTACAGCATTTCCTAACACATCAAATAAACAGCCTCAGTATGTTAAGGATCTCATTAGCATGTGGTCTAGTGGACATAGTCATCGTCCTTCTACATGGGGACATTTACTGAACGTCTTGAAAGATATAGGTTTTATGGAGCTGAGTCAGCAAATTGATGCTTTCATGAAAGGTCAGAAGAGTGTTTATAGAACAAATAGGAAACATACTGATTAAATAATGTCACTGTACCTATTATAACTATTAGTAATAGGTGGTAAAACCTTCAATAGTAATTTTTTGAGCTTCATTGTAGAATGCAATTAGTATATACCCATATATATATTATATATATATAAATATATTTATTATGTACTGAATAAGGCATAATACCTGATTCACATAGAAAATGCATCAAAGTAAACAGAATGATGCGGCTGGCAATATTTTCCATATTACTTGTGTTCGGAGTTATCATGTTGGGTTATTACATTCCCCCAGGTTATACAAGTGTTTATTGCACAAGATCTATATTACTATGGTGTTCATGCATGAGCTGTACATAATTTTTTAAATTATTAATTGGACACTGCAGAATATCACTCATCTGATTGGTTGTATTTGCACACGTGCCTGCGTCACGCGTGTAATTACTAAGCCAACAGACTCGTAATCTTCTCCTGTATCAAATGAATAATATACATATATAATCATTGGATACAGGAGAATATCCTGAGTCTGTTGGTATAGTGTCTACATGAGTGCTGATGGCACATGCGTAAATATGGCCAATCAGATGAGTAATATTCTGCGGTATGTTGGAAGACTGCACTCATAGTTACTGATAAGCATTTGCACTCTGCATAGTTACTGACAAGCATTTGCACTCTGCATAGTTACTGACAAGCATTTGCACTCTGCATAGTTACTGACAAGCATTTGCACTCTGCATAGTTACTGACAAGCATTTGCACTCTGCATAGTTACTAACAAGCATTCCTAACTTGTTGACTCATGTTTTCTTTATGTATATAATTGTTCACTTATTTCTGTATTTAGTCTTTTTATAAATAACTCACATTGCCTATTTAAACTCTGTTCGTTCATTTTGCATTTTGGTTATAGAAAATTTTCAACACGGTATGCAATGAATAATACATTTATTGTGTACAAAACAGAATGAACAATGCTATATCCTGAGAGATGTAATAACCCAATGTAATAGCCAAGAACGCAGGTGATATGGAATAACATAGCCCTAAACAAATTTTTGCTTACATTAATGTATTTCCAATGTGGCAACAGTTGACTCAGTTCAGTACACAATAATATGTATTATTATTGAGTTTATAGATTTAGTGCATTAACTATTAAATTGTCTTAAAATATTACTTAAAGCTTCTTTATATTACAGGAGATGCATTGTATATCAATGCTTATCGTCACTTTATTTCTACTAAAGATGTTCTAGAGATGTTATTCCTCAAGTTCCTGTTTCTCGGTCAGCCACGACGAGGTAAAACAACAGCATGTCGTCGCCTCATGAATAACATCGTAGATCTGATTTCTGCTGGTGAAGCTGAACAGCACCATCCCAGCACAAAAGTAGTGACATCTGGACAAGACATGATAGTCCAGGGTCATATTACTGGACGACAGTGGTCAGCCGTACACAGTCTCACTGATGAAGCACGCATGTTGTTCCATAGCTTTGTGGACAGTATGCAGTCTAAGTCTACTCCAGTTCCAATAGCACCAGCATCAGTACAACCTCAATCAGTTGCAGAGAGTAGCGCCTCAACCAATTTGACTTCCGAAACTACTCATTTGTCTACCGAAATATCAGAACCGGGACTTGTACAGGAATTGATGTCTGTGTTAAAACCTAGTAAGAAAAGTCAAGAAAAAGCATCAAAGGATGATAACAATCCAAAACTTACTTTTGAAAATTTGTCAGATATAAATGTTCTTTTCCAAAAGGTAAGTAAAAATTCTGAGCTTTGGAAAGATGTTAAGCAGTCTTTCAGAGCATTCATTAGAATGGAAGACACAGGAGGCCAACCTGAGCTTATGGACATGCTACCAGCACTCACTGTAGGACCAGGTCTCTATTTGCTGTTCTTTAGCTATGAGTGTGACTTGAAGACACATTTTGATGTTTTCTACCAGAATGATGAAGGAGACACCACAGATCTTGAGGAGTCTTCAGTTACATTAGAAGAGATGCTTCTTTCTTCTCTTTCTAGTATCTCTTGCTCCAAATGCTTAGGCCATACTGTCAGTCCAAATCCAACTAACATCTCTGACATGCAAGATGTCCTACAAGATATCTCAAAGTCTTCACAGTCTGTAGCTTACATAGTAGGCACTCACAAAGATAAAGTTTCAGGAGAATATATATCTAGTGTTGACAAAGAATTACAGAAAGTTATTCAAGATACAGATTTTTTCAAAAAAAATTTAGTCCAATTTTTTTCTGAAGACAAGCTAGTTATTTCCATGGACAACATGGGGGGAGGCAAAGATGAAATAGATCAAATTCACAAAGTATTAGAGAATGCCATAGAGAAGCACTTCAAGAAGCTTAGAATTCCAGCTGTGTGGCTTCTATTTAGTCTGTGTCTTCGCATGAAGAAAACAAGGACAGCTAGCATGGAGACTTGTTTAGCACTGTCCAGTTGTTTCAATATGACACCCTATGAGACCAAAGTAGCTCTGTGGTTTCTTCATCACCATGCAGGTGTAATGATGTACTTCCCCAATGTGATTGGTTTAGAAGACCTAGTCATCATAGACATCCAGGTAGTGTATGAAAGTGTCACATCTGTTATTCTCAAAGCAATGAGTTTCGGCAACGTAGGCAAAGCTAAAGCGGAGGAGTTCAGAAGAACAGGTCAGTTTTCTCTGGAAGAAATTTTGTCAGCCACAAGTGAGATTTTAAAAAATTTCATTCCACCTCGACAACTTGTGATACTTCTAGAATATCTCCACATTATAGCTAGAATTGTATATTCCAGCTCCACACCATCATCAGTAGCTACAGATGACGTGTACATCATGCCTTGTGTCTTACGCAGTGCCAGTAGAGAGACTCTGGATGCTGTTTCTAAAGACAAGTCTCGTCCATTGTCTATAGCTCCTCTGAGAGTGCGCTTTGATTGCGGGTTTGTACCTATTGGAGTATTTCCAGCTCTGACAGCTAGCTTCATAGGAAATCACGAATCATTTGAACTTGTACAAACAGGTCTTATGAAAAACAAGGTTCAATTCTTATATGGTTCTGGCTATGCTCTGATTACATTAGTAGCACGTCCCAAGTCTTATGAGATTGTAATCTCTGAACCTCCTAAAGGTGATTATGAGGCACATGTGTTGTGTACAGAATTAAGGAAGGAGATAGAGGCAACATTTGAGAAGGTCAGTTCTCACATGAACTACGGCAACTTCATGGACTATCAGTTTGGGTTCGCATGTCCAGCTCATCCTGAGGAGGATCATGTCGGTGTAGTAGATAGAAGATGTTCCTCACCACAAGCTATGCTGTGCTTACAAAACCTGGACAACAAAGTACCACAGGAAATGTTAAGTTGTCACAAAGTCTGGTTTGGAAAGGTGAGAGTTGTAGCTGAGTTCTTCAGTAGATGTTTTTCATTTATTATTATTTTTGTAGCATTTAGAAGTTTCATTTACATCACCATTACTGAGTCAAGCAGAAGAGAGGGACACTGCAGGTAGTGTATAAGTATACGTTTTGTTGCAAGATATTACATTCCATTATTTAATGGTAGCTATTATATTTATAATGTGTTATTATTAACACTTTTTTCTTGTTGTTATAAATAGATAAGGTATTCTATATTATGTCAATTGTATTGAGATTGTAATTGTAATATTTAATGATAGCATGGCATTTAGGACTCACTATTTAAATATCTGTTATTTAATTGTATCATCTGTCAATTGATTTCTTTTATATAAATATTTTATACCTTTATTTTTTTAGACATAGCAATTGCTTTTTCGATTAAAGATGAATTTAAAGGTATGTGAATGTAAATTTATTTATTGATAGTGTGCGCTATATAGTTAAACAATTCTTACGGCATAAACTAATGAAACTATTTGTTGTTTTTTTTAATTTCTTTTTGAGTTATATAGTTATAACATTTCCACTTCTTATGGCATAAACTAATGAAATTATGTATTGCATTTTAAAGTTGCTATGTCTTTGCTTATCTGTTCATTTAGGAAAAGATTTAAGTTTGCTGAATGTCCTTGAAGCTCTCAGTACAGTTCCTATGGACAGGCGTGAGGATGTTGGCTTAGCTCTAGGAGTGGAATTAGAGCAGATCAAAGTGTTTGAGGCCAATCATCCTAGAAATATTAACCGAGTTTGGAAGGAGATCATTTCCTGTTGGTTGAACTCTTCATCCACCCACACATGGACTACATTAGCTCAAGTCCTGCTAGACAATGGCATGTCACATTTTGTCAAGTGCTTTGCTAATTTATGAATCATTTTTCATTATCAGTATGAACCACTGTATTTTATTATGTTTGTATTTATTAGAAATTTTCAAATTATATTAAAAACATTATGACAAGACAAATTAATAATGGTGAATGATAAGAACAGAAATAAGTCCTATCATTACAGTTCTATGAATAATACATTGAGCAAGTTTGTTGTATATAGCTACATCATAGTAATTATGTTGGTGTGAAGACACATCCAATATTTGATCAGTTTGGGGCGAATGAAATAATTTAGTGTCAAGGTGTGTTCTTAGGTACATGTGCTGTATGATTATATAACTTGGTTTTTGTAGTCATTTCAGTCAGAATGCAATTATAGACTTCAGCTACATAGGTATAGGATGAAATAAGAAGCAGTAGCTTGTAGACTCTTACATTGCACCTATCATGACCTGAAACTGACAATATATAGAAACAGTGGGAAAGTACAAATTGGTAAAGATCATCAAATTCACCTGCAAAACAATCATAACGGTAAGCAATTTGTGCTGAAAGGCAACAGAGGTATTCAAAATATAAATTTTAGTGATGGAAATAATTTATGACAAAAATTATAGTAGAGTTAAAGTAGAACTTGCGCCAAAAGTTAGAAGTTAGATTAATTTCAAAAACTATATTGATTGAGTGTGAGTGACAGCATGAGCAGGGATACAAACAGCAACAAGTTATTGGGTTATGGGACTCAAAGTGTGCAGAAAATGAGTTCCAAAACTATTCTAGTATAGAGATTTGTTTATTCATGATAAGGATGTCGATGTGTCTATGGGAGATAGTACATACAGAAAAAAAAAATTGGAATGTGCTTGAAATACGATATTTGTTGTTTGTAGTTCATATTGAAATCAAATTTTAAATCTATCAATTTTATTTTTTTTGCACCAAAAATGTTTTTTTAATGAGGATTGTTCTTTTAATAAAGAAACGAAATAATTCACATGGGTGTAACACGGCACATACAGTAATAATAGATCCATTCTTATATAATGGCTGCCTGTAATATTGGAAGCTCAGTGCAGTGACACACAGTGCAGCACCGAGTTATTGTTTCATAAATAATCATTTCTTATCATATATTACTGAGAGAGACCACTGCTCAGGGTTATTAGAAGGGAGATTTCTACTTCCGCTGCAACCAGGTTCTACAATGGCTGCCAGCTGCACTTAAAGATTTTCTGACCAAGTTGAAAGTTAATACTAAGAGCAGTTGACAAAATGATAGAAAAGTAGAACAATAATGAAATGGAACATTATGCATTAATAAGCTACATGCATTTGAACACGCTATCTATCAAATATTATACATTTGAATCCAGATAGGTAGCTAGTGCAACATCTAACGAACAATAAATAGTTTAACTGTTCTAAAATTGTCTTTCTAAATTAAATTCAACAGCTTTTTTGGACATCCACTTCTCTTATCTTCTTCAGTCCTCACGGGTCTGCCCTGTAAACCCTATACAAATACTATTTTGTAATTTCACAAATTGATGGTATATATGTCTCCACAATTGTTGACCTTTACCAGATCAACAATAGTCATATTCTTGTAGCTCAGTATGTTGCTACCAGGGCACAGTGGTACTAGTTTTATTATGTCTAGTCTGTTATCTTGTAAATTTGTGTGCTATTTAAAGAATTAGAGAAACTAGTGGCTTCACATGTCATCATGATTGCATGATCTAGTGTGGCATCACGTTTTGTACTGTAATAGCAAAATTAAATGATAATAATTCAGATAAATTGTTTAACTATATTATATATATATACATATATATATATATATGGTTCTACTAATCATGGTAGACATTTTTGTGTTTTCAGATTTGAACTCTGCACAATATCAACAATCGTCCTTCGTGTTGCCTTATACGTTCATAGTCTATTCATGATTGTGTAGTGTTTTAGAATAACTAAATTCATTGATGGACCAGACTCAATTACCATGTGCATGTGCATATAGGTCCATGTGTGTATGTATATTCTAGAATGCTAAGTGGTCTGCTTCAGCATAAATGGTGTGCACATTTTTTTTATGGATTTCTTGAAATTGTTAGTGTTAAGCATCTGCACACTGAAGTCTGAAATTTAGGAGCCTACTGAAATCAAAGTGCACCTTTTTTAGTCTGGCTCACGTAGTAGGTAATGTGTTGTTTGTTGGTAAAAAGTAGACTGAAGTTCAGGTGTTCAGGTCTGCCCATACAAGCATATAGCATTAAATATCATGTGCCATGAATGCATAGAATTAAACAACATCAACTTAAGTTTCACTGTTACAACATTTCAACTCAACCAAGTCATCTTTTGTTGACTGTTTCATATCAACAGTCACTGAAGAAGACTCTACAGAGTTAATGCATCTAGCAATTCATTTGTTATGAAATTTTTGAGAGGCATAGTGATGCAGTTTAGATAATTATAAAAATAGGAAATTTTTCTCTTTCTAACAGCCAATAATATTGTTAATTATAACTTACCCAACGTTTTGACTTCTTGCTGAAGTCCTCTTCAGGGATCAACTGCAGAGGTTGAACTCTCCGCGGTGATATAATAACACAAAGTAAACAGCAAGATTTCTGGAGGGCACGCTTACTGTGTAGCATTGACAGCCATAACCTGGAAGCTCTAAACCTATGTCTCTGTTAAAATTGTTGTGGTCAGGTGTCATCTGTATGTGTAGAGCTTCCTTGATCTTCAACTCACAATTCTTACTAGCTCTGTCTACAACTCTTAAACTCTGTAAGACCTTCTAGAGAATGATGGTATGCTGTGTACAGAAAACCTACACACACAGACAGATACCTTCACTTTAAGTCTCATCATCTTAATCATGTAAAGAGAGGAATAGACAGTAAGCATGCTGTCCAGAAATCTTGCTGCTTACTTTGTATTATTATATGACCATGGAGAGTTTGACCTCAGTTGACCCCTGAAGAGGACTCCGGCAAGGAGTCGAAATGTCGGGTTAAGTTATAATTAACATTATTACTGGCTGTTAAAAAGAGAAAAAATTCCTATTATTGTAATTATTTCAGCCAAGAATGACTGAATTCGTTTAGAGTTATTTGTTGGACTATACACACGTCAAAACACTTTAATTCTTATACAATGTTTCGACCAAGTTTGCTGGTCTTCTTCAGGTACAGAAATACAGAAAATGGAGTGATTGGCTGAATGACCCTGAATAGGTGAATGAATGAATGGCTTTGCTAGGGGTGCAAAAACAGGTGTTGATTGGCAGTCTAAAGGATTGAGGATAAAGAATAAAGGAAGAAAGAAAGGTGAATAGGACGTATGTAGATGTCTGTCCCACAAGATCTTAGCAAGATATTTGGTTAGATAGTATGTAGCGGATCCTAATGTGCTGATGATAAAGTACGTTATCTTAGTGAATCTTTGGAAGTCTGTACATGCAAAATAGGCAGGAATGTGTAAAATTGAGCTTATTCTTTGTCCAATTCACCTAATTTCATGTAATTCCTTTTGATCTAAACCATTAAGTTATTCTGTCTTATCATTCTTAATTTCCACTGCAACAAGCTGTCTAACACACTATTTTAAGCAACAAAGGGTGGTCAGTAATTCCTCAGTTTCATATATGGCCTAATAATTTTAATTGTATTTAAAAAAATGAGGCGATTGAAGGAAGTCCCAACAATAGCATACTGCTCTATGTGCTAGCTAGTCTTTTTGAATTTGTTGACATTGCATTTGTTTGTCCAACTCTAATTTGATATGCTGTGTATTACTTTCAGCCATTATAAAAGGGCATAAGATAAATGAGGTGGTTTGTGAAGCTTAAGATTTTGCAACATCTTGTTGGTCAGTGAGTGTCTCTATTATTCTCAATAAGTTCCAGTTATAGTCAGTCTGTCTCCCCACCTTCTGTGTTAGTATAGCTCCGCAGTGTATGTGCTCAAAATTATGATTCATAGCAACAGTTTGTTATAATGTTAAAGGTGCTGTGACACAGCAACACATGTGCACCTGGAATACCGGACTTGGTAAACTTGCTCGCAATGGTAGAAGACTGCTAACTTAGCTCACACAGGTAAATTCAAGGTTTCCTGACCACAGTTGATAGACTAACTAACATCCATGTCATCCTGTCCCAGCAAGAAGTTGTAGAATGCAGCTGCTTGGATATTCTATTCCCTCGCATTCCCTCACATTTTTTGTCAGTATTATTTGTTCTTAGAGCAAGCAGTGACAGCGACTCTCAAAGCTTAACAAGTAATTATCACTTCATTAAAAGATTACATTTATTATTTTTATTCTTGCTGAAAAAGTAATTCATGATATATTACTCATTGATCTTATATTTTACGGTTTTGTTATAAGCAGTGATAATGTTTTTATACTTAAATGTCGTATAGTGATGTATACTTCATGAACAAATGTTGTGTTATAGCTAGTAAGTTTCCTTGAAGTTCAAGTGTAATTCATAGCAGCTCTTAGTAGTTAAGTGGACTAACCTTTTAATGGCACTATGGAATGTGGTATTCACTGTAGCAGCATGCTAGTGTCTTCTTGTAGTGGATCTTTAGAAGTTACTTGTAAAGTTTCTGTAGTCCAGGTCTGCAATGCCTAAAGTGTTTACCAAGTTGTTGTCCATTTCATTCCTCTATAACATGCACTACAATTATGCCTAATGATGTATGTCTTCATGTGTCCTATTTTATACTGCTGACTACGCTTTTTTGACATTTTACTGGCAACACTTTATCAACCTAACATAGGTAGTGAATTATTCATGAATATACACCACTGTCATCCAAAATGATGATGCATTTTTAACAAGTTGGAACAGAGCTAATAATTTATTCATGATGCACAGATTGCTGCCATTATTGCTGACACACAGTGTATTATCATAAGTCAATATTTTGATATTCATGTTAATTATGCATATTATGTGTAAATAAATGAAAGAAAGTCATGAAAAGTGAAATTTGAAAATAAAGTACTGTAAAAATCTTTAAAAAAATTATGTGACTTACATAAATGATAAAAATTATTACAGCAAAAGTTTCACTAGTAATGTATAATGGGTGGTGGTAAGTAGTAATTGTATCAACATGAGCACAGTGTTGATGTATTCTCAGAGTTGTCCTCAGACTACTCTGTGCTCCATGACACATGAATAGTTCTATACCCTGAAGACAATCCACTACGCATGCCTAAATGAACATATGCATCTCTTCTGTGCAGTCTTACTGCAGCTACGAGACTCACTACAGTAGCAGTGTCTTCATGGGATACTGTATCTAGTAAATGAAACCCAGTAGAAGGCACACTACGATGGTGCATAGTATAATAAAAATCCATATTATCTTGGTTAAGCCTCACTCTTGTTAGTTTCTGGCAGTCCTTCAGAGCAGCAATTACTTGTATGGAACCTTCAGCATCAATGTTATTTCCTGATAGTGATAATTGTCGCAGATTTTTAAGATGGTGTAGTTCAGAGGCTAGAATGATGGCGCTGTCTGAACTGATATTGTTATAACTCAGGTCTAAGTCCTCCAGATCTAGATGGCATGTACTAATATTTGTGGCCAATGCTTTACAGCATGTGTCATTGATTTCATTGACAGACAGATCTAAGGACTTCAGTCTATTCAGACAGTGTATTTGATTAATGACAGCTACTAGTCCTGAGTCTTCTGCAGAACATATATTTTTTATGTTAATTTCATTTATATTTTTATCAGTTAGAGATTGCAAACTGCTGGTTAGTTCCTGAACTGCATTTGAAGTAAAGTTTAAAAACATAATTGATAAATTCTTCCCATTAAAATGTACAATAGCTTTGATGAAGTTGGATATGCCAGTAGATGAAGTGTACACTATAGTTAAATCTACAGAGTCATTGAGACATCTGAGTCCATCTATCAGGTACTCACTCAAACTGTATCTGTTTGATTCCTGCACATGATTTCACTATATTCAAAAAATATTTTAGTGTTTTCTGATTTATTATTGGAGTGCCCAGAGATAAACATTGCAAATTTTGAATTTTCTGCTTATGGATTTGTCGGAATACATGATCCACATCAATGTCTAGTTGAAATGAAATTTCTAAGTCTACAATATGTTGCGGAGATGTACAAATGGTGTAGATTAAAGCTGGAACTTGATGAGGTTGAATATCAAATTGTGTTATCTCCCCATTGTTATATATCATTATCTGATCACATACCCTAGGTTTCTGGGACTCAAAGGCAAGTTCTATGTTTCCATTCATTTTGAGGCAAGGAATATCTACTGATTCAAATGTTTCTAGACCAAAGTAAAACTTTGAGAAAGTCGTAAAAGTGAAGTTTGGATAGGATGTAAGTTCTTCTATTATTTTGCGTTTCTGCTCTTCTTCTGCATTAGCTACATAGAAAGCTGCCAGAAATTCTTGCAGTGTCAGATGAAGAAACATGTAGGAAGTTCTGATTCCGCTAAGCTGAGCTGTACGGTTACAAGAGACAAAACCCAAGGACCAGTCTCCACGAGGACTAGTGCCTTTATCAGATAAGAAATCTATTTGTTTGGCATCGACAACTTGTTTATTAGATACAATCATGTTGAAAGCTAGGGAGCATAGATTGTTGAAATTTTTTTGAATGTCTTTCGGTAATTCTTTTAAGGAGTAAATTTCTATTTCCCTGTCGTTACGTTTAAGGTAGCGTAGTATCATTGATCTAGCAAACTCTTTGTATATTTTAGTTTGTGTGTTAGGAAGCTGTCCTCTCTCTGTCATGTACACAAAACAAATGATGGCAGCATGTATAGGTAAGTAGCACATGTGGAATACATTGGGATGCAACTCTAGATACTCCTTCAGATGTGCTGGCCCATGTGGACCACAACTTGCAGTTTTGCAAATTATGAATGCAATAGCATAAGGTATTTTATCCATGTAGTAATCCCCTTACCACTTAGTTTACTTGCATCATCCCCACTTTTTGTTACTTTTCTTGGTTCATGAATTGGTCAAACACACACTACCATCTTTGCAATGATGACGCTGTACCAACCCGGCTCAGTTAAACATACAATTTCCATCGTTACTTACAACGCTTTACAAATCCACTCATTCACACAAAATTTTTATTGCTATATTATTCCTGACTTCTCTTGACCCATTCTATAATATATGCACAACACTGTCATTGGTACTGATGATGATTTATCAGCACTTTACTTGCAACACTTTACCAACCACACATAGCTACTGAGTTATTCATGAATACACACCACTGCCATGGGTAACAATGACACTTTTTCAACCCATCACTGATGCTGACAATAATGTAACAAGTGGGAACAGCTAATAAATTATTCATTAATATGCAGAATGTCATTGTTGTTACTGACACACACGCGAACTATCATCTGTCAATATTTCCGATAATAATGCTAAGTATGCATATGTGTAAACAAATGTATAATGTCTAAGGTTAAAGATAATAAAAAATGGTGAAATTAGAAAACAAAGTACTTTAGAATTATTATTTAAATTCCGTGACTTACATAAACAAAAGTAAGTATTACAGCAACAGTTTTACTAGTAATGTATAATGGGTGGTAAGCTCGTATCATATCGACATGAGCACAGTGTTGATGTATTCTCAGAGTTGTCCTCAGACTGTTCTGTGTTCCATGACACGTGAATAATTGTATGTCCTAAATGAACATCTGCATCTCTTCTGTGCAGTCTTACTGCAGCTACTAGACTCTCTACAGTAGCAGTGTCTTCAAGGGATACTGTGTCTAGTAAATGAAACCCAGGATAATTAGGATATTGCGTGGTACGATGAAAAGGGTGAGTATCGCAAAGGTCCACTCTTGTTAGTTGCTGGCAGTCCTTCAGAGCAGCAATCACTTGTACGGCACCTTCAGCATCAATTTTATTTTCTGATAGTGACAATATTTGCAGATTTTTAAGATGGTGTAGTTCAGAGGCTAGAATGATGGCGCTGTCTGAACTGATATTGTTATTTCTCAGGTCTAAGTCCTCTAGATCTAGATGGCATGCACTAATATTTGTGCCCAATGCTTTACAGCATGTGTCATTGATTTCATTGACAGACAGATCTAAGGATTTCGATCTATTCAGACAGTGTATTTTATTAATAACAGCTACTAGTCCTGGGTCTTCTGCAGAATGTCTGCATTTAATTGTCATTTCGTTCACATTTTTGTCAGTAAAGAATTGCAAGCAGCTGGCTAGTTCCTGAACTCCATTTGAAGTCAAGCCTTGAAATTTAATTGATGAATTCTTCCCACTAAAATATACTATAGCTTTGATGAACTGAGATATGCCAGTGGATGAAGTGTACACTATAGTTAAATCTACAGAGTCATTGAGACAACTGAGTCCGTCTATCAGGTACTCACTCCCTTCAGCTGTTAAGTCACGCAAACTAAACCGTATCTGTTTGCTTTCTGCACATGACTTCAACATATTTGACAAATATTTTAGTGTTTTCTGGTTTGTTATAGGAGTGAGCAGAAATAACTGTTTCAAATTCTTTATTTTTTCCTAATGAATTTGCTGGAATACATGGTCCATATCAATGTCTTGTTGAAATGCAAGTGTTAACTTCATGATATGTTGAGGAGACGTACAAATGGTGTAGATTAAAGCTGGAACTTTATGAGATGGAATATTAAATAGACTTATTCTACCATTTGTATATTTCATTATCTGCTCACATACTCTAGGATTCTGGGACTCAAAGGCAAGTTCTATTTCACTATCATTTATAAGGTGAGGAATATCTGCTGATTTAAATGTTTCTAGACCAAAGTAAAACTTCCAGAAAGTCACACTACAAGCGTACTTTTCAAACTCTGCATTATAGTTTGGATAAGATGTAAGTTTTTCTACTATTTTGCATTTCTGCCCTTCTTCTGCATTAGGTACATAGAAAGCTGCCAGAAATTCTTGCAGTGTTAGATGAAGGAACATGTAGGAGGTACTGATTCCGCTAAGCTGAGCTGTACGGTTACAAGAGACAAGACCCAAGGACCAGTCTCCACGAGGACTAGTGTTTTTATCAGATAAGAAATCTATTTGTTTGGCATCGACAACTTGTTTATTACATAAAATCATGTTGAAAGCTAGTGAGCATAGATTGTTAAAATTTTCTTGAATGTCTTCTGGTAATTCTTTTAAGGAGTGAATTTCTTTTTCCTTGTCATTATGTTTAATGTGGCGTAGTATCATTGATCTAGTAAACTCTTTGTATATTTTAGTTTGTGTGTTAGGAAGCTGTCCTCTCTCTGTCATGTACACAAAACAAATGATAGCAGCATGTATAGGTAAGTGGCACATGTGGAATACATTGGGATGCAACTCTAGATACTCCTTCAGATGTGCTGGCCCATGTGGACTGTCAGATGAAAAATCAAAAGGAAAGTTATAAATGTATTGTAAGATTTGGTGTTGAGTAAAGCCAGAGACTTCTATTTGCTGTGTTATGACATGTTGTCTTCATAGGATACTTTACCTAGTATATAAAACCCAGGAGAAGGCACACTACGATGGGGCATAATATAATAAAAATCCATATTATTTTGGTTAAGTCTCCCTCTTGTTAGTTTCTGGCAGTCCTTCAGAGCAGTAATCACTTGTATGGCACCTTCAGCACATCAATGTTATTTCCTGATAGTGACAATTGTTGCAGACTTTTGAGATGGTGTAGTTCAGAGACTAGAATGATGGCGCTGTCTGAACTGATATTGTTATTACCCAGGTCTAAGTCCTCCAGACCTAGATGACATGTACTAATATTCGTGGCCAATGCTTTACGGCATGTGTCATTGATTGTGTTGTCAGTCAGGTCTAAGGACTTCAGTCTATTCAGACAGTGTATTTTATTAATGACAGCTACTAGTCCTCAGTCTTCTGCAGAATATCTAGATTTAATTTTAATGTTGTACACATTATTATCAGTAAAAGATTTTATGTTAATTTCATTTTTATTTTTATCAGTTAGAGATTGCAAGCGGCTGGTTAGTTCTTGAACAACATTTGAGATAAAGTCTTCAAATATAATTGATAAATTTTTCCCATTAAAATGTACTATAGCTTTGATGAACTGAGATATACCAGTGGATGAACTGTATTCAATAGTTAAATTTACAGAGTCGTTGAGACATCTGAGTCCGTCTATCAGGTACTCACTCCCTTCAGCTGTGAAGCCACGCAAACTAAACTGTATCTGTTTGCTTTCTGCACATGATTTCAAAATATTCAACAAATATTTCAGTGTTTTCTAGTTTTTTATTGAAGGGAACAGAAATAATTGTTGCAAATTATGAATTTTCTGCATATGAATTTGTAAAATACATAATCCATATCAATGTCTCGTTCAAATGAAAGTGTTAAGTCTATGATATGTTGAGGACACATGCAAATTGTGTAGATTAAAGCTGGAACATGATGAGGTAGAATACCATATAGACTTAAACTACCATCACTATATTTCATTATCTGCTCACATACTCTAGGTTGACAAAAAAAAAAGAATATAAAAAAAAAATTTGTGACAATATGTAGACAATAATAAAGTACATCGACTATTTCACTTGTAGTGTATAATAGTTGGCAAGACTATATTGTGTTGACATGAGCACAGTGTTGAGTTATCTTCAGACTGTTCTGTGTTCCATGACACATGAATAGTTCTGTATCCTGAAGACAAATCTCCACCGATTTCTAGAAGTTCTTCATTCCCGATACGCATGCCTAAGTGAACATCTGCATCTCTTCTGTGCAGTCTTACTGCAGCTACTAGACTCTCTACAGTAGCAGTGTCTTCAAGGGATACTGTATCTTGTAATTGAAACCCAGGAGACATTTGATAGTTCGTGACATAACAATAATCAAAAGTTTTGTTAATCCTCACAATTTTTAGTTGCTGACAGTCCTTCAGAGCAGCAATCACTTGTATGGCACCTTCAGCATCAATGTTATTACATGGTAGTGACAATATTTGTAGATTTTTAAGATGGTGTAGTTCTGAGGCTAGAATGATGGCAATGTCTGAACTGATATTGTTATCACTCAGATTTAAGTCATCCAGATCTAGATGGCATGCACTAATACTTGTGGCCAATGCTTTACAGCATGTGTCATTGATTTCGTTGTTAGACAGATCTAAGGACTTCAGTCTATTCAGACAGTGTATTTTATTAATGACAGCTACTAGTCCTGAGTCTTCTGCAGAATGTCTGCATTTAATTGTCATTTTGTTCATATTTTTATCAGTAAAGAATTGCAAGCAGCTGGCTAGTTCCTGAACTCCATTTGAAGTCAAGTCTTCAAATTCAATTGATGAATTCTTCCCACTAAAATATACTATAGCTCTGATGAACTGAGATATGCCAGTGGATGAAGTGTACACTATAGTTAAATCAACAGAGTCATTGAGACATCTGAGTCCATCTATCAGGTACTCACTCCCTTCAGCTGTTAAGTCACACAAAATAAACTGTATCTGTTTGATTCCTGCACATGATTTCAATATATTCCAAAAACAATTCAGTGTTCTTTGATTTGTTATAGGAGTGAGCAGAGATAAATATTGCAATTTCTTTATTTTCTGCTTATGAATTTGTTGGAGTACATGGTCCGTATCAATGTCTCGTTGAAATGCAAGTGTTAAGCGTACGATATGTTGAGGAGATGTACAAATGGTGTAGATTATAGCTGGAACTTGATGAGATGGAATATTACATTGTACTACACTACCAAAACTATATTTCATTATCTGCTCACATACTCTAGGATCCTGTGACTCAAAGGCAAGTTCTATTTCACTACCATTTATGAGGTGAGGAATATTTGCTGATTTAAATGTTTCTAGACCAAAGTAAAACTTCCAGAAAGTCATAACAGAGTAATTTTGAAACTGCATTATAGTATGGATAAGATGTAAGTTTTTCTATTAAATTGCGTTTCTGCTCTTCTTCTGCATTTGCTACATAGAATGCTGCCAGAAATTCTTGCAGTGTCAGATGAAGGAACATATAGGAGGTGCTGATTCCGCTAAGCTGAGCTGTACGGTTACAAGAGACAAGACCTAAGGTCCAGTCTCCACGAGAACTAGTGTCTTTATCAGATAAGAAATCTATTGGTTTGGCATCAACAACTTGTTTATTAGATACAATCATGTTGAAAGCTAGGGAGCATAGCTTGTTGAAATTTTCTTGAATGTCTTTCGGTAATTCTTTTAAGGAGAAAATTTGTATTTCCCTGTCGTTACGTTTAAGGTAGCGTAATATCATTGATCTAGAAAACTCTTTGTATATTTTAGTTTGTGTGTTTGGAAGCAGTCCTCTCTCTGTCATGTAAACAAAACAAATGATGGCAGCATGTATAGGTAAGTAGCACATGTGGAATACATTGGGATGCAACTCTAGATACTCCTTCAGATGTGCTGGCCCATGTGGACTGTCAGATGAAAAATTAAAAGGAAAGTTATCAATGTATTGCAAGATTTGGTGTTTAGTAAACCCAGAGACTTGTACTTGCTGTGTTATGACTTGTTGCTTCAGTCTTCTTGTAGCTCCAGGACGAGAGGACACAATGATCATAGACCGAGGAAGGTACTGCTTATGGAGCAATTTGAAAACTACTGACTTGTTCTCTTCTTTAGGGTTGTACTCATCTAGCCCATCAAACACAAAGCACACACCTTCTCCGCTAGATTTCTCTATTTCTGAAATGACAGCTCTAAGATCTTCGTCACTATTGTAAAAGTGTTGAAGAATACTAGTCAGAGTCGCTTCTTGTAGGATGTCATTACCTAACATATGGAGTGAGACAAGAAACACTAGTTTAGTGTCAACTAAAGACTTTCCTTTTGTCCAGTCTTTGATAATTTTATTTACAAGAGTAGTCTTCCCACTGCCAGGATAACCTTCTACCAGAATTAATGCTGCACTTTTGTATGTGCCAAAAAGTTTTTCATACTCTATAAAGAAGTTTGGTTCTGGGACTTGAGCATGTTTTCTTCCAAGATGGTGTTGGCTAGTTTTTGTGGTTTGAGTGTTAGGTTTGTTGAGAACTAAGTTTATGAAAGTTTCAGTTCCCACTGGAGGCCAATCTTCATTTTGTAATATTTGTATGTTTTCTGAATACAGGTCTACAAGTGTTTTCTTTGCCACAGGATGAAGGACAGTCAGTGTCACTTTGTTACTGACTATTTCTCTCTCTTGACTCCTCACACAACATGTGTAATTACCTCCCATTCCCTGGTGGGCGTGGTTAACAACTAGTATATCCTCATGGATTCCAGAAAACAAGGGACAGTCAGCTAATGGCTGGTTATCTTTGTTCCACTGGTAAGACACATTCTCTTTTTGATTAGTATTGACTAGAAGTAGGATAGATTTGCCTTCTTCTACTTCTAGTTTTCTAGGGCTCTGATGGAATATTGTGAAATCTAGTTTACAAGCATCAGTTCTCTTTTCGTCAGGAATTCTCTTTGATTCGATTAACGAAGTGAATTTTTCTTCAACCTCTTGAGCTACTCTACCATGTCCCACTAGTGAACTTCTCAATGCCTTAGTGAGTGTAGTAATAGTGGGTGGAGTGACACTACCTCCAGACAGCCATAATGACAGCACTTGATTTAGACTAAGGACGTTGTCTTCTCTCTTGCTGTTCTTTATCAGATAAGGTGGAAGACCTAAGGCTGTACCTAGTTTTTCCCAGTCTGGACTGACCTGGATTAGAGTCTCTGAGATCCATCCGAAGTCTTCAGTTCTTAAGGTGTCATCTAAGCGCATTCTCTTGGCTTCAGGCTGCTCCTCTCCTGAGCTACTTCTCCTCAGGTACTCACTGAGTGATTGTTCTCCCCAGCTCTCTAGAAGGCTCAGAAACTTGCCCCACCCACTCCCATCTTGTTGGATTCTCTGTGCCACTAACCTGAGTATGTATCGGAGCTGGAGTTTGCGGTCCACCTTGCTGTGGTCCAGACTTGAGAACTGGTCCATCATAGAGTCTGAGATCAGACATATCTGGAACATCTCCTCAGACAGATCCACTGGCTTAAATTTGTTCATAGATAATACCCTGTCTTCATTATCCTTGAGAAACTTGGCTAGTTGAGCATTAGCTACTTCAGTGGGAGTAGACATTTTCTTCCTTCTCTTTGTGGTGTTGCTCATTTCCTCTCACTAGCCTAATAAGGCAATGTTCGTATGCACCTGATCTTTGTGTAATGATATTTATTGGGTGCTGGGCACATAACAGTTGGGATTGGCTTAGTTGAGCGGTAAACCCAAACAATGTTATGAAGGAAGTGGGTCAAGTTCTTGTATATAGATAAGAACTGCCAAGCTAATCCCAAGTCAATTAGTGTGTTTGGTTACAGTAGTAATTAGTGGTCTGTGTGGGAGTTGTAGGGATTCAGGTCAAGACCAGAAATAAGAGAAGTAGCACATTTCTACATATAATACATGTTCAATGAATGCAATTTTTATATATATTATATTTTTTATAATTATTATGAGAACCATCCCCAACAACTTTATGGGCATGCTAGTTAGCTCTCAGAATAAAATTTAGATAGTGGTTAGGGATTGATATATCACAATAGACATGTTAGATATCATTCCTTGCTCTTTTTTCTGTATGCAAATTGATTTATAATACTAGAAAAGTTATGAAATATTTATGATTGATATTGAAATTGATTAATTAATTGAATTATATGATAGATAGTTGAAATATATAACTGGTTGCACACATGGCAATAATAGTGGTGGTGTGAAGGTTGTCTGGCTGCCACACGGGTTCTTTACCAGTTGCAGATGGTCTGGTTGTCTGAATTCTCAGCAAATTGGTTAATATAATTCAAATGGTTCAAATAATTCCCTCAAATCAATGAGTGCAGCCATTTTAACAGTCGCTATACTGAACTGCAGTGAGTCTAGGTAAGTCTTTATATAGGAATCAGTTCAAACATATAGATGTGTCAATTAATTAGTCAGAGTTCAGTGTAAGTTTGAGCGGGATCCGCTGTTTTTTCTTCATTATAATTCAATTATCACTGTCAGGAAGTTCTGGGGGTATCTCTGTTGTTGTGTAGGTTCTGTGATGGGGAGCCATCCCTGACAGGTGGTGAATACTGTCACTGTCAGTGTTGCAATATTTCTGATGGTACCACTCTTTACTTATGCTGCACTGATACTGATGTTCCAGTAAATGCAAAACAAACCAATAACAGCAAGAGCATGAATTAGACTACTTCACTAAAATTTTACAAATAACCGTCATCAAATTCTGTCATTTCGCAGGTTGAACTTGTGACACTTGCTTTCAGCAGGCAAATATTCAGAGGCTTTTTCTCAAGGTTTCTCATAAATGCCATTAGTTGATAAAAATTTTTTGTTTCATAGAAGTTAATTGTAACTAATTTTTAAGAACGCATCTACAATTACCTCATAATGATCACTTGCAGCGCTGGTCTCAGTTTTGTTCATATCATTATTATCACACCAACTTTTGTGACCTTCACAGTGATTAGGTACATCTTAACTTCTTTCTTTCTCGTCACAGAAAACCATTTTTATGGGCACTATCAAGAACATATGAATATCACATACACATAAAATTATCAAGTTTTGTCTTACCTGAAATTATTGCAGCTCAAGACCCTCTATTATTTATAAGTAACTATTTGGAGTATGTGAGTCCATCTTTGGATCCAGTTTTACACCTTCATAGCAGTTTACATTCCGTGTATAAATAATACTAAAATTGACTGACAAAGAGTTCAATCCAAAAGATCCCAAAATTTTATTACAACTTGCCTATAATAACATCTTATTAAGCATCATCAATATCCTCATAGCCATCCTCACCATCACCATCATTATCATTCTCGTTCTTCCATTCACTGATTTTAAGCCTTCAAGGTAGGAAAGAAGAAAACAAGTGGATGGACACTTTGAGGCTTACAGGATATGGTTATCATCAAAACGGTTGCCATGGTGATTACTCTAGAATTCACCAGATAAGAGTGTTAGTTCACTTACACTTGCACATGCGTGAGAGGCAAGTCGTGTGAAGGCTTGAGGTTTTGTGAGTGTGTGTGTGTGTGTTTGTTATTTAAGTCTCTGCATGTATTTATTTAGTACTTGGTTTTGGGCATAATTTGTCCTGTTAATAGTTTAAATCACCTTAGGTTATGTTTTTTAATGAAATAATTATTTGATGAAGTCCCATGGTTGTATTGCATCTCCAACACTTAATTCCACCCACTCCAACTCAATTCTGTAGTATGTAGCAAACTATACATGTGTTTCAAATGTGGGACCTTAAAGAATGAGGAGTGTGTGAAAGGGGGAGGGGTGAGAGTGCAGTTTCATCTTGTTGTGATGAACTACCGATTGGGTAACTAGTTTTTAATTTATTTCTTCTTAATTCAATTATATGGACTTACACTATCAAAAAGAAATGCTCAAGGCTATTTCTTTTATTTTGGGTCATATTATCAAAATGTCTAGCAATTCTTGAAGTCTTCAATGCAAGTGATACATGTGTTTGTAGATATTTTACTTGTATTATGTCAGTCCTTGCTTATTTTTTTAATGAAATGATCTAGTTCCTATTCAATTTATATTGTATAAAGCAAGTCGCCATCAAAGTTGTTTGTTGGTGGCAGCCCATTCTGTACCATCATAAGCACACTGAGACTAAGCGGTGCTCAGCATCAAGAAGTTGCACCAGAGCCTGAAGATCTTAGTTTGAAGACACTCAGACAGGTAGGTGGAGCTTTAGTTAGCACACTGAAAAGGTTATGATCATCCTAGTCTAAACCATACCCTGTGGTTGTTCTCATTGCTATACAAACAAGTGCTTGTGGTTTAGAGGCAATAGATCCGGTACATCCCTTGAAAAAAAAAACATTCATAATTAAAGTAATAATAATAATAATAATAATAATAATGATAATAATAATAATAATAATAATAATAATGATAATAATAATAATAATAATGATGATGACGATGATGATTATAATAATAATAACATAAACAACAACAACAGCAACAACAACAATAATATTAGATGAGTTCTCTCTTTTTAACATGCTTTTTATACATAATAATGAAGCATTAAATCATGTTTGACTTACTGGTAATTGAACCCAGGACCGCTTGCGTAACGCTCTGCCACTGAGCTATGACAGCCAAAGGGCAACCAAACAGTTCAATTCTGAATTTATACTGTTTAGAAGTGCGGCTATGCCACTCTCATAGACCAGTAGAAATTTTTTCCACAGATTCTTTTAATATGAGGAATTCTTTTACTCTGCTATTTTGTCACTTCACAATTAGCATACATTTTTTGGCACCTTCTTTAGCATATTACAACATACACTTTTAACCTAATTTCCACTACAGTAAGTGATCTAACACATTATTATGAAGAGTGGTCTTAAATATGTATGAGGTGGTAGATAAAACCAAAGCTATAGCCAACTGTTCTGTGAGCAAAATAATCATTTACAATTGTGTTACATTGCATTGATTTGTCCAAATTCTATCTGATATTCTATGTATTATTTTCAGTCATAAGATTAATTGTAATAGCTATCATAAGTGGTTTGTAAAGTTAAGATTCTGTAACATTTCTTTTTAGTCAGTGTTTTTTTTTCTATAATTCTCATCCGCTTGTGCCCCCACATCCTATGTTAAGACAACTCCACAATGTACATGATCAAAATTATAATTTGTAGTAACAGTTTGATAATGTTAATGGTACTGTGACATAGTAACGTAGTGCACCTCGAATACCGGACTTACTTGCAGCAGTAGAAAGACTGCTAACTTATTTTACACAGGTAAATTCAAATGTTTCCTGCCCACAGTTGATAGACTAACATCCATGTGGCCCCATCCCAACTATTCGTTGTAAAGTGAGCTTCTAGATATCCTATTCCTAGTTTTGTTGGCAGTGTTGTTGGTTCATAGAGCAAGCAGAGACTCTGGCTCTCCAAGTTTGACAAGTAAATTTCACTTCATCGAATGACTCCATCATTCATTTGTATTTTTGCTGAAAATGTTCTTCATGATAATATCACTCATGATTTTTTTTATTTTACTGTATTGTGATATCTGCAGTGATAATGTTTTTATTGGCGAGCGAGCGTAGCGAGCGAGACACTTACAGGGGTAAAAATGAAAAAATCGGGGATGTTTATTTGTATATATGTTTGGACGTACGTATGTCATTTTGTACTTTGACCCTCGCGTTTTTGTGTTAGTTATGTGGTCGACCCCGTCCCAAATTGCACTAAACAGGATCCTCTGGTTTATCGATCAGTACCCGTATCACCCTAGAAATTGAATTATTTACCGTTTTGAATTCTTTTGCGGGTGCAGTTAAAACTAGAAAACTTAAAGGACTTTCCATTTCTATTCGAGTTAGTGGCGGTGGTAAGTCAATGCGTTCTTTGTCATGGTTATAAGCCGTGCGCAACAGTATTTACTTGATTGTCCACTAGACTACCGCGAAGGTAAGTCTGTGTAGGTGCATCTCCAGTTGTGTCAAGGCATTGTGTGTTACAACCACTAGCTACTTAGCTAAATAATATCACAAAGAAAACTTTTAAATAACGTATATTGTTTTATTGTTGTTTTTTTCCTTCAATTCAAGCAGTTGCAGAGAGTTGTTACTATGGCACTGAAATCCCTTTACCCTGTATGCGAAATTTAAAACTGGACCTTATTTTCAGTAGCTTCAGTGTTAGAAGTCAAAATCATTCATATAAAAATAGTATAGTCTTTAGGCTCGCTCGCCATTTGTGCTCAAGCACATCACTAGTAAATTAATATTGTATTGTGAAGTATATTTTCATAAGCAATTACTAAGAGGGTGCTAGCTGGTTTCCTTGAAGTTCAAGTGCAATTCATAGTATCTGTTAGTACTTGGAGTGGACTAGCCCTTTCATAGCACTATGGAATGTGGTATTCACTGTAGCAGCATGTTAGTGTCATCTTAGAGTAGCTCTTTAGAAGTTGCTTGTGGAGTTTCCTGTAGTCAAGGTCTGCTTAAAGTATTTAATTACCAAATTGCGTTGTCCATTTCATTCGTCTATAATTACGCCTAATGATGTCTATTTTATACCTATTGTTATTATTTTTTTGACATTTTACTGGTAATACTTTACCAACCACACATAGCAAATGAATTATTCATGAATACACACCACTTTCATCCGTAATGATGATGCATTTTCAACGCATTGACAATGATTTAACGAGTGCGAATTGAGATAATAAATTATTCATAATTATACAGACTGTCGGCGTTGTTACTGACACAATATTCTACTATAATCTGTCATTATTTTGATATTCATGCTAATTATGCATATTAAATGTAAATAAATGTAAGAAAGTCATGAAAGGTGAAATTAGAAGACAAAAGTACTGTAAAATCTTTAAAAAAATTCTGTGACTTACATAAAAAAGATAATTACTACAGCACCAGTTTCCCTAGTAATATATAATGGGTGGCAATTTGGTATTGTATCGACATGAGCACAGTGTTGATGTATTGTCAGAGTTGTCCTCAGACTGTTCTGTGTTCCATGACACATGAATAGTTCTGTATCTTGAAGACATATCACTACGTAAATGAACATCTGCATCTCTTCTGTGCAGTCTTTCTGCAGCTACTAAACTCTCTACAGTAGCAGTGTCTTCATCGGATACTGTACTGACTAAATGAAACTCAGGAGACACTCTATAACTATAATAAAAATCCATATCATGGTGAAGCATCACTGTTGTTAGTTTCTGGCAGTCTTTTAAAGCAGCAATCACTTGTAAGGCACCTTCAACATCGATTTTGATACATGGAAGTGACAATATTTGCAGATTTTTAAGATGGTGTAGTTCAGAGGCTAGAATGATGGCGCTGTCTAAACTGATATTGTTATTACTCAGGTCTAAGTCCTCCAGATCTAGATGGCATGCACTAATATTTGTGGCCAATGCTTTACAGCATGTGTCATTGATTCTGTTGTCAGTCAGGTCTAAGGACTTCAGTCTATTCAGACAGTGTATTTTATTAATGACAGCTACTAGTCCTGAGTCTGTAGAATCTCTACATTTAATTCTAATTTTCTTCATATTTTTATCTGATAGAAATTGCAGGTAGCTGGCTAGTTCCTGAACTCCATTTGAAGTCAAGTCTCGAAATGTAATTGATGAATTCTTCCCACTCAAATGTACTATAGCTTTGATGAAGTTAGATATGCCAGTGGATGAAGTGTACACTACTTAAATCAACAGAGTCATTGAGACATCTGAGTCCATCTATCAGGAACTCACTCCCTTCAGCTGTTAATCATCCAACCTAAACTGTATCTGTTTGATTCTTGCACATGATTTCAATGCATTTAAGAAATATTTTAGTGTTTTCTGGTTTGTTATAGGAGGGAACAGAATTAAATTTTGCAAATTTATTATTTTCTGCTGATAAATTTGTTGGAATACATGGTCCATATCAATGTCTCGTTCAAAATCAAGTATTAACCCTATGATATGTTGAGGAGACGTACAAATTGTGTAGATTAAGCTGGAACTTGATGAGATAAAATCTTTTGACCTATTCTACCATTTCTATATTTCATTATCTGCTCACATACTCTAGGTTTCTGGGACTCAAAAGCAAGTTCTATTTCACCACCATTTTTGAGGTGAGGAATAACGTACGGTTACAAGAGACTAGACCCAAGGACCAGTCTCCACGAGGACTAGTGCCTTTATCAGCTAAGAAATCTATTTGTTTGGCATCAACAACTTGTTTTTTAGATACAATCATGTTGAAAGCTAGAAAGCATAGCTTGCTGAAATTTTTTTGAATGTCTTCTGGTAATTCGTTTAAGGAGCAAATTTCTATTTCCCTGTTGTTACGTTTAATGTAGCATAGTATCATTGCTCTAGTAAACTCTTTGTATATTTTAGTTTGTGTGTTAGGAAGCTGTCCTCTCTGTCATATACACAAAACAAATGATGGCAGCATGTATAGGTAAGTAGCACATGTGGAATACATTGGGATGCAACTCTAGATACTCCTTCAGATGTGCTGGCCCATGTGGACTGTCAGATGAAAAATCAAAAGGAAAGTTATCAATGTATTGCAAGATCTGGTGTTCAGTAAAGCCAGAGACTTCTATTTGCTGTGTTATGACTTGTTGCTTCAGTCTTCTTGTAGCTCCACGACGATAAGACACAATGATCATAGACCGAGGAAGGTACTGCTTGTGGAGCAATTTGAAGACGACTGACTTGTTCTCTTCTTTAGGGTTGTACTCATCTAGCCCATCAAACACAAAGCACACACCTTCTCCGCTAGATTTCTCTATTTCTGAAATGACAGCTCTGAGATCTTCGTCGCTATTGTAAAAGTATTTCAGAATACTAGTCAGAGTAGCTTCTTTTTGGATGTCATTACCTAACAATCGGAGTGAGACAAGAAACACTAGTTTAGTGTTAACTAAAAACTTTCCTTTTGTCCAATCTTTGATAATTTTATTTACAAGAGTAGTCTTCCCACTGCCAGGATGACCTTCTACCAGAATTAATGCTGCACTTTTGTATGTACCAAAATGTTTTTCATACTCTATAAAGAAGTTTTGTTCTGGGACTTGAGCATGTTTTCTTCCAAGATGGTGTTGGCTAGTTTTTGTGGTTTGAGTGTTACTTTTGTTGAGAACTAAGTTTATGAAAGTTTCAGTTCCTACTGGAGGCCAATCTTCATTTTGTAATACTTGTATGTTTTCTGAATACAGGTCTAAAAGTATTTTCTTTGCTACAGGATGGAGGACAGTCAGTGTCACTTTGTTACTGACTATTTCTCTTTCCTGACTCCTCACACTGCATGTGTAATTACCTCCCATTCCCTGGTGGGCGTGGTTAACAACTAGTATATCCTCATGTATACCAGAAAACAAGGGACAGTCAGCTAATGGCTGGTTATCTTTGTTCCACTGGTAAGACACATTCTCTTTTTGATTAGTATTGACTAGAAGTAGGATAGATTTGCCATCTTCTACTTCTAGTTTTCTAGTGCTCTGATGAGATATTGTGAAATCTAGTTTGGAAGCATCAGTTCTCTTTTCGTCAGGAATTCTCTTTGATTCCTCTAATGAAGTGAATTTTCTTCAACCTCTTGAGCTACTCTACTGTGTCCCACTAGTGAACTTCTCAAAGCCTTAGTGAGTGTGGTAATAGTGGGTGGAGTGACACTACCTCCAGACAGCCATACTGACAGCACTTGATTTAGACTAAGCACATTGTCTTCTCTCTTGCTGTTCTTTATGAGGTAAGGTGGCAGACCTAGGGCTGTACCTAGTTTTTCCCAGTCTGGACTGACCTGGATTAGAGTCTCGGAGATCCATCCAAGGTCACACGTTTTGAAGGTGTAATCTAAGTGCATACTCTTGGCTTCATGCTTGTCCTCTCCTGAGCAACTTCTCCTCAGGTACTCACTGAGTGATTGTTCTCCCCAGCTCTCTAGAAGGCTCAGGAACTTGCCCCACCCACTCCCATCTTGTTGGATTCTCTGTGCCACTAACCTGAGTAGGTATCGGAGCTGGAGTTTGCGGTCCACCTTGCTGTGGTCCAGACTTGAGAACTGGTCCATCATGGAGTCTGAGATCAGATACCTCTGGAACATCTCCTCAGACAGATCCACTGGCTTAGATTTGATCACAGATAATACCCTGTCTTCATTATCCTTGAGAAACTTGGCTAGTTGAGCATTAGCTACTTCAGTGGGAGTAGACATTTTCTTCCTTCTCTTTGTGGTGTTGCTCACTTCCTCTCACTAGCCTAATAAGGCAATGCTCGTATGCACGTGAGCTTTATGTAATGATATTCATTGGTTCTGGGCACATAACAACAGTTGGGATTGGCTTAGTTGAGCGATAAGCCCAAACTATGTTATAAAGGAAGTGGATCAAGTTCTAGTACCCTTGTACAGATAAGAGCTGCCAAGCTAATCGCAAGTCAATTAGTGTGGTTGGTTACAGTAGTAAATTAGTGGTCTGTGTGGGAGTTGTAGGGATTCAGGTCAAGAAGGACATATTACTACTTGTAATACATGTTCAATGAATGCAATTTTTATTATGAGAATTACACCTTCCCCAACAACTTTATGGGCATGCTAGTTAGCACACAGTAAAATGTTGACTGTGATAAGGGATTGATATATCTCAATAGACACGTTAGCTATCATTCCTTGCTCTTCTGTATGCAAATTGATTTATAATGCTAGAAAAGTTATGAAATATTTATGATTGATATTGAAATTGATTAATTAATTGAACTATATGATGATAGATGGTTGAACTATATAAACTAGTTGCATTACATGGCAATAATAGTGGTGGGTGTGATAGTGGTCCGGCTGCCACACGGGTTCTTTATCCGTTGCAGATGGTCTGGTTGTCTGAATTCTCAGCAAATTGGTTAATATAATTCAAATGGTTCAAATAATTCACTCAAATCAATGAGTGCAGCCATTCGAACAGTCGCTATACTGAACTGCAGTGAGTCTAGGTAAGTCTTTATATAGGAATCAGTTTAAATACATGAAACATATAGATGTGTCAATTAATTAGTCAGAGTACAGTGTCACCAACAATTAAGATTGAATTGGATCTGCTATAAGTTGTTCAATAATCCTATTATCACCGTCAGGAAGTTCTGGTGGTATCTCTATTGTTGTATACAGGTTCTGTGATGGGCAGCCATCCCTGACAGGTGGTGAATACTGTCACTGTCAGTGTTGCAATATTTCTGATGGTACCACTCTTTACTTATGCTGCAGATACTGATGTTCCAGTACATGCAAAACAAACCAAAAACAGCAAGAAGAACATGAATTAGGCTTTACTTCACTAAAATTTTCAAATCACAGTCATCAAATTCTGACATACCGCAGGTTAAACTTGTGACACTTGCTTTCAGCAGGCAAATTTACAGAGGCTTTTTCTCAAAGTTTCTCATAAATGCCATTAGTTGATAAAAAATTTGTAACTAATTTTTAAGAACGCATCTACAATTGCCTCATAATGATCACCTGCAGCGCTGCTCTCAGTTTTGTTCATATCATTATTATCACACCAACTTTTGGGACGTTCACAGTGATTAGGTACATCTTAACTTCTTTTTTTCTCGTCACAGAAAACCGTTTTTATGGGCACTATCAAGAACATATGAATATCCATCTTTGGATCCAGTTCTACACCTTCATAGCAGTTTACACCCCGTGTATAAATATACTAAAATTGACTGACTTGTTTTCTTCTTTCCTACCTTGAAAGCTTAAATTCAGTAGAATGGAACAACGAGAATGATAATGATGGTGATGGTGATGATGGCTATGAGGATATTGATGATGCTTAATAAGATGTTATTATAGGCAAGTTGTAATAAAGTTTTTGGATCTTTTGGGTTAAACTTTTTGTAAATGGAC
>WLWD01001010.1_pt1 | contig 59418 bp, 47 predicted proteins | sample 6712731 | NCBI WGS metagenome assembly WLWD01 (sample SAMN12718690, study PRJNA576275) | sponge metagenome | isolation source: marine sponge | host: Mycale hentscheli | place: New Zealand: South Island, Marlborough, Capsize Point | collected 2014-11-01 | reverse complement strand
TTAGGGCAAAAATTCGAGTTTTGCAGAAGTAAGCAACCAGTTGTAAAAAGTTATGGGGATTTATGGCATGCTGTACATATTGGGTGGTTAGTGGGGCTATTCATGCAAACTGCTGCAAACTAATGTTGATTTGTGTAGTACAAACACATATTGTAATAATGAAGCTGCAGTGCTCCAGTAAGTAAAACAAACTTTTTTGGCACGTCTCTTCGGAGTATCTCTATGTGTTGATTGTGAGCACTAGATCCAGTTATCATGCTATGCCTCTCGACTCCAGTAAACCTCTCAATGATGTTGTCTGTTCCTAGGTCAGAATGGACTCGGGATGGTAGCTAGTTAGCTGATGTTTTTGAACTCGAGAACCTTTATCTAATCACTCTGGTCGTTTATGGTCTCTATATTCAATGGCCCCATAAATGGCCTTTTATCACCGAATTAACTTCTTGTGAGAATCTGTAATAATTTAGACATGAACAGATCAAGCAGTTTTGAAACCAACTAAATGAAATCTGGTTAGTTACTAACCATGACAATTACAGAGGAAATTCTAGAAATGTTTCTTCAATGTCTGGGTCTGCACACTAGCTAATTTATTTCGTATACATCATTCCAGTGAAAACCAAGAAAACAAAGGTACTCCCACTTTTTCTTACTAATATTAAACTGTGGTCTTCCAGGTTACCACGAGCTGTTAACTGGGAGTTACGATAAGCCAAGGGTGACCTATGAGATGGTACACTAACATCAAGGAATGCTCCATTACTCCTCCCAACTTCTTAATATGGTCCAATGGCACCCCCAATAACTCCCCATTAGCTAGATCTTCCAACCCAGATCGTCTAGCAGCCAGTAGGCATTAGAGCAGTAGCCTTCCTCGCTTATTAGTCAAGACTTTCAATACTCAACTTTGGTGATACCTAAAATCAAGTTAACATAACATAGAAAAGCTCTTAATTTTACCCATGTTTTGATACATACAGAAAATATATTAAGGAATGAATTATCAGTTTATGGTTTTAAGGTACTTTTTTATATCAAAAATTTGGTGAATTAAAAATCGATACATCATTGGTTCTGTAATTTTAATTAAAAAAAATTTTTTTAAGGAAGTATGAGTCTTGTTAGCTGATTGTATATATAATTCAAGCAGCTATTGCATAATATACAGCTAGCTAATACATACATAACTTGTCAATTACCTAAATTTTGAAAAAAGGCAAAAAAAAAAAAAAAAAAAAAAAGGCAAACAAACAATAGGCAGCTAGTAGACGTAAGTATGCTTTGTTGTCTTGTGTGATGTTATCACTGAAAAACAGTTTATCACAAAATCGGTGGTTTCAAGTCTGTGTACTGAAATCTCCCCATCAGAGGCGATCTAGGATTTTTTATTGGGGGGCTCCTTTTAAGAAGGGATGACATAGCGAGAGCTAATGAAAAATGTTGTATACAGTAAAACCTCTGAATAGTGACCACATTGGGGACGGGACTTTTGGTCTCTTCTCAGAGGTTGGTCCTTTCTCAGAGGTTCTTTTGTAAATATCATTATTTGTGATAAAGAGTTTGGAAAATTGAATTAAACATACATTCATTAATTGATGCATGTCTTGTTGTGGTTATCTGAAAGGTGTCCTGATGACAAGCATTTTACAAGAAATTTTTTCTTCTGAAATCTCAATTGCCTTTCTGTGGCTACTGGTAGCTAACTTAGCTATTTCTCCTCCACATTTATCTACTTTGATAGGATGATAAGAGCTAATAGGAAAAACCACCTTGTCTTGCTACCAAAATGAAGGCTGGTGTGGTTCGTTGCAAATACCGTCTCAAACAATCCCCTTTATTCTGGAAAGTTTTTTTTTTTTAATTGCATCTCCAGTGGCAGCACATCCTTGCTCAACTTCGGCATACTACAGCTTGGTCTGCTATTATAAAAGAACGACGAATAGCAAAAAATCCTGACTCGGCATATTCGTAAGTAGGGGTGCGCTCATCACGATTACTGGAGCTGAAAAAACTACCGGGGACAAAAATTATCCGTATAATTCACTTAATTCGTACCACTTTTTGAACTATGACTCATCAATTTTTCTAGGAATAGCTAACGATTCAAATTTACAACACCTTTTATCTTCACCATTTTTTTGTGCCCAAAGTAGCTATTCCCTGTTGACACTCAATTTATAATATTCATAGACTATAGAGTCACGCCGTCTCTCATGAATTTGGAAAATTTCATTCTATCCCATAATATATGAGTAAACAGACAAATACTTTATTAATATACACTCCACTAATATAAACAAGTTCGCTAATTAGTTCCCCGGTTTGTGTGTTCTCATCACTTCAATAGGGCACAAAATAATGACAGCATTAGGATTACCACGGAATAGCCAACAATATTGCTGCCTGCAGTGGTAGCCATCGTTGATGTTGTTGCAGGCACAGTAGCATCATATCTGAAGGTGGAAGTTGTGCACGCAGATGGAATAGTCACGTTACACAATTGCCACACATTTGGGTCTGCCAGAAGTGCAAGCTCCATCCTTTCCATATTAGTAATGTGACCCATTGCGAGGAGACCATCCAGAGCTTCAGTGTTATTATAAATGAATTGATAGCAACAACCAATTGTATTTGCCAAAGTGGTCAATCCAGCAGTACAGGTAGGGGGGCAGACAGTAGGATTTAGTGCTATCACTGCGCAAGAATTCAGGTCAGTATTATTAAAAAGAGTTGGAGGAGCCAGATCTAAGGCCCATCTGCAGCGAGGAATACTACCGCCATCAGCTGGTTGACACCAAAATGCTAAACCTGCAGCAGATGCGGAATCGTTACAGGTGGGGCCAGCTAGCCATTGCGCTACGGAACCAGCACAACTCGTAGTGCAAATGCTGTCTAGAGCTTGCATTCCTGTCTGCCCCGTCGGAGTATTGTTGGCCGCCTGAAACGCCAGCCCGCAGGACAAACCGTTGGGGAGAGTCGATAGATCCTTGAATGAAAATGAAGCCTACCAATGTAAGAAGAAGTAGTTGCTGCATCTTCAGCTTTATAGCTAGAAGTAAGTAAGTAATAGGTAAGTAATAGGTAGAAAAGGTCACGCGTAAAACTGTAGATCCGAAAGGTGGGCTGTATACCGCAGATATACAGTCCCGCAATATATACCTTCCAAAATCCCACCCCTTTTCTGTTGGCTTTTGCGTTACGCATGATCACTCAGTACACATGCCACGCGCCAGGACTGCACTGTCGCGGCACGTGTTATGCTTACAGATATATACAGCTCAAGCGCGGGTCACAACTATCGGAGTACTTCTACGTTGCCTTGCATATGGTTCTTCTTGAGCTTCTTGTCTTACTTGACTAGAAATGTTCTAGTGTGACAAAATTACTGCTTATTATGCTTACTTTTGACTCAGTTATCGTAGACATAATATGAGAATGCATGGTTGTATTGTGTTGCTGCCTGACACAGAGGGAAGGAATCCACTTCCTGGTGCCTCATCTGTAGTCCGGCGTAGCCAAACCCTTTACCGAACCGCTACGCTGTTTTGCGTGCTAGGTGGGTCTGGCTTAGTCTCGCGTAGCCAGACCCTTTACCAACCGTTAACCGCTTCCCCGCCACCCGGTTCAGGAATATTTTGTGATTGAACGTAACGAAGTTTCCTGGAAACCTTGGATGGGAAGTATCGGGTGAAACTGGAATCTTTCCTTGCTCATGCGCGTACACGGGTCGTCACCCCCCAAAAAGTGCCTATTAAAGCCACACCTCTCTCCGACTAGTCCTTTCTACCCACGCAGTGAGCTCCATATTGCTCACTGGGAAGCAAGCCTTACAGAGCGTGGGTTTTGAGCTGTTATAGCTGCGGTCGCGCTTCAGACGTCGCTGGAAAGGTTAGGGAAAGCGTTTAGTGTTGCTCTGACTTCCCATTTAAATACTCTATTCGGAGTTGGTGTTTCAGTGAAGCATAGGCATGTCAGCATATGTTGGAAGAAGCTGCTGATGTGATACTGGCTTAACTGTGCAACAAGTAGTAGTAAGTTATGAAGATATGGCTTAGTATAGAATGGCTATTTTATTTATTTGGTTTAGAATTGTGTGAAGGAGAAATAGTAGAAGATAAAGCATACCAGAAACACTGAATCAGTGAAGACTTTTCAAGATACCTTTGACGTCTTGGCAGAATTTTCAACAGGAATAGAGGAATAGGCAAAATAAGATGGTTAGATGAATTGATATTTAATAGTATAATCTAAGGTTTTTTTGAATGATTCAGTCATTCTCAGCTTAAAGATAATAATAGCAAATGTTCTCGTTCAAATAGCCAATATTATATTGAAACTTAACCCAGTTAGGTATTGGCTGTTAGAAAGCGAAAATTAGCTCTTGTTTATTTATTTATTTTTTACTCATTAATATGAAACATTCAACCCCCTATTTTTGCCCACGCCACTAATTACATAAGTTGGTAAATTGTCTTGATAAAATAAAGAAATGGATCTGCCGAGCAGTGAGTGGGGCGGGTCCAAGCTAATTGGAGCAGACCTAAACGCCTGAACTTCTTGTTTTATTGGCGGCGATTGAAGCGAGCGAGACACTTACAGGAGTAACGCAATTGAAAATCGGGGATATTTGTTTGTTTAGGTTTGGATGTATGTATGTCATTTAGTACTTTGGCCCTCTCGTATTTTTGTGTTAACTCGGCGTTTCCCGTCCCAAACTTCACTAAACAGATTCCTCTGGTTACTAGACTTCTGAGAGACATTCAATGAAACAGTGTGCTGTGTATTAATCATTGAAACCACAATGAATCTAAATTCTTATCACAATGTTTCAACTTCATGCCGCCACAAGGATAGATAATTTTTACTTTTTATTATTTTGGTATAATTTATTTGTGCTATTCTTGCAGCACACACGCGCACACACACACACACATACACACACGCGCACACACACACACACACACACAAGTTTACTGGATATACCAACACAATATTTATATAGTATTTTCTTCATGACTTGACTATTGGACAAAAAATTTTCAAGTGGGTAATCAAATAAATTTCCTAGGATAACAAGATTGGTAAACCAATGGATTATGTATAAGCTAAGCCGTGTTTCCAAAACCTATACTCTGCTTTATTGAAGCAAGTTAAAAATTTGTCGATCGTTTTTGCACTATCCCCGTAGCGTTTAATGGTCAATACAAGGCCTTAGCTTGCTGATATATAGCTATGGGAGAGTTTCTAGATAAAAAATATCTGTGAATTGACGGAAAAGCTTAACCTTTTTTTTTTTTTTAAACCGTTATAATAAACGGTGTCGGCCGTTTAGTCCAAACGGTACGGAATGCAACGATAAATACTACGGTAAAAAAAATACCATTTTACGGCCTTACTACAGAACGGAATGTGAAACATTTTTGTCTCCTACTGTATACTCAACATGATCACTACAACACTTGTCAGTTTACTCTATACCTCCCAGTACATGGTACACTTCTTATAGTCAGTACTACAGAGGGACCCTCACTGCTACAAATTGTAATGTTGGACCATTTTTCCTGTCAAAACCTGCTATCTAGGTCGACAACTAGCTAACACAAAAAAGCGAGGGTCAAAGTACAACATGACATATATGTCTACACGCAAACTAGTATGAGCTACAGGCCTTGGCATAATTTCAATATGGTTGTTGAAAATGAAATGTGTTTACACATTCATTGACGACGAAAAAAATATAGTGCTGCCGGGTCTGTATGCTTTTATAAACTAGTGATGTGCCTGAGCACAAATGGCGAGCGAGCCCAAAGTTATACTATTGTTAAACGATTGATTTACATTCATGCTATTAAAAAAAATCGGAGATTTTGAAATAATGTATATAAGGTAAGGGGGATTCAAAGCCATAGTAACCACACCCTACAACAGTTTGAATTGAAAAAAAAACAAAAAAAAAAACAAAAAAAAAACTAGTGGACAATAAATTGTCAAGTAAAATAGTTCGTAGGACTTATAAATGTCAAATCGCTATTCACTTACCACCGCCACTAACTCCAATAGAAATGGAACTCCCGAAAGTTTTTGAGTTCAAACTGTACCCGCAAAATAATTCAAAGCAGTAAACAATTCAAATTTAGGATGATAAGGGTAATGATCGATATACTACTAGAGTCAACTTATCTGACTGAAGGTGTTTTTTTTTTTTTCTTTTTTTTTTCTTTTTTTTTAATCCTTTCGTTCCGGATCCTGCTTAAAAGCGGGTGAAGACCGGTTGGCTTCTCAGAATTTTAAAAAATAGTTACTTTATAGCTAGACCCTTCAGATTGCATACACAGGTGCCCAATGCATTGGAAAAGCATTTAAAATAGCTTTCAACCAGGACTGCTTCGACAGTACCTCACAGCAGTTGCGTTTATTTCTTCCTCGGCAAAAAAAAAAGCATTGGTTTTCCGTCGAATTTTTTAAAAAGTTACCTTCTTTACAGCAGCTTCATTTATGGATCCAGTTTTGTAGAAGCAGCGAAAAATTGCTTGAGCCCAGTAGCCTTCCATAACACATTGAAACAACCGCTTCTTTGCCCACCAAGACTTTGTGGTTTGACTTACTGTCTTCTTTTTTTTTTATAAAATCACCAGTTCAACTGGGGTCCTCCCCATTACGTACAGTCTTAGGTAATGCTTATTACATCATAGGAAAAAAGTGAGCGTGTCGTGTGATCCAGGTAACTATGCAAAAAAAAAAAATTTTTTTTCGAAGTCAGTTTGGAAAGATGGCGTCTACCAGTTACAGTTGCTGTGGAAGTTTTGACTTGCTTGATACTGACTCTAGCGACTCAGGATCAAGCGGAGAGGAGGGAGACGACATCTAGGGCTATAGGAGGCCCTGTATCAGGGTTGGTGGACCAGACCCATCAACTCTGATACTGACAATTTATTTATAGCTATATTGAGATAGAGAAAGCTGTTTAGCTATATATATATATATATATATATATATATATTTCATTGAGTTTTGAGGTTTGAAAGTGGGTTGTGGTTTGTTGAACAATTTCAAATTTTCAAAAAATTTAATTTTTTTTTTACCAGAATGTACTACTAGGACCAGATGTGTATGCAGTTACCAACCCGATTGTGAAGAGGACGCAGATGAGGCAGCAGGAGCAGAGTCTTCCAGTGATGAAGGAGAAGATGCCGAACCTGGCGAAGTACACTCGGAGCCCCACCCCCCTCCCAAACAAAAATCCTGTATGAAACCGCATACAATACATCATAAAGTTGCAATTATATAGGATCATGAATAATTTGTTGTTTGTATTACAAATATCTTTGTAGTCTGTGTTTTTGTGTATATGAAATTGTTTTGTAGTGGAGCTCGACACGTCCCATGGCATATGTTCCTTGCCAATTATTGACCACACACACACATACACACATCACACACACACATCACACACACACATACACACATCACAAGCACGCACCACACACGCACATCATACACACATCACACACATATCACACACACACACATACTATTCTTCCTTCCTATGACAAAGTTCCATCAAAATAAGCTGTGGAGTATTAACATTCATTTGAGTAGTGCAACTCTTTGAAAAAGTAAATAATTTATAATATGGAAATATCATCGTAATCGTGCGGGCTAATATGCTCTTGACCTTAATCATCCAAAAACATCCTTGCAGTGTGTTGTCCCCACAAGTCACAAGCACAGTGTAGCCACTCCTTCCTAGCAAAAGACAAACAAGAAAATAGCAAGTATTACATAACTCAGTATTACTATTTGGGTGTTTTTGTGAATGTCTGTACACTATGCCAATTGATAAATTTAATTTCCCATGGTGTCCAGAAACTATGCCGGTTGATAATAGAACCGGAATGGTCTACAAGAGTTACAGGCGACTTGCTCTATATAACACTTTTTTGTTTGTTTGTTTGTTGCTATTACTGTTTATTTGTTGTGTGTAATGCACTTTGTCACTTCAAGTTTATATTGTTGCAAGTGTGCTATTCTTCATAAAAAAATTTCACTTTGATAAAAGATCAGCTTACATCTGATTAATAAATTGTGTGTTTGTTTGCTTTGTGTTCATGTTCTTTTCTTTTTTCCTTTTTTTTTTTTTCTCTTTTTTTTCTTTTTTTTCCCCCTTTGTCTTTCGCTCTTTTGTATGACATTTAGTAGCATTTAAATTACTCAATTCTCCTATTGTTTTTGCAAACTTTTGTGCTCTCATCTTTTCCTTATCTCGTGGTGATTAGACCCGTCTGATTTGTCAGAATTGAAGTTGTGTGTGGGGGAGTGATTGTGATAGTTGAGTTGCTTTGTTCGTGGATTGACACTTTTTTTTACAAAGTTATGTCATGTTATTCGCCAAATATACTTTATGCAAGTGTGGTATTGTTTACAGCCAATTTTTGTAATATTTTTTTATTATCCTCAGAAACCGATTGGCTCATTATGGGCAGAAGGTGAGAAGTAAGTGGTGCTTTGATGAGGACTGCAGCTATGACAGAAACCAGAGTAGCTCGGGATGGTGACAGACAGCACATCAAGCGTGGCCCTGGATCTAGTGGATTCATCAAACTCTTCAAAACTTTTTTAGACTTTTTATTATTATTAATTTTTTTACCACATAGCTAGCTAAAAGTGATTAGTATTACTGTCAAAGCATTTGGAATACATATACAGTGGAACCTCTAGCAGCCAAACTCTCTACAAGGGTCAAAAGACTTGACCCCAAGCATGGCCTTTGTAGAGAGGTTTCACTGTAGTATACATAGTATCTATACACTGCATGCTGTGGTAAGACATCATCAAGAATACATAGGGTATACTCCAGCAACATACCTAGTACACATAGTATGGTATATACCTGGTGTAAGGTAATGCACAGTACTCCAGTAATACAGTCTTACAAAATATACACACTGGTGACGTTGTATGACTTTTACATACACTGGTGTAATATATCCATTGCATGGTGTTGCTCGTTACAGAGTTCACTGTTAAATAATATTCAACTGTAAATGCATTTACGGAATATTTTGGTGTGTAATAATATACCCGGTATAGTTACCCTGGTACAGTTATAATATGTATACTAAGTGGCCAAAAACAGTATTTGTAACATCAGGAACTATGTGCAAGCAATCGTCCTATACACCATTTGAGGACTACCATGCAGCAGTTATAAGCAGCACCAAGTGAGCATGTGAAACCTCTGATAGTGAACTCTCTAAGTAAATTACCTCTGTATAGTGAACTTCCCCTACCCGCATTCCAATAGAAAATGTATGGCCCATCTCCCCCTCCTTAGGTCCCAAATTGTTCTCAGTTTAGAGGTTCTACTGTATCAATTTTTGCGCATGTCAGAGAACTCTTAGCATTTCATCTAACCCCAACATTAGTTTGGGTATTCACCTCCTACAATACTCATAAACTGTACCATGCTGAGACCATGCATCACAGATCTTTGCCCCCCCCCCCTCCCACTAATTATTGGCTTTTATGGATATAATGTTTGTGTCATTTCTACAACATCATTCAATGAGCCAAAATATAGATGACAATAATTATTTTACATTACAACATGGCCATTGTTTGTTTACAAAAATATGTTGGTATTAGTCCTTCATGAAGAACCCAAAGTCAGATATCCAGAATTTCCACTCATCAGAACACACATCCTGCAGTGATCCCATGCGTAACTGGTTGCCGCTGTCCTGGAGTGATCCCAGATGCTGCCACTGTCCTGGAGTGATCCCAGATGCTGCCACTGTCGTGGAGTGATCCCAGATGCTGCCACTGTCATGGAGTGATCCCAGATGCTGCCACTGTCCTGGAGTGATCACAGATGCTGCCACTGTCGTGGAGTGATCCCAGATGCTGCCACTGTCCTGGACTGATCCCAGATGCTGCCACTGTCCTGGACTGATCCCAGATGCTGCCACTGTCCTGGAGTGATCCCAGATGCTGCCACTGTCCTGGACTGATCCCAGATGCTGCCACTGTCCTGGAGTGATCCCAGATGCTGCCACTGTCCTGGAGTGATCCCAGATGCTGCCACTGTCCTGGAGTGATCCCAGATGCTGCCACTGTCCTGGAGTGATCCCAGATGCTGCCACTGTCCTGGAGTGATCCCAGATGCTGCCACTGTCCTGGAGTGATCCCAGATGCTGCCACTGTCGTGGAGTGATCCCAGATGCTGCCACTGTCGTGGAGTGATCCCAGATGCTGCCACTGTCCTGGAGTGATCCCAGATGCTGCCACTGTCCTGGAGTGATCCCAGATGCTGCCACTGTCTGGAGTGATCCCAGATGCTGCCACTGTCCTGGAGTGATCCCAGATGCTGCCACTGTCCTGGAGTGATCCCAGATGCTGCCACTGTCCTGGAGTGATCCCAGATGCTGCCACTGTCCTGGAGTGATCCCAGATGCTGCCACTGTCGTGGAGTGATCCCAGATGCTGCCACTGTCCTGGAGTGATCCCAGATGCTGCCACTGTCCTGGAGTGATCCCAGATGCTGCCACTGTCCTGGAGTGATCCCAGATGCTGCCACTGTCCTGGAGTGATCCCAGATGCTGCCACTGTCCTGGTGCGACGTATCAATATTTAGACAGCCTCAACTGATGGTGTTCTTTTCTCTAAAAAAATTCATAAATAAATAAATCAAAAAATCATTTGCTGTAGCTCAATAATCTTAAAACAACACAACCATATTGTAAACACAACTATAACAAAAAACAAACAAAAAACAAACACGACAGTGTTAATAACAATATGTGTATGTCACATACGTTATCTGCTGTCACACACGCATAAACACGTACACACATGCACGCACACACATGTACACACACATGCATGCGCACGCATGTACATACACATGCACACACATGTACACATACATGCGTGTACACACACATGCACACACAGTGACCTCCAATTAAATATCCAAATGGTATTTCCACTTTCTTTTTCCCCAGTAATTTGTGAGGGACTTGCCCATACTTTCTCTCGCCTCTTTTCATTTCTGTTTTGTATTTGCAATGCACGTATTCCAAACTTTGCAATTCTAAATTTTGCTAGTGTTTGAACACATTGCAAATACATAGAGCTCAGACTCACTCAAATACAATTACATTGAAATTACTGCAAAAAAATGTATTTAATTACAATTACAATGTATTTGACTGAACTCTGCCACATACCACTCGCTTCTCCCTGGCCAGTGCTTTAATAGTGAGTGTGGTGAAGGAGATGAGAGGAACATATCAAAACCAGTTAATTCAGCGAAGCGAGCGGAGCTGACTCTCTAATGAGTTCGCAATATATATATATATTTAGGTCTAGGTATTGTTTTTGTTCTTGCGTGGGCGTACATGTGCAAATTTTCTCCTACGCGCTTGCGCGGGCCGAGTAACCTTCTTAGCAACATTTTGTTTTGTTTACCCGCCGTACGAAGTAGCGATGCCCAGTGAAACAAATTCTGCGAAAGAGAGACAAAACGTTAGAAACGCTCGGTCAAGAGCTTTGAGGGCATTAGAAACTCCAGAAGAAAAATTAGTAAGGAGAGAGATAAGAAATGAAAAAAAAAAAACAGGGCAAGGAGGAGGAGAGCTAAAACGAAACAGAAACAGGTAGCAAAGTAAAGAATCTTTCTCTTTGAAAAGCCATTAAATGTTCCTAATTTATTTATTAGACTATTCCTGAGGATTACGGTACCAGGAGCCTTCATCATAGAAAAAAGCCACCACTATTGTTTTCTCACTTTGACAGTATTTTGTAGCCTGGAATAGCTGCAATTACAGGGAACGTGCATCGCTCGCTTCGCTATTAGAGCGCATCACTAGTAAGAATCTAATACCAGGTTCCCCCAAGTAATCACAATAATAATAATAATAATAATAATAATAATAGTAATAATAATAATAATAATATAATAATAATAATAATAATAATAATATGGCACGTACGTTTTCCATTAAAAAATGTATAGGAAAAATCGCTGTTCAATTGAAATTGCACAGGGAAAGTGAAATAGCACGTAGAAATACCTCGGTAACTAAGTGGAAACTAAGTGAAATACCACGGTAGCGAAGTGAAATAGTACGGGTAAGTGCGCACGCATGTAGTGTTAGCCTCGGAAACATATAGTTCGAGTAGTTTCTAGTTGGAGACAATGTCATTCTTTACCACAGAAGCTCTACCTGTATTAGACGGAATGTTTAAACAGATTAGGAGGAGCCATAATGTTGAAAATGAAGTTCCAGCGGAAGCTAATCCTAAAATAAGGAGATAGTGAGTGAACGATGATACAGTGTAGCTACAATTGCAAATGACTTTTTAAAAAGTTGGCCTACTATTAGCGAGTGATAGCACAGGTAACCTGTGTTATTAGGGATCAATAGCACTCGTAGAGCTATTGAAATACCACTACTTGTGCTATTAATCCCTAATATCAAGTTTACCTGTGCTATTACTCATACTAATTATAATATCATAGCAACCAAAACAATAATAATAATAAAAATGACAATAATAATAGCAATAATAATAATAAACATCGCATAATAGTAATAAGTATCAAGTACTCTTTCACACAGTGGCGCTTGATGTAACATGTTTCACAAACTAGGAGCGCTGTCGCATAAGGTACATGTACTTTAATCTCTTAATTCTCAAACACTTGGTTTAGTTACATCATTTGTCCTCTCTTGCTCTCTTTCTTACTGAGCCCTTCCCTCGTTCTTGAGTTAATGGATTCCCTTCTGCTCCTTTATCTGTACCTCTTCCTGATTCTCAGTGTTTCTGTACTTCAATCCATGATTGTGGACTTTGCCTTCCCTGTTCAATCCTCACTTCTCTTATTGAAAATCTGCACAGGCTGCACTACTTACTCGACTTTAACATAAGACATCACATTCAAATAATCTTGAAGGCATTCTGGACATTCGCCATTGAAATTCTAGTCAGAAAAGTCTGCCTTCACTGCCGTCAATTTTCTTGAAATGGCACAGCAGAAGAACGACTTCTATTGCTGGCCACATAATTGACAAGGAATACTTGTTCGTGTATGCAATTTGAGACCTGGGCGTTAATATTATCAGAGAAATGGACAGATTGGGCGCTGTAGTGATAGTGGGTGCCTACCCCATAGGATACAATAATAATAATAACCATAATAATTGTCAAGTTCAGCTTTTCCATACACACCTCAAATTTGTATTGTTTCAATTACAACATCATAGCCAATGCTCTCTGTAAATTGTGTTGAAGACAAAAACCAAAGCTGAACATTCCACTAGTTATCATTTCACCATCACTCCACATTAGCTAGCAAGCACAATTCTTCCTTCATCATATTCACATATCACCTTCGGTTGCTCGTTGCATCATTTCTAACTTCTCATTGTTACACATACGTCAGTATCATACTCATCAAACCACATGAGTTCAGCTTCCTGTAATTCTTGCGCGAGCGTCTTAAGAATCCTAATGAATTAATGTTTGTGTCTATAAAAGCTGGCTATCCTTGGGGTATGAGGACTTGAAATTTAGTTTACTTAGTTGATCAACAACACATAGTCGACTATGAGACCTATCATAAGACTGCACTACCATATCAGCGTTGTTACACAACAAGTAGCTAGATCACTATAACTTCTACCACTTAACAATGCGTAGCAGATCATAAGAGCTCCTAATAAAATACCATTATTACATGACAAGTGCACTTTGACCTCAGAGTGCTGCTAAATTTTTGAGAATGTAATATTACTAAATCCTAAAATATAACTGAGTTATCTCACTTACTTTGTGTTGAAACACACCACTAGTAATAATAATAATACGAACAGCTTAGTCCTGGCAGCTGCTTATTGAAACACCACCTTGTGGCGTGCATATGGGTGAGTGTGTGTGTGTTAAGTTTTCCATACACACCTCAAATTTGTATTGTTTCAATTACAACATCATAGCCAATGCTCTCTGTAAATTGTGTTGAAGACAAAAACCAAAGCTAAACATTCCACTAAGCAATGCTATCTATATAATAAATACACTTGTGCGTCAGTAACAATGATGGTGCGTATTCATGAATAATTCATGAGCTTAACAGTTTGGTAAAGAAGCAAAAGTTTTGCAAAACCAAGTCCACAATCATGACAGAAGGACAAAGAGACTCAGAAACAGGAGAGAGAGAGAGAGAGACTAAGGAGAAGGGACTCCATGACTAACTGAAGAAAGGAAATGAGGGGGATAAGAAAAGCCGAGAAAGGAGAGCAGGAGAGAGAAACTGATGCAACCTTAACCAAGTGGTAGAGGATGATAATGAATAAAAATAATTTATACTACCTGCATTTACTTCGCAATATATCAAGCGCCACTGTGTGGTGGGGTACTTGCTAGTATTGTTAATGTTGGACCAAATTTTCCCGTCAAAACCTGCCATTAATATTTGGTCACTTACACAGTATGAAATGGTATAACCATGATATAAAATAGTTAAACCATGACAATTCGGGATAAATGCCCTTTTCGGGATGGAGCGATAATTTTTCAAACAAATGGTTTAACTTTTATTTACTTATTATGTAATAGTTTAACCATGTGTTTGAGGAATTATCACTGATAAACAACCCGATCCTGAGGAGGAAGCCCTAGGGGGAGGGTGGTTATCTAGCAACTCGATCCTGAGGTTATCTAGCAATAATTCCGAAAGTTGCTGTGGTTTAACTATTTTACACCACAGTTATTGCAAACAGGTTGAAAGAACCTTAGTTTGCATTATTAAATATCAATTCATCTAACCATCTGATTTTGCCTATTCCTCTATTCCTGTTGAAAATTCTGCCAGGACGTCAAAGGTATCTTGAAAAGTCTTCACTGATTCAGTGTTTCTGGTATGCTTTATCTTCTACTATTTCTCCTTCACACAATTCTAAACCAAATAAATAAAATAGCCATTCTATACTAAGTCATATCTTCATAACTTACTACTACTTGTGGCACAGTTAAGCCAGTATCATCAGCAGCTTCTTCCAACACATGCAGACGTGCCTATGCTTCACTGAAACACCAGTCACCCCAGCTCTGAATAGAGTATTGAAATGGGAAGTCTGAGCAACAATAAATGCTTTCCCTAACCTGTCCAGCAATGTCGGAAGCTCGATCGCAGCTATAACAGCTCAAGACCCACGCTCTAAGGCTTGCTTCCCAGAGAAAGCAAAATGGAGCTCACTGCGTGGGTGGAAAGGACTAGGTCGGATAGAGGTGTGGCTGGGGGTGACGACTCGTGTACGCGCATGGGCCAGGAAAGATTCCAGTTTCACCCGATACTTCCCATCCAAGGTTTCCTGGAATCTTCGATTCGTTCAATCGCAAAATATTCCTGAACCGGGTGTCCCCGCGTAGCGGTTAACGGTTGGTAAAGGGTCTGGCTACGCGAGACTAGGTCTGGCTACGCCAGACTATACCCCATCTGGATAAAAAGTTTGGTTAGAAAACTGAAGATGAAGCAGAGATCATCATCATCCATTGATAGTCCTCCTCTTTTCATACAGATTGGGATATTAAACATTCAGTGCAGTCCCTCGTCTGGGGACCGGTCCCAGACCCTTTCCGCTGTGTGGTTCGGTAAAGGGTCTGGCTGCCAGACTATGCAGTCCTGGATTTCAAACACCTCTACCAAACACAAAATTTACTCTGATGAAAACTATTATATATTTTATAAAAAAAAAAAACTGAAAGAAAAATAACTTAACTAGCTTAAAATATGGTGAAAATTGGATTAATGCAATTAGATTATCTAAATTTTATATGCATGATTTAGTTTACTAATTATTTTGTTCCATAAAATTCAGTTTTTATGAATTTCTCAGCAATATCTGTCTGTTCAATGTTTCCTGTTTTGTCTTGTGAATATGGAAAATGCTGAACTCTTCAGGACCATCAATTCATCTCTTTTTACCCAAGAAGCCAAAAGCAAGTGATTTGCCGTAATGACAGCTGATAGTTCTGTAGTTAGTATGTTCAGCATCTCAAAATTCTTCTCTTTTTGATACTGATTACAAAAAAACAACACTTTTTCTCTTAAAAAAATCATACATTGAAATTGAAAATCAAACAGATATATAGTCAGTGGAATTTGAAAATTCACTATTTATTATCAGTGGCAAACGACCTAGGTTGAGCAATAGATCTGCATAGCTACCCACTGGTAAGCAGTATAGCTGTGTGTATTTCAGCATCATCCGTCTTAGCCAAGAGGGCTTTTTCTACAGCAGGTGAAAGCACTGAAGGAGAGAGAAACATACTAGCTATCTGATCAAAATTTTCAACGACAAATTTGAATTCATGAAAATCTGATATTTTTAGCTCACTAATTAACTTTAATTGAACAAAACTAAAAGTAAACTTAATTAAAAGATGACACTTCAACAACTAAAATCTAACTAATAGGCAAAACAGGAAAACTAAGCAACATTCAGTTCCACCTCCCAGATTATCACATGTATAGAAAACCATTCCATTAGATTTTAAACTAATAATACCGAGAGTGTCTACATGTGGTCTTGTTTTCAGTCTGCCAAGAAACTTGCCACAAGAATAGCAGAGTTTTTTTTCCTCCCTTGCCCCATCTTACATGAGAACATGTGTTGATTTTCCTGAACATCACTGTGGAGAGCGGTAGACCGAAATTTTACATATTATTTAAGCAATTAGAACCCATTAAAGATTGGATTGAATTGTTCCTCATCAATCTTGGTGAGGCCAAAATGCTCAGAAGCACCATAGTCTTATTTTAATTTGAAGCGCCATTAGGTTGGCTTCTTCAATTCAGAGAAAGGGTATCATCAGAGAATAGCTAACTAATGTAGCTATATAATCACTTAAACCAGATAGCTATGAAGTGAAGTACTTTGGTACTTGTGCATAAGCACACTTAAGTACTGGTTATAAGTTTTCATAAAAATGCTCAAATCTTGGCAAATTAAGTAAAAGTATTCTTACTGTATATTTCAGTAAATACTTCCCATTTTTACTGCAAATCAGTACTATTGAAGTACTTTGAATAACTTGTACTAGCCGCATAATGCATAATTCCTATTTTTTCAGCAAATTAGTTACTTGCTGCTACAATCCTAGTAATGTTATCATTAACCCTACGTCTCTCGTTCTGTTAACTCACCATCATCCTTATACTCGTTATCAGTGGTCCTCCCTGATTCCGCAGCTTCAATAGCTGAGTGGTTTGGCAGGGGCGTTGGCCGGAAGCCCCGCCCCCAATCAGCAGTTGCCGAATTGGGGCAAATTAACGGGGTGAGGATAAACCCCTTTAATTCCTCCAAGGGAAGGCACGACCATTGCCCCAAAGGCGGCAACCACCCATCCCCAGCAAAGCTGAAGGAAGGAGGGCCAAACCCACAACTTATGCACACTCATGCACCCACTGACACAATCACCTCGGAAACACGACAAATCATAGCAACACAACATAGGTGCAACATAATAATACAAGTCTGACTGGCACAATTGTATGACATAAATAAGACCCGGCTGTTCAAACAGCAAACCGTCAGCACAATCTAGCAGAATAACTTGCCAACTGACGTCTTGGAATCCGGATATACTCCAAGTAGGCCAGACTGCGCCATCTACCCAACGTCTGAATGGTCTTCAGAGAACATATTTTTACTCATTACCCGCTCAGTATCACCAAATGGCTTCACTCCACGTCTGCTTTCAAACTCATAGCTATACGAAATTATTGGGTGGCAGCCGGTTGGTTCATGAAGAATAGATGGACATTCAAGAGCTCCAGTCTATCTCCATTGATCTGGAAATGATATGGCTACTTTTTTTTTACAGGTTTTGCAAAGGTATTGCCGTACATCTAATTAAGCAATTGACAGCCTTATCATATACCATTTGGGCAGTTTACACTAGTAGTTTATATAACAATTTTTAAATATTGATAAGTAACTACATCACAAGGTTAGATGAAGCTCAGAGGACATTCAATTGTTTTAGCAACAGGTTCACAAGTGTAACTGGCTATAATGTGGTGTGCAGTAGCAGCCTGCTGATGTCACAATAAAATGAACATTCACAGGAGAGGCAGAGTAGGTAGGGCAACATTATAGGAGGTGAAAGGGGGACATTTCCCCACTCCCTCCCTAGAAAAGCCATCCCCCCTAGAAATCTTTAGAATGATTTAAGGTGAAGTGTTGCAAGGGTGTCAGAATAAACTATGATAACAGCGGCAGAGAAGCAAGGAAATATGGGGGGGGGAGGGAGGGAGGGCACAGGACAGCCTACGTCAGATGTAGAAAACCAGGCTATTTTTTAGCTTTAACTACAGAGACTTGTTGTTGTTGTTTTGTACCATAGTCCATTTTAATTTATTTGTTGGTACAAATTAAAGTTCCATAGTTAAAATTGTACATCCCGGAATCCCTAAATAATGTCAATATAATAACAATAAACTTGCTATCAGTTTTACTCAAAGTAAAATTAACAGTAACCGGTACAACAATTGCAGCTGAGATTATGGGATAGCCTAACGACTTATCAGATCCCTGTAAAAGATAATAATAAAAAAAAAGTTACAGAGATATATAAGAAATCAAAGCAAACTGTACTACAAATTATGTAGCCAGGACACTTGTTTTATAGCTTGCACTAACTTCAGCTCTATTTCTACTCTCCATTGTTGTCTTTCCATCAAATTTCTGTTATTTGTAATATACTAATCATGTATACATCAATACAGTGTTAACTATAGTCTAGTTGCTTAATATGATTAAATTCATGTGGTTACATTCAAAATACTATTATTAGTTCAATCTAACAATTCATCAAGTGTATAGTAATCAGCTAGTTGAAAAATGCACACAAAAATGAAAGCAAAATAACTACAGCCGAAAAGCTAATAATATTGCCACTTGCAGTTGTCTGGGTAGTAGTCACTGAATCATCTCTGAAAGTAGCACTTGTACATTCAGATGGAATATTTACATTGCATGATTGCCAGATCATTGGATTAGACAAGATGCCCAGAAATTGCCTCGCCATCATAGAAATAGAGCCTCTTGTGAGGAGTCCATCCAGAGCTTCAGTGTTATTATAAATGAATTGGTAGCAACAACCAGTTGTATTTGCCAAAGCGGTCAATCCAGCAGTACAGGTAGGGGGGCAGACAGCAGGATTTTGTGCTAACGCTGCGCAAGAATTCAGGTCAGTATTATTAAAAAGAGTTGGAGGAGCCAGATCTAAGGCCCATCTGCAGCGAGGAATACTACCACCATCAGCTGGTTGGCACCAAAATCTTAAACCTGCAGCAGATGCGGAATCGTTGCAGGTGGGGCCAGCTAGCCATTGCGCTACGGCACCAGCACAACTCGTATTGCAAATGGTATCTAGGGCTTGCATTCCTGCTTCTCCCGTCGGAGTGTTGTTGGCCACCTGAAACGCCAGCCCACAGGACAAACCGTTGGGGAGAGTCGACACAAATCCGATCTGCTGTGCTTCAGTGCACTGTGCGCTGGACCCACGGCTGCACATAACAACTGCCAGAGCGATCACTAATATTTGCTGCATTTTTGTTCCTTTTAGCCAATAATCCTCTTCTTCACCGCGAGCTGTGAAACCGGACGTTGTAAGCTAAGCTTAGCTCTTTATACTGCATGAGGGCATCAAATTTCCCGCGGAAATATTTTGAGCCTTTGTAGTGCAAGGGCGTGGTATAGTCTGGTGAGAGGTGTAGTCTGGTGAGAGCTGGAGCGCAACCTCTCCGCTAAAAAAGGGCGAGGTATTGGATTATCTTACGGATTCGTGGAGAAAATCGCTAAGTAAAAAATATGTCCTCTTATGTAGCTTTCGTGATTTGCACTTTCTGTGTCTGGGAGGTCCTGGGGCAGGACGACTGTGTTGGAGTAGAAAGTGGTCTGACACCTATCTTGGAACCCTGTACCCGCTCCGTGCTGGATTGTGTTACTTCACAAAATCTTCCCGGCCTAGGCGCAATATTTTGCCTTCCTCAGGCGGAGATGCAGTTTAACAACTTTAAAAGATGCACTAATGCAAATTTCACCAATCAGTTATTTGGTGCACTTTGTGGTGGCTTAGAGTGTATGAGCACCTGCCCTGATGGAGCATACTGCTATGATTTAGTGAGCAATAACAATGGCACTCGAGTCTTTGAAGAGTGCAACTGTGCTTCTCCCAAATTGGACCAGCAGTGTCCTAGTGTGGGGTGCAAACAAGCATTAGAGGAGTTACTAGAAGATGTTGGATGTTGCACTAACTCTCTTCTATACGCTTTTTATCTTAACCAATGTGTAGTTACTAATGGAACATTATTTACTCAAAATGGTCTGGCTAGACTATTCAATGCATGCAATGTCATTTATCCAGAAAGCTGTACACATCCTTTTTCTAACCCTATGTCATCTGCGTTTCAATTTAAATGCAATCATATAATACTTTTTCTTTTAATTATCATTGGTTTTATTGTCACCTTTGTCTAACAATGATTTAGTTATAACTACAAAGAATGGAAATGGAAATGTGCGCTAGACTGCAACTGCAGGTCAATTTTACTGACAATTTTATTGGCAAAAGAATATAATTAAACGTAAAACTTAATAGAGTAGGCGTTGTCCACCCCCTTGCCGGTGTTTGCGGAGTATAACTGAACACCGCCAACGCCGCATTGTCCGCGATTGAAAAAAGGCAGCCGCTTAGTTGATGCTGCTATTCCCCAGCGTGGGGATTGCCGTACTTCGTAAAGTACTCGTGGAGGGATTGAAGTTTTTGTGAAGCTAGAGCAGTTTTCATGTAAGTACTCCTGTGAGACCTGTGTAGTGCTGAGACGTTCTGCAAGGAAGATTGAGTTGACAATTTCATGTAGGTGTAATTAATCTATTCTATTGAGGGGTGTGGTCGTGGTTAAATAAAGCGGAGTGATTTAGTGGCGTGAGTAGGGAAAGGAAGACTGGGAAGCAAAGTGATGGGTGCCAGTTAGCTAAGGGCTTTCGTTGTTTGTTTTTTGTTGTTTTTATGCTTATACATGTATGTATACCTAATTTGCTCCAAAACCCATTTTGCTTGTCTCTATCAGGTTATAATGTTTTCTTGTCATTATATCTACTGCACAATCTTCTAGCTAGGCTAGAATTTTTTGGATTATTCGAAAACAACAACAACATTTATTAGTTTCTGGAGTGATAGAGGAAGGTTGTACGCAGTGCTTTTTTCACTACAGGTGACCAAATTTCATGCAAATGCCATGTCTCTATTAAAATAGTGATTACTGAATTTTACCCACAGTATTGCCATAATATTTCCGTAAATTTACCCACTTATGCCAGCATAGTACTGATTTCTTTTAACTACCTTTTTGCATAAATTCTGCCTGCAAAATCTGGATAGCTTTAGGACTAGGATGATGATGATGATGATGATGATGATGATGACGATGATGATGATGACAGTACAGTAGAACCTTAGAGTTGACTTCAAGTTTCAGAAATAACGGAGGGACCATTATTGTATCATTGTTGGTACAAATCGCCCTAACATTTTTGAATGGGCATTATAACTTAAGTATAACCTTCCGTCATGGAGTTACAGACACCCCCACTTCCTGAAGATTCTGTAACTCTGAGATCCTACTGTAACAACAATAGCAACAACAGCAGAATAATAATAATAATAATAATGAATCATATAAATTAAGTCATCACTTGGATCACTGATTTCTGTGCAATGTGAAGCTGATTTCTTGTGTTGCAAACAGCATTGATTAGGCCTCAGAAGTTTACTGTCAATTGTCACTTATAAAATGACAAAATACTTTTTCATTTATTTTTATTTTTTAGCTATACTGCTTTATATTTTATATACATTTTTTTATTATGGCTAGTATATTTTTGTTTTAAATTAAAAAATTCTATGTTTTCTTTGTTCTTTTACTTACTGTACCAATCATGAGATTGAAAATATGCATTTGTGACAGGAAAATGAAGGTTGGAGGGGGGAGGAGGGGGGGGGGTGGGAGAGAGAGAGAGAGAGAAGATGATTGTAGATCTTGTGTGATTACTAACAAACTTGACTGTTCATTCACTCATAAAGACATTATCTATCAGGGCAAATCTCACTTTCTTCCATAGTTTTATGAGTTTTGGGACAATTTGTTCTTGGACAATCCTCACATTAGAATTTGGTTTTAATTGGACTTTTTTTATTTGGTGGTACTGTGGTACAGTAACAATGCGTGTTTACACTATTATGTTGCAGATTAAAGATGGCATCAAAACATTCTGTAATATTGGGTCACATCCGATCAGTGCTGACTCTAGTAAGTTTGTTGCCAGTAGGTTATACATTTTTAATGTGAAGTTTCATAGGTTTCAATTCTGAAGTGTAAAAACTCATGAGCCTTGTGCTAGATCTCTGTTTACACTGATAAGTGTTGTTTATAGCAAGACATTTGGTATAGTCTTTTACTCATTTGAATTACGGAGTTTTTTTTTCTTCTTCATTTTTTAGTTCAAGTTTGCATCAATATTAGATGTCATACTACTCTTCATTGGCACACTGTCAGCCATTATTCATGGAGTGGCTCTACCTTTATCCATGCACTTCTTTGGGTTTCTCACGAATGCTTTTGTGAATCAATTTACATCCAAGCAACTTGCCAATTTTGAATTTCACTTTGATCCGGTGGACTTTCTAAGCATCTCTCGTTTCGCTATAGTAGATCCCAACCTCATTCTGTCTGGATTCATCAACTTTACCAATCTAACTGGAGGTGTGGTTAACTGCAGTAAGAATTATGTTCTTTTGCCACCAGTGTTGAATTTTGACCAAGCCCTTGAATTGGGAGTAACTGAACTGGCCGAATGTTTGGAAGATGAAGATTTTATTGTGATGGTGAATCGTTATGTCTTCAGTTTCGTTGGCATTGCCCTGGCAGTGATAGTGGTTGCAACTGTGCAAATATTTGCATTTCAGATGTCTGCCGAGAGACAGGTCAGATGCATCAAGGAGAAATTTTTCAAAGCAGTTCTGAGCAAGGAGGAGAGATGGTTTGACACAAAGTCTAGTGGAGAGATTTCAAGCAGATTTTCCAAGTATATACAAATAATTTGTATTGTTTTTATTACCTCCTCTCCCCTTCATTTCCTCCCTTCTCCCCTCCCATGCACATGTGCGTGCACGCACACACATACACACACATACATGCACACACACACACACACACACACACTGGCATGCACACACACATATGTATACTAAATAAGCAATATGGAACACACTGGCATGCACACACACAACACACACACATATGTATACCAAACAATCAAGATGGCACGTGCACACACACACACACACACACACTGGCATGCACACACACACACACACTGGCATGCACACACACATAACACACACACATATAACCAAACAAGCAAGATGGATACATACAGATTTATGTAGTAGTTTATGAATTTCAATTATCTCATTCACTCACAATTTTTTTCTTTCATGTGTTCCGCACTTAGTGACATAGCCAAGATCCAAGAGGGCATTGGTGACCAGTTATCCATCTCCATCCAGTGGCTGACTACATTTCTTGCAGGCTTCATCATTGGTTTCATCAGGGAGTGGCGGCTAGCTTTGCTACTGCTAGGAATCACTCCATTTGTGGCTATTGCTGTCATCATCTCATCCTCTGTAAGTCGGTTCATGTCAAGTATTTTGTTAATCTCACAGTAAATAGATCGGGATTGTGTGTGGATGCTATATTGTATATTATAAGGTGGTTGTACTATGATGCCGATTGTCACTGTAATGTCATAGAGCTAGAAATTAAATTTCACCTTATTTAAAATGACTTGTTAATATGACAACTACTCCGTACATAGTGTAGTAGGCACATACTACATGTCCACTTGTGATAAAAGTTCTCTAGTAATTTGTTTCATTTGTTTTACATAAATTAGATTATTTTGGCATTAACGTCCAAGGAGCAGAGACAGCAAGCGTCAGCCAGTGCAACTGTGGAAGAAGCTATAAATGCAATTAAAACTGTAGTAGCATTTGAAGGAGAATCGGTGGAAGTTAAAAGGTTAATTATTAACTTTTGATTGTGTATCATGTTTTGATCTTACTTGATGGTACGCTTTGAGATGGCTTCTAAGCTTTTCTCATTTGTGTGGTAGCACTGAGTTATTTAGACTTACTAACATTACATGTTGTGGCTAGGTAAGATTCCTTGGCGCATGGAGCCGTGTGGTTTGGAACCCACATGCACTGCTTGAGTACATACTAATTACTAAGTAGATCATACCAGCACAAATTCAGTTAGTGGTTATATCGATTAACCCTCAGACACACACACGTGTGTGTGTGTGTGTGTGTGTGTGTGTGTGTGTGTGTGTGTGTGTGTGTGTGTGCATGTGTGCATGTGTGTTTGGGGGGGGGGGGGGGGGAGGGGAGGGAAAGATCGTGTTTTTTTTACTTGAGACCTTGGCTGTCTGTAATGATGTATGACCAGCTCAATTCATCTTCATTATGGTATCATTTTCCCTTTGAACATTAGCCTGTTTAGTAAGAATATCTTCTGAAGTAAATAAGAAAAAAAGAAGAAGCTAAATTCAGGAAAGTTTTTAGTAAGAAGAGATAACTAATGAAGGGAGTTTAGCATCACAATTAAAAGAATTTAACAAATACAATTGGAATTCAAGTCATTGAAACCTCAATTATTACTCTAGCTTGCTATTGTTTTTTTCTTATTTTGTTCGAAGGATGTTAAAGTCATTTTTGACAAGTCATCTATTTTATTTTAAAGTCAGTTTTGAACAGTTATCTATTGTAAATATGATATGCTTATCAGCACAAATGGTAAACAAGCTTAGCCTGGCTACATACACGCTTGTTCCCTGGACATACCAACACAAAACTTACATTGTGTTCTCTTCGTGACTGACATTTGGACAATGGTTTTCAAGTAAGAACAAATATTGCTGCATAGGGCATATAGCTATGACAAATGGTGAACCATCTGAGACAATTTTATTACAGCTACTTGCAGCATCAGATCATAGAGGTAAGCAATTATATTTTCTTGGATGATACAGATAAAGATTAACAAACCAATGGAGTATGAAGCAGGATCAACCTACCAAGCGAACACAAAAACATGAGGATCAAAGTACTAAATGATATACGTACATCCTAACATAATAATCCCTGATTTTTTTATAGTGTTACCCCTGATAGTGTCTTGCTCGCTCGCCAATTAATTAATACCTGTAATGGTGTTTTGCTTCACTCGCTCTCTCGTTAACTTTTCAAAGTCTTACTTAGTTGATTTACCACTTTTAGGTGAAGCACATCCAAGCTAATTATTTACTCTATGCTCCTGTTGTTGCATGCATTAAAAATGAATGAATGAATGAATGAATGGACTTTGAACACACTTTCTTATATTACATCTTACAATGTGCAGCAATGTCCGTCTTCTCTTCCTCTTACATGCAATTATAGAGTAGAATGTTCAAACAATAAACCAATATTGGTACTAACTCCAGCAAAGAAAATATTACAGGACCAAGAATGGTGCCATGTTTAAGAAACATAGTGTAATTTTACAACCATGCATTTGTACCAGTCGTAGCTAGTCACGAAACTTTCAATAACATGTTATCCAACTATGTTATGATAATTACAACAGATGTGGCATTGAGGAAAACAATTTGGATGGATGATTGAAAACAGCTAACTTTCATAATTCACACACCAGGAATATGTAAGGAAATCTTGTTTATATAATGTTATGTTGCACTAAATTGACCACTACCCTTCTGACTCCAAATGAAGCATGCCTGGTCATGTTGCTACAATTAATAAGGACATTGATACCACTCGCCAGTCAAAATTTTTCACAATTTGACTCTTACTAATTAATGTGAAAGAAGCCAAGATTGACAGATAGCACACTCAGAACCCATAGGATTGACACCTATGTTTTGTTGTGATAGGCTGTGACCCTTGACACTTAGCTATAAGGTTGTGTTGTGGACTGTGACCCTTGACACTTATAAGGTTGTGTTGTGGACTATATTCGTAATTGTAATAACAACACCACCTAGAGCTAGACAATAAGGTAAAACATTGGAGCTCTGCTGGCACAAAGCAATTAGCTACAAATCACATTTTTAACAACCAGCGACAACAATACTGGTATGTACAAACATGCACACACTCACACACACACACCATATATGCCCACAATTGCGCACGCACACGTACTACATACACACACTCACACACACACACCATATATGCCCACAATTGCGCACGCACACGTACTACATACACACAACACAGAAGCAAACTAGCACACATACTACTCATGACAGCTTATGTGCCCTACAAATAATTCCAGTCTAATGCAAATGATCTGCAGTTTATAATAATATAGCACATTCTGAAAGCAAAAAAAGTCACTCTACAACTCAACCAACAGAGTATAATTATTGTTACCTTCTATATTATTATAAATAAAAAAGGGGGAAATTTGATAAAAGCCTGCCTGCAATAGGTGGACTATAAGCTCTAGACTTTGGTTTCATCAGTGGTGTATCACTGTTACATGTCGCTCAGAGTTCTGCAGGAGTTAATGATACTGTAATTACATATGGTTTAAGATCAATCTCTCCTTCAAACTCTCTTCCCAGATTTTTTTTCAAAGATTCTCATCATTTGTACTTTTTTCCAGATACGAAGAGAAACTGAAGGTAGCTGATGAGACAGGGAAAAAAAAAGGTGTGACTGTGAGTTTGAGTTTGGGACTAATCTACTTCCTCATCTTTGTATGCTACGCTGTGGGATTTTGGTAAGTTAGACAAAACTGTATATTACTTACCTAGTCTTTACACTTGAGGCATGTGGCTTTGTATTCAGCTGTAGGTAGCTATAGATAGGGGGGAAAATCTCTCGTTAAAGGATTTATAGCCATGATATATGGTGTGTACTTATTAGCTGGGATGACCTTTGTATGACCTCATTTAAATTAATCTTTTCTGCCTGGAATTAGGGATTGTGACTGTGCACGCACGACACAACGTGTGTAAACTTCAGGAAAAATTGTTATGTTTAAAAAAAACTTTTTTTAAAAGAAGCCGTAGATTAGATTGAAATGGTTAGGTCATGTATGTCAGCAAAATATAGAAATCCAATTAGGACGTTTGATTTTCACCATGAGGCTCTCTCGATCAAATTGCCTAGCATTCTTTACCATAAAGCAGAGCTTTTCAGCTGAGATTCTGAAATATTAGCTGGAGATAATATTGTGAATCTGGTACAGACTATGTTTCGTTTGTCCAACCAAGATGTAACCATATAAGGGTTACCAGTTCATGGTTGAAGTTCGAAGGCTCTATAGGGATTGTGTTTCCATTCCTATGCTTGTTTTTCTCTTTCTTACTTCATGTGACTGTCCTCTTGAGTTATCAATCAAGCCATTGAACTATGTTTGTCCACATATGAAGAGAAGCCAAAGCTGATGTTCTAATCTGAGTTTTTAATTATACACACTAAAGTATGGTGGTTAATAGATTGGTTTGGCCTCAGATTATTGTGGTTTATTGTGTTTCCCGTTGTTGCACTTGTCAGTGATTTGTGCACTAGAATCGGTTGTTAAAATATTATGTCAGTTTATTTCAATTATTCAGTGGCAACTAGTAATAAAGGCTAGGACATTGCAAAAGTAAATTCCATCATTCAGTCATATAGCTATACAGTGGAATGTTGATTGTCCAAACTAATTGGGGATTGAAGTGTTTGAGTGCATAAAAGAAAGAATTCTTCCCGCTACATTTATTAAAGATCCAAAAGTGCTATCCATTTTGAAAACAAAAGTTCATGTAACTTCGTATCTAGTTGCAAGTAGTTGTTTAGATTGAACAGGGTTCATAGCTATGATGTATAAGTATATACTTATTTGCAAGGATTACTTGCATGAAATGACCTCTGGATGCCTTAGTGTACAAGTTATGTTGTGCGCTCTATGGTGTGATCTCAGATACCAACTGTGAATATTCTATAGCTGGTCAACTGTGACCAAGTGCTCATCACACCTCCACAGTTAAATTCATGAGCCATGAATTTCTGCATGCAGAGGCCATTTATTGTTCACTGATCGATCTACCACGCATAGACTCAACAGTCACATTTAATGGGGTTAGTGAGTCAGGCTTTTTAGGAGAAATTTGCTAATGAAATTCCTAATGTGGGTGAGGTCAGGCCTTTCTTATGTATTTTTCTCTGTCATTATCAATCACACTATATATACCATGACAGTCATGACATTCAGGAACTAAGATTCTGTACGATATGTGTTGAGTTTATTCTGCAAGCATCACACAAATTCGTACACATTCAGTATGACCATTCTAACCTTTCATTTAAATCAGTTCTGCCTGGAAATAAGGGGTTTGGATAATTGTGAGCATGCACAGGAAAATTGTGCACAACACGGCGCATGTAAACGTCGGGGGAAATTGATATATTTCCAAAAATATATCAAAGAATCCTGTAGATTGCTAGAGTTAGGTCCTGTTGTCTGCAACAGTTAAAGCTACCACTATAAACTTGAGAGCTCAATATCTGAATACCGACAAACATGCAAGTGCAAATACAATTTTTGGCAGGGCCCTGCATTGTGCCCGATTTTTCGTGCACGGTTATAATTAAACACACACAATACCCCATCAGCCATCAGAATGCAGAAGTTTCTTTGGAGGCCTTTTTTTTGCTTCAAATTACATGATGAGTCTGATAAGCAACAAGTACACCGCTAATGTGGTCAAGCCAGATTCCCACAACAGCACATTGTAACTCCCGCACAATCTAATCTTATATAATGCTTGTGTGTCAGTAACAATGACGACGACCGACTGACAATGTGTGTTTCATGAATAATTCATGAGCTCAAACAGTTTGTAAACGCATCACTATTACTTGAATGGGTGTATCATCTCATTTAGTAGAAGGCAACTAAAAAGTGGGTGGAATCGGCGAGGAAAGGCAGCATAGAGGAAGGTGGAAGTATAAAAGAGAGGACAAAAGTTTCCCAAAGCCTAAGCCCACAACCAGAAAGACTCAGAAGCAGGAGATAGACAAAGGAGAAGGGACTCCATGATTCAAGAAGAAGAACTGAAGAAAGGAAAGGAGAGAGATAAGAAAGGCTGATAGTTCAGGGAAAAAGAGAACAAGAGAGGGAAACTGATGTAACATTAACTAAGTGGTAGAGGATGTTAATGATGAATAAAAATAACTTGTGCTACTGCATTCTCACTGTGCAATACATCAAAGCGTCACTTGTGTGGTGGAGTAGTTAATATACATTACTTCTTGTTTGCATATGTCATTTGGCAAGCAAGTATTGTGAGACCAGCCACACACACTTGGCAGAACACGCCAAGCACATCCTCACTCATGGCCACATATGAGAGCTATAAAAATATGATCTGCATTTTGAAACAAAATACAGAAATCCAATAAGATGTGTTTGATTTTCACTAGAGGCTCTCTCCTCAAATTGCCATTAGCATTCTTTACCCTAAGGTTAAACACAAAGCAGAGCTTACAGCTGAGATTCTGAAATATTAGCTAAGATAATACTGTGTAATAACTATGTTTCGTGACTAATGTTTGTTTTTTCATTCATGTATCAGCAGACAAGTATTATAGCTATAGACTTGCTGAAAAATGGTGTTTACTTGTAGCCAGTTCGTGGACTTTGTTTTTTTTTCCTGCTCCTCTTAAAAGTTGTGCATAGCTACCAAGATGTAACCATATAAGGGATATTCAGTTCATGGTTGAAGTTTGAAGGCTCTATAGGGCTTGTGTTTTCATTCCTATGCTTGTTTTGCTTGTTTTCCCCTCTTTTTGATTACTTCATGTGACTGTCTTCCTTAGAAAAACGGAGTTATCAATCAAGCCATATGGAGTGTTCGTAAAACCAAATTATTTGTATAGTTTTTGTAACAATGAAAAGAAAAAGTTCTTGCCACTACATTTATTAAACATCCGAAAGTGCTATGCGTTTTGGAAGCGAAAGTAGTCAATTTTACTTTACTTTGGATATCAGTTATGGTGGACTTCCTAAGTTCACATTCTTTTGAAAATGCAGTTCAACTGCTTCGAGCTTAGTCTCAATCTCTTCTATTTTATAGTCCTTTCAGCCATTGCATCCGCATAAAACGTTTTAATGAAAACCTAGTCTGGCATAGCCAGACCCTTTACCAAACCCCTACGCTGGAATGGGTCTGGGGACATGGCCATACCAAATGTGACAGACTCTAGGAAAAGGTACAAATTGGCTAAAAAATGAAAAATGATTTTATATTATCAAATAGAAGGCCAGGAAATTACCTCTATTTTGATACCAAAAGAAGCACTTGAATGTCCTTAATTGCTGAGTTACAACACTTTTTTCTGCTAAGGGATTGAAACGTTTAAACCGAGATAACGAGACTTCAATGTAAACTTCCTGTTTTGAACAAAAAATCCGTGATACGTCCGTGTCACGTACGGGTGTGGTTTCTAAGCTTAATCAACAAGGGTGTGGTTATCTAAACATGTATAGGTTACATCACGAGGTGGAGGTCGGTATGGGATTTACACAACCGAGGGCCGAAGGCCCGAGGATAGTGTAAATCCCGTACCGACCGCGCACCGAGCGGTGCAACCGACTTGTACCATGGCTCTAGGCTATAAGAAACGCATAACAACCTTTTTTTCTGTAGCCTCATTGGTCGCCGCTTCGCTTAGCTACAGATCGTAATTCTAGGCCACGGGCAAAAAATATTCACCTCCTAGGCGGTGTATAAGTGATTTATTCACCCCGAATTGAGAAATCTGATTGGACGGTTTGAACGAACCATGGTATAAGCATGATAACACTTCCATCAGTTAAGTGCTTTCTTAGATGGCATTTTAAGATAAAGCTCAGTGTATAGCCGTAGAAACCATAACAGTAATAAGCAGCTGCCGCCTAATCAAGGGGGAATTTCCCCTACCTGCCGTATTTCTTCCGTGCGATCTCCGCGTAACATTAAATTGTACTTTCCGTTCACGCGTTTCTCCATAAATTCCTAGGTTTTTCAAGCACTTCGTTTGGTCACTAGTTGGTGGAATTCAGCATTCAAATTTGGCGCACAGTTAGAGGAAGGACCAAAGATTACTGTGAGGTAAAAAAAAAATTTTTTGAATTATTATGTAGTACTCGACTTTTTGGCTGTTACCATACATTTACTATACCGCGAATTTGTACCTTTTCGCAGAGCCTGTCACAAATTTGTTCTGCCACAAATATATTGCAGCAGTATGGTCATGTCCCCAGACCCTCCGCGCGCTTTGCGTGTTACGTGAGTCTGGCTCCACCAAACGAATGAAAACCGTGACTAAAATAATTATAATTAAACGTGCATGCATTCTTTTTTACTCATTCAGTTAATTGATGTTTCGGTTGATTGACGTTCAAACAATTGGCATTCTACTGTATATATTTATGTAAATTTATATTAGGACAATTGACAACGTATAATATCTTCAACGTGCTAACATCACTTCACAACTTTTCTTTCTCAGCCTTTTTTTTTTTACTCATTAGATGTATTCTCTCTCTTTCACAAGCTTTTTTAAACAATACAGAATTAAAAAATATTTGGTCGCCACCAGGAATCGAACCCAGGACTGCTTGCTTAATGCACAGTCCTGGATTCAATTCCTGGTGACGACCAAATATTTTTAATTCTTTATTGTTAAAAAAAAACAACTGTGAAAGAGAGAGAATACTTCTAACATCTTAACATGTTTGCATAACCAGGTAGAAGGAACACAGTTTAAAGGCCATATTTGGCAACACCATTATAGTAACTGAAAACGAAAGAGTAACTGCTAGTAAATTCAGTTTTTAAAGGGGTTCAGCTCGATGTCAGTGATGGACTGAGGTTATGGGAATTGTTAAGTGGTAAGAAGTAAACTAGCTTTTGGTGTTCCTTCTTCTCTTTCCCAATAGCTAGGTGTTTACATACACCCATTATTTAGTTTTGAATTTATCACATTTACATTATCCATTAAAACAATTGTAAGATGTGTTTTTTCCCCTTACCCACTCTTGTGTATTCTGTGATTGCAGGTTCAGTGCATGGCTATTGTCACGGGAAATTATTCAGGCTGGAGATGTGCTCACTGTAAGTTTATGTTTGAAAATGCAATGCATTCAATTAAATGGTATCACAAGTCCATCTATACATTTTGTTTGTGTTAATGAAAGTATTGAAATAATATCATTTAGCTAGCCCATGTATTCACTCCTCCCAATACAGCCCAGGTGTCATAAAGCAAGTAGGTATGATCATAAACATCTCGACTGGAGACACCAAAAAAAACTGAGCATGAAAATTGAATTCCTGTACTAAACAAATTTGAAGTCTTGAATGTGTAATACTATATAGGATGACGACTTAATCCCTGTTCCTAATTATTCTAATGAAGATAACATTTGTGGATAAGTTTAGCCTGAAATTTTACATTCATAAATAAAGTTCAAAGTGGCTGTTTATGTTGATGTGTTTTTGTTTTTTTTAGGTTTTTTTTGCTGTGCTTATTGGGATATTTTCATTGGGTCAAGCGGTACCAAACTTACAGCATTTCTTCTCAGCTGTCGGTGCATCTGTGGCAGTCTACAGTATTATATCTAATGTAAGACTATAGTATTTAGCATACACATGATACTAGTGGTGTGCTTGAGCACAAATGGCGAGTGAGCCTTAAACTAACTATTGTTAAACGATTGATTTTAACAACTAACACTCAAGCTACTAAAATATAGTCGAGTTATTAAATTACGTATATGCAGTAAAGGGGATTCAATGCCATAGTAACCGCTCCCCGCAAATGTTTGAATTGAAAAAGAAGCAACAAAATCAAGTCACGTTATTTACATTTTCTTTGTGATATTCTTAATAGTAGTTGTAACGCACAATACTTTCACACAACTGAACATACCTACGCAAGACTTACCTTCGTGGTTAGTCTAGTGGACAATGAATTTTCAAGTAAATACTGTTGAGTAGGGCTTATAACTGTGACAAATATCGTATTAACTTACAACTGCCACTAACTCGAATAGAAATGGAGCTCCCATAAGTTTTTGAGTTTTAACTGCACCCGCAAAAAAATTCAAAGCGGTAAACAATTCAATTTCTAAGGTGATATGGGTAATGATCACATAACCGGGGGATTCTGTTTAGTGAAACTTGGGACGGGGTCGAACACGGAGCAAACACAAAAATACGCAAGGGTCAAAGTACAAAATGACATACGTACGTCCAAATATATAAATAAATAAATATCCCCGATTTTCAATTTCTTTGTGGACACGGGGGAAGGAAAGGGGTCTGGTGAGAGTGTCTCGCTTGCTCCGCTCGCTCGCCAATTAGCCAAAAGGGTAGAGTGATAAAAAGAAAAAAATGGTGAAGTCACTTTGTTATTGCAAGTAATCAAGCCCAGAGTCCTTCTAGTCACCAATTCTGGCCACCAAAGGTACCACCTCAACCTACAAGCCTTTCATATTAGGGATTCCCTGGTCAACACCCATACATTTTTGCTTCTATTTCTTTGAAAAGTTGAAAACAAAATGGTGAAAGTTTCATCAGACACTCAGATTTGTATGATTCATAGTATATTTCACTTCTTTTTATAATTGCTCAGTAACGACTGTGTGTGTATTCATTACTAATTCATTAGCTGGGCCAGGTTTGTAAAGCATCGGTTCAGTAACAGCAACGACGACTGTGGTTCATTAGCTGAGCTGGGTTGGGAAAGAGTCGTCAGTAACGACACGATGAAGGTGGTGTGTGTATTCATGAATAAGCAAGAAAAGTAAGTGAGGAAAAAAACGGGCTGATGGAACTAAACCAAATGGTAGTAAATAATAAGAATAAAATACACGTCTTCTGGGAACACAGAAATATCTATGGAAAGAAATGGTTATTATTGAATTCCGAAAAAAGGAAGATTTCAAATTTAGCAAAGAAGAAGTGGTCAATGTAATAATTTCAAACAACTACACAACCAGGAATTGTCCACAACTTGATGCTGCTCGGTCAGGCTTAGTTGAAGAAGGCCATCCCATTTCCTGAAGTACTTCAGTGATTTGGTCCTTAGATTAGATTCATTTGCACTACAAAGAAATGTACATTCACTCTAAATGTTGCGCATGTTAGTACAATCTCAAAGAAATGCCATTAATGATTGATACTGAATACGCATCCAATATGGATCTCTCACCAGACCCCTTTCCTTTCCCCGTGCCCACATACATGGGAAGTTAATGAGTTGGCTATGCCAGACTAGCATAAAACATGAAATATACCTGTAAATCCTGAGTGTGTATACTTCAGTGACGATCATGCCATTATTAATTAGAACAATACTTAACCTCTTGAAGAGCCTTTTTTTTTGTCATTACAACGATTAATTTCACTAATAACAGAAATACATAATTAATTAATTTGATTGATTGATTAATTAATTAATTAATTAATTAAATTACACACGCAGAAGAAAAAGAAAAAAAAGAAAAAAAAAAAAAACATTTTCAAAATTGTTAGAAAAGTTTGATTTTTAGGATGCTTATAAAATCCACTGCATCTACATAACTTAGCAAATCAGGTTACCTAAGTAACCAGTACAATTTGCTACTTACAGTCAAGTTTGTATCAAACACAAGGCTGCTATGGTAATAACTTGATCAATCAAAGGGCCCTTTAAAGTACAGGTGTTGTAGCAGCTCTTTTATTATACCTGCTCATTATACATGTTTCAAAAATCCGTTTGGCACCTAGCATTATTTGTATGAAAAAATGGTTTGCTTCACATTGAATACAGAAGAAAACGGAAAAAAAAAACTCGACTTTTTTTTGGTAGCTTAAGTATTAGAAGTACAAATCAATCGTTTAACAATAGTGTAGTTTTAGGTTCGCTCGCCATTTGTACTCAAGCACATCACTAGTTATTATTTATTTTTTTATTTTATTATTATTTATAATATGAGGTAAGGTGTCACCAGTGTTAATTGGCCATCACGCTTTCATTTTAGCCATGTTGACCATTTTGGACATACACAACGTTTCAAGTGTATATTTTTTTATTTATGTGTGCACAACTTCCATTTGAATAATCTCAACAAATTCAATCTGGTAAGGTAATTAAATAACTGGAACTTTATAGTATAGCAAGACTCACTTGCATATTAGTTATTAATAACTAAGCTTAGATTCTGGTACAGTAGGAGACACAGAAAAATTCCGAATTCCGTTCCGTAGAACGGCCGTTGCACGATTAAAAAACGGGGAAAAAACGGTACGCCGTTTGTTGAAAAACGGTTGTTCCGTTCGAGCACGTTACCGTTTTAATCTTTCTCGTTCACCGTATGTCTCGCTCAAAGAAATATAAAAAATCGTTTATCCAATAAAACGTTCCGATTTTTTGTTTATAGGCTCCAGAGGCGGAGCTTTTCGGGTTAAAAAAATTTGAAGCCGTCCTATTCGAAGTTGTCTCGCGGAGAATTGTTAGTTCGACCACCACACAGTATCGACGTTTTCTCGAAGTTAGGGCCTTCTCCGACTTAGATTTTTTACTACTGGAGGTCCATCGGTAGCTAACAGAAGATCTACGAAGTGCGGACCTCGTTATAGCTCTGTGCCCATCGGAATTTCGGTCTGCAACTTTATTGAAGCAAGTGAAAATTTTGTACGAGCTTTTTTTCACTATCCCCGTAGCGTTTAATGGTCGATATAAGGCCTTAGCTTGCTGATATAGCTATAAGAAGAGTTTCTAGCTAGAAAATATCTGTGAATCGACGGAAATGCTTCACCGTTTTAGTAAACGGTGTCAGCCGTTTAGTCAAAACGGTACGGAACGCAACGATAAAAACTACGGTAAAAAGACTACCTACCGTTCCACTGGCGTTCTACGGGACGGAATTCGGAACTTTTTTTTGGCACCTACTGTAACTACTACCATTTTTAAGTATTCTAAGTGATAGCATGGGTAACCTGTGCTTAGGGATCAATAACACTCGTAAAGCAATTGAAATAGCACTTGGCTTCACCTCGTACTAATAATCCCGAATAGCACGGTTATACATGCTATTAATAATATGTTTGTCTGAGTAACGACGATGATGGTGTGTGTATTCATGAATAATTATTGAGCTAGGCCGTTTGGTAAAGCGTTATTGAAGCAGGTCGGTAAAATGTCGTCAAGCAGGTCGGTAAAGTGTCGTTGTGTAGGTCGGTAAAGTGTCGTCATGCATGTCGTTAAAGTGCCGTCAAGCAGGTCGTTAAAGCATCAAGGCATATCGGCAAAGCGTCTTCAGTAATAACGACAGTAGTAGTACATGGTGGGTGGGTGTGAATAATGCTGAGCCAGGCTGGTAAAGAATAACGATGATGATGGTAGTGTGTGTATACATACGAGTCAAGAAAAGTTAACGGACTGGTTTAACCAAACCCAAGTGGTAGAGAATAATATAAATTCCTTATGCTATACTCATTCCTAATTAGCAAAGTTTGTACATCAAGTGCCACTGTGTGGTGGGGTACTTGCTAGTAATTATAATTGGAGTTGCACTATGATTCAATTATTTATAACAATTATGCTCCCAATTTACATATGACACTCGACTTATATCACCAGCAGGCCATGCAAAATAGAAAAATAAAGGAGAATTTATATACATGTAGTTGACATTATTTTCATGACAAAATTCTATATAAATATCTAAGAGTATTAATGATTTAAGTTGATACAAATATAAGTGTCTATATGTAATGCCGAGAAAGAATTTTTAGTTGTTTTTTATTTTTATTTTTTTATTTTTACTAATTGAGGAATATATTTTCATTATGCTTTTTTAGCAGCCTGCTGAGGTAGAGGTGCACAAGACAGACAGTAATTCCATAGATCTAGATCATATGAACTCTCAGGTGCCAAGTATAGGCAGAGCAAGTTCTCCTGGAATAACCGCAACTAGACAAATGAACGAGAGTAGTGGAGCATCCAGTATTGCTGGAAGGAGTTCTCCAGGTCTGGCTGGAAACTGCACTTCAGTGAAGAGTGATGTTGCAGGAGCCAGTACTGCTTCTAGGAGGAATTCAGCTGTCAGTGGCTGCACCAATGCCAGTGTTGGATTTATAGAGTTTAGGAATGTTACCTTCTCTTACCCATCTCGACCAGATAATTGTGTATGTTTCATTAGATAGTTAATTTCATAGATTGATGTCGAAATATTGTTTTCTTTCTAGGTCTTACAGAACTTTAATCTTACTATTAAGGAAGGCCAGAGTGTAGCATTAGTAGGGTCTAGTGGCAGTGGTAAATCTACTATTATTCAACTCCTGCTGAAATTTTACACTTCATATGAAGGTCAAGTGAGTGGCTTCAAAGATGTCAGCAACTATAATAAGTTGTTTGTTGTTGTTGTTGTTGTTGTTTTCATTTATTTTCCTCTTAGATTCTTCTCCAAGGCAAGGACATAAAGACAATGGACACAAAATTATTGAGGGACAAGATGGGGTTTGTAGGTCAGGAGCCAGTTCTGTTTGATTCAACTATAGAGAAGAACATCAAGCTGGGTAACTTGCAGGCATCTTCTAGTGACATGGAACAAGCTGCAGAAGCTGCTAATGCACACAGCTTCATTCAGTCGGATCTGCCAGATGGATATGAGACAAGTGTTGGTGCGTTTTAGTTAACATGATCTAACTTGTATGTCTATTATTAGCCTATTGGCCACTTCTCCATTATCAGTAAATGTGTATAATTTTAGGTAGAATATTTGATAAGGAAGTCCAACCAATAAATTGTATGACAGTATTGGTCATCATTAAGTTAGCTTTTACTAACAATACTTGCCTTGTAAAAAGTTTATAGGTTGGCCTGTGGGGCATCCTATAGAAAATATGTCTTGGAGAGTTGGAGAAAGTGAAATGTGTGTGAAAGAGAATAGATACCACTCATGGTGAAGTTTAGAAATGTTTCTGCATGCTATGCTAGTATGTGATTTCTATTGTATCTTCAGCATAATTATTCTTTTCTTGTTTTAGGAAAGCAAGGTGCCCAACTAAGTGGAGGTCAGAAACAGAGAATTGCTTTAGCACGTGCTCTTATCAGAAAGCCTCAAATCTTGTTGCTTGATGATACCACATCAGCACTGGATGCCGAGAGTGAGCAGATTGTACAGCGGGCCCTAGATGATGCGAAAGTTGGACGTACAACCATTATTGTCTCTCACAGACTTTCCACCATAGTGGCCTCAGATGTAGTTGCTTACATAGGCAGTGGTAAAGTGATGGAAATGGGCACTCATGACAAACTCATGACCAAGGAAGGATTATATGCCAGTCTTATCCACACTCAGGTTAGTGGTTGGGCTACGTTGAGCAATGGAGGAAAGCTTTAAAACTGGTGTGGCTATGCCACTGCTGAGGTTGGTTTTTACCTGTAGTTGTGACTTGAGACCCCATCCATTCCCATTTGTAAAATGATAAAGAATAAAAAGTTAAGGGTGGCTGCACACCGCCTTGGAGCGGTGCGGTATGGAGCTCCGCAATTTGGTACACTACTAGCTGAGGCGATACTCTACTGCAAGACAACGAGTTCTTCTCCATTTCAATATTACTTTATTATTTATTTGTAATCTTTTCTTTTTATAAGATACTGAAAAATTCTCATTGTTACAGTTCATTTTTTTTTAGATTTACCCGTGTGTAAAAAAAATTGTCGTTCTCATTATTAGATCCAAGAAAAACTGATACAAAATTTGGAACTTTAATTCCACTCTCAATCAGCCCCACCCCCATGTCTTGTACTACGAGTACGCGAGCAATTCTTTTTCAATTGGTTTGTATTGGTTCTAAAAAGAGCCCGCCTAGAGTAAACAAACATCAATACAACAATAACAAGAGAGTCAGAAGAGAGAGCAGTTTCTTGGAGATAGCCAGAGGTGAAGGTATTAGATCTGCGTAGCTTGGGAAGTCTTCGCTCCTCAGAAATTGGGCCTGCTGGATCCATCCGCTTGAGTTCAGGTGTGCAGAGCCCGGAGAATGGCTACAGGAGGAGAGGCAGCCTGGTGCACCTTGCCGCATGAGCTCAGACGACGTATGCAGTGTTGCTGTAAACGGATATGAGACAACAGAAGCTAAACTAAAACACCACAACTTCACAAAGTATACTTCTGCTACTACTGCACGATTGTTTTCTGCTACTACTGCGCGGTTGTTTCTGCTCGCGTATTATCGAATGGTGGGGTGTTGGCGGGGAATAAATTAATGTCCGGATCTAGGCGGTGCGCTTTGCTATGTGCGGCCGCCCTTAAAGGCTGTGTTTATGTGGTTTGCTTATGTACTTCTGTGTTATTTTGAAGCTAATTTACACACGAAGAGGAAGGGTCATCAAGTTAAAGTTTGCATAAAGCAAAGTCCACATTTTCAGTGTGTAAAATGTAAAAAAACTTGCATGTATCTCAATTTCAAGTTTTGTGCCGTGAGGTCCCTTTTCCTAGACTCGCACATTCATGATGGTATTATACTATTTTTTTAAATTCAGTTTGCTGAGGCTGCTTCATCTGATGTAGAAGCTATTCGAAAGCCATCATCACCTGGTGTCCTTCAGCTTACAGATGTGGAGACAGAATCTGTAACGGAAGAGTTTCTTCCAAAGCCTATAGAGACTGAAACTGAATTGTAAGGCTATAGTTTAAGAGAAACTTGGTTTAGTGTATGATTAAGGTTCAGTGCATAAAGCACTGAGGCTTTTGATCATTGATGCCCTATCATCATCTCATCATCATCATCATATTATTATTATTATTATTTATCATTATTTAGTATTGTTATTATTATTATTATGGTTTATTTGCTACAGAAATAGCAAGCCTTCATTTTCCTGGCGTAGAATATGGAAGCTGAACTCTCCAGAGGCTGGTCTAATTGTTCTGGGTTTACTTGCCGTAGTTGTGCAGGGAACTATATACCCAGCATTTGCGGTCTTTTTTGGACAAGTACTGCGAGTTTTTACACTTCCCTTCAACCAGGTCTTGGGCAGCATCCATGTCTGGGCTGGAATGTTTCTCATCCTGGGGGTATTGTCTGGAGGGGCCACTTTTGTAAAGGTAAATGCTACATTAGTTTTAACTAAGAGAATTAGGAGTAAATTATTTTGATATCATACCTTATTGTGTATGTGGACATTACAGCTGAGTAATAATAGCATTAATTTTAATGAGTGCATTTTTTCACTTGGCTATCAGGGATTTTATTGTTTTTTGTTGTTTTTGTTGTTGTTTTTTTCTTCAGAATATCAGTTTCTTTATATCCGAGCTACGACTGACATTTCGTCTGAGGTCACTCACATTCAGCTCCATCCTGCGGCAGGAGATGGGATGGTTTGATCTCAAGGAAAACTCTCCATCTACTCTTACTACTCGCTTAGCAACAGATGCAGCTCAGATTCCAGGAGTAAGAGATCCAATCTGTGAAATAAACTATCATATTATGTGTCTACATGATACTTTTTAATTTATCTCATAAAAAAAGCATTTCTTGTTGTCACTATTCTATGCATTAAGTTATATCATTTCTTGTAGGCAACTGGCATCCAGTTTGGTACTTTAGTTGAGACTGCAGTCAGTATGTTTGTGGCGGTGGTGATCTCTCTGGCAGTTGACCAGTACCTATCTCTGGTGATTATTGGGTTTCTACCCTTCCTTATTTTTCCTGGTCTGCTCCAATTAGTATTCCTAGGATCTTATACTTCTAGGTACAAGAAGAGGAATGAAGAAGCAGAGAAGGTGAGTTGAATTTAATGTGTGTACACTACTCAGTGATAGTGCTAGTGGTGCAATAGTTAGTGAAATAAATTGGTTTTGTATGTAGACTATGACACAGCCACAAGCAGTATTTATATTACTCAGCAAAGTTTGGAGATCTGGGTTGTTGTAAATCAGAGGCCAGAACACTGGTAGCTAAAGCCATAGATAAAGTTCTATTCCCAGCAACAATTGACTCGTTAAATAAGAAAATTCAGTTTCAATTTTTGTAAAGAGTTGGAAATTGGTAACTCAGATGAATGTTTTTATTTGCAATAGGTTGCTCTAGATGCCATCAACAACCACCTCACTGTACATGCCTTGTGTATTGAAACAGAGTTTAATAAAATTTACCACAAACAGCTTCGGGAAGCATACAGGTCAGTATAAATTATTATTTTTGGCAGTTTGTAGTTTTATTTCACACTACACTTAATATAATATTGTATTGCTTAATGTAGTACTTTTCTATTGTCATTGGTGTTTTATTTTGGCCCAAGGTTTTCTACCCTGGCAGCATTAGGTTATGGATTCACATATGCCTTATCACAGGCTGTTATTTTCTTTGGATATGCAATCACCTTTCGTTTTGGAGCCTTCCAAAGTGTTCAACCTATCAACTCGAGTTTGTTTGCCAGGTTTGAACACATCTACACTGTCTTCATGGCTCTGATCTTTGGGTCACTTGCTCTGGGACAAGCAAGTGGGTTTGCACCAAATTATTCTAAAGCCAAACAAGCCGCAAAGAGGATTTTTTCATTGTTGGATCGAAAATCAGTAATTCAGACGGGATCTGACGATGGTAAAATACTTGTAAGTATTACCTTTTTGTTTTTGTTTTTTTTTGTTTTTTTGTTGTTGTTGCCAAATCTGTGTTAACTTGTACAAGAGCAATTCCAGCAATGCAGTAGTGTGTGCAACTTTACTGTTGAAGTCCTGTGACTAATACACAAACGGACACCTCTCTTTAATAGCTTTGAGTTTTTAACTAAGAACTTCTTAATACTTTGATATGGGGTCCACATCAAAGTATTAAAAAGGTCGCAAGATGATTTACAGTAGAATCTTGTTTATTCTGTGTGAAGTTTGGGCTGACTGGAAGACTCTTCAAGTCATTTGAACAATTACTCCTATTGTGCATGTGTTCTTAAGGGCCTCAGGTTGTAGCTGCTTGTGTAAAAGTGATGTGTAATAAATAATTTAGTAAAATATCATTGCTTCACTGAAGGGTAATTTTTATTTATTTAATTGACGAGCGAGCGAAACAAGCGAGACACTCTCAGGGGTAACACAATTGAGAATCAGGGATATTTGTTTGTTTATATATATGTGTGTGGATGTACGTATGTCATTTTGTACTTTGACCCTCGTGTTTTTGTGTTTGCTTCATGGTCTACCCCTTCCCAGACCTCCACTAAACTGAATCTTTCGGTTTTTAGCGATCCCGTATCATTCAAGTAAATTAATTTACCCCTTCATATTAGGTTGTTTCCGAATGACACAAGACATACTTAGGTCTTAAAAACTTACTGTTAGACTCAACAATGTGCAGTAATTCTTTAGAACTTGTTGTTGTTGTTGTTTTTCAAGTCGCAAAATGTTATGGCGGATGGTTACTATGGTATTGAACCCTTTACCGGATGTAATTTTAAAAAACTCGGCCTTTTTAGTAGTTACGAGTGTTTGTTGTCAAAAGCTACTGGTAATCAGATAGTCAGAGACTACAGAAAATACTAGTACTCAAGGAATTGAGGTAAGAAATTGGTTCCTTAATTGTTAGCTAAAGTTTATAAAGATCACAACGGTTACGTACTTATATTTTTAGAAATGGACTGCTATATTCTATTGAAGTGTTTTGTTTGTGCATAAGCTCGATCACCCTTTGTGCTCAAGCCCATCACTAGTTTATTACTGATATCCCATGACCTCGCTCTGCCCAGATAGATAAGGTTTAACTCTGCAATTATCAATAATGTAAAGTCTAATTTAAAAAAAATTCTTCATGTGTTGACTAGAAAAGTTTATTCATTCATTGCATAGTTTCCCAGTTGTTTGTATGTGCATATGTGTGTTTGTGTGTTTCTATAGCCTCCTTTTTATATTCTGTACCTTAATTCTTGTAGGATAATTTTCAAGGAAAAATTTCTCTGCATAATGTTTGGTTCAGCTATCCAACTAGAGCTGCAGTAGATGTGATGTCAGGACTAAACTATACTGCATCTGCCAATAAGACTAGTGCTTTAGTCGGTCCTAGTGGGTGTGGCAAGAGCACTATTGTTAGTCTTGTATTGAGATTCTATGATCCTAAATCAGGAAGTGTCAAGATGGATGGAACTGACATCAGATTGGTAGGTTTACTATATATAATTATATTTAATATATAATGTAATATGCTCAGATAATGAGAACATAGCTAGCTAATCAAAGGAGTGTTCATGAACTAAGTGATTAATACTTTCCTCAGTATTCTTGTCATTATATTATAACATTTGAAGTAGCTATATGGATATTTTGTATGCAATGCATGTTAAGCTCATATGTTGATTTATTTTAGTTGAACTTGCGATGGCTCCGTTCCAACATCAGCATTGTCTCTCAGGAGCCTGTTCTGTTTGACCGAACCATAGAAGAGAATATAAGCTATGGAACCTGTGTGACTAGCTTAGAGGTAGAAGAAGCTGCCAAAGATGCTAATATCCATGAATTCATCTTAACTCTACCACAAGTGAGTAAGATTGTATCATTGTGGTCACATGTTGTAGCTATGGGTGATATGGTGTTGGTGAGAGTCAAGACAACATTGTTGATGCATTATGTTATAGTTATAAACCAAAATTGAGGTTTGTAAGTGATTTATAAATCGAAATACAAACCTAATGATTTTGGTTTATAACTATTTTATAGCCAGAACATAAACAACGAGCAAAGAATAGCGTTAGCTATCTTAGTAATTGTATTAAAGTACCCAAACTCTTCATTATTCCATTTTGCTTTGATCTGCCTTCTACCATAATTATGGTTGCTAAGAACTATATCAGACTTTTCCCCGCTAATACATTTTCTTACGGGCATACCAGACTGTATCAGATTTATAGTTCTTAACGACAAGCGCGGTCGCTCGGGTAACGGGCTATAAAAAACAATTAGTAAATGTAGAACAGCCATATAATTTGACTCACCATAATGACTATAAAACTGAGACAACAGAAATTGAGCAAGGTTCACTTTGGATTTCATTGTTTTTGATGTCATTTAATTAAACAGTCATTTTAGGAGGTTATAAACAGGTGGTCATCATTTACGTTACCTTTAAGACGTGAAACAAACACACAACAGAATGTGTTTAAATATAGTCCTCCTTTATGTTAATTCTCATAAAGCCTGTACAATATTATTCATATTATTACGGACATTATGACGTTTACGTTATGGTTCAGGGCTATCAGACTATTGCTGGACAGCAAGGAACACAACTCAGTCGAGGTCAGAAACAAAGGATAGCCATTGCTCGTGCTCTCGTTCGCAAGCCAAAGTTCCTCTTACTGGATGAAGCAACTTCTGCCCTAGATGCCGAGAGTGAGCATGAAGTCCAACGTGTGTTGGATCAGGCTGTGAAGAACCACTCCAGTATTGTGGTCTCGCATAGACTCTCTACAATAAGAGACGCAGACAAGATCACTGTGCTCCGAAAAGGAAATATTGTGGAAGAAGGAACACATTCTGAACTCATGAACAAGCAAGGCTTATACAGCAAAATGTATAATTATCAGGCTGCAGCTACTGGACATTAAAATAACTTGTGATACCTATTAGAATCCAGATAGCTATAGTTTATATGTTGCATTATATATAGCCAACTTTTCTTAACTGCTTTATAACTATTACAATAATGCATCTATAACTACATAGCTCCTACATGCAGTTTTAACTAGCTAATATTGAGAGGTTATATTTGAAGGACGAACTATTCAAGCGTAACCCCGCACTCGAGCTAACGCAAACTACAGCCGCTGGATTCCCAACACACTGCAGACAAAAATGGGGCGTAATTTTGGGGTTGATTCGAGGGGATTTCCACTTCTTACCGATCGCGTAATTGCCTCGTGATCCCTTTACTGAGTGTAGTGGTTTACGCGGTTGCGCTTTCGGAATGGCGAATTTGAAGATTAGCTTGGCGAAGCTAACTCTACATGACGTTCGAGAAACGGATATTTTAATAGGAACGGGAGCCTATGGGTCAGTGAAGGAATGTTTTCATCTACGACAGAAGTGAGTATAGTTTAGCGGAGCTGTAGCTACAATGATCTTGTAAGGGTATAGCTAGCTAACTAGGAAATGCTTGATGAGTTAGAAAAAAAGTGTTAATCAATTTATAACTCATTTATTTCAGACTTCATGCATCACATAGTTGCCAACTGTCCCGAAAGCTCCGGGACAGTCCCGGATTTATCACACTGTCCCAGCAACAAAATTATACTCTTTCTATTGTTTGTCCTGGAAATGATAAGCTTTGTTGTTTACTATGCATGATCTGCCAAACTTGCGAATGCTTCCAATTTGGATTCAATCTGAAGAAAAGTGACCGTGCAGACTTTGGGAACCACTACCTATTGTCACTGGTTGCAGAAAATCACATTAAATTATATACTTTGGGTGTGGTCTGGGGTGTGGTTTAGTGTCCCAACTATGATTAGAAGAGTTGACAACTATGGCATCACATCCAAATACAAATAATACAGATTATACATGATAAAAATGATAATTTTATGTACTAAACTAGTAGTGTACTTGAGGAGCACAATTGGCAAGTGAGCTAGCCTAGCTACGTTTCATACAATAAGGATTTTTTTACAAACAAACCTTTCCTATTTTTATTCCTGTTTATGATTGGAAAATCTAACTATGAGCTATGGTGGGATACTTGTCAGCAGTAAAGAATGCCCAAATATCCTTGGGACTCACAGACCCTAGAGATTAGTCTTCACTGACCTAGTGCTGGCATTCAGTGGATTTGGTTGCAGAAGAGTCCATGGCCCTTGGCATAATTTTTTCGCCATCTATTGAAGTCCAAGTGTAAAGTGTTTAGCGGCATGCCGAGTCAAATAGTTTTCCTTTTTTGACTGTACGCTGAATTTGAAGTGTATTTTCCTTTGTAATAGTAACACACTGAAGTTGCAGATCTTAGGTAGCTGACAAGTGAACTTAAGTTCTGGCATTTATAGCCCAAAATGCATTACAGAAAAGTCGACAAGTTCAGTACTCTGAGAGTCTTGCTCGCCCTCAAATAAGTAATTTAATTAATGGTTATTCTGCCGCAATAAATTAAATTAAATGGTAGACTAGGCAAAGTGTGGGGGATAAACTCCATGAAATGAATATTTGGTTCACTATGGCTCAGGCAGTTTGTTCTCTTTACATACTACAATAGACTCTCCCTTTGTGGACAGCCCCAATAACGGACATATGCATGCCTAATACCGGACCACCGGTTATGCACCAACCGAATGTCCCAATATTTAGAATGTATTACAGCCCCTGAATAGCGGCCACCTGTAATTTCTGGACAACGGACACCACTGGATGGGTAAAAGACTTATATCTGTATTACAAGCATCCCGAATAACGGACATTTAGCAACACCCCCAATTACAGTTTATGGTAGTGAAATATATGTGTACTTGAGAGCAAACCAATTATAAAATAGGAAATGAATATAATAAGTGAATTATCGGTGAATGCTTTCACAAGTTCTTTGATTCTTTTGATGTAATTCCTCAGGTCTCTATAGTCTATAAATGCACGGAACTTCAAATCTGTAACCAGCGCCATGAATAGCAGTTTCCAGTTATCTCAGCAAAAGCTTTGTTACATTCTCTCCTAAGAAAGTGTGACATCATAGAGCTGATGTTAAAAGGAATGTGTCCAACAGCATCACTAACAGTGACAGCAGACTTGTCCATTGTATTGTCTGGTTCACGCCTTAATTAACAATTCTCCAATCTCTGGAGTCCAGATTTCTTTATGTGTGATAGCCTCTGATAAAAGAGGTGAACTCGGCACCTTAAATGTTGTGCGATAGCAGCATGCTTAGTTGACGATGGCCGAAAGAAAATATCTTTCACTAGAAAAGAAAGTGAATCTGATCGAATACACTGAAAAGCACCCTAAATTAGGTGTAAGAACTATTGCTGAATGTTTTGAAATTGGACAAACGCACGTATCTGATATTCATGAAGATAAATTAGCCTGCTCCTGAAATATTTCGCCATATCACACTCTGACTCATGTAATAAATAATATAGTACTTATTACATGAGTCAGAGTGTGATATGGCGAAATATTTCACTGAGCTGGCTAATTTATTTTCACGAGCCAAAGGCGAGTGAAAATAAAGCCTGAAAGTGAAATATCTAGCCATATCACTCTGACCAGTGTAATAAGTGCAGGCCCGTAGGAAGGATTTCAAAAGTGGGGAGGCCCATGTTACAGTCTATAAACTTTATCTACAGTTATATATAGTTGGTTTTGAATATTGATTATTATATTTCTGTGAAGAGGCCCACATTCAAATGTCACCATTATTTGCAATTAAATATTTGAGAGAAGTAAGAATTACACAAAATATGAATGACAAAAAATTTGCACAAATAACAAATCAAGGAATTTAAACTAATGAAATTTAAATGGGTTTAATTTAAAAGATCTCTTTGTTTAAATTCAATTTCAAACAATTTCTTTCTATGATCATAGCCATCAATAAAATCATTTGCTACTTGAACAAGATCTAAATTGTCAGTTTCACTGTGATGAACATGTAGAATCATCAAATGATTGAGTCGCTGCTGAGACATAGTGGTACGAAGATACGATTTTATTCGTCGTAAAGCACTAAACGATCTCTCACTTTCAACATTTGTAGCTGGCATCACTAATAATAGCATCAATAATTTACCAACTTGAGGTATCAAGTGGGATTTGGCTAGAACCACCACAAAAAATGCTAAAATATCTGAGAATGAAACTTTCTCGGACTCATAAAAAACATGAGAAAATATTTCAAGATGAGTTGAAAATAGTACTGAATTAAAATCTGAGCCACAAAATGATTGCACAAACTGTAGCTCTTCACTATAATCTTCAGATTTAGCAGCTTGAAGTAGATTCTGTACATTTGAATACGTTTTGTAACCAGGCTGGTCAAAACGGTCAGAAACACATGCAATAATAAGGTCCAGTGCTTCAAATACACAATGTGATAGTGCTGTTCCACAGTCTCTGGAAATGATTGTTCTGATTCGTCATCAAGATGCCGTGGAATTTTACGACGTCGAGGCAAGGTAGAGTCATTTATATCCAATTTTTCTCCAGCAGTGCATGTTCACTTCCAAAACAGATAAAAACTAGAATCATTTCGTAATGACTTCAAAGTTGCGAGAGTTAAGCTCACCACTTCTTGACCTTCAGCTGCTGACATATCCGCTCTTTGCAAAGTTTTGCTAAGGTTGTCAGTATGCCTTAAAATGAGAAATCCTAAAGAAACTCCAAAAAAAATTCATTTGAGCAGCTACACCTTGAATTCTAGCCTTCATATCAGAATCTTTGACAACATCTAGTGATTCATCCCAGAGTTTTAACAAAACCGTAAAATTGTTTAATATACTGTTTAATGCTTCTGCCTTCACCGTCCATCGTGTTGGACATAACACTCGAATTCCACAACTGTCAGAAGCCATTTTCTCTTTTAATCGTTTAAATATGCCATCACGTCGAGGAGATTTCTTAATTAATTTAATGATTTCATGTGTTGTGTCCAAAGCATCTTGCATCAATTTGCACTGTCGAAAAGTATCTGCATATGCTAAGTTTAGCGCATGCCCGTAGCAGTGAGTGAACACAGCTCTAGGTTCAGCTGCATTCGGCCACTACACCTGATTTTATTCCTGTCATCACAGAAGCACCATCATAACATTGGCCACGTATTTTAGACATGCACAGATTCAGTCTCAACATAACATCAGTGATAACTTTATATATTTTCTCGGAATGTATAGTATCTACCTGATAAAGACCGACAAATTCTTCATGTACTTCAAATATTTCATTAACCCACCGCAGGCAAACCACTCTTGTTCTGTATTTGCCATGTCTGTTGTTTCATCCACCATAATGGTATAAAATAGTGAACTTCTAATATTTGAAGCAATCTTTCGAAGAATTGATAAACCCATAACTTTAACCGTTTCGTTTTGCATTTGTGGTGAGGTGTATTTATCTGTTTTGTTTTCTTTATCCAATCTAAAATCCTTTCATCATCTTCAGAACGCAGATTAATTAGCTGCATAAAGTTAGAATCATATGCATCACCATCACCTCTAAGTGCTAGGCCTTGTCTTGATCAAAAACGCAAACTAGAAAGCACCTTTAAGAAACATTTTTTTCGTTACAAATGTTCCTTTGCTAATCCAGATGACAACATTTCACTCACATTTACAGTAGCGGTGGTTTTCAGTACAGCTTCTTTGTGACAATGACTATCTTGATGCTTATTAAATTTTTTACTGGAATCCTGCTAAATCCAGTTGAAATGAAAGATTGCTCTGTATTGGAAACAGCATGAAGGTGCTTATTTCTAAAGGCTGCCATGCAAGTGAAACAAAAGGCCAAGTCTCCCTAGTCCTTATAGTGTAACCAGGGCCACCTTTGAAACCATTGAGGTTGAAGTGAACCCAACACTACCAAAGACTTAACAAATTATCTTTGAGGGAAGTGAAACAGCGGTAGAGTGGGTAGAGTGACTGGAAGCCGCACAAGTCTCAGAGCTCATTGACCACCAGACTGATTAGCTACGTCAACGATTAGTACCGACCATTTGGAGGTCAAAGTACAAGAACCACTCTGGTAATGAGCTGGTGCAATACAGCCATGAGATAACACTTTGTGAGTCACGTACCTAAAAATATCATTGTGAAGATATCTAGCGTGGAATAAATTATATATATATTATATATTTCATTCCCCTTGAAGACATGATCATGTCTTGGTAGCTATGTGTTTGAACCACTTTGTGATTAGCAGAGAGAATTCTATAGTTAAATAAGTACTTTACTATAATGTATATGTAAGGCTGTGAGGTATTGCTTAAATAATACCTCTATTTTTGAAGTACCTCGGTATTACTAAATATAGAAGTTTTAACACTACAATATTAATTAAAGGTTTGCCGAAAGAAATACTAGTTCTTGAACGAAGCTCTGATGTACAATTTTGCCACTCCGGCTAAATAATCGCTCCGAGGGGGTACTTGTGGCAGGAAAGCACAAGTACTTCTTGGCCACAGCGGAGAGGAGAGGATACTCAGCATTGTGTTCCTTCCACCACTTGAGTGGGTTCTCTTCCATGTTTGGTTTCGGCTGCCTGAGGTAGTTTGTAATTTCAGTATGAAGTTTTTGCTCTGGGGATATGGCAGTATACCCAACCGGGCCAACCTGCTACAAGTTGCAGCAGCTTAGCGTAGATAATAGAAATACTTCCAGGGCTATAGAGAGCAGCTAGCGTGGTAAAGGTATTAGTAGTTCAACTATATCACAAACTTTGGTAGGCTTGAAAAATACCGCTGGCCCAGAGACTTGATACCTTGGTAACTTACTAATACGGTACCTCACAGCCTTATGTATATGTATATTATTTGTACATACATAATATATAATTGTATTTCTCAGGTTTGCAGAAAAGATTGTTCATCCAATTTTGACAGGGGCAGATTCAGAACAAAGCACTAGTCTTGCACTAAAGTTTGAGGAGGAATGCAAACGTCTGAGTACGCTCCATCATCCAAACATAGTCTGCTTTATAGGTGTCTACTTCCAGAAAAATAAAGAATTGCCATCTCTGATAATGGAACTGCTCCCAATGAGTCTATCTTCTACCCTAGAAAAATATCCTAGCATCCCAAGTAGCATGAAATTTGTAGTTTTGCTCGATGTAGCATGTGGTTTGAGCTATCTCCATACCAGGAAGGAGCCAGTGGTGCATCGAGATCTATCTTCTAATAATGTCGTATTAACTGACAATTTTCGAGCAAAAATTGTTGATTTTGGAGTTGCACGTGTTGTACCCTTGGAACAGTTAGAGTTGAGGTTGACAACAATGCCTGGTACTGCTGTATTCATGCCTCCAGAAGCCTTTCCTGAAAATCCAATATATGATATATCACTAGATATATTCTCGTATGGAGTCCTGATTCTCAATGTAATTAATCAGACTTGGCCTAAAGCTAAAGATCGCGTAGAGGGAGGCACAATTCTCACTGAAATCCAACGTAGAGCTGAAGATTTGGGGAAAATGACCTGTGAGGAATTGAAACCGTTCACTGTAAGGTGCCTGCAGCAAGAACCCCCTCAAAGGCCTACTGCTCTACAAGCCATAGAAGAGCTTACCAAGCTTGTGGAAAGGTATCCGAGACCTTACTCCAATTCTTTTATGATGCTGAAAGAGATCGACAACTTACGTTTATCATGTCAAGTCCTACAGCGTGCTAATGAAGAAGTAAGCGACGAGGTAAAAGTTAAATGTGAAGAAAATAATCAGCTTCATGAGCAAGTAGCTGCCATGAAGGAGCAGATCGACTTTACATCTGCTAATTTTCATCAGGTGAATAGCAAGCAACAAAAAGAAATCGTTCAATATCGAGGACTAATTGCAACACACGATGAACAAGTAACTGTGAAGGACGGCTTAATTGCTGCTAAAGAAAGGGAGCTGGCTGCATTAAGAAATATGCCTCATCAAAAAGTAAGAGGCAATCCAATTATTCTATTTTGCTGGTAGAAACTAGCGCATATTTAATGTTTGCCTATAGGCTAGTATGAAAAGTACAAACCCCACGTACAATATTTGGTGCTAACTAAAGTACTGAATGTGACACAATCTGCATATAGTACTCCTGTTCTAGCAATAAGCAGTGTGTGTGTGTGTGTGTGGGGTGGGGGGGGGGGGGGGGGGGGGGGACCTAGTACTCCATTATGTAGTTAACAGGTGAAAAAAGCAAGTGAGAAACATGTTAAATATAGTCATCAATAGAATTATTTATAATATAGAATTTTTGTCAAACTTATTTATTATATGCATTTATTTGGTTGCTCTATTATGCATGACACTTGATATTGTTCTATCAGTATATCATACTTTAATTAGTTGAATTATAAGCAACAAACAATTTTATTTAATTAATATAAATAAATTACTTTTAAGTTTTACTCTAAGCCGACAGATCTTTAACTACCGACAAGTCAGCATAGGCACATTATGTGATGTACATTATTCTCACAAATGTGACATTATGCACACTAGTGTGATGGGATTACCTAGTGAAACCATACAAAAAAACAACAACTTTCATTCAACCATTTTGCAGTCTTGTGTTTGTTATTGTTTTTTGTGGAAGCTATTTGCTCAATTTTCTGAAATTGCTAGAATTTTAAGTAACAATTTAGTCATTCAAAATTTCAGAGGTTTTTCTATTTGTGTTTTTATTTCTTTTATATTTTTGTTAATAGTATTGTGTGTTATATTTCTACAGCTGCAGCTGTTAGATCCTACTGTGAAACTGAAATGGAGTCAAGGTGCTAGTTTGCCCCATCCTCGCAAACATGTGCAAGCTGTCCAGGTTGATGATAAGCTTTACATTGGTTCTGGCTATGGTGACGATGAGGAAGTGTCATCCACTGTGTACTGCCTCGACTTGAATACAGAATCCTGGAAAGACTGTACTAATAGCTTAACTGTTCAGTATGCAATGGCCAAATTTGATGGCAAGGTTATATTGATTGGTGGCAACTTAAAGACCAATAGTGCACTCAGGCAAGAAGTCCAGTATGCAACAGAAGGGCTGACTAATGGTGAGGTGGAGGTTTCCAGTGGAGCTCTGGCTGACACGTCACCTATACAGGAAACAGGAAAAATTCAGTACTTGTCTGAAGATGGCTCACAGTGGAAGTTTTTTACGGAAGAGGAAATGCCATCTATGCCTACAGCAAGGCTGGGAGCAGTGGCTGTCGCTCTAGGATGTGATTTAGTGGTAGCTGGTGGCTATGGCAGAAATAAGTCTAGGCTTAAAGTTGTTGAAATATTCAACATGCCTTCCAAATCTTGGTATACAGGAATTGATCTTCCTTATAGTGCTGCCGAATTCAAGGCAGCATTGAGTCATGGCAATGAGTGGTATCTTCTTGGAGGAGCAAGCAATACTCGGAATGCGGCCATATGCATCTCACTGAAGAAGATGATCAAAAAGTGCATTGTTCCAATGGCTGGGCAAGACAACGATGGAGAAAATCATGAACAGATTGGTTGGATAAATTTACCCACTCTGCCACACGATTTCAGTTCCGTTGCAGTGTTTGGAGACTGCCTCGTTGTGCTTGGAGGAGAAGGAGGCTTCTTCCGGTCTTCCTGTTACGATAATATCCATGTGTATGAGCCTCATCGTCAGCAGTGGGTCAGAATAGCTAGCATGCCATGTGCATTGAGCAAGTGTACAGCCGTCTCTCTGTCCAGTGGGAACTTGCTGGTCATGGGAGGCTACTCCAATCACAGGAAGCTGGACGATGTTCTCTTAAAGTGTTTTCTTATGAGTTCCGAGGATTTGGAAGACAGTCAAAATGAAGAATAGAATAAACCCACATGTTATTTGTTGTTAATTGTCTATATCTTCTTGTGCTTAATAACTTCCATTGTTTTATTGTGGTTACAAGTGTGGTTATTAGTTGTAAAATTTAAAAACTTAACAACGAGTGTGTAAACTTTTAATGTGCAGTGACTGTACAATTTTTTATAAACCTAATGTCTTTTATATAGAGAAAAAGCAAACATGTGGCTATTTAGCATTATTACAACCTTCTAGTTTCTCTCTCTTTTTATTATTTTTTTAAATTTTACGTCCAATAAGTGAATTTAACAGGGCATTTCAACTTCTTTCCTAAGTCCTGCTCAGGTAATTGGACATATAATCCTGCTGGGAAAATTACATGCAGCATAGACTGCCAGTATCCAAGAGCTCCAAACCTATGTTTATTAGTTTTCTGGCATTACCTAGATAGATATATGTATAGTAAAACCTTCAAACTAAGAAAATTTCGTCCCTAGGGCTTTTAGTTCACAAGTCAGAGGTTGATATACATCTTCAATTGGATATGGTAAGATTCACTTGAATAGTTCAGGAGGTTCCACTGTAATGCTGGCTGATGCCAAGCATGTTCAGCAATAGCAGAACCTTATCATCATTTAGTCTAGTTGTTTTACCTGACTATATAGCTAGCCAGGGATGTATTTATTTAAGTTACATCTGCTGCTTGGTATGCTATGCACTAAGTAATAGTTAGAGCATACGCGCTTAGGTACTGGAGGATTTAGTGCACGTGCACTAAATCCACCAGTACCTGAGCGCATGCTCTAACTATTTTAGAACCCGTTTACCCAAAGCCGCCCAGTTTCCACTAGCAACTTGGTTTATCAGCATTTTCGCACAAATATGGCGGAGTCAAGCGAATTTCCGGCCCAAAATTAAAAATCAATTAAAATTCAATTGAAGCACACCTGGCAGGTTTACTTTAGCATTGTAGCTGCCAGCTGTTATCTCCAGATCTAACTCTACCCTGGGCTGCTCTGCTCTGTGGTAAACAGTTAAACAGCTAGAGCAGGAGAGTTGTCCGAACTAGGGCTGGTCCCTATGAGAGGGTAGTAGACCCTCACATATCATATCCAGGCCTCACACAGCTTTATCCGGCCTATTCTATTAAACTAAAACTCAAAAATAGCAATACCCCAAGGGTGGTTAGTATGCACAGTTTATATACCTAAAGGCAAAAAATAGTGCACACTTACCAAGTTAGTACACCTAGTAACAATATAGCAACGGGTTCTAATACATTTTAAATCGGGTAGGACTTTATGATCACATCTTTCTAAAGTGGAAAGTTATTTTTCTCATGTCATCCCTAGTGTATAGCATAGCCATGCAGCTGTAGGAAAGTATAGCTTTATAGGTGAAACTAGAAAGCTTGAGCAAAGGGTGAAAGATGCATGCAACTTGCTCTTTACTTTCATTTTCTTCTAGCTCTTCACTATAGCTGTTTCCACCAGAAGCAAGATTAAATAGCTAGCTAATAAAAAAAATTCTTTTGCCATTCTCTCACGTAGTTAGTCGACACAAAACAGCTGCTATTTAGCTGCATTACTATGGCCTTATTTAGGTGAAATGTGTTGAGGTCACTTAAATGTCAGGTCTGATCTAGCATTGTTTTGGCTAACTTCAGCTACTTTATTGATTTAGTTGGATGAATTGCCTAGTTAGCTACAGTGGAACCTCTGATAGTGAACTCTGTTACGAGAAAATTACCCTTATTTAGCAAATGTGTCCCCTCCAGTAAAAAGTGTACTGCTTATCACTTCTGAAGTCAATGACCTCTGGTTAGCTAGTACTGAAAGCCTGGTCCCAAAATTCAGGGGTGATGGAAGTTGTTCAAAGTGGGGGGGGGGAGGGGAGAGAGAGGGGGTTAGTTTAGTTTAGTATGTCTGTTTAATCTCTATGAATATGCATCACAATGGCATCATAAAAGTCCCCTACTTTCATCAGAACTGCCGATTCTTCTCTCTTTATTCAAGAAGCAGGAAAAAAAAAAGATTTTCCATAAAGACAGAATGCCAACTTTGTTCTGTAGTTATTTTGTTATAAGCAGCCTATTTAGAATTGAATTCAATATTATGAAATTCAATTACAAAGTGTAATAATTATGAAATTATGAGCATGCTGGTGCCCCACGTGCTCCCCAAGTCATAAATCTGGGGGGGCCTATGCCCCCTGTCCCCCCCCCTTCGCCCTCACACACACACATTTCAATCACCTCTGAAATTGTTCTCAGTTTTGAGGTTCAACTGTAAAACTAAAATTATCATGGTAAAGTCTTCCAGAATGTATTAACCAAAAATTAGTTATAACAAAAATTAATAATAAATAAAGTTTGTGGTATAAAATACATTACAAAAGTCGAATTAAAAATACTATTACTGTATTCCCACAATAACTAAAATGAAAGTTGAAGTAATTTTAGTGGATCAACTAATAACTAAAACATAAATGTTTAATAATTACAACTACACTATTGTGTGCACTAAGTGATTATAGTCACACTAATAAGTGGGGGTGTAAAAAATGTTGGGGGCTGGGGATATGCTCCCTTGTTGTATGAAAATCACTCCACATCCTATATCTCTGCCCCACAAAAAAAAAAAAAAGAAAAGAAAAAAAGAGACCTTGGCTTGAGGCTACCTAAAAACTGGCTGTCTATGGTGTGTGCAAATCTTATATATTAAATAGCATGTCCCCCAACTGTCTTGCTGTTTAGCCATCCTATGTTTAAAGAATCGCCACAGAGAGTTTAATTTTATTGACCCCCAGAGGACAATAGGTCAAATTAGAACATAGCTAACTGTACTTTTAACTTAGTGTTCCCGCCTTAAGGGCAAGGACACTTAGTGTCCCTTCAATTGCGCTTGGCATCCCTAATTGTGTTGTTCCATAGCAGTCGCTACATTTGCGTATGTGTGTGTGTGGCTACTACAACTTCATTCCATGTAGTAGTAGTACTAAAATACTTTATAAGTAGTAGTAATAGTACTAAAATACTTTATAAGTAAGTAGTAATAGTACTAAAATACTTTATAAGTAGTAGTAGTAGTAATAGTATTATAAGTAGTGTAGTAGTAATAGTATTACAAGTAGTGTAGTAGTAATAGTACTAAAATACTTTATAAGTAGTAGTAGTAATAGTACTAAAATACTTTATAAGTAGTAGTAGTAATAGTACTAAAATACTTTATAAGTAGTAGTAGTAATAGTACTAAAATACTTTATAAGTAGTAGTTATTACTAAAATACTTTATAAGTAGTAGTAGTAATAGTACTAAAATACTTTATAAGCTCAAAACCTGCATATTTGTACTTTGCCACAGATGTACAACATGATTAACAAATGACAACATGTGATAGAGCAAGTGACAATATAGCTAGTAGCCGTCTTGTTCTTCATTCCTGTAGATCAGTCACACTACAGTGACAATCAGAATTGAAAGGAAAATTCAGAATATTCTCTATTTCTTTTAATTCTGTCAGGGCTTCTGAATTACTAGTCATTAGGATATGCTCATTCCAGAAGGCATAGAGATTCCTGTTGGTGCTAAAGAGGCCATAAATTAGAGAACTACTATCCAGCAATATCTGATTTGTTAAAGATCTGAAAATTTTAATAAGTTGAAGTTTCTTAGATAGGTTTTCCAGATATTCCTTTGTGCAATTTAGTTCCATCTTCAGAACATCAGAGAGCTGTAAATACATCAATTAAAACACATGGAGCAGGAAGATATAAAATCAATAATAAGTATACTAGTGCTTTAAACACAGTATCCACATCAACAGTGTTTAGATGAACAGTATCTGCCCTCCCCCCTTGATGAGTTTCATAAAAAGCTGATCGGATACTTAAAATGATTGACTTACATATTCACATGAATCAGTGGCAATCTCTTCATAAATTTTACGTATGGGCACCACAATATTTGATCCAGTTAATTGCCCTAGGGTATGATTCAACTCCAGAAGCTGAAGAAATGCCAGAACGTTTTGTTCTATTGTTTTATTTTGTATGACGTCAAAGGAATTTGGTATTAGCCAAAATTTCTGCATGCAAGAGAAACAGATGAATTTGCAGCAAGGAATTATCAAGCTAACATACCTTATGTGACATCAAGTAATTGGATGCTAATATATATTGAAGCTGGATGCCATCTGACATAAGTTCAATTGGTTTATTCCTCAGGCAGCAAGATTGTTGTTGTGCTGAGCAGTGAAAAATTGTCATAAAGAAAGGAAGAATAGTAACTACAATTAGCTTGGCAGAAAACATCTTGGGAGCAAGCAGTTGTACGTTGGTGAAATTGTGAGTCCTCTCATTTCTTATATAGTTATGCACTGAAATATCGAATTGCACTGTATCACATTACTGATATCCTGGGGATGCAAAGTTAAGTAATTTAGTTTCAATTTTTATTTTGGAAGTGTAAAAGGGAAATATTTTGGATGAAAATAAGAATGCTTCCGTGTATATATCTGTCGCTGATGTAGCTTTATGATGGCAAAAGATAACCGTTTGGTCCAGGGAAAATACCAGAGTAGTTTACAAATTATTCAGACATTCATCATGACACTGCATTTCAATGTTTACTTGGATTTTTTGATGCAATATCAAGATATATAAACTTTGGGCTAAGTTGCTGGAGACACACTGCAGCAAGCTAATGATGAAAGGCTACTGGTGCAAGGCACCTGGACTTCGTCAAAAAGACCATAACTGTTTCAATTTATTTGTTTACGTCATATGACATCACTCACGTGATTTGCCATGTCTGTTACCTTTCTTGTACTACTTTGTATTCTACAATTACAATTTTGGTCGTATTTACTTCATATTCATATTTATTGAAAGGTATATACAAGATGCATAAGATAATACCAAACCTGCAAGCCCGACTTAAAGAGGATACCTAATAAGACTGTTTGTGAATGTAGAGTCATGTAAATCAGTGACAAAAGAACATGGCTGTGATTTCTTTGATGTCTTCAATGGTACAAATTGTTACTATCTTTGTATCATGGCTTTGTGTATAGGTAGTAGCTACAATTACACTTACAAAGCACTCAGTTAAGCAAACCAGCCTTTGAGTTTGCATTGTATCATCTTATGCAGAAATGATAAGAATAAGTTTTATTTATTAATTGATTGATGTAAATGGTATTACATCATATTAATTCCCAGAATGGAATCTGCACAAGTGAAGTAACTGTGATTATGTGATTATGGTCACCATTGGTTACCAGTGGCTGCCATATGGTATGTGGTGTAAAGGGAAAAAAATGCAGGAAGCCAAACCTATTGATTACTAGAATTATTCCCTGAACTGCTCATGGCTGGATTATTGTTTTTGGGACTAAACAGGCAAGCACTTATGCAAGATAATTAGCTTTTGATTGGATTTGAGAACCGGCTAAGAAGCTTTGACAATTGCCTTTTGTTTTTCTATATTGAGCAATCTTAAAATCTAGCTATGTGCTAACAAACCTCAGCTATACATACTTGACATCAAATAGCTGTTGTTTTTTTATTACTATGAAGGTTGAGATTTTTCCAGTAGAAATGGGTTGAAGGTGATTTATATGCTGAGGTTGCAACTTGTTTCATTTCGTTAGCAAAAAACTCAGTTGTTGCAAACTCAGTTGTTGCATTCTATGACAGTAAAGAGAGACTGTGCTTGCTTTTATTGGCATTTCACCATCATTTGCAACTATTATAAGATATACATATGTATATAGTTTGATTCTCACATTTTTATTCTTC
>WLWD01004026.1_pt1 | contig 59431 bp, 55 predicted proteins | sample 6712731 | NCBI WGS metagenome assembly WLWD01 (sample SAMN12718690, study PRJNA576275) | sponge metagenome | isolation source: marine sponge | host: Mycale hentscheli | place: New Zealand: South Island, Marlborough, Capsize Point | collected 2014-11-01 | reverse complement strand
CATAGTGATGAGTGCCTCGAGGGTTGAGCTTCGTGGTCGAAAGCCAAACTGGGACGGTGATATTGCATCATGCTCTAGGAGATGTTTCATGAGTGAGTTATAAACTAGCCACTCCTGCAGCTTCCCCACAATAGATAGAAGGAATCTAGGCCTGGGTCACCCTTCTTGAAAATTGGAGTGATACGAGATGATTTCCACATGGTTGGTACCTTGCCTGTGGTGAATGAGGTGTTAAATATACAGGCTAACCTGCTACTGAGAGGAAATGAGTATACCTTTAGCTAGTCTCGCAGGCCAGACCCTTTACCTAATTGCTCCACTCGGAAGGGTCTGGTTATTCCAACGCACCTGTTTGGTAATAGTGAAATGCAATTAAACCTTGCGGGTTTTCTTACCGTCCTGCCATAAATCTTTGCGAGCTGGTATTGTATGATGGAGGTTCTAGCTGAGGCTATGCCAGTAGTGTGCAAATCAGTCACTTCAATTATTGTGAATGTCCTTTTTTGGAACTCTCCATTTTTAGGACGCTTTTCAGCTTGGAGCTCATAGAAGAACAAGTGCATAGGTGGGACTAGCTAAAAATATTTGTATGCACATTTTATAGATGCCCACATACGTGACGTAGGAAGTACACATTTTATACGTTCCCTCGGAATCCTGGGGAAAGATACCACGGATGCATTAGGGTAACCAGACCTTTCCGAGCGGAGTGATTAGGTAAAGGGTCTGGCCCACGAGACTAGCCTCTAGCATGACAGCAGAGATGCTATCTGGGCCAGATGAGGTTTTGCTCTTGAGGGAGTGGACGACCGTGTGGATGTCAGATGCATTACAGGTGTAGTCGCTTAGTGACTGCTGAGTAGGGTGGGGCAGTTCTTGGTGGATGCTTGTTCGGAGGAGGTTGCTGATGGATGGTAATTGGAGAAGCATGAAGCAAAAAAGATATTTAATAGAGTTACTTTCTCCATAGGAGTGAAAGCCATATGCGTGCCATCTGAAAGTGTGGATGGAACTGTGGGAGTGGAGCCGGATTGGCTGGTAGGTCTTCCAGAAAGCACTCGGAGAGGTAGACATTGGTGCAAGGAAACCCCGTTGGCCCTGCAGACTATAGCCACAGCCTGGTACATAGCCATCTGAAAGCTGACAATGAAGTTGGGGTATATGAAGGCTGTGAACAGAAGTGGCCAGGTTCTGTTGACATCACCACCAGAAAGTATTGCTTCTGGAGGCAAAGAGTCTTCAAGAGCATCGTTCAGTTGCTGGTAGTCTGCTTTTTGATGAAGCCACACCCTTCGTCTGAAGATATAGGTAGCAGGCTTGACGATGGGGACGCAGCAAGATATTGAGCTGTGATCTGAGCCTCCAGACACATGTACATGATTGAGAGACACGGGATTGTTGCAGAATAAGAGATCAATTAAGGAGGATGAGCTTTGGGTGACATGTATGGGTTCATTAATCACCTGATAGAGACCAAAACCACTCATTAAGGCACGCAAAAGGTGGATGATATAAATCCAATAAGTCCACATTAAAGTCACCAACAATGACTACCTTCCCATACCTGGCTGGGTTGAAAGACCCAATGGCCGACTGTAGTAGTGCAAGGTCTCTGTCAGTACCAGGTGGTCGATAAAGGACACTTAGTAGTAATGTTCCCAGTTTGGTGTTGAGCTCCACCGAAAATAGCTCAGAAGAAGGATGCTGATTGACAGAGCGAGTTGGAGTCATGAATGTAAAGGGCCACACCACCACTATGTCTATCCCTGTCACGTCTGAAAAGTCTGTAACAAGGCAGTAATACTTCGCCATCACAGATACTCTAATCTAGCCATGTCTCTGTTAGGGCCAGAACTCCAGGAGGGTCCTGCCCATTGATGAGGAGATGGAGCTCACTCATCTTAGGTAGCAGGTTTCTGCAGTTAGTGTAGTATAGGGATACCTGTTGGCCATTGTTGATATACAGGGGAGCTTGAGAAGGTGTGGGTTCAGAAGGAATAGGGGAGTCAACATTGATGGTGGAGTTGTTAGTAGAACTGTAGCTGGTGAGGCAGGCTGGGCAGAGCCAGAGGGTATTGTCACTGTTGACAGCGTAGTCGTTTTGCAAGCACAATGCTGCCCAAGTTTACAATAATCACAGAAAACCGCAGGGTAGGTATCAGCAACTGGCAGACCGCAGAAACCACAAGGAAAGACAGCGACCGTAAGGCTACCACCCACCTCCATTTTTTGCGCTTGACCAATTACAAAGTAAGAATGAAGTAGCATAAGTTATCTTGCTCAGATATCATTCTCTACCATTAGTTAAGGTTACATAAGTTTCCCTCTACTGCTCTCTTTTTTCTGAACAATCTCAGCTTTTCTTATCCCCCAGCTTTTCTTATCCCCCACCTTTCCTTTCTTCAGCCCTTTCTACCTCTCTTGCTTCCGAATCTCTCTGTCCTATTCTCATGATAGTGGACTTAAGCTTTTATCTTAAACCACGGACACATGTGAGTGTTTAGATTTTTAATTAGACTTTGTGTTTTTGTGCATGTGTAGGTTTGTAAGGATACCCTATCTCGTAGCAAGGATGAGATCCTCATCAGGGACATGCCTCCAACATTTGAGACGGTGTTTAAGTCCTCCAAGGAGCTGCTTGAGGCTGCCGTTGGCCTGAGTGCAGACAACTACAGCAAGCCTCACAAGAAAATGCTCATGGATGGAGCCAGAGGTGAGTGGGCGTGACTCAAGCAATTGGGCGTGTCTGTGGGAGTGGCATGTTAAGTCTCTTAGCAGCCATCTCTAGACACATCATAGCAGGTTACTGCTACAGTTACAACTCTGAGGCGTTTGACCTGGACTCCAGTGATAATCTGAAAAGTGTTTTCAATAATGTGATAACCATGGCGACTAGAGGACATCATTAGATGTATACTAGTAATGTGCTTGAGCACAAAGGGCGAGCAAGACAGTGCACAAACCAAACACTTCAAAAGAATCTATCAGTCTATTTCTAAAAGTATAGCTAAGTACATTGGCTGTGACCATTATTATTATAGTTTAGCTAACAAACACAGAACCACTTTCTTACCTCAATTTCCCCTGAGTACTAGTATTCCTGTAGTCTCTAGTATATATATCTCATTCTGACTATAAAAAGCACTCACAGCTACTAAAAAAAGGCCAATTTTTTTATTACGTCTGGTAAAGGGTTTCAATACCATAGTGACCATTCGCCATAACATTTTGCGACTTGAAAAAACAAGAAATTCTGAAGAATTACTGCACAGTGTAGAGTATAACAAGTGCATCTTGTGGCATTCAGAAAAAACTTAATATGAAGGGGTAAATAATTATCCTTGAATGATACGTGATCGCTAAACCTAAACACGAAGCAAATACATAAAATGCGAGGGTCAAAGTACAAAATGACATACGTACGTCCACACACATATATAAACAAACAAATATCCCCGATTTTTAATTGTGTTACCCCTGAGAGTGTCTCGCTCGCTTGCCAATTACATATGAAATGTTTGCAGGTTTTCTGAAGGTCCTGTCATTCATTTGATGCTAAACTCGTGGAAGCATCCAAAGTTCAGTTTACTTACTTGTACATGCAATATCTTAACCAAATGAATACAGGTGGTATTTTAACCTTTGTGTCACTAGTTATTGCTTTGGTATATCTCAGTCGATTGATGAAGGCAGACCTTATAAGCATATCAACTTCTTTGCACAATTTTTTAGTATATAATAACCCCCCCCCCCTCCCCAGTTATTGTTGCTATTTGTGTTTATTTGTTTTTGTTTTTGTTTTCAAAATCTTAGAGTTTTACTGGACACTAAGTGCCAAATATATCCGCATGAGGTGTTAAGTGTTAGCAGTAATCGTGCAGGTTGCCACCATGCTGACTGTCCCAACTGCATGGCGATAATTCCAGTGGCAATTTTGAAGTGCCAGATAGTCCAGTCGGTAGTCCCATATACGTAATACATCATAGGCTCCAACCGCCCCGAACTGTCCGGGACCGTCCCGGATTTGTTAACTTTGTCCCCGGTCCCGGAAGAAACTACTATTTGTCCCTGAAAGTTACTTTAACCGGCAAAAGGTAAAGGGTGTCTCTACGCGAAATGGGAAAAGATCGTCAGTATCACAAATGCAGGAGTAGATTCACGGTTATTGTAGAGGTTGACATGAGTGATTGCGGTCCTCCTAAGCCTAAAAGAGCCAGAAGGCAATGCCATTTTGATTTTAGCTGGCCTCAACAATTCCCTGGTATACGGAGAAGTGATAAAGTAGTGGTTATTTACTACTTTCTAGCTAGCACAACAAACTTTGTATAATAATGACTATAAAATAAATACATAAACAAAAGCAACAGCAATTTACTATTACAATGAACAGTCATTTAGTGTAGGGAATAATGTTGGATATATATTTTGATACATCAAATGTAAATCTCTTCCAAGGTTTGAGGTAGTTGTACACAACTATCGTAAAACTTAGATGAACTAGAATAAAGTTCCATGCAATATCTCTGTCCTCATTGAGTAAGCACTTGATAATGAAAAAATTCATTATTCTTTTCCACAGAAATTTTTTTAAACTTTCAAAAATCCAATATAATTTAAATGCTACACCTATTTATTAGTCTTAATCGTACTTATTGCACATGCTATTAAACGATGTGTACAGGAAACACATATGCAAGATGCAATTTTTGTTCATCTGACTTCAATATATCTCATGGTGGACGAAATGATGTGAGTAACCATGTTAACGGGAAGCATCATAAAGAAATGGCAAAAGCTTGCTCTTCTTCATTACCAGTTGCATCTTTTTTTAAACCTCCTCAACTGCAACAGAATGTTATTGAAGCTGAATCCCTCTGGTCTCAATTTGTTGCTAGGCACAACTTGTCCTTTCAGTCTAGTGATCATGCTACCAAACTGTTTTTCATCGCATGTTTCCAGATTCTGACATAGCCAAGAAGTTTTCTTGTGGCCACACGAAAACAGCTGCTATTGTCAAAAAAGCTTTGGGCCCTCATTATATGGCTAGAATTCATCTTGACATGTCCACTTTTTTCTCAGTTATGATGGATGAGTCAAATGTTTATGTCAGACACGACAAATGTCATGAAAGTTGCAAGATCAGGAGTACAGAAACTGATCAGAAGTCAATGCCCTTATGTTCATGATGTAAGTTGCGTTTGTCATTTAGCCGATCTTAGTATTAAAGTTGGTATGGAATCATTACCTGTTGGTATTGATCAACTTTTTGTTGATGTATTTTATTATTTTTACCACAGCAGCAAAAGACAACAAGAATTTTGTGATCTTTGGTGTTCGTTATTTACAACTGAACCACAGACAATTCTGAAACCTGTCCTACCCGGTGGCTTAGCTTGTTGCGATGTGTGGGTCGCTATCTTGATCAATTTGATGGTCTGAGGTCATATTTCCTTTCCTGTAGTGAAGCAGAAAGCAGAAAAGTAGTCAGTATCCTGCAACGGCTTGATAATCCACTAACTAAACCACTACTTCACTTTCTTTCTTTTATTCTTCCATCAATGGATAGATTTAGTCGTCTTTTCCAAAAGTCCACTCAAAATACTACATGTCAGCTATATGCTGAAATGAGCAGGTTAATTCGCATCTATGCTAGCAATCTTTTAATTCCTGAATCTATTACTGCAGTACATAATGACCTCAGCAAGCTAAATTTTGCTCCAGAAAACCAGTTAGCTGATGAGAATTTGGGCATTGGATCTGACACTTGGGTCTGCCTTTCTAGTCTGGAAGAAAATTTTGATTTAAAGCCATTTTTCAAAGCTATTCGTGATTTTTACATAGCTTCTCTCAAAAAATGATCAATAAATTTCCATTTGGAGATTCAATTTTGAAAGATTTAGGTATTTTAAATCCTAATAACACCTGTACCTACTCCTTTGATACCATTGAGAGCCTTGCTAAGCATTTTCCACAATTGGGCCTGAATAAATCCACATCCATTAATGCTTTGAAGGATGAATTCATGGATTTCAAGCTTTCTCCAGCAGAACACCCTGCTATTGATTCCTATAAATCAGCAATGAAAGACTACAAACCAAAAACTGGACAATTTTGGAATGAGGTTGGAAAGATCAAAACAATTAGAAAAACATACTGTGTATCTAATGCAAGTTAGATGGAACTAAGAAGCTACTATTAATATACTACAACTATGGTCTGCATAATTAGAACATAAGCCTAACAAACTGTGCACAAACTACACCCACTCCAAATATCTCTATTCCATCATCTACCTGTAACTTGTGCAGCAGCTCTGCTATATGGATTGTACTCAAGTTGTGATGTCTGTATTTAAGTAATGGTTGAATTAACATATTTCTCTGGCCTAGTTCCAAACAAATGAGTACAAATACTAATACTTATTGGCTGCCAGTATACATGTCCATTGCTCAAATCTTCACTGACATTCTTAATCAAGACCTTTGGGTGGTCTACCGATCTTCAATTTTATTGGCAGTTTTCTATTTGTGTGTATTTTTACGAGGTATATTTTAGCCTCCTTTTATAAATCTGTGAAACATTTATTGCATAATAACAGTGATTCTGCTGGTATAAGTGTGTGTGTGTGTGTGTGTGTGTGCAGGCATCTTGCAGGGCGTGTCTGGGCTGTTGCTGGTGTTTGACCAGGGAGAAGTGAGGAAGATAGTGAAGATTTGCAAGGGTATTACTGAGTACCTCAAGGTGGCTGAAGTAGTGCAGACCATGGAGGAACTGGTCATGTTCACTCAGAACCTGTCTCCTGGTGAGTCAGTGGGTGTGGTCTCCTGATGTGTCAGTGGAGGGAGGAAGGGGTGGGGCTGGGTGGCTGAAGTGGTGCAGACTCACTCAGAACTTGTCTCTGATGAGTCAGTTGGAGGAAGGGTGGGGCTGGGGATACATGTGAGGGTCAGGAATGCTTAACTCTTTAATAACTAGTTTCATATATATAATTATAGTACATAATATATTATGTACATTCAGTATATAATCTGCATTGGTGTTGATCTCAAAGTGTGTTCTTTGATGTTCTTGATGCATCTTATTGTCTTGTCTACATGTCAACACACATATGTACACACAATGTAATTTGCACACGCACACACACACACACACACACGTGCAGGTCTAGCCAGTTGTACTAAGCTTGTGACTGCCAGGATTGAAGACCTCACAAACATCTCTCATGCTGACATTCTGGAGGAGGAGACTGACCAGGTAAAGCCATGGTATATGATAGCACTTTAACAACAGTAGTTGAGTACTTTTGTTATGATAGGACTAAAATTTTCCCTTTATTTTGACTGATCACGATGTGATAAAATTAGAGCTAAAATTTCACTACTTCATACGTAGCCGCCTTTCATGCTGATATTCAGTCATTAATCTGTTTGTGTGAAGGTAAAAAGAGGTCTTCCCCTTCTGTTCTCTTCCATGAAGGCTTTCGTCACTCTCAAAGCTGAGGGGAAGAAGGGAGACTACGAGGCACATGAGAATAGGTAAGGTGTAGCTGAATTAGCCAGGATTGGTGCGGTTTGTTCATTCATTAAAGGGAGTGGATGTAATTGCAGTGTAGATTAACTCCTTTTTAAGTGTAGTTTTGATATAATGTACAAGGAAGCGGAAATTTGCCTCTGGGGGGCCATGGCAAGAAGATTAAAATTGTCCATATTTTGTGTTTCTTCCTGACACCACCCCTTACCTTCTTATCCTTCGCTCCATGTTCATTGCTCTGTATCCCTGTCTGTAGGAACTACATTGTGCAGGCAATGACTAACTCAATGAAAGAGATCATCCGAGTGCTCCAACTCACCACTCCATCTGAGGAAGAAGGAGCTCTATCCTCTTCCACTGGAGCTGCCAGTGCCTCTCTTCCTGGCGGGATATTGCCGGGAACCTTTGCCGCCAAAGTGTATGAAGCGGAGACCCTACTGGCTCAAGCTGGTATGGTGTGTGTATGCGTGTGCATGTGTTGCTGTGGTTATGTATATTTCCAACATTTTGGTGCACACATACATATGTACATGCATACATACATATGTACATGCATACATACACGCACACATACATACATACATACATGCCTGCATGCATACACTCATGCATACTTGCATATATACATAGTACTATTCTATGTACTCAATTTTTCTGCTACAAGTATAACGGGTAATGGTGTGCATGTGCAGCGTAAAGAGTGACGTGCCACTCCTATTTGGTGTGTATAAATTGAGTCATAATTTAAAACCATCCTCAACTGGAGCTAGTTGTACTAGATACACGCCCCTTGCCCCTCTTCTAATAGTCATTTCTTGTATGCATGCCCTCTGGTTAATTATGTTTCATCCAAATTCTTTTGTTCTTTACCTACTTAAGTTACCTACCCTTACCCACTACATTACACTACTCTAAGATTTTCCTTTCTCTTGGAACTAAGAGCTGGCTAATCAAGGAATACTTTGTGCATGTTGATTGCATGCAGTACTAGCAGTTGGGCTTCCTCATTTGGGATACCTCGTAGGAAAAGAACAATAGTTGAATTTTCCTATTGCCTCTCGCGTAATTGCCATACCTCTATACTTGCCCTATCAAACAATGTATACAATGGGTGTGGCTTAATTTAACTAACTATGTGGATGGATGAGAGAGATTCATGATTATACATACGTGGATCTCGTAACTCTAGAAATCTGTTCTGGTCAAGAGGGGAAACTTTTTCATGAAAAATAAAATAAAAGAACATGCATGCACTAAACATACCACCTGGAGAAAACGTTAGCTATGTAATAGTTAGAGCATGCGCGCTTAGGTACTGGTGAATTTAGTGCACTGAAGCCCAAGGGCTGTGTGCACTAAATTCACCAGTACCTAAGCGTGCATGCTCTAACTATTTTAGATCCCGTTTGCACTAAATTCACCAGTACCTGAGCGCGCATGCTCTAACTATTTTAGATCCCGTTTACGCAGGCCCAGTAGCAACTTTGTTTATCAGCATTTTCTCAGAAATGGCTAAAGGCAAAAAATAGTGCACACTTACCAAGTTAGTACACCTAGTAACAATATAGCAACGGGATCTAATTTACTTTAATTCAAGCACACACACATATTTACATGTAATATAGCAACTTGACTTTGAATTTACTAAAAAATTTGAATCATACTTTTGTTGCTTATAAAAGTTTTTGTTTTTTTAAATCCATGTGATACTGCACGTCTCTACTTGTGTACTTCAGGAAGTGATGCTGCAGTGAACAAGGCGGGGCTAGCTGCAGTGGAGGCTGTCCTGAAGGATTCCAGGCGCATGCCCCAGGCTAAGAAGGCTGCTATTGAGAAGATGTGTGCGGAGATTGACGAGCTGGCCAAGGAACTAGCTGCCCTGCAGGCTAGTGGGAAGGTAAGAGGACGTCTAGAAGTGTACACGAATGGGGGGGGGGGCAGTTGTTTCAAGACATCATTTATAATTACATACTCCTATCTGAGCACTTGCATAAATAGAGGAGTCTGTATCCTAGAATAAGAATGCCATTTATGTTGAACTGGTCTCGCTGTAGTGATGTCCCTGTGTCAAATAGTGCTAATGTGGTGTTTGCCGCAAGTAGACGTGTGGGTGTGTCGTTAACTTATAGTGTGTGTGGGGGGAATGGAATTGCGAGACGGAGGAAGTAGTTCACTGCCACCAGAGTTAGGCTCTCAGGCTAATTACTTAGCAAGGCACTCCAACCTCAGGAATATAATGAACTGTTGTACTCCCCAACAACTAAGTTGAACTGATAGTTTTGTTTTGAAGTTCAAGTATGAGAGCTAACTGACTGAAAAGGTTCGGCCGTAGTTAATATAACCAAACAATGATAAAATAAAAGATGCAGAACATGTTTACAAAGAAGATTACACTAATCAGTTTTTACTGTGGATGGTGACTCTACCTAACAACGGCTACTGTCAGCAAGCTGACAAGACAACAGTTATGTTTTTAGACTAATGTGGGGGCCGTCACACCACAGTATGCACATTAGACGACGGCATTGTGATTTGTGCGTCATTAGCATTTTATGTTTGTTCAGTTACTGTGTGTAGGAAGATTTTTCGGTAAGGGGGAGGCATGTTTTTGTGTGTGGTTAAAAATTGTTCATGTGAGAAATCACTTAGTGAGATACTACCCCACATTATGGGGGTGGGGGGGCTTGAGCCCCTCCCCCCTTCCTACGCCACTGATTATATATCTATTTAAGTAATTGGTAGAACTTATTTTTACTGCTTGGATATGTACTAAAATTGCCGTTACCCTTATTCTACTGTATGTATCACTGTATTGTGAAACTCAACTCTTGCAAATTATATGAACGATAAGTTGTACGTGTATCTGTGATCCAAGGGTGAGAGAGCAAGGGCTAAGGAACTAGCTGCTGAGATCAGCAAAAAGATGAAGGACCTCCAGAGAGAACTGCAGCCGAAGGTCACTCGCAAAGTAGCCGAGGACTTCCGTGATTCGTTAGGACCTCTTAATGCTCTCACTGAGGCCAGCCTTGCCCCCATGAGTAAGTTATTATGAAAATATCAGTAACGAGTACCGAGTGTTCATTTACAGAATGCTGGCCTATTACTGTAGCTCCACCTCTTTTTCTTTATTGATTGACCAAGTGAATGCACCCTTTCGCTTCCCTGTAAATGCAACTCTGTTGTTTTGTTGTTGTTTTATAAATTTTGGTGATAATTGTGGTGAGTTAATATTAACTGTAGTATTATCATCTTCATTATATTAATACAGTGAAACCTCTTTACTAAGGCCACACTTGGAGGTTAAGTATAATATTTAAGTTGCTTTCAGAGGTTATTTTCTATTTTGGTAATAGTGACTTCATGTATATTGTCATTTATTTTTCTTATTCATCCTTTCTTGATTCTCCTTTGTTCAGGTAAGGCCAACAGGCAAGAGGAATATGACACCAAGTCTACTGAATTTGAGACTCACTCTAAGAAAATGGTGGACACTGCTTCAACCCTGGCCAAGTCTGGCGTGGTCACTGACCGTAAGCTAGCAAATGACATCCTCTCCACTGCAAAGAAAGTGAGTCAGCTAGCTACAAACCTCAGCATCATTCAGAACTTCCATCACTAAGAGGGAGGAAGTCCTTTCATTGTGTATAGTTGTTTTTTTTTGTTTTTTTGTTTGTTTGTTTTATTTTAATTTTTTTTTTGTTTTTTTTTTACTGACATGAAATGTGGTAAATGATCATGACAGGTAAAGGCTCTGGCCCCTCAGGTGCAGTATGCTTCTAAGATGTTGTTTGAAAACCCTGGCAATGAGGTGAGTGAGCTATGTTAGTTGATTGTTCAAGCTTGTTAGGATTATAGCAAAACTTCAGCATATACCGTGATTTTTTAACTTATCGTGTGTCACTGTGAATCTTTAGTCATTGCACGTGCCACTAATTTAATGTACAGGCTGCCAAGGAGCATTACACGATGTTGAAGGAGGACTATCAGAAGCAGGTGGAGAAGCTGACGGCGATGGTGGATGGGGGCGTGGACACGTGTGACTTCTTGCAGGTGTCGGGTACGTATTGCATAATAAGTGGATATCAGCTTTCTCTCTTTCATGCCTAGTGCACCCACAACTCCTCTGTAGCTGTTCGGGAAGAAGTGTTTGTTTGCTCTAGGAGTGTGTGTGTGTGTGTATTTGCTATCATTGTATGCATGTTTGTGCAATCGTAGAGATGCAGTTGAAGGAAGAGTTAGAAGCCGCCAAGGTTCTGAGTAGAGCCGGAACTAACCCTCAGGTGGGGCACAAGGAGTGAGCAAGCCTTTGTAATAGAATTGAATGCTGATGTGTAGTGTTTACATCAACACTTAATTCTATTAGGAAAGCTTGCCTCAAATTAATTATACTTATTATATTATTCACGCTTCTTTTTTTAATTTTATTTTAATTTTAACAAAAGTACAGTACAGTTGACATCCTCAGAGCAACATGCCATTGTGTGTGTGCTGTGTTTCCATTGTGTTGTGTGTACGTAGAAAGTCTTCGCTCATGTTGCTAATGCTGCTCGTACGGCCAATCGGGTAGTGGTCGTCACAAAGGGAGAGGCGGAAAACACGACAGATGTGGAGTACAAGGGCAAGCTAGACTCTTCCCAGGCTGGCGTTAGTACGGGTGAGTGGGTGGGCGTAGTCATTTTAAACGAATAATACTATGTCTTGTTTTGTGTTCGTGTGCATGCCATACCTATCCTAACAGCTCTGGGTCCCATGGTTGTGGCTGCTAAGGGATCCTTTACCAAACCAGGGGACCAAGTGGCCCACGAGACATTTGTCACCAAGTCAGATCAGGTTGGTGCACATGTGCATAGAATTCAAATATGGCATGGCAACAGGAACATGATGAGACAATAAATTAAAGGAATTTTTCCCCTTAAAAAGAATGTTGAAAGAATAATTAATTTAAAGAATGTTTTATTTTGCTATGTCTTAATCAGATGTGCAGTGGAAAGCTGTTACATATGCATGTACAATAATTTGATTTTAGTCCAATGCGTATGTTGTATAATATGAGAATGTAAATTCTTAACATAGAACAATTCACTGGATGTCTACAAAGCTGATTAAAATCTTTGCTCTAATATATTTTTCTTTTCCCATCCATGCAGCTAGTGACTGCTGTTCACGATGTCTTCAAGGTCATAGACAAGCAATACCACCGACCCCCACCACGCCCTCCCTCACCCGTGCAAGAAAGTAAGTGGTACAGGTGTGTGGAATAGAATTGAGTTACATTACCTTCATCTATGGTGTATAGAACCCCCAGCAGTGCCCCCTCGACCTCCATCTCCAGAAGAAGCAGCTCCTGTAAAAGCAGACGATCCAATTGGAGTGAGTGTTATCTATCCACTTGTAGCTAAGTGTATTTGAAATTGTGTCCTGTATGGTGCCCTTTTCCTCCTTCCTCTTCATGGATGACACCCACTTGTAGCTTACATTACTGTCACTTGCCCTTTGCAGTTAGGATGACCTGAAGAGATCATTACAAAGAGAATTTCTCTCAACTATTCATCATGTTATGTCTTGCATGGACATGAATCATTTTCACTGCAATCCTCACTAAGTATATCTATGGAAATGGTATCAGGCATGTGTGTTTGTGTGTGTGTGTAGTTTGCAGCTCACAAGCTTGATAAGGATGCTAAGCAATGGGAAGACAACGTGATGGTGGATGCTGCCAGGAAGATGGCCAAACTTATGATGCAGATGTCTAAACACACTAGGTATGTAAGACACTCAGTTGGTGGAATGGTATAAGAATAACACGTAGCAGGTATTTTATGGGGTGTAAGTTATTTAATGAGGAGCTGGATCATTCTGTGGCCATGTTGTATACTTTTTCTCAGTTTCGTTACCAAGCAAATCATGATGCTGTATTTTTTTATGTAGGTGATGAAAAAAGATTCAAATTAGTCAAATTACTAAATATGTGTGTTTGTATGATGATCTCACATCTTTCTCTCTTTAACCAGAGGTGAGGGAGTAAAAGTTGGAACCAAGAAACAGATGATTGAAACAGCCAAGGCTATTGCCAAGGAGAGTGAAGTTGTGATCAAGATGGCCAGGAAAGTGGCAGGAGCTTGCACAGACAAGAGGATGAAGAGAGTGAGTTGATTTCACTTATCCTAGAGATATTTGGCATAGAAGTACGTACGAATCTCTCCTAAAAAGAAAAGTTCTTTAAAGTGATCACCAGTTACATCTGTTTGTTCAGTAGTTGTATCTTCTGGTACAATTTTCCAATTTATTTATTTTCTATTATTTTCAGGCCATTCTGCAAGTGGTCGACAAAATCCAAACGATATCTACACAGCTGAAGATTATTGCTGCAGTGAAGGCTACCAGGCAGGGAGGGGATGGTGAGATGATGGGGATGATGATGTTAATGATAATAATGTAAACCCTTCCCTATCAAATTTATGACGACAACTTAGGCAGCATTAAAAATGTACATATTAATATTTAATTTTTTATTTCTTTTCTGCAAAGATTTTCCAGCAAGAATTGAATTTTAAAGCACATCAAGGCTAAACTATTTTACATTAGTCTGCAAAGAGAAGAGCTAAAAATTCGGACTTATCGTTCAGACAGAGTACATAAATAGCATATTCACTTTCTAGTTGCTGAATCCTGAACTTTAGTTCAGAGCGTACTGTAAAAAAAAACTTTTTTTGGGCAGACAGACACTCAACGGTAATCGTTACAGTAGCCATACTTAAAAACTACAACAAATATCAATGCGCTCATTTCACTTTATTTATTACAGGAAGTGCTATGTCAGAGCAACACAAAACAAAAAATAGGAATGTTATATTATAGACAATCAATTTTTAAAAGGGGTTAACGATTATGATGTTAATAAATGATAACGATGATGACGTTAATAATCATAATGATGGTGGTGGTGAGTGGTGGTGATGATGATGATGATGATGATGATGATGGTGGTGATGGTGATGATGATGATGGTAGTGGTGATGATGATGATGATATGTGTTGTTTTGGTTAACATTTTAGTAAACTAACCAGAACTAAATTTCACATAGGATGATAATGACTAAAACTAAAAGTCTTAGAGCTCTTGAATATAAACTAAAACTACTTTTTTAATCAAAACTAAAAATATAGCTAACTATTTGTAGTAACATCTCTGAAAGAAGACGAATGACCAGTGGTAGTCCCAGGAAGAAAAACCCTTTACCCAATTGTTTCTTCATAGCACCTGGGTAATAGTTTGGTTAAGGCAAACTGTTAGACAGCAGTCAGCAGTTGCTCGACTATCTAGCCCAGCCCCCTCCCTTAGCACGCGCATGTCAAATCATTCAGTCTCTGTGCTGTATTTTGCTGTCCATTCAGTAGAGACTGGCCACAGGGTAATAATAACTATTAAAAAAAAACTAAATAATTGTACTCCCGTTAGAAAAACAACAAAACCCAACAACAACAACCAGCTAACATTCAATACAAAAACTAAATTGATGTCTGCATTTGAAAAACAAAAACTATCTGAAGTTGATGACTTGAATTTAAAAAATTGAATTCTAATAAATCAAAACTAAAACTAAAATAGAAGTTAGTAAATTTGAAAAACTAAGACTAAAACTAGAATTGAAATTAGTACATTGAAAAACTAAAACTAAAAGTGTAGTCTTTGCTAATGAAAAACTAAAACTAAAATTAATCTTGAAATATTTTTTGTAAAAAGACTATAACTAAAACTAAAATGTAAATGTTCAACTAAAACAACATTAGATATTAATAATGATGACATTGATGATTTTAAAACATTATGTTGATGTTGCTTATCGATATTTTCAAATTTTGAATAAGTGCCATCAGTTATAGTACCTGCATTTACATTCCACAGATGCTGAAGCTGATCAGGAGGTGAATGAGATGTTGACAGACAATGCTGAGAATCTCATGTCCGCCGTTTCTGAGGCTCTCTTTATCATATAGATTTCTTTTCCTTTTCTTTTTTTTAGAATTGATAACTGAGCTATCCAATTCTAGTAGGTGATCAGAAACAAAATAGATTAGAATTAGTTTATTTTTGCCTCAGTTCTAGTCAAATTGTTTCATTTCAAAAAAAATATTTAAGAGCATTAAGAAGTAAATTAATAATTAAAAGTTGTAGCATTATTGGTAATGTAGGTACTATTTGTTAACACCATTTTACAAACATGAATCTCACCTACTACAATTGTACTGCATACAACGTTATCACTGACAAAGTTGGTTAGTTAACTTCACAAGACATTGGAGTAAACAGTCTGATTTTATAGAGTATTGAACATGATGCTATCATATGTTGAATAGCTACTGGTTTAGAAAGTACTTCAATTCCTGCAATTATGGGCTACAAGTAAATGTTTTAGTTGTGGCCAGCTACCAGGAACAAGTCAAATTGCTCACAGGAACTGAAAGGCCAAATTTATTCATAACTTCAACAAATTGTTTTGTGTAAGTACCCAGAAGGGTAGGAAACCACGCAGGTGCGCAAATATAAGTCAAGAGATAGTTCAATTCAAATGCATAAATTCTCGGTCTTGTGGACCTTCTAGTGAAATGAATTACAAGGGCCAGAGAAGGCTATTGTTATATGAACAGAGAATACATGAGGTGGTCAGTGAGCAATCCCCAATGATGAGGTGATAATGAGTTAGGTGGACATGAAGTGAATGACTTAGGAATTTGTAGAGCAGCCTTGTTGCTAATGAGTAGGTGATAAGAGTGAAGTGAATGGAATTACAGTGAGACTTTACTGTAATCTTACCCACGAAAACAACTTTAATTACATGGAGCGGGTCCTCTCCCGCTCCATGTAATTAAAGTTGTTTTCGTGGGTAAGATTACAGTAAAGTCTCACTGTAATTCCATTCACTTCACTCTTATCACCTACTCGTTAGCAACAAGGCTGCTCTACAAATTCCTAAGTCATTCACTTCATGTCCACCTAACTCATTATCACCTCATCATTGGGGCATGCTCACTGACCACCTCATGTATTCTCTGTTCATATAACAATAGCCTTCTCTGGCCCTTGTAATTCATTTCACTAGAAGGTCCACAAGACCGAGAATTTTTATGAATTTGAATTGAACTATCTCTTGACTTATATTTGCGCACCTGCGTGGTTTCCTACCCTTCTAGGTACTTATACAACACTAATTAAAACACAATTATCTGGCACAGTGGTGCTATGTAGGATCTCAAGACATTTTCTATGCATTAAATATACTTGATTGATATAAGTTTTTGTGCACCTGCTTTTCTAAATATAAAGTTACTGTTTAAAACAATTTGCTATAGCTATATATACACACAAAAAACAACAACAACAAACAAAAAACTAACAAACAAAACAGAATCAATGAGTATAGCTATTACTGGAATGGCTGAACTTTGAGACTATCTTAGTGCAATTGAAAGTCCTTTAAAAATACCATGTCTTGCAATAAGCTGGGTGTGGTGAAATTTGAATTATGTTGGCATAGGAGTTGACATTTTTTTTGTGGCAATAAAGGTAACAGAAATGGCCAATCCCTGAGTGCTGTTGAAGATCACAAACAATTACCACGCCCACTTTCCACCAATAAATGCCACAAACCCAAACAGCCATGTCAGGCCAGTCACAAGGAAAGCTGCAAGTCAAACTCTAAAGATGGCCACCGTCTTGCTCACTGATGGCATTATTTCTAGATGCCTGGCAAAGCAACAACGAGGTCACCGCAAATGTTATGGTGTTGACAGAAAGACTGAGAACCAGTGGGACGAGGAAGGTGATGATCAAGAACACTCTTTGATTAATCCAAAAGTAAGAAGCTTCTCCTTGCTCGTCTACCCCATGATAGAGAACAACATCATGGGTACTGTAGTTTAGAATAACTAAAATGACTATACGTATTAATGGAAGAATCCTCGCAATGACCAAGTACAGTAAGAAAAACTTGCGATTTGTCTCTTTAGAATTATGGACCAGCTTCCTTGCTTGGTAAAAGCTCTTCATTATCTTGAAGAAGATAGTCATCCAGCTGAACTGGGTAAGGTAACTGTAATGCAGAAGAATAGCACAAGCTGAGCAAATCCCTTCGGTCTGATGGAAATGAATTACAGCACTACCAATGACAAAGATTAGGCTCGTTGTCAGAATAGAGGTGCATAGATTCATGAGGATGAGGCCAGGAAAGGTTCGGAATTCTGGAAAGAGACCATATGTGAGCAAGAGGAGGAGAGTTCCAATGATAGACAAGGAGCAACCGATGTAAGTGAGCTCTTGTATACCTGACAAAGAAGGAAACAACTTAACAAGGTTTTTAGCTGAAGGTAGCCTTTCTGGATAAATGAGAGTTCTATTTAAATCGTCATAATAATGGACCTCCAGGAGTGTGTTCTGGAAGATGATGCTACCATTCTCCAATAGTTCATATTCTGACGTATTCAGTGCTACTAGACCAGTGCTACAGTTCAATGTTTTACACACAATAGGAAGACCCAAATCATTGCAATCCAACACTTCCACTATGGAGCTGTCAGACTTCAGTAAAACACTGCCACTCCCTAACTGCACATAGCTGGCGTTTGATAGAGTAATATTATGGGGGCAACTCGTAAAATTAACACTTGTATAATTACAAGCGCCACCAAACAAAGTATAGCCACTGCGACAGTCTATAGGCCTACATTCTAGGCCCACTGGAACTTGCCCCTGTGGACAAGATTGGAACTTCAGTACCCATAATTGATGTATGATTATTATCTACTGTTCTATTTGTAGTGATGAAGTCAGGAACGAAATAAGTTCGTGTTAAATCTAAATTGAATGACTCAACTTTACACTCTTGCTGGATTCTGCTGTGCCCATCAAATAGTAATACAGAGAGAAATGTCAAGTCATCAGGAATGAGCCGAGAACAACTCACAACTGTGTCCCATGCCAATATTTCAGATACTCCGTTGCAGTGAGAGCAGTATTCATTCTGATACACTGCACTTCTCTCTTATAGAGTCACTGCCCTGATCCACCCAATGTCTGGACAGGAGGAGACCATATAATAACCTTCACCAACATTCATTTGGTTGATGTGGTTTGAAGTACATTTAAGCTCTACTCCAGGTGGTAATTGTAGAATCGGAGTAAGTGAGGAATTGAAGGCTTGGCTTTTGTTGTCATGGCCACTATCACTACAGCAGTCGTGGTACACGTAGCAATCTTCATCGCAGTGACACGGGATCGTAGAGCAGTAGTTGCAACTATTAATGGAGCCAGCGGTGGTAAAAGTCATGTAGAATAGTGAGCACAGCTCACAAGCAAAGCAAACATTTCTTTTAGCTACTCGATCAAACCTAGACCACTAACTACACTGAAGATTTCTTACCCAGTCTCTCTATTCCAGAATCCTAACTTGTTATAGAGTCAACATCCCTTCATGTAGTATACCAGTACTTTAAGTTTGATCAAAAAAGGAAAAAACAAGTTATCATTTTTGATAAGGTTTCTAGAAGGTAGTCTTAAACCAACACATTCCATTCAACTTGTAGTTTTGAATGCAGTGTTGTTTGCAATCATGTTAACTTCGAAATGTGTGTATAATATGTGTATAGAATGAATCAAACAGGAAAACCACCATAAATGACAAATTAATTGCAAAATAATTCATTAATGATTTTAATTTAAAATTCTTAGTGGTAATGATATATTAAATAATTCTTATGTTTTGGCTGTGCAGAGCCATTCCCAGTGATTGATGATGATTATAAACGTGAAAAAGGCACTTATACAAGAAGTTACAATATTAATAACTAGCAAGTACCCCATCACATAGTGGCACTTGATGTATTGCAAAGTAAGAATGCAGTAGCACAAGTTATCTTGCTCAGTTATCATTCTCTACCATTGGTTAAGGTTACATAAGTTTCCTTCTCCTACTCTTTTTTTCTGAACTATATGAGCTTTTTTTATAACCCCAAAAAGGCGAGCTATTAATTGTAACCAAAAAGCAGGTGGAATTGACGAGTAAAGGCAGGGGTTAGTTTTCAAAAGAAAGGCGAAAGTACGAAATAGAAGACAAAAGTTTCTCAAAGTAAGACAGAAATTCAGAAGAAGGAGAGATTGTGGTGTGAAACGTAGAGACGACATAAAATAGCGCCGCAACAGAGGATTCTCAGCAATCAAACCGAGTTTCAAACCCCCGACCCAAGCTAGAGTTTTAACTCTAAGCAGAGAGGAGTAGGTATCTCAGCGAGCCTGTGCTGCCACTCGTCCCACCAAATTCCATGGCGGATTTGCATATGCCTTGAGCCCCGTCCAGACTTGGAGGAAGGCATCTGTTGCTGCTGCATATGGATCTGGCCGCCAACTGAAAAAGACTGGGCACTGTGTTGTCAGTCTGGAGGCAAACAAATCCACCTCCATTGGGCCCCAGAGTTGATGGATTTGTTGAAAGACTCGTGAGTCGAGTTTCTAGTCCGACCGGTCTAGCATGGTTCGAGACTCCGAGTCGGCCACTTGGTTCAAACGTCCTGGGAGGTGTTGTGCCTTGATAGTGATATTCCTCTGCAGACACCATGTCCACAGCTCCTTGGACAGTCTCACCAGCTCCCTGGAGACTGTACCTCCCTGGTTGTTGACATAAGCCACTGCCGTGGTATTGTCCATCTTCAAGAGTACCGACAGGCCCGTCTGTCCCTTTGTGAATGACTTTAATGCCAATGTTGCTGCCAGCAACTCCAGGCAATTTATGTGCAGGTTCTGTTCCTCCCTTGATCATGGCCCGCCAGTCTGTTGGTGGTTGCAAACTGCTCCCCAGCTTATCAGTGACGCATCTGATTCTATCACTAAGTCCACTGCCTTCCGCAGCATGCTCTTCCCGTTCCACTGGCTCAGGTGATAGTCCCACCACCTTAGCTCGTCCAGGTAATCCTGAGACATCGTAACTTCTCCTTCGTAATTCTGATTGCTGGCATTCAGGGCCTCTGTCATGGCCATCTGTAGGTTCCTGAAGAATAGTGGGGCAGGTGGTATGGTATGGCTGGCTGCATTCATCTTCCCAACTAATCGGGACAGAGCTCTCACAGGTATTACCCTCTGCTGGGCCAGTTTTCGGGCCTCCGCCCGAATGTCTTTTAATTTTTTGGCAGGCAACCTCAGTTCCATCTTTGTGGAGTCTACTGTCATTCCCAGGAACACTCCATCACTTGCCCCGGGGTCATGATTGATTTGTCTGAGTGCACAATAAAGCCGAGACATTCCAACAGGTATTGCAGCCCCTTTACCTGCTCCTCCGCCACTGTCTGGGTCTCTGCCAGCAGGAGTATGTCGTCTATGTAGCAGACCAGACGAACCCCATCTGGCGCAGCGTAGCCGCTACTGGCTTGAGGGTCTTGGTGAAGACCCATGGTGCTGCTGCCAGGCCAAAGGGAAGACAGTTGAACTGGTAGGTCTGGTTGTCCACTACAAACCGTAGATACATCCTGTGGCTTGGATCTATAATTGCGAAATAGGCATCCTTTAGATCCACCTTTCCCAGCCAATCTCCGGGCTTTATCAGGTCCTTTAGCATCTGCAAGCCTTCCATCTTGAAGTGGTACGTCTGAACGTACTGATTTAGCGCTTTGAGGTTTATTACGGGGCGTTGTCTGCCGTCTTTTTTCGGCACTAGGAACAGGGTTGAGTAAAAACCTCCCTTGGCCTGTTCTATCTGCGTGACCGCCCCTTTTTGCAGTAGCTCTGTCAGCTCCACCCTCATTTGCGCCATGAGCTCCGCCCCGTATTGTGGTGGGTGCGGTCTCGTCCTCTGGTAAGGGTCGTTTGTGAATTCTATTAGGCAAGCCTTTACCGTATCTAGGACCCACCTGTCCTTGGTGACCCTTTCCCAATTTGCTAGGTGGTATTGGAGCCTTCCGGCAACCGCCTTTGGAGCTTTTAAGGGGACCACGCCCCAGCCCTTTAGTTGACTTATAATGTTTGTCAAAACTAATGGTGGTGAAATGGCATGAGATTGGTGCATTAGTTCTTGGGAAGTTCTGGCTTCCGGTACCCCTTGTGGAAGGGCCTGTAGCTGCTCCGAGCTCCTCCCCTCTGGAACTGTTGGTATCCGCCTTGCCTGTTGTTGCTGCCTCTGAACTCTCTGAACTTGCCTCCGGGCCCCCACGAAAAGGCGACCTGGTGTCTGGCTTGGTAGGGAGAGACGCCCTCATTGCCTTGACCTGGTCGACATGGTCCTTGGCCTTCTTGGCAAACTCCGTGCCAAACAATGAGGGTGGGGCAGACTGAAAATTGGTTGCCTCCTTGGCCACTGGAAGCAGCACCTTGTTTAGGTCTGTTGTGACCTTTTCCCTCCTGAGGTGGGTAATCTTGGCGCTGGCATTGCTCACCAACTCCGTGGCGGCAACGACAGCCTTCTTGGCCTCCTCCCATGTTGGGGGTCCTCCCCTTTGTTCTGCTTCCAGCAGGTGGGTAAGGGACGCCAGGGAGTCAAGCACCAGGGACTGGAGTCTGGCGAGTTCCTTGTCAGCGTTCCTGGTGGCCATCGGTACTTCACTCTTGATGAAGCCATCTAGCTGCGGGGTCCTCGTGGCCGGCACCTTTGGAAGCGGGTAACGCCTCCTCGCCTTCAAGCGAGCGTCGTTCCTCAGGCCCAGGGTGCACCGCTCGGTAAGGAGCTCCGCGGTGGCCTCAGAGACCTCCACCAGGTCTGACTCTTCGTCTGAGTCCAGGAAGGTAGGGATGGCCCAAGGCGATCTTCCTCCTCTGACAGGCGCTCCATCCTATGGCCCCAGTTCTCGCTGTCAGCGCTCTCCTGCCTCCGGCGGGGGCGCTGCCGCTCCCTCCTTCCTGACCTGCTCCGAGATCTGGAGGGGCTGGGGTCCCTTCTCTCCTGCCTGCTCCGAGACAGGGAACACGTGGAGGGCGACCTCGACCTGTGGCACCTCTCCGTGTCATCCACTACCGACCGCTCTTTCAGGCGGTCAACGTCTTGCCTTAGGGAGTCGAATTTTGACGACAGCTCCCTGAGAACTGAAACAACTTCATTGTTTTCAGCAAGAGACAATGTCCACGTTGTTCGAGCTAAGAAAAAGGCCGACGAGAGCATGCGCACGAGCGGTCTTATACCGTCGATGGCCACGCCCATAGGCGGGGCGGACGGTATGTAAAGTTAAATTATTCCAATTAAGCGACAAATAATTAGCTGTTCGAGTAGGAAAACTGGCCAAACACGTTGATATGTGAGACTGAGCCTTCTGAAATATAATATATATAAAACCAACCAGGAATTGTGTGTGATGAGAGCATACAAGGGTGGTGCGTTAGAGTACATGGGAAGTAGCAATGGGAGTGAATAGGGTGAAATGTGAGATGCACGAATGTGAATGACAAGGTAGGTTAATTATAGTTAATAATCTAATATGTTTCTGAAGGTATAGTCATTGTTCTCTGTAGTGAACATGTGGAGGATATTTCACCACAGAGATTGGCAAAGGAAAAGGGGACTCCATAACTCGAGAAGAAGAACTGAAGAAAGGAGAGGTGGGTTACCTCGCCGATTCCACCTGCTTTTCAGTTATGATTGGATTAATCACCTTTTACCTTCTCTTTCGTACTACTTTCGCCTTCCTTTTGGAAACCTACACCGCCTTTCATCATCTATTTCACCTGATTTTAGAAAAATCCAGCACTTTCTACTGAATGAGATGACACTTTACCTACCATAAGATGACGATGCTTTACCAAACCGTACAAAGCTCATGAATTATCCATGAATAAACACACTGTCAGTCGTTGGTCGTCGTCGTCGTACTGACACACAATATTATTATATAGATGATTCAGTCATTCTCGGTTGAGATAATTATTGGCGAGCGAGTGAGACAGTATTAGGAGTGGATAATGCAAAATCGGGTATATGTTATATATATATGTGTGTATAGATGGTACGTATGCCCCTTAAACGCGCGCGGGGGAACTTTTTTCTCCTAAAAACATGGCTTTTTAGGCTTGACCCCAGTTTATTATGAAATTACAGCATTAAACAAGCCTTACTTTAAACTTAAGCTCCGAAGTATGAGAAAATCCCGGCGAAAACCCTTGTTTTTCAAGACACAAAAAGTTGCTGAGACCGGTTACTATAAACCGTTTTCCAAACGTAATTTCAAAACTTCCGCCGTTTTAGGGGGATACGGAGTGCTGTTTGTTTGTTTGTTGTCAAGAGCCATTGGTAGTCAGAATGCTGTAATATTAATGCTAAAGAAGCTACTACTACTCCAGCGAAGCTGAGGTAAGTACGTAATTCCATATTTGTTAGCTATATACATATGCAAAAATAACGCTGGCCTTTCTTTTTTGTAGCTAAGAGCTTGTTGTCAAAGGTGACTGGTAAATTCCAATAGTCAGAATGGCTTAAATTTGATACTACGGAAGTTACTACTGCTCAAGAAAATGAGGTAAGAAAGTAATTTTGTATTTGTGTGCTAACATTGATTGTCTTTTGTTTTTGTAGCTGAGAGCTTGTCAAGAATTTGAGGTAATTCACAGACAAAGTAACTTAAATTTGATACTACAGAAGTTATCAATACTCAGAAATTGAGGTAAGTAGTAATTCCATATTATTGTTGGCTAAAATTACAAATAATAACACTGGTTTTTTTTAATTTTTTATCGTAGCTGAGAGCTTGTCCAAGCGTTACTGGTATCAGAATGGTTGATGTTTGATACTACAGAAGTTACCATTAATCAGGTAAGAGAGTGATTTTGTATTTGTTTGCTAAAATAAAATGTTATTATAGTGTTTGCATGAACTAAGCTAAAACATAGTAACAATACTGTAGTTTTATGTTACCTAACTATCAGGCTCGCTCGATATTTGTGCTCAAGCACACCACTAGTATATATATTATGTGTGTATGGATGGTACGTATGCCCTTTAAATGGCAGTGACAAGGATGGCAGTAACTCTGGTGGTAGTGACGAGGAGTTTGATGACAGCAAGAATGACTTCAGTACTGATGGGTGTAGTGACTGCAGTAGTTACTAGAGTGTCAAGGACTCTGACGAGAGAACGGAAATGATGATTCTGAAAAGTAGCGATTTCTACAGGAATTTTAACCACATTCTTTATAGCAATAAGTAAAAATAAATATTGTTATACAACAGGTGAGACTGCAGGGAGCCCTCTGACATATACTTCTATTATGCTATGACCAGTTGCACTTGATAGTAAGATCACCAACTATTCTGTCAACAATGCAGCCTACCAACACATCAAAAGTAAAGACACCTTGGAGTACCAAACTGAATACACTCAAATATTCTATCATTTTTGTGATGTACCATGTTTTCAAACACAAAAGCCATAAAAAGCTTCTCTGTTCACAAAATTTATAACAGATTGCTCAGTTCAAAATAAACCCTAAATATATATCAACAAATTCTTCCTGAATGTAAGACAGATACGTGCAAAAACACTTTCTCTTACCTCTATGATCGAGTAGCAAACTGCTTCAGCCATGAAACCATACTTCCAACCTAACTAGTGTGCTTACTAAGAGCCTCAGCAGGGTTTATTTCAGGGGGGGGCAAGGGGGGGGCTTTCGCCCCCCCTTGGGTTTGTTTTGCCCCCCCTTGGAGTATGAGTGTATAGTTATGAAATCAAAATTGGAGAAATCATTGAATCAGTATTGATTTGTGAGAAAGACAAAATACAGGTTAATTAATTATACTGATATTCTTCTATGTTTTCTGTTCCAAACATCAATAATTTGTTCTAATTCATTGTCAGACTATTGTTCAGGAGATTCTGAAGATATCCTCATTAAATGTGACAAGCTAAATTCAGACAGCCTGTTCCGTAGCCGGGACTTGATAGTTTTCATATGCGAAAAGCTCCTCTCTACAGATGCTGTAGTAACAGGCATTGTTAGACAGATACTTGCAAGTGTCTTAAGGTTTGGGTACATAGCACCCATCAGTTCTGTGGTTGTTAATTCTTGCAACTGATTTAGAATGGTATTTTTCTTGTTTTGAGCAAGATAGCGTCTGTAATTTTTCCATTCTGTGATTGCTTCATCAGACACAATGGCTTCTTTGTCACATTCTAAACCAGCTAAGGTGATAGCATTCTTTGTTACTCCAAAGTGGGCAATCAATTTGTTCAGAAGAGCTTCACCGTAGGTTTTAATGTCAGGTGAGGTAATACTGGGTACTTTCTTTGGATCAAAAATAGAAAAGGCTGAAACAATGTCCTGTGAGACAAATCTACTTGAAATATTGGCTTTAAGATTCAACACAAAAGGTTTGCCAGTTGATCGAAGGAATGCAAGTGCATCTGTAGCGGATACATTGACTTCAATAGTTGATAATTCTTCACGAGCGTCTTGAAGTTGTAGAATCCAGTTGGCTGCAAGTTCCATCGCTTATCGAGAACGTGCAATGTATTATCAACCAAAGTAGAGATGACAGAAAGATCAAGACACACAGATTGCAGTACTCTACTCAGTCCTGCAGTCTGTGGTAGAACTTCGTCAAGCAGAAAAATGGCATAAATAGTAGATGGCTTAGATAGTATTTTAACCAGACCTAGTGCTTCTTGTCGGTGACTATCATTGTAGATGCTATTTAAAGCCAGCACAATTGCACTGTAACTCTTTTTCACTGCTTTTACGCATCGCTCATGGGATAACCAGCGTGTGTCTGAAGGTTTCACCACCTTTAATTCTGGCAAATTTAAAACGTTATGTATCTCTTTTAAAGCCTGTGCACACTTTGGAGAGTGGTGAAAAAAACTCCACAGTGAGGTTAGTGTGGCATAAACGTGATCAATACCTTTTGTGGCTTTCGCAGCTTGAATGCAAGCTAACTGAAGTTGATGAGCACGGCAATGAACATAAAGTGCATGTGGAGCATGCTGCTTTAGTCTGGCCTGAACTCCAGTATTCTTTCCAGAAAAAGGAGCAGCGCCATCAAACCCCATGCCAATCATTGAAGACAACTGGATGTTTTTTGTTTCAAAGTTGAAACCAAAGCAGAATAAATGCTCTCAGCATTAGTGCCCTTCAGTGGAACTATATCTATAAAGTGCTCTACTGGCAACCCATTTTCTATCCAACGGCAATAAATAGACATCTCTTCCACTGTCGCCACATCAGTTCACTCATCAGCCATCAAGGCATAATAAGGAGCCTGTTGGAGCCTACTGAGCAACTGCTCTTCAACCCATACACTAATTGCTTCAATAAAGCCAATCACAGCTGAAGTAGAGCGATAGGTAGCATTATCAGCAGCATCCTTCAGAAACTCTGAAAGTGATGGAGCACCACAACTCACCATCAGACCAACCAAATCATCATAATTGGTTGTGTGTGCTATTTGGTGACGAGCAAGATAATGTGCACACCGTATGAAAGCTTTGATAGCTTCTCTGTTCTTGGACCGTTGTGTCTCGCTAATTTCTAGCAATTGCTGAGCTACTGTACCATGCTTCTTGGCTTGATGAGAGAGTAGGGAGGCTTGACAGCTGTCTAAATGAATTTTGCTTGCACCATGGGCCTTCATTTTTTCAAGCGCTTTCTTCCAATTCTTGAAAGGTTTATCTACCCAAACACCACCTGAACCTTTGGTTGTAGAGGAATGCTGTGCCCACTTCTGACATATGCTACAAAACGCACCATCGATATCCTGGTCATACAGTAGCCACTGATAAGTGTGCTCCCATTTTTTGTTGTATCTCCTTATGTCAGCGTTACATACCCTTATACTTGGACCAGGCATTTCATCCATGTTTGTAGCAGTTACACCACCAGAAGGAGTAGCACCTACACCACCAGAAGTAGTAGCACCTACACCACCAGAAGCAGTAGCACCTACACCACCAGAAGGAGTAGCGCCTACACCACCAGAATTAGTAGCACCTACACCACCAGAAGTAGTAGCACCTACACCACCAGAAGGAATAGCACCTACACCACCAGAAGGAGTAGCACCTACACCACCAGAAGGAGTAGCACCTACACCACCAGAAGTAGTAGCACCTACACCACCAGAAGCAGTAGCACCTACACCACCAGAAGGAGTAGCGCCTACACCACCAGAAGTAGTAGCACCTACACCACCAGAAGGAATAGCACCTACACCACCAGAAGGAGTAGCACCTACACCACCAGAAGGAGTAGTACCTACACCACCAGAAGCAGTAGCACCTACACCACCAGAAGTAGTAGCACCTACACCACCAGAAGTAATAACACCTACACCATTAGATGTAATACATCTTTACCAGCAGAGGAGGACTTTAACGATACGTTCTGTTGCTGTGCACGCTTGCTGTATTTTCTGATATCCATACCAATGGCATGAGTATATATCCTGTCAATAGCTAAGTCAGGCACTTCTGAGAAGCATTAATAGGAATTTTCAAGCAGCTGCATTGGAAGATGTGGTCACTGTCCATTAACCGATTAATCGCAGAAGACGCAAATACGCGTCAATTGAGAAAAATCGATAACCGCGGAGGACGCGAAAATGCGTCAAAAATGCGTCTTCGCGTCCATTTCGCCCTACAGCTTTGTGGAGTCGAGGAAGCCACCAATCACAATTGCAGACGATTCTATATTGTTGTAAGTATATTTTAGGCTTATAAAATACATAGACTGCCATAAGAAAATGTTGAGTAAATTTTGTCACAACAATAAGACTTCTTTCTGATAAAGTATAAATTGAAAATATATTTCATAATATAATAAAGGTACACAGAATAATTTTTTAGAAACCAATATTACTTTAGCTATAACTTCTCATGATAAGACAAGTAGAAAGCTATCTTGGCTAGTGGAACACTGGCACTTCAGCATCCTAGTGATGAAGACAATATTCTTGACCTGGTACAGCATGGCAGTGGCAAGGATGGCAGTAGGATGGCAGTAACTCTGGTGGTAGTGACGAGGAGTTTGATGACAGCAAGAATGACTTCAGTACTGATGGGTGTAGTGACTGCAGTAGTTACTAGATGGTCAAGGATTCTGGATGGTCAAGGACTCTGGATGGTCAAGGACTCTGACGAGAGAACGGAATTGATGATTCTGAAAAGTAGCGATTTCTACAGGAATTTTAACCACATTCTTTATAACAATAAGTAAAAATAAATATTGTTATACAACAGGTGAGACTGCAGGGAGCCCTCTCACATATACTTCTGTTATGCTATGACCAGTTGCACTTGATAGTAAGATCACCAACTATTCTGTCAACAATGCAGCCTTCCAGCACATCAAAAGTAAATACACCTTGGAGTACCAAACTGAATACACTCAAATATTCTATCATTTTTGTGATGTACCTGTATTCATACACAAAAGCCATAAAAAGCTTCTCTGTTCACAAAATTTATAACAGATTGCTCAGTTCAAAATAAACCACACCCTAAATAAATATCAACAAATTCTTCCTGAATGTAAGACAGATGCGTGCAAAAACACTTTCTCTTACCTCTATGATCGAGTAGCAAACTGCTTCAGTCATGAAACCATACTTCCAACCTTACTAGTGTGCTTACTAAGAGCCACAGTGCGAGTACTTCGTTATTTTTAAGTCGGGAACAGCTCCTTAGCGTCGAATTTATGCTTTCCCAATAGCCTAGAGCGTACTCTATCGTTCGATAATACTGTCCCCGAGGCAATCTTCAAACGTTCGTCTTCTTTCTCTCGCTTAGTGTCAACCTCCCACCAAGCAATCAATCTTCTGTGTCTCACATGCGCCCGTGACCGCATTATGTAAGGCGCAATTAAAATTTTTATTCGCGTGTAATCGGTTAAACGCGCGCGCGGGTTCCCTTTTTTCTCAAAAACAACAACAAAACACACGGCTTTTTAGGCTTGAGCCCAGTTTATTCTGAAACTACAGCATCAAGCAAGCCTTACTTTATACTAAGCTCCAAAGTGTGAGAAAATTCCTGCGAAAACGTTTGCTTTTCAACCAAAAAGTTGCTGCAACCGGTTACTATGGCATTGAAGACCCTTTTCCAGACTTAATTTCAAAACTTCGCCGTTTTAGGGGGGGATACGGAGTGCCGATTGTTGGTTGTCAAGAGCCATTGGTAGTCAGAATGCCGTAATATTAATGCTAAGGGAGCTACTACTACTCCAGAGAAGCTGAGGTAAGTACGTAATTCCACATTTGTTAGCTAAATATGCAAAAATAACTCTGGCCTTTCTTTTTTGTAGCTAAGAGCTTGTTGTCAACAGTGACTGGTAAATTCAACAGTGATGTCCGAGGTTGCCTTTAAAATACCATTACTGTCCGTCCTATCCCACTGTCCCATGTAGGACAGGTGGGATAGTCACACTTCATAGAAATTTCGATTCCAGGCCCGTTTAGTTTCTTTCGATTTCGATGTGGCCTTTTTTTTATTTTCAGGGAAATAAAAAACATCGCTTACTGGGAGAAAAACCATCATGAATGAACAAAAAAAAAAAGAAGAAGAAATAAAAAAGATCGTGAATAAAACAAATATAAAAAAAATAAAGAAAAAAACAAACATCGGCATTATCAGTTGACATAACAGTGATTTGCTGTAAATATCGGAAGATAACCGCTCCGATTATAGGTGCAACACTAGTATTCACAAGGTAGATAAAGTTTTATTTTCAAATATGCTGAATGGCAAGACAAAATTTATAAAAACCCAAACAATAAGCTTCATGAGTGCTTTGGTGCATCAAAAATCATAGCATCATGAGTCTACAACCTTACCAATGTTAAATAGACGAACTTTCTATTTTCACCTCTCTACATGAGAACTACATTAGCCATAATTATAGCTAATAAGTAGCATGCCATATTATATACCTTAATCTCTTCTTCATTTCTTTCCAACCGCTCAGAATTAGGGGTACGTTTTCTTTACTAAATTCAAACCCTCGTGAGCCTTTCCTATTCATTGAATGTACTGGTCTTCTCATCCATTGTCATAGTTGCCAACTTTCTAAAATGAAAAATCGGGATAGGCCACGCCCACTAATTAACCATCATGAATATCATTAAGATAGCATGAATATTGCTGAAAGAAATTAAGAGCCGAGTGTTCCAGTCTGTGATTATAGAAGATAATGCCAGGGCTACGAGAAAATCTGCTAAGTCGTTGCTAAGCTTCGGCATGCTACTTCGCGTTGCTTAGGTTCAGAAAGCTAGCTATGGTATTACTGTGAAAGACACCTACAGAGATGTCAGTAATGGTTGTGAGTCAAACAGGAATGGACATACATACACTATATTTTGACAAGCGGAAGTAAACAACAGAAACAACTGAATTTAGCTAATAATCTTGATCAGAAAGGAGTAATAAGTGAAGTTCTGTGTCATTTCTTTGTTCTATTTGATACTTTCCAGGTCTTGAGAACACCACTGACGTCCAACAGTCTACCAAAGCAGCCTGGCTATTTATAGCTACTTGTGTTCCAACTCTGGATCCTGAATATCACTGAATAATCACTAACCTCCTTGAGAAGACTTCAGCCATTCTTGATTCACTCACCTGTACCAAATGATGAACTTTTGCTGTTGTGCTATTATTTCATACAACAATATTTTATTCTTTGTTTCAGTGTTTTCAACCAAGTTTATATGAAAAATGTTTTATAGTAACCACCCTTGTAGATATGCTGTACAGATAGCTATACCACTACACAAACCACTGATATCAAGCAGACTAACTTGCAGACTATTGTGTGCAGCTGTTGGCTAATAGTTATTAACCCCCTTTGTTGTAGGAATCGAGTATTTGGCGTTACGTGGACCTTAATAACGGGTACTCTATTTCGAGTATTTGACCGATAATTGGTTAACTCTATCAGAATTCCGGGAAATCCTATTGCAAACCAGGGATTCGGGAAAGGCTAAAAAAACCGGGAAAGGCTAAAAAAACCGGGAAAGGCAAAAAAAAACCGGGAAACCGGGAAAGGCTAAAAAAATCGGGATAATCCCGGCAAAACCGGGATAGTTGGCAACTATGCATTGTTCCAAGAGCACAGCGTTCCACAAGAGCACCTTAGTCCACCGGGCGGGCCGGGATAGAGGCCACGTGAGTACCGGTATCCATGGTGATGTTAATTGAAGAGTGCGCTCCAAAAGTCTGAGGATGACTTTTTGTCTACGTACTCAGCACTAACCACTAACTGGGTTCGGGCTAATACCCAGGACAACTCGCGGTGTAAGACCGGCTACCCGCCCGGTAGGCCTGGGCCAATTATGCTCCATTTTTCACCTATTATGCTCTACTCTAATGCTTGTCGAATTTACCTATTATGCTTTGAAATTTACCTATTATGCCCAATCAAATACTCCAATAACGATGGAAAATTATTTATTAGAGTCATAATGATAGTGAATCAGTATATTGCTTGGTAGACACTACCTACCACAGAGTCTAAATGTAACCATGTGCTTTCACATGTGTCAGAGAGCCTCTTCTCTCATATACTGCATGAGTGATGCAAGCTTAGACAACTATTTAATTCTTTACATTGCAAAAAAAAAAAAAAAAAAAAAATCCTCAAAAAACACCTATTGTTATGCTGGCATTATGCTCGATGCTTTAGCACACCTATGCTCGATGCTTTAGCACACCTACTAGGCCCAAAATTATGCTGGCATTATGCTCGATGCTTTAGCACACCTACTAGGCCCAAAATTATGCTGGCATTATGCTCGATGCTTTAGCACACCTACTAGGCCCAAAATTATGCTTGCATATGTAATTGGCTCAGGACCGCCCGGTGGTGCGGCCAATTTACTGGCAAATGCGGAAACGAACTACAATTATCTTGAGGGCGTGTCTAAATTAATACGAGGACACGCCCGTTCTGATGGGCACACCCACTTCCTGTATAAAAAACACAATAAACTGTGTGCATAATGCGCAGCTGTGCGGAAACGTAGCCTCTGGGGAGATAAACCGAGGAGGTGGAACCCGGTTTTTCTGAACGGATTATTATTACGAAGAAGTTGGATAAGATTTTTCAAGATGCCACTTTTCTCAGTATTCAAGTTCCACACCAAGCTCATCCAGTCTATTCTGGACCCAGTGGCAGCTCAAGTAAGTGGTGATATCTAGCTATTAGTTAGTTCTGGCCTTCCTGGCACTATGATGAATTTAGCTAGTAGTGGGGACTTGAAAGGCGGATTTGCTACCTGGATATTAGCTAGGTTGTCTATAATATACACCAGGTCATGGAAAAAAATAAAAATCTATGCAACCTGCAGTAAGTAAACTGAAACCAATTCATAGCTGTATCTGATTCTTGTTTTCAATTCTTTACAGCTAGCTACAATGGAGGGAGAAGAGACTACTAACTGAGCAGCTATAAATATTTTTTTCATCAAGTTGTTTATCAGTTCCTTTGGAAGTCCATTGTATGAATGTAGCTCTGGGTATCCATTGAATTTCAAAGTCACCATTTAATTCTAATATGGTCCCCTCCTGGTGTGTTTTTCTTGTATGGGCGGTACGATGTGTCGTGTTCATGGCAACAGTGTGGTAACGGTTGGTTGGTTGCCATCTTTCCTAGTCATATCCTGCAAGTAGTCAGTCCTGTTTTCTCCATATAAGGGCATGTTGTATCGATTAGATGGAATGCATATTTTGGTAGGGTTCCAAGTGATCTCTAATGGTACTACTATGGAAGGTTTATATGGCTTCTTGGATTACACCTCCGAGTACAACTACAGCTATGGTGGGGAGGAGGCATTAGGGTATTTCCCTGATTTTCTGTTCAATTCTCCTTCCTTTCTTTTACCCCCTGTCATTGTTGTGTTTTGTTAATTTTATATAACAATAAGTGTTAGTTCCAATACGATGATGTTGAGATAAGGATAAAAGAGAAACTCAGTCGTAGCTCCTTATTCAACACACGTGTTTTCGTTTAGAACCATGATCCACTTGTCATTAAGAGTTTTTACAGCTTCAGTCTTTCTCAATATGGTATCTCTCAGTATTTAAACAATTGAGCTGACTTTTGAACTTCATTACAAAGCTCTCTAGCAGGTTTACTGGCCGCTTACAATACTATAGTAAAGTGTTTCAATAGTACGTCTGGCTTCATGGTCTACTGATTCTCACTGTATTGTCTGAGTGACTAGAAGCTTCTGCACCAAGTCATAACATCTTTTGAACATGACCTTTGAAATAGCGGGTGATGTTATTAATGTTCCACCACTTGATTTTCATGGTGGATTTGATCACTTCAATGAACCTTTTTATGTACGAACTTAAATTTATGTTCTATTGTACATCTTGGATTGATGCTATTTCAAAGGTAATGTAAGTGGGATGAAAGAAAGGTCATAAGCACTGCTATTAGTGTATCACTTCCAGGCATGACCTGTCCTATTCAGGCCGGCAACGCAACACAACCAGTCAACTTACATTTCTATAGAAGTGATAGAGAGTGCAGAGACAGGAGAACTAGTACTGATCAATGCGCGAGGTTGCCGGTGTTGGGTAATGGACGACTTTGCGACTCGATAGATGCGAGTCATTTTAAAATAAAGACTCCTCCGTGCATACCAGTATAATTTCCTTCGCCGCCATTTTAGGAATTAGTTGAGATATTTATTATTCCCATCATCAGCTTTCTTTAGTGGCATTAATAATGCATGAACTGGGGTCAAAGGTGCTCAGTCAGAATGTAATTAATAATCCACTGTAGTTTCATTTGTTTGTTTCATTTTCTAATTGACAACAACCATTTTTGTATTGTTAGTGTTCTCATGTTTTCAAAATGCTTCCTAATCTTGCTTTGCTACCATTAAATAACTGTCTTTCTTGAGATACGGATGCATCATATCAATAAAACTCAATTTTAAGACGATGCTTTCAAAGCATCTTGTGTAGAATTTAACGTGTTGTGATGATGATGATGATGATGATGATAATGGCAGTGACGATATCATTAAGGAAGTAGCTAATGAGGGATGATTTACAAACATAACATAATGACCCCTGAGGAGGAGGATGTTTGTTTGCCTTTATTATGCTTGCTTCAGAATTCACCAGGGGCCATAGCAAACCTGTAAGGCTGTTATGAATGCAGCTGTGTTTAGCATAACTCTTGATTGAAGCATAACTAATGAAAAGATACTGAAGAGGTACTTTATGAATACTGACTAGTAAGACTAAATTATGCAAGTTATGAGTGTTGCTAATTTGTTTGGTAACTATGGTTAAATGCAGTTATGTTTTTCCCTCTGTAATGTTGACCCTTTACAATACAATAAAAATTTTTTTGTAATGTGAAATTAAAGTAGTGTTTATTGTTGTGCTGGTAAAGGGTTGTTAGTTAGTTATTCAATATGGATAGGTAGGTTATGCACAAACTACAGGAGGAAATGGCTAGAAAACTACAGGAGGAAATGGCTAGAATAACTCATGTGTCAGATATAATAGTTAGGTGCTGCCTCAGAGGGAACTACTGTTTTGGGAATCCTGAATGTTCTAGGCTGTAGTGTCCCAAGCGCAGTGAGGGTGCTACTTCGGGGCCTGAAGGACCCTAAAAATGGTAGTTCACGACGGCTGCACAGTGCCTAATTTAGAATGTAGCAACTGCTCCTAACAACAGGACACTAAGCGCAATCGGAGGGACACTTACAGTGTCCCTCTTTGAAGGACCTAAGCAGTTTTTCCTCTGTCACCATACAAAAACTACAGTAGCTATGTTCTAAATTCATGTTAGACCAGCACATTGAAGCTAAGACTTAAGTTTGTATTGGTTGGACCAGGTCTGGCTAACTGCTCTAGTGCTCATGAAGTTTCATACATCCCATCTTTAGTGGCAACGACCGCTGTTCACACCTCTCCCGTGTTGTGTGTGTGCGTGTGTGTGTGCAGGTGTCGAACCTGGTGATAGCTCATGAAGAGGCAGCAGAAGGAGGGATTGCTAGTGACCTCACCACGCCAGTTGCTGGCGTGGACGCAGCCGTTCAAAACCTAGTTGTGGTAAGTAGTAGTACGTAATACATGTTGCAGACATTTTATTTAATGCCACACAGCATTTCAACCCACTCTGGCTTGGTGTATACTCATTTGCTATATAAAGTGATAGATAAGAGATATTATTTGTAGCCTGCATAAGTGATCCAGTTAGTTGCTCCATGTTGGCTACAATTGAAACTGTTGCTCTGAGCAAAGAAAATTTTTTAGTTGTAGTACATTAATGATCACAGAAGAGTGATATTTATGGGTAATTGAAGAGTTGTTATTTTTTAGGATTTTTACAAAGCCTTACTGGCTTCTACATTCATGATCGAATGTGTAATGTGACCGGTTTGGGAAAATTGGTGTAAACGTGGCAAACACTTTTTTTTTTTCAGCCTTATGGGTCGATTTTTTCAAAAAATTTTTTTTAAATTTTATGACAGAAGTGGATTAACAATGGTTAGCTCTAGCTTATGGCGCAGTTGTAAGATCTGGCGAGCTCTGGAACACATGCTACGAGGCGAGAAACACTAACCGGTTGGAGTCCTGTACGGAGCAATGCTAAGAAATCTTTTGGCGGGCTTTTCTCTAACAGCGGGAAAAAACTATAGCTAATTAATTCACTTACTATTCTACATAATCTGTGTACTCACGCAATTCTTGCCATCACAGTCTCTCGAAGAGGCTTATGTTAAGCCTATTTGACTTCTTTCAATCCGCCTGCAACCGGTTTAGTCTTTAGTGTCCCGGAGACATGCGGTAATGGTATACGGATACAAGGCACACCCCCTGGCAATAGCAACTCCTTTACGCGGTGTGTTTTTTTCTTTCGAAATCAGCAATAATAAGTTTAACAAAAAAAATACTGAAGTGTTGTAGGGCGAAGATGGCTTGTGCTACAGCTTCCAAATTTGGAGGACGGCATCCCAAGGTCCCTGTGCAACCTATTGGTAGGGGAAAAAATATAGAAAACTTTAGATGCCGCGTTTAGGCCGATTCCCCAAAACCGGTCACATATACTATCTTACGGGTAATGATCGCTAAACCGGAGGATTCTGTTTAGTGAAGTTTGGGATGGGGTCGAACACGGAGCGAACACAAAAATACGCAAGGGTCAAAGTACAAAATGACATACGTACATCCAAACATATATAAATACACAAACATCCCCGATTTTTAATTGTGTTAACCCTGAGAGTGTCTCGCTCGCCAATAATACGGGTATTTGTCCTGGTTTACCAAATGGCTCATTGCCAAGTTGTTGCTCAGCGAGCAATATAAAGCTGAAGAAAGAGACAGTAACATTCATTGAATAGAATGACAACTTCCTCCATGTGGAAGTGGTGTTTGCACGAGTGTCTAAGCCCTTGTAGTATATTAAAAAGACAAGCTTCTCATATGTACATATACTAGTGTGTGTGTGTGTGTGTGGTGTGTGTGTGTGTGTGTGTGTGTGTGTGGTGTGTGTGTGTGTGCTTTTATATGTGTTGTATATTGTATATATTGTACCATCAATCAGATTGCTCAATTCGCGGTGAATATATCTCATACCCACCTCCTAGGAGGTGAATAAGTGAACTGTCCAATCAAAATTAGTTTTTACGTGTTTCCTACAGCCTAGAGCTATGGTACAAGTTGGTTGCACCACTCCACTCGGTCCATAAGGGATTTAACACTATCCTTGGGCATTTGGTCCTAGTTGTGTAAATCCCATATCAACCTCCTTGTCATGGTGTAACCTATACATATGTGTCCGTGTGTGTGTGTGTGCATTGTGTTATTTTATTTCAGATAATTTCATGAAAAATCTGTTTTGTCTCGTGCATTAGCTTTGATCAAAACAAGCTATAGGATGGTTCTGAGTGATTAGCAAAAATCACTCTTTATTCTCTCTCTTTCTGAGAAACGTTGTATATACAAAAGTTTTATTAAAAGATTTAGACAGAAATGGACTGTATTGTGTCTAATAACATACTATTTGAGATACGTAGATATAAAGGGGTACCCCTTTTGTCTTTCACGTGGCACAAACTTTAATCATCAGTGTCAAATTGGGAGTTTCTTATAAAGGATAGAACACTTCCTGGTGTTGAGTCATCATAAAGTCTGCTAACTGTCGGAAGCTATTAGTTAACGATGTGTCAGGAATGATGTGCAGTTATGTAGTGGGAAGCCATTTTATTCAGAATTCACTTGGAATAGTGTACAGCTGTAACTGGCCACTTGTGTAAAGAATGTCATCATGCTCTTGTTAGAAATGTATCTCTTTCTTGTGAGCATGCTAGTGAATGCAAGGGTGTGGCTTAACATACACGCTTGCATTGCTATTATTATTAAATGATTATTTATTATTGTTGTTATTATTATTATTATTATTATTATTATTATTTTGGGATGTTCAGTTCACTAAAAAGTTTAGAAGTTTGCTCATTTTAGTGCCATCAATAGCTAAATCAATTTCTTTGGTGATTACTTGTAAAATTTACGATACTAAATCAATAGAATTAAGGTAACCTAATATCACACACACCACACAAATGAACTTATATTCACCTACTGAAGTTTTGACTGCTCATGATATTCGTGAGTATGATATTCGTGAGTATGATGATGCTTTACCAAGTGTATCCTCTTTTTTTTGTTTTTGTTTGTTGTTGTTTTAACTAGATTACTTTCATATTTATAATACATAGATAACCTGCAGGTACAACATCTAAGCCATTGTTGTTGTTTTTATTGAAGCAATGTACGTTTTGTATATCATAAACCACGGATACATGTGAGTGTTAAAATTTTCAATTAGACTTTGCGTATTTGTGCATGTGTAGGTTGGTAAGGATACCCTATCTCGTAGCAAGGATGAGCTCCTCATCAGGGACATGCCTCCAACATTTGAGACGGTGTCTAAGTCCTCCAAGGAGCTGCTTGAGGCTGCTGTTGGCCTGAGTGCAGACAACTACAGCAAGCCTCACAAGAAAATGCTCATGGATGGAGCCAGAGGTGAGTGGGCGTGACTCAAGCAATTGGGCGTGTCTGTGGGAGTGGCATGTTAAGTCTCTTAGCAGCCATGTCTAGGTACATTGGCTGTGACCATCATTATTATAGTTTAGCTAACAAACACAGAACCACTTTGGATTTCCCCCGAGTACTAGTATTTCTAGTCTCTAGTATATATATATATATATATATCATTCAATTACCAGTATCTTTTGATAAAAAGCACTCACAGCTACTAAAAAAGGCCTGTTTTTTAATTATGTCTGGTAAAGGGTTTCAATACTATAGTGACCATTCGCCATAACATTGAAACGAAGCAAATACATAAAATGTGAAGGTCAAAGTACAAAATGACATACGTATGTCCACACACATATATAAACAAACAAATATCCCCGATTTTTAATTGTGTTACCCCTGAGAGAGTCTCGCTCGCTTGCCAATTACATATGAAATATTTGCAGGTTTTCTGAAGGTCCTGTCATTCATTTGATGCTAAACTCGTGGAAGCATCCAAAGTTCAGTTTACTTACTTGTACATGCAATATCTTCCAAATGAATACAGGTGGTATTTTAACCTTTGTGTCACTAGTTATTGCTTTGGTATATCTCAGTCGATCGATGAAGGCAGACCTTATAAGCATATCAACTTCTTTGCACAATTTTTTAGTATGTAATATCCCCCCCCCCTCCCGTGTTATTGTTGCTGTTTGTGTTTATTTGTTTTTGTTTTTGTTTTCAAAATCTTAGAGTTAATTGTGACAATAACTGGACACTAAGTGCCAACTATATCCGCATGAGGTGTTAAATGTTAGCAGTAATCGTGCAGGTTGCCGCCATGCTGACTGTCCCACAAACAGCTGCATGGCGATAATTCCAGTGGTAATTTTGAAGTGCCAGACTTTCCCATGAGTCTAGCCTTGCGCCTATTTAGTAATAGAAAGCAGAGAAAGGAATGGTTAGAATAGTTCATAAGTCAGTGGCCCGTGCTAGTCTAGCAGTAGTGGCTGACGTGTCTGTGATGGTATGGAAGAGAAGGAATCAAGGTATCAGTTCAGGTGTGTGTGTGAGTGTTATGATATCTGTGTGCTTGCTGGAAGAACGGAGGGGCTGTGTGCTTGCTGGAAGAAGGTACTTAGGAATTTAGTTTAGAAGAGATTGCTTCAATTAATCAGGTTAGCTCTGTTGTAATCCAATTTGAAAACTTATAGATTATTGTGAGAATCATTAAAAAAAATCAAGCAACAATTAGAAAGACATACTGTGTTAATATACTACAATTATGGCCCGCATAATTAGAACATAAGCCTAACAAACTGTGCACAAACTACACCCACTCCAAATATCTCTATTCCATCATCTACCTGTAACTTGTGCAGCAGCTCTGCTATATGGATTGTACTCAAGTTGTGATGTCTGTATTTAAGTAATGGTTGAATTAACATATTTCTCTGGCCTAGTTCCAAACAAATGAGTACAAATACTAATACTTATTGGCTGCCAGTATACATGTCCATGGCTCAAATCTTCACTGGCATTCTTAATCAAGACCTTTGGGTGGTCTACCGATCTTCAATTTTATTGGCAGTTTTCTATTTGTGTGTATTTTTACGAGGTATATTTTAGCCTCCTTTTATAAATCTGTGAAACATTTATTGCACTAATAATAGTGATTCTGCTGGTGTGTGTGTGTGTGTGTGTGTGTGTGTGTGTGCAGGCATCTTGAAGGGCGTGTCTGGGCTGTTGCTAGTGTTTGACCAGGGAGAAGTGAGGAAGATAGTGAAGAGTTGCGAGGGTATTATTGAGTACCTCAAGGTGGCTGAAGTAGTGCAGACCATGGAGGAACTGGTCATGTTCACTCAGAACCTGTCTCCTGGTGAGTCAGTGGGTGTGGTCTCCTGATGTGTCAGTGGAGGGAGGAAGGGGTGGGGCTGGGTGGCTGAAGTGGTGCAGACTCACTCAGAACTTGTCTCTGATGAGTCAGTTGGAGGAAGGGTGGGGCTGGGGGTACATGTGAGGATCAGGAATGCTTAACTCTTTAATAACTAGTTTCATATATATATATATATATATATATATATATATTATAGTACATAATATATTATGTACATTCAGTATATAATCTGCATTGGTGTTGATCTCAAAGTGTGTTCTTTGATGTTCTTGATGTATCTTATTGCCTTGTCTACATGTCAACACACATATGTACACGCAATGCAATTTGCACATGCACACACACACACACACACACACACGTGCAGGTCTAGCCAGTTGTACTAAGCTTGTGACTGCCAGGACTGAAGACCTTACAAACATCTCTCATGCTGACATTCTGGAGGAGGAGACTGACCAGGTAAAGCCATGGTATATGATAGCACTTTAACAACAGTAGTTGAGTACTTTTGTTGTGATAGGACTAAAATTTTCCCTTTATTTTGACTGATCACGATGTGATAAAATTAGAGCTAAAAATTCACTACTTCATACGTAGCCGCCTTTCATGCTGATATTCAGTCATTAATCTGTTTGTGTGAAGGTAAAAAGAGGTCTTCCCCTTCTGCTCTCTTCCATGAAGGCTTTCGTCACTCTCAAAGCTGAGGGGAAGAAGGGAGACTACGAGGCACAGGAGAATAGGTAAGGTGTGGCTGAATTAGCCAGGATTGGTGCGGTTTGTTCATTCATTAAAGTGAGTGGATGTAATTGTAGTGTAGATTAACTCCTTTTTTAAGTGTATTGATATAATGTACAAGGAAGCGGAAATTTGCCTCTGCCGTGATAAGGGGGCCATGGCAAGAGGATTAAATTTGTCCATATTCTGTGTTTCTTCCTGACACCACCCCTTACCTTCTTATCCTTCGCTCCATGTTCATTGCTCTGTATCTCTGTCTGTAGGAACTACATTGTGCAGGCAATGACTAACTCAATGAAAGAGATCATCCGAGTGCTCCAGCTCACCACTCCATCTGAGGAAGAAGGAGCTCTAGCCTCCTCCACTGGAGCTGCCAGTGCCTCTCTTCCTGGCGGGATATTGCCGGGAACCTTTGCTGCCAAAGTGTATGAAGCGGAGACCCTACTGGCTCAAGCTGGTATGATGTGTGTATGCGTGTGCGTGTGTTGCTGTGGTTATGTATATTTCCAACATTTTGGTGCACACATACATATGTACATGCATACATACACACACATGCACACACACATACATACATACATACATACATGCCTGCATGCATACACTCATGCATACTTGCATATATACATAGTACTATTCTATGTACTCAATTTTGCTGCTACAAGTGTAACGGGTATTGGTGTGCATGTGCAGTGTAAGAGTGACGTGCCACGCCTACTAGGTGTGTATAATGTGAGTCATAATTTAAAACCATCCTCAACTGGAGCTAGTTGTACTAGATACACGCCCCTTGCCTCTCTTCTAATAGTCATTTCTTGTATGCATGCCCTCTGGTTAATTGTGACAGTCTATGGGAAAAGGGGGCACTTCACTTAAAAATTGAAATTGAGATATAGGCTCCAAAAGTAAGTCATAGGAAAAATTCTTTCTTTCTCCTATTTTTGTTTTTTGCAGAATTAGTCTTAGTGACCCTTACTCTAAGTCTATGCCAAATTTTAAATGCCGAAACAACTTAAAAGACCCCAAGCGTGCCGTGGAAAGACAAGCTACTTTTTATTCTTTCTCGTTCTCGAAGTACAATAAACGGGGAATGGGCGGAGTTTCAAACAAGCAGCTAAAAAAACTGCATAGCTTTGAGAATAGTGCATGCAATCTACAGCTTACCTCTGGTTGAAAGTTTACCACTACATGGAGTAGAGAAGCCAAGGATTCCGACAAGACAGGCTGTGAGACGCTCTGAAAGCTAAAAAGAACTCTACGCAAACTTCGTTAGTCGCCGTTAAAAAGCGGCTGTACGATTTAATTGCGTATGTGGAGTACGCCGTTAAGTATACGGAAACATTAATTATACCGGAAGTGGAAATTCAATTTATGTTTTCTCGATTTCTAGTTCAATTGCTTTGCTGAATACAGTCCAGTTCAACTGCCAGTTTCTCTGCACGGGGAAGGTTTTACCCTCCAGTATTTTAGCACTAAGTTGAGATAAATTGTAGCTTTTTATTAGCATAAAAAACTCAATTTTTTTGGTTTGAGTGAAGTGCCCCCTTTTCCCATAGACTGTCACAATTATGTTTCATCCAAATTCTTTTGTTCTTTACCTACTTAAGTTACCTACCCTTACCCACTACACTACACTACTCTAAGATTTTCCTTTCTCTTGGAACTAAGAGCTGGCTAATCAAGGAATACTTTGTGCATGTTGATTGCATGCAGTACTAGCAGTTGGGATACCTCGTAGGAAAAAAACAATAGTTGAATTTTCCTATTGCCTCTCGCGTAATTGCCATACCTCTATACTTGCCCTATCAAACAATGTATACAATGGGTGTGGCTTAATTTAACTAACTATGTGGATGGATGAGAGAGATTCATGATTATACATACGTGGATCTCATAACTCTAGAAATCTGTTCTGGTCAAGAGGGGAAACTTTTTCATGAAAAATAAAATAAAAGAACATGCGTGCACTAAACATACCACCTGGATAAAAAGTTAGCTATTTTACTTTAATGCAAGCACACACACACATATTTACATGTAATATAGCAACTTGACTTTGCATTAAAAAAAATTACTAAAAAATTTGAATTTCATACTTTTGTTGCTTATAAAAAAAATTTTTTTTTTTTAAATCCATGTGATACTGCACGTCTCTACTTGTGCAATTCAGGAAGTGATGCTGCAGTGAACAAGGCGGGGCTAGCTGCAGTGGAGGCTGTCCTGAAGGATGCCAGGCGCATGGCCAGGAACATGCCCCAGGCTAAGAAGGCTGCTATTGAGAAGATGTGTGCGGAGATTGACGAGCTGGCCAAGGAACTAGCTGCCCTGCAGGCTAGTGGGAAGGTAAGAGGACTTCTAGAAGTGCACATGGATGGGGGGGAGGGCTTGTTTCAAGGCATCATTTATAATTACATACTCTTATCTGAGCACGTGCATTCATTCTTCCCCGCCCCCTTAGGAGGCGTGTCTGGATGGGTATCCACAACTTAAATAGAAGAGTCTGTATCCTAGAATAAGAATGCCATTTATGTTGAACTGGTCTTGCTGTAGTGGTGTCCCTGTACCAAACAGTGTTGTGTTTGCCGCAAGTAGACGTGTGGGTGTGTCGTTACTTATAGTGTGCATATTAGACGACGGCATTGTGATTTGTGCGTCATTAGCATTTTATGTTCAGTTACTGTGTGTAGGAAGATTTTTCGGTAAGGGGGAGGCATGTTTTTTTTTTGTGGTTAAAAATTGTTCATGTGAGAAATCACTTCATGAGATACTACCCCAAATTATGGGGGTGGGGGTTTGAGCCCCTTCCTACGCCACTGATTATATATCTATTTAAGTAATTGGTAGAACTAACTTATTTTTACTGCTTGGATATGTACTAAAATTGCCGTTACCCTTTTTCTACTGTATGTATCACTGTATTGTGAAACTCAACTCTTGCAAAATATATGCATTTGAACGATAAGTTGTACGTGTATCTGTGATCCAAGGGTGAGAGTGCAAGGGCTAAGGAACTAGCTGCTGAGATCAGCAAGAAGATGAAGGACCTCCAGAGAGAACTGCAGCTGGAGGTCACTCGCAAAGTAGCCGAGGACTTCCGTGATCCGTTAGGACCTCTTAATGCTCTCACTGAGGCCAGCCTCGCCCCCATGAGTAAGTTATTATGAAAATATCAGTAACGAGTACCAAGTGTTCATTTACAGAATGCTGGCCTATTACTGTAGCTCCACCTCTTTTTCTTTATTGATTGACCAAGTGAATGCACCCTTTCGCTTCCCTGTAAATGCAACTCTGTTGTTTTGTTGTTGTTTTATAAATTTTGGTGATAATTGTGGTGAGTTAATATTAACTGTAGTATTATCATCTTCATTATATTAATACAGTGAAACCTCTTTACTAAGGCCACACTTGGAGGTTAAGTATAATATTTAAGTTGCTTTCAGAGGTTATTTTCTATTTTGGTAATAGTGACTTCATGTATATTGTCATTTATTTTTCTTATTCATCCTTTCTTGATTCTCCTTTGTTCAGGTAAGGCCAACAGGCAAGAGGAATATGACACCAAGTCTACTGAATTTGAGACTCACTCTAAGAAAATGGTGGACACTGCCTCAACCCTGGCCAAGTCTGGCGTGGTCACTGACCGTAAGCTAGCAAACGACATCCTCTCCACTGCAAAGAAAGTGAGTAAGCTAGCTACAAACCTCAGCATCATTCAGAACTTCCACCACTAAGAGGGAGGAAGTCCTTTCATTGTGTATAGTTGTTTTTTTTGTTTTTTTGTTTGTTTGTTTTATTTTAATTTTATTTTGTTTTTTTTTACTGACATGAAATGTGGTAAATGGTCATGACAGGTAAAGGCTCTGGCCCCTCAGGTGCAGTATGCTTCTAAGATGTTGTTTGAAAACCCTGGCAATGAGGTGAGTGAGCTATGTTAGTTGATTGTTCAAGCTTGTTAGGATTATAGCAAAACTTCAGCATATACCGTGATTTTTTAACTTATCGTGTATCACTGTGCATCTTTAGTCATTGCACGTGCCACTAATTTAATGTACAGGCTGCCAAGGAGCATTACACGATGTTGAAAGAGGACTATCAGAAGCAGGTGGAGAAGCTGACGGCGATGGTGGATGGGGGCGTGGACACGTGTGACTTCTTGCAGGTGTCGGGTACGTATTGCATAATAAGTGGATATCAGCTTTCTCTCTTTCATGCCGAGTGCACCCACAACTCCTCTGTAGCTGTTCGGGAAGAAGTGTTTGTTTGCTCTAGGCTAGTGTGTGTGTGTGTGTGTTTATTTGCTATCATTGTATGCATGTTTGTGCAATCGTAGAGATGCAGTTGAAGGAAGAGTTAGAAGCCGCCAAGGTTCTGAGTAGAGCCGGAACTAACCCTCAGGTAGGGGTGTGATGAGGATGGGGGAGGGGCACAAGGAGTGAGCAAGCCTTTGTAATAGAATTGAATGCTGATGTGTAGTGTTTACATCAACACTTAATTCTATTAGGAAAGCTTGCCTCAAATTAATAATACTTATTATATAGTATTCTCTCTTCTTTTTTTTTTAAATTTAAATTTTAACAAAAGTACAGTACAGTTGACATCCTCAGAGCAACATGCCATTGTGTGTGCGCTGTGTTTCCATTGTGTGTGTGCTGTGTTTCCATTGTGTGTGTCCTGTGTTTCCATTGTGTGTGTGTTTGTGTGTGTACGTAGAAAGCCTTCGCTCATGTTGGTAATGCTGCTCGCACGGCCAATCGGGTTGTGGCCGTCACAAAGGGAGAGGCGGAGAACACGACAGATGTGGAGTACAAGGGCAAGCTAGACTCCTCCCAGGCTGGCGTTAGTACGGGTGAGTGGGTGGGTGTGGTCATTTTTAACGAATACTACTATGTCTTATTTTGTGTTTGTGTGCATGCCACACCTATTCTAATAGCTCTGGGTCCCATGGTTATGGCTGCTAAGGGATCCTTTACCAAACCAGGGGACCAAGTGACCCACGAGACATTTGTCACCAAGTCAGATCAGGTTGGTGCACATGTGCATAGAATATGGCATGGCAACAGGAACATGATGAGATAATAAATGAAAGGAATTTTTCCCCTTAAAAAGAATGTTGAAAGATTAATAAGTTATAATTAATTTAAAAAAATGTTTTATTTTGCTATGTCTTAATTAGATGTGCAGTGGAAAGCTGTTACATATGCATGTACAATAATTTGATTTTAGTCCAATACATGTTGTATAATATGAGAATGTAAATTCTTAACATAGAACAATTCAATTCACTGGATGTCTACAAAGCTGATTAAAATCTTTGCTCTAATATATTTTTCTTTTCCCATCCATGCAGCTAGTGACTGCTGTTCACGATATCTTCGAGGTCGTAGACAAGCAATACCACCCACCCCCACCTCCGCCACGCCCTCCCTCACCCGTGCAAGAAAGTAAGTGGTACAGGTGTGTGGAATAGAATTGAGTTACATTACCTTCATCTATGGTGTATAGAACCCCCAGCAGTGCCCCCTCGACCTCCATCTCCAGAAGAAGCAGCTCCTGTAAAAGCAGACGATCCAATTGGAGTGAGTGTTATCTTCTAGATTGTTTGAGTGTGGAATTAGTTGTTGTTTTCTGGCATTATAATGGCAGTAGAAAGCCACCTGTCACTGTTCATTCAGTTGCTCATTCTGTCATTCTTTGTAGGAAATGAATAAAATTATACTCTGAAGCCTTTCTACAAAGACCACACTTGGGGCATGATTTTTTTTTTACCTTATAGAGGGATTGGCTGCTTTCAGAAGTTATTTAGTATTGTGGTAGATTATTTTGTACAATTTATTTTGGTTGTTGTTGAGAGTCAGGTTGCATTAGAGAGGTTGGACTATATTCTTACTCTAAGTGTATTTGAAATTGTGACCTGTATGGTGCCCTTTTCCTCCTTCCTCTTCATGGATGACACCCACTTGTAGCTTATATTACTGTCACTTGCCCTTTGCAGTTAGGATGGCCTGAAGAGATCATTACAAAACGAATTTTTCTCAACTATTCACCATGTTATGTCTTGCATGGACATGAATCATTTTCACTGCAATCCTCACTAAGCATGTCTATGGAAATGGTGTCAGGCATGTGTGTGTGTGTGTGTGTGTGTGTAGTTTGCAGCTCACAAGCTGGATAAGGATGCCAAGCAATGGGAAGACAACGTGATGGTGGATGCTGCCAGGAGGATGGCCAAACTTATGATGCAGATGTCTAAATACACTAGGTATGTAAGACACTCTTCAAAATATACACGATTGGTATGTGAAGAGGTGCATAAACACTCTAGTGCACTCTAGTGTGTGGAAGGGTGTATTAACACACCAGTTGGTGGAATGGTATAATAATAATATGTAGCAAATATTTTATGGGCTGTAAGTTATTTAAGGAGGAGCTGGATCATTCTGTGGTCATGTTATATACCTTTTCTCAGTTACGTTACCAATCAATCCACAATGCTGTATATAAATATATTTTTTATGTAGATGATGATAAAAGATTCAAATTAGCCAAATTCCTAAATATGCGTGTTTGTGCGATTATCTCACTTCTTTCTCTCTTTACCCAGAGGTGAGGGCGGAGAAGTTGGAACCAAGAAACAGATGATTGAAACAGCCAAGGCTATTGCCAAGGAGAGTGAAGCTGTGATCAAGATGGCCAGGAAAGTGGCAGAAGCTTGCACAGACAAGAGGATGAAGAGAGTGAGTTGATTTCACTTATCCTAGAGATACTTGGCATAGAAGTACGTACGAATCTCTCCTAAACAGAAAAGTTCATTAAAGTGATCACCAGTTACATGTACATCTGTTTGTTCAGTAGTTGCATCTTCTGGTACAATTTTCCAATTATTCATTTATTACTTCTATTATTTCAGGCCATTCTGCAAGTGGTTGACAAACTCCCAACAATATCTACGCAGCTGAAGATTATCGCTGCAGTGAAGGCTACCAGGCAGGGAGGAGATGGTGAGATTAAAAAGATTAAAAACATGATGATGATGATGATGATGAGGATGATGATGTCAATGATGATGATGATGATGATGATGATGTTTAATGATGATGATGATGATGTTTAATGATGATGATGTAAACCCTTTTCCTGTCAAATTTATGACAGCCACTTAGGTAACATGAAAAAATGTACATATGAGTATTTAATTTTTTATTTCTTTCTGCAAAGACTTTCCAGCAAGAATTGAAATTTTTAAAGCACGTCAAGACTAAACTGTTTACTATTATACAAAAAATGATATTAGCCGCAAAGAGAAGAGCTAAAAATTCAGACTTACCATTTCTAACGGTACTAGCTGAAGCTCAATTTCCAATGATCTCAGAGTTGCTACTGGGTTCAGACAGAATACATAGCATAGTCACTTTCTAGTTGCTGAATTCTGAACTTTAGAGCACATACTATAAAACACATTTTCTAACAGGCGGACACTCAGTGATAATCATTCCAATAGTCATACTTATAATTTAAAAAAAAACAACAACAGCAAATATCGAAGCGCTCATTTCAATTTACAGTAAGTACTATGTCAGAGCAAGGTATAAACAAAAAATAGGAACGTTGTATTAGATCTTTTTTTATTTTTTTATTGGAGAATCGAGAACGTTGCAACGCTGAAAATTCTTGGCTGTAACAGTCAAAGGGTTAATGATGATGATATCGATGATGATGATATTAAATGATGATGTTATGATAATGTTTGTGATGATAATGATGATGTAAAAATTATGTTGATATTGCTTATTGATATTTTCAAAATACCTGCATTGACATTCCACAGACGCAGAAGCTGATCAGGAGGCGAGTGAGATGTTGACAGACAATGCCGAGAATCTCATGTCCGCCGTTTCTGAGGTTCTCTTTGCTACAGAGGCAGCCTCCATTAGAGTGCCTCCAGCAGAGAGGGAGAAGCTAGGCCTCGCCTGGGTCAAGAAGAACTGAAGAATGAATCACAGACTCCATCTATCATGTCATAACTCTTATGTAGATGTCTTTCCCTTTTTTTTTTTTTTTTTTTAGAATTGCTAACTGAGCTATCCAATTCTAGTAGGTGATCAGCAACAAAATAGGTTTGGAAATAGTTTATTTTTGCCTCTGTTTTTGTCAAATTATTTCATTTTTTAAACAAAAATTTAAGAGCTTTTGAGGAGTAAATTGATAATTAAAAGTCATAGCATTTGCTAATGTAGGTGTGGTTTGGCTAATGCCGTTTTACAAACATGAAGAATTTCATCCACTCTACAAACTGCACTGATATCACTGACAAGTTAGTTGGTTAGTTAACGTCACGGACATTGGAGTAAACAGTCTGATTTTATTGAATACGGTACATGTGTTGAATAGCTATTGGTTTAGGAAGTACTTCAATTCCTGCAATTATGGGCTACAAGTAAGTGTATGGGCTACAAGTAAATGTTTCTGTTGTTGGCCAGCAACCAGGAACAAATCAAATTGCTCACAGGAACTGAAAGGCCAAATTTATTTATTCACTAATTACTTCAACAAATTGTTTTGAGATGTACTAATTAAGCAATAGCTGCTCCCATAAACACTAATTAAAACACAATTATCTGGCACAGTGGTGCTATGTAGGATCTCAAGACATTTTCTATGCATTAAATGAACTTGATTGATATAAGTTTTTGTGCACCTGCTTTTCTAAAATATAAAGTTACTGTTTAAAAATGATTACTATAGCTATATATATATACACAAAAACAACAACAGAAACAAACAAAATCTAACAAACAAATAATTCAAACTAAACAAACAGGATCAGTGAGTATAGACTGGAATGGCTGAACTTTGAGAACATTTTAGTGCAATTGAAAGTCCTTTAAAAATACTATGTCTTGCAATGAACTGAGAGTTGTGAAATTTCGAATTTTGTTGGCATAGGAGTTGAAAATTTTTTTCGTAGCAATAAAAGTAACAGAAATGGCCAATCCCTGAGTGCTGTTGAAGATCACAAACAAGTGCCACGCCCACTTTCCACCAATAAATGCCACAAACCCAAACAGCCATGTCAGGCCAGTCACAAGGAAAGCCGCAAACCAAACTCTAAAGATGGCCACCGTCTTTGATCTTTGCTCACTGATGGCATTATTTCTAGATGCCTGGCAAAGCAACAACGAGGTCACCGCAAAGGTTATGGTGTTGACAGAAAGACTGAGAACCAGTGGGACGAGGAAGGTGATGATCAAGAACACTCTTTGATTAATCCAACAGTAAGAAGTTTCTCCTTGCTCGTCTACCCCATAGAGAACAAGATCATGGGTACTGTAGTTTAGAATAACTAAAATGACTATAAGTAGTAATGGAAGAATCCACGCAATGACCAAGTACAGTAAGAAAAACTTGCGATTTGTCTCTTTAGAATTATGGACCAGCTTCCTTGCTTGGTAAAAGCTCTTCGTTATCTCAAATGAGAAGATGGTCATCCAGCTGAACTGGGTAAGGTAACTGTAATGCAGAAAAATAGCACATGCTGAGCAAATCCCTTCGGTCTGATGGAAATGAATTACAGCACTACCAATGACAAAGATTAGGCTAGTTGTCAGAATAGAGGTGCATAGATTCATGAGGATGAGGCCAGGAAAGGTTCGGAATTCTGGAAAGAGACCATATGTGAGCAAGAGGAGGAGAGTTCCAATGATAGACAAGGAGCAACCGATGTAAGTGAGCTCTTGCATACCTGACAAAGAAGGAAATAACTTAACAAGGTTTTTAGCTGAAGGTAGCCTTTCTGGACAAATGAGAGTTCTATTTAAATCGTCATAATAATGGACTTCCAGGAGTGTGTTCTGGAAGATGATGCTACCATTCTCCAATAGTTCATATTCTGATGCATTCAGTGCTACTAGACCAGTGCTACAGTTCAATGTTTTACACACAATAGGAAGACCCAAATCATTATACTCCAACACTTCCACTATGGAGCTGTCAGACTTCAGTAAAACACTACCATTCCCTAATGGCACATAGCTAGAGTTCGATAGAGTGATATTACTTGAACAGTTGGTACTGCCATAGCTACAAGTGCCACCTGTCAATGTATAGCCACTGGGACAGTCTGTAGGCCTACATTCTAGACCCACTGGAACTTGTCCTTCAGGACAAGACACCATTACATCTGTGTCCAACTCTTCCACTAAAATATGGTTGTAGTTGAGACTTCTGAGTGTAATTGTAAAAGGTATTCCACTCAATACAGATGAAGGCAAGCACTCTCCATTCCTTAAATTGCATCGAGCGCATGCTCTGTTCTTATAGACGTCAGGAAAACCATAATTCATTACCGGTTCTATACTGTCTGAGCGGCACAGCTGGACTAGTCTGTCATACTGGCTCTCTGTCATATTGAACTGAGCAGAAAATGGAAGGCAATTTTGAGTTTTAGCCAAGCAAGGCCTGAGTAATGTTTTGCCAACTTTAGCAGGCTCAAATCTCCTCGGCTGACAATAATTCAATTGCTTCAATATATCAACAGAGCCATTGTACTCAAAGATATCTGGACTGAAACACTCCAATGTAACTCCCCAGGACACTAATTCAGATACTCCATTGCACCGAGCACAGTATTCATTCCTATAGACCAGTCCAGTTGTGATGTCTGTCACAGGAGGCATCAGAAACTGTGACTCAGACATCCTGCATTTTTGTTGGAATCTGAAGTCTTTTCCACTTTTGGGACAAGATGTAACCATAAAATATCCATTGGTTCCATTCAAATTGAAATTTCCTAAACTAAAGTGACTGGAAGTACACTTTAGGTCAACTCCCGGTGATAAATACTTGAAGACATCAGGCAGAGATGCCGTTTCATTTCTAGTTGTGTTGGAGTAGCTTGTGCAGCAGTCTTTGTAAGCACTGCAGTCAGCATCACACCCACAAGGAGGGCGCAAGGAGGAGGAGCAATACTCACATCTATAAGAGCAAGCAGAGCAAGTGAGGCAGCCAAATAAGAAGAAGGCCCTAATAATCATTATTGTAAGGCCCACACAAGAGACTACTGCTGAATTCCAATTGTAGATGTACTCAAGTTGGTAATATCAAGTAATCCTCAATACAATAGTCTGAATCACATGGCAAAATGTCTGCATAATATATTAGAGTGTCAGGATACAAAAATTACCACAAGTACAGTTATAGGATGTATAAATGACCACGGGCAGTAATAATCCACAAATTAAAGAAAAATACAATAGGGACTTCCTCTTCCCTTTCCTTTATTGCTTGGTTGGCTATAAATGTTACCAGATCCTGCCAAATGAAGGGACAACTGGTGAAAACTAGTGATCACTGTTTGCCAGTCCTTGTTTTACTGAAGTTTACTGTAAATTTAGTGCATAGTTTACCATGTGGTAAACTCTAATTCTGGAACAAACTACAAACCACATGTACAACTTCCTATGTTTACTCATGTTTTACCAATACAGTGTAACTACATAGTTTCCTCTCAAGCACGCTACAGATTTTCCAGCAGTACACTTCAGTAAAAGGATTAGGTAGAAAAGTTCAAAAAACTCGTTATATTGTCAAACATGTCACCAGCAACCAAATCTCAACAGCAGCAAAATGTGACCCATAGCAATTACATGACCTTTTATTTCAATACCATGTTTCCGAACTGGTCCAGCTTATCACTTCCTTCTCGATGAATGCAGCTTGCAAGCTTACCAATGAACATGTGAAAAAAACGTGTAATTGAAAATTACAGCATCAGTTTTATAGTTTAGAATTGTCATAATAATCTGAACTCACAAAACAGATTTAATTCTATTTCTGTGGTCTTCTTTGGAGAAATTGCAAGCGTATAGCTAATGGCTACTGTATAGGACTAAAATATCAAATGGACATTAAATGGAAAAATCTAATATTTTAAATGGAGTTTTTGACAATAAGAACTGTCCAAAGCATGCACATGATTCCATTTGAGTATAGATGGTACAACAAATGCAAGTGTAATACTCGGCCCACTAACAACCTCTCCAGTATTGGTCTTATAGCTTGAAGCCGTGCAAAGAAACATACAGTTCAGAACATATTATACAAATACCTACAGCTGGAATATGGAATACAGTGGAACCTCTCTACAAAGGGACTCTGAAGAACAACTTGACTCTTAACAACAGCCAGCGTAAATGGAACACAGTGATCTACTACAATAAAAAATAAACTCTGAAAGCAGCCAAACTCTCTACAAGGGTCAAAAGACTTGACCCCAAGCATGACCTTTGTAGAGAGGTTCCACTGTAATAGAGAAATAAGAAGATGATTTGTGGAAGAAAATGCATCCTTCCATCTTCTACTTCTGCACTGCATGTTTCAATACAAAGGCAGACATTTTCTACTCCATTGATCATGTAGCAGACATTTTCACACCAACAAATAACTACTTGGATATTCGCTCGTGAAAGTGGCAGTGAGTGTTGATTACGTCAAGTCACTTCTATTTCACGACACTTAAAAAATATATTTCATTCCTTCTTCTTAAAATCCCTTTAACTGTACTCCCTAGCATTTTTGAGTCTCTTCAGTTTCAAATATTTAGCTGTCACTAACTAACTCCATTGGTGTAAGGAAGGATATTGTTGAGCAAAAATGTTACTAGTTGGACTACCAGAGTAAGGGAAATTTATTTTTGTGGTGGCCCATGAAACAAACACACACATACTATTCCTTTATGTCACAATAGTATTACAGACTTCAATTAAAGCACACACAATATACCTCTCCTAGCATAATTATAATGCATGGGCTATATCATTCATTATATCTCAGACTTTGTGTGGTTCAGTTGTTATCCTATCAAACAAGCGTTTGATTGATTATTTCCATCCACTTTCAAAAGCATGATTAACTTTGCCAAAGTGCATAATACAGTCACATAATCAGTTTCTGATAAAGCAACATCTACAGAATACTAATCACAATATAATAGCTGAACTACAATTAAAAAAAAGAAGAAAGATTTTACAATAGTTCCACTTTAACAAACTCCAGAATACGAAAAGCCATTACACAGTTAAAGCTGCTGTGCTGCTTCCACTGATTATTCTCCGTGATTTAAATTTGTCTATGTACAAATGAAACACTTTCTTGGTAAATATAAAAGCTACTGAGATGGAAAATCCTTGAGTGCTGTTGAAGATGACAAACAGGTACCACACCCACCTTCCTCCTACAAGAGCCACGAAGCCAAATATCCAAGTCAGGCCGGTTATAAAGAAGGCTGCTATCCACACTCTCATGATTCCACTGTTGTTAGATTTACCAATGTTGGATTGTCTGCGACATTCAAGACAAAGAAATACAGAAGTTATTACGAAAGAGATCACATTAACAGAGAGACAGAGTACCAGTGGAACAAGGAAGACCACAATAAAAGACCCTCGCTGATTGATCCAGCAGTAGGACATCTGTCCTTGTACGTTGACCCCATACAGTATCAGATTATTAGTCGCGTAATTGAGGATGACAGAGACTGACACTATTACTAGAGGAATACCCCAGGCCATGAACAAGTAGAGGAAAAACAGTTTGCGCTTGTTATTTTCTGAAACTGGAACTAGTCTTCTTGACTGGTAAAAGGTTTTCATAATTTCGTATGAAAAGACACTCATCCAACTAAACTGGACAAGATAGCAATAATGGAGGACTATGGCGATCACAGAACAAATTTCTGTTATAGGATGGAAGTGAATTATAGGACCTGCAGAAATGAATATTAGACTCGTAGCCAGATTGGCTACACACAAATTCATGAGGATGAGGCTGGGATAGGTTCTAAGGTCTGAGAAAAGAGAATATGTCAATAACACCAGCAATGCTCCAATGACAGAGAGGGAACAACCAGCGTATGTTAACTCTTGTATTCCTGGTAGAGATGGTAGGAAAGATGGCGGCTGTGTGGAATTAACTGATGATGATGATGATATTAAGTTGGGACAAATGAGGACTCTGTTAATAGCGTCATAATAATGGACCTCCAGGAGTGTGTTCTGGAAGATGATGCTACCATTCTCCAATAGTTCATATTCTGATGCATTCAGTGCTACTAGACCAGTGCTACAGTTCAATGCTTTACACACAATAGGAAGACCCAAATCATTATAATCCAATACTTCCACTATGGAGCTATCAGACTTCAGTAAAACACTGCCATTCCCTAACTGCACATAGCTAGAATTTGATAGAGTGATATTACGGGGGCAACTCATAAAATTGGCACTCGTATAATTACAAGCGCCACCAAACAAAGTATAGCCACTGGGACAGTCTGTAGGTCTACATTCTAGACCCACTGGAACTTGCCCCTGTGGACAAGACACTGGAACTTCGGTACCCATAATAGATATATGATTGTTATCTACTGTTCTAATTGGAGTGGTGAAGTCAAGAGAAAAAGAATTGTTTTAAATCTAATTGCAACTGACATTCATATCTCTCCATGCTGCATTCTGCACATGCGCTGTTATGATACAAAGTAAAGTTAACAAGACTAACAACTGGGTTAAGGCCACCTGACTGGCATTCTTTTAATAATCTCTCATACTGGCTCCTTGAAAGACCAAGAAGAGGAGAAAAGGGCAGGCAGTCTTGCTTACATTTTCGAGGTGGTATTATATTGTGGAGACTGTCATTGAGCACAGGATATTTGAATGACTCAGTTTTACACTCCTGCTGGATTCTGTGGTGCTCATCAAATAAAAATACAGAGAGAAATGTCAAGTTATCAGGAATGAGCTGAGAACAACTCACAACTGTGTCCCATGCCAATATTTCAGACACTCCGTTGCAGTGAGAGCAGTATTCATTCCGGTACACCAGTCCTGTCCTGGTATCAACGACAGGGAGAAGGTACTCCACATCAGAGCTACTGCACTTCTCTCTTATAGAGTCGCTGCCCCGATCCACCCAATGGTCAGGACAGGAGGAGACCATATAATAACCTTCACCACCATTCATTTGGTTGATGTGGTTTGAAGTACATTTAAGCTCTGCTCCAGGTGATAATTGTAGAATCAGAGAAAGTGAGGAATTGAAGGCATGCCTTTGGTTGTCGTGGCCACTATCACTACAGCAGTCATGGTACACGTAACAATCTTCATCACAGTGACAGGGGATCATAGAATCCAGCGTCCAGGAAGTGCAGTAGTTGCAACTTTTAATTGAGCCAGCGGTAGTAAAAGTCATGTAGAATAGTGAGCAGCTCACAAGCAAAGCAAACATTTCTTTTAGCTACTCGATTAAATCTAGACCATTAACAACACTGAAGTTTTCTCATCCAGCCTCTCTATTTCAGAACCCTAACTTGTTATATAGTCATCATGTAGTACACCAGTACTTTAAATAAAAAGGGGGAAAAAGTTAAGGTTTCAATAAGGCAGTTCCAAACCAATACATTCTATTCAACTTGTAGTTTTGAATGCAGTGTTGTTTGCAATCACGTTGGCTTCTAATATGTATCGAATGAATCAAACCGGAAAAGCACCATAAATACCAAAATTATTTGCAAAATAATTCTTTAATGATTTTAATTCGAAATTCATAGTGGTAATGATATAATAAATTATTATTCATATGTTTTGGCTCTGCAGAGCCTTCCCCAGTGATTGATGATGGTTATGAAAGTGAAAAATGGCACTTATACAAGAAGTTACAATATTAATAATGATTCAGTCATTCTCGGTTGAGATAATTATTAATATTAATATTTTACGAAGCTGGTAGATCTTAATGAAACGTTAAGGTAATCTTAGAAATGATGAGACAACTGGGATGGGAAAAAGCTGGAAGGCGGGTGATTTAAGTCTGCAGAACAATTTTTTATAGGCAACACACCACAAATTCATAATATTATTAAAATATGATTAGGAAAACGGTACACACTATGAATTAGTATTGGATAAAACTGAGGCTTTTATCTAGATTTTGTTTTAAATTTTACCTAAAGTTGTCCCTAATTTCCACATAATCTCTTCTTCGTGTGTAGCTACGTATCAAGTTTTTTCACTACATTCACGAGTTTTCCCACATTTGTACGTTCAATCCACTCCATGCATACACTGAGAAGTCATGATTTGCAAACAAACACCGGATTCTGAACTATGGATTGAAAGCAATGTATTCATTAGAAACTGTCCATAAAGAGTGATCTATAATCAAACATAAAACGTCAGGTATGACAAAAGATCGGAGGAAGTGAGTAGGGAAAGTACGACTTTTGTTGTCATAGTCACTATCACTGCAGCTGACATTGTATATGTATATATCAATTTTCATTACAACTACATAGAGTTATGAATTTAATTGAAGTAGAAATGAAATAATTACAACTGTCAACAAAGCCAGTGGTATAAGCAAAGCAGAATAATAGGTAGCTAACTAACAAGTAGCTAAAGCTTACATTTTATTTCAATTCATAATTATTAATCAAAATGTTCCTCTTATGAAACACAAACTTAGAGCTCTTTTGAAGTAATTAAAATTTCTTATTAGTAGTTACATGATCAAACCCTTACACATTTATAACATTGAGACTCTATTTGTGTCCAATGCTGTTTGCTGGTGCAAAATCTCAATCCTCCATCAAAGAAATTTAGAGGACACATAAAGATGCTCCACCTTACCAAGTTCCTATTTTGAATGCTTGAACACCTGGAGATTTTTTTTCATTGAAAGTAATGAGAAGTTCATCATATTAAGCAATCTAGTGCAGTCAGCTTAGTAGCTATAATACTTGATATTTCATTGGACTTATGGAAGAAATTGATATATTTATATATTAGTTCACTGTGTATGCATAATCGGCAAAAGACATTACTTAGCTAGCTGATCCTACAACTATTGGTTGGTGACATGTAATTCACAAATGCTCCACCTTACTAAACACTCGGTTAAAAATTCACAAACTAAAATGTCCATTTTCTCTAAATTGCTTTTTTTCATTACATAGCTATCAGATTCAATCGCAAGTTAAGCGACCCCATAATTTTCAATCAGTTGATGGCCACCACTACCCATTGTGGTCAGTTTGTATATTTTATGATCTCTTCACAGTTGGAGTTCAGCAGGAACTTGCAGTGAATAGGTAACTAACATGCGTATTATAAATCCCTCTTGTTGTGAGTGTGGTCTGGGGTGTGTGGCTTAGTGACCCTGAATTACAATTTGAAAAGTTGGCAACTCTACTATCCACCAGAGTGACACAGAATACTGAAACGTAGCATTACATAAAAGTATATTCTAAGGATCAGCATCCATTGTATGTTTTTTCCTTACAATAATACACACTAAAACCTTCTTGGTCACAATTGCTGTACAAAATAAATTTTTTGCACAACTACATTCTGCAGAAGAGTAAGACCATTAATTACAACTTAAATAAAAAAGAAGAAGAAGCTCAAACTGGCATATTAATATTCCCCAATGTGTATTTATTAGAAAACTGCAATTACTGGCTGATGAGAAAGAAAACAACTATGAAAGTGTTGTCAATATACTTTTTCCCTCCTACTTTACAATAAAAAATAAAGTAGCTAAGAAAAAAAGGAGACTTATTCTGAAAAATAGGGGTTGGTACAATACTAGTTTGTTTGTTTGTTTATATCAAACTCATCGGACTGTGATGTTTTGTCTGAATAGACATGTAAAAATGTTTCATAGCCAACTTCTTCAAAGAAGTCTGTTTAAAAAAATAATATAATAATATTATTGTCAATTAATTATATTTAACCGTGTCTATGAAAATATACAGCTAGATATAAAACAGATACACATATATATGGTATAGTACCATCGTATTTTAGTTTAGCGTACTATCTCGTCCTGTTTTTACCAGGATTTCAAGCAAACATTTTGCTAAAAGATAATTTCAAAAGAATGAAAATAGTAAACTATAAAGACTTAATAATGATGACCTGGAAAAACACAATCAACTCCCCCTTCTTTTTATGTAACATGTTTTAAAAAAGGGACTTCAAATTCTGTTTGTTCAACTGAATAGAGCTCTGTATTAATTGCCCCATACCATTCTCGTTGATAACTTCACAATATAATATAGACTCACTATAGTGCAATAAAATAATAAAATACTTACCTTTTTCCATTTTGGTAGTTCAGAAAATGTAGTGAAACAGAATTCCGAAGTGTCTCGAATATCACTTGGCGGATGCTGCAATTTAAGGACCTAAAAATATGTCAAGAGGAAAATTAGAAAAAAGTACAA
>WLWD01002402.1_pt1:15000-59477 | contig 59477 bp, 54 predicted proteins | sample 6712731 | NCBI WGS metagenome assembly WLWD01 (sample SAMN12718690, study PRJNA576275) | sponge metagenome | isolation source: marine sponge | host: Mycale hentscheli | place: New Zealand: South Island, Marlborough, Capsize Point | collected 2014-11-01 | reverse complement strand
CAGATGAGACTTCCATAGTATATGACCTAGGTGAACCTGTACTTGTGGTAATCGTGCCATGCACTGGCTCTGATTCAGTTCCTGGTCCTGTGGTAACCCATACTTCAGTATGAGTCTCGAACTTTATGTTGTTTATCGAAGTTGTCTTTCTGCCTTGCCTTGAATTCTTCATTCTTTTTCCTGAACATACTCAGGTATGACCAGTTAGGGATGAGCTGATTGTTTAACTGAGGAACTGTACTCTTTATCTGTCTCCCCATACACAGCTCTGCTGGGCTAAGACTGCACCATGGTAATGGGGTAGATCGATAGGACAATAAAGCCAAAAAGGATCACTTGCAGTGCTAATTAACATTTTAGCTGTTTGTACTCCTCTCTCTGCCTGCCGTTGCTCTGAGGATAATACAGGCTGCTCGTTACATGATGGAAACCATATTCTCTCGCAAACGAAGCAAATTCACTTGAAGAATATTGAGGTCCATTGTCATTTCTGACTAGCTCAGGGATGCCATGGCATGCAAATACATCTTTCATTGCTTCTATCACTGCTGTTGATGTAGTGTTTTTAAGCCTAGTAAATTTCTGGGAAACGAGAAAAATAGTCAATCACCAAAAGATATGAAGTACTGTGGAGTGCAAAGAGATCTGTTGCCACTGTATGCCAAGGAAAAGCCGGTAAAGTTGTAGGAATTAGTGGCTCTTTCCAAGGTTGGGTATTCCTTGCACACACTGGACACCCTTGTATCAGCTGTTTAATGTGATGTGTGATTCCTGGCCACCACACTGAACACCTAGCACGAAGTAAACACCTCTCAATTCCTTGATGCCCCTGGTGTATCTTGCTGAGTACTTCTCTGTGCATAGCAGATGGAACTACTATTCGAGAATTGAATAAAAGGAGGCCTTCCCCTACTGAAAATGATTCCTTCGCCTTCCAATATGCACGTAATTCAAGATTTACTTTGTAGTATTCCCCCCCCTGCTTTTGCAAGCAATCGCCATATTAATTGCAATACAATTTCCTGTAAATTATTGCATCATATCCTTTCAACAATAATTCTATTTATCATCATCTCACAGCCTCAGTATTTTTCTTTTATCAGATTAAGTTCATAATGTTTAATTACATTCATTAGTGGGCGTGCCAGTGGGTGTGATCAATCCCGGTTTTCGTTCTGGAAAGTTGGCAACTATGTGTATGGCTCCTGATTTCTTAGGGACCACCACCATCCCTGCACACCAATCTGTGGGGTCTAATATTTTCCTTATTACCCCTAACTGCTCTATGCGATTCAATTCCTCCTTCACTTTGGTGCGCAATGCAATTGGTATATTACGAGAAGCATATAAGGCATGTGGGGAGGCATCCTCTTTGAGCTGTATTTCATACTCTTTCCCAAAAGTACCCAAGCCAAAAAATACCTTAGGATGAAGTTTCTTGATTTCTTTTCCCCCCTCCAGTTCTGTGTAGCAGAGCTTCTCCACTAGATGTAGTGCTGTGATGGTAGGGAGCCCGAGTAGATTTGTTTTCAAACCTTTAACAATATAGACATCTTCCTCTGCATTCTTCCTTGAAAGGCAAACTGACCCTTGAAAACTCCTTGGACCTCTAGACAGTTTTGGGCTGGCCCACACAAAATTCGAGATGGTCGTGACAGTGGGGATGTTCCCAGCTTCAGATATGTCTGCTCAGTACTCGCTGTTACTGCTGCACCTGTGTCCACCTTGAAGTCAACTTCCTGCTGTTCCAAAGAGACGATGGTCATCCAACTCAATGTATCTTTTTTCTCACCGTTGTTGACCACAGCATCAAGGAAGGTATAGTCAACAGAAGATGGTTTGGCAGGCACTTTTGAGAAACACTGCAAGCTAATATGACCTTGTTTGTGGCATCGGTGGCAGAATGCTGCTGCAGCTGGGCAAGTCTCTCCTACTCCATGTGGTTCATAGCCACACCTAGAGCATGTTGCTGTTCTGAGTTTAAAGTTGGCACTTGTTCGTCTGCCAGTTCTCCGACCTCTTCGACTGAACCTTGGTTGTTGTTTAAGTTCGTCCATTGATGCCTGTAACTCTGCCATTGACTTTTCCAACTCTTCTAATGATTCACGTTTCTTATCAGATTCCAATTCTTGTCCTTGTTCCAGAATGGCAGCCTTTTGCCTGATGGTTGTTTTGGCCTTCTCCACCATTAAGCCAGAGTCAGTTTGCAGTTGCTGGGACACTCTCTTGTCCAAAATTCCTACCACGAGCCTGTCTCTAATTAGTTCGTCTTTCATAGCACCGTACTTGCAATTCTCCGCTAGACGATAAAGCTCTGAAATGTATTTTTCTGCACTCTCTCCTGGAAGTTGGTTGCGTTGATTAAAGCCTCAGCGCATTATTACACAACTAACTATAAGGCGTCTCTCCCTAGTTAGCATTTTCCTCAGTTATATTTGTCGATGCCAAGACGTCATTGGCCTCTTCTCCGAGGCAATACAAAAGTGAGCTAACCTGTCTGACTTCAGGTTCCCCAGACAAACCCGAGGCGTCTTGATACTGTAGGTAACGTCTTTTCCATTTGTCCCAACCATCAGGGACCTTGAAGTCAAATGGATGAGGTGGTTCTAGCCTGAATCCTGTAGCCATAGCACTATTAATGCATCCCACTTCTGGCACTATGTGAAATAGTAATTAATCTCATCATTCAAACCATTGCATAGCATGATGACCATTACCAGTCTATGAATATGATACAAGTATGATGACCATTACCAGTCTATGAATATGATACGATAATGATCAACAGTTAATCCAATATTCCACACCACCACATAGGAAAGTTATTAAATATTATATACTATACCTGCAGGAAGTCATATACAGCACCGTAAAAGAAAATGCAAATTATTATTTGGAAGTAAGTTACATTTAATGAAAATTGTTAAGCATAAATTTGACAGTTTATTATCCCATAGCTATGAAAATGAGTTTAGGCTTATTGTACTTTATAAAAGAGTTCTCAGATTAAGGAATTTTGAGGAACCCCCATTATTTAGGTTGAGGAACTGGAATGTTAAACGTATATATATTTTATTATGTATTTATAGTGTCATACGTAATATTAATCTAAATAAATTATGCAAAATATATGGGAAGAATATACAGTTCGTCCAGCTTAAAGAGTAGAAAGTTCTGTTTTTTGTTAATTGTTCTTTAAATGTATACATGTGCAGTCAGATTGGTGTCAGGAAGCTGAAACTTCACACACACAAATTAATATATATAGAAATTGATTATGTTTAAAAAAATTGTGGTTTGTGGTCACAACTGTGGTAATAGATAGAAGAAGTGACCCTATAAATGGAGGATATTTTTGATGTTTTTAAGCCAGAAAAAGAGTAAATTGTATTCGAGTGTCTAAAGATTTTGCAGACTGAATCTATGGCTCATTAATTTGATTTGTACCAAATTTTTATATTTTAATACTATTTTACTTATTTTTAATTTCATTTTTTATAAAAAAACTAAACTCCCCAAATACTTTAAGGGTGCTGCGACAACGCCCACGCACATATTCACAATAATTGGATTTTGGTTGCTAGGGATTACTAACTTTTTTCTTGGTGTTTGTAGAGCTCCAACTAAGGGTGGATCCTAAAGAGTACTGCTAATGGACTAACTAAATAAAAAGAACGGGCCTTGGGAGCCTGTTTCGTTCAAGTTACGAGCTCCTCAGCCTCAAGTATATAATCCACAACTCCTCGGCGGGTGCCGTCGCTGACGAGCCCATTCTTCGTCTACTGCTACATTTGTTGATTGTCTTCAAAACCTTCGTTGTACTTTTTCCCAATTCTGCTTTGTTTTGTCTAGTTGACTGTGCTGATTTGATCCTCACGGCAGCGCGCCCGAATTTTTTTCTTTCAAAAAAAATTGCAACGAACATTTTGTAGCTAAGGTCATAGTCAGCCTGTGTACGAAATTTGGAGTCATTTCTACTCGTAGTTTCTGAGAAGAAACACAAAATAGACTCCAGGACTAAAAATTAGTCCACGCGATCTTTTGGCAGAGACTTGATTACTTTCAAACCACACCCACAACAGATTCAATTAATTCCCGCGGGAAAGTTGAGTTCCAGGTGCTCTCTAACTTTCGGGCGCCTACCGGTTAGCAAACCAGTTATCTGGCCGCCTTTCCTTCTCAATGATAAGCCCTACTGAAACGAGTGTGAGGAGATTATTGTAGTCTAGTTAATAGTGTTTTTCTCGGCATGGTCAGGTAAGGGAAGCCTTTTATCAAGCTAGCTAGATGCATATTCAGTGTGTGTATGTACCTATAATAGATTAGTGAACCATTTTTGCTGCTGGAAAACTCTACAGTTTCAGTTTGTGTACAGTTTTCTGTACTTAGCTATTCACTTCATTTGTTTATTCATCCTTACTTAGCTAGCTACATCACAAAATATTCATCTATATTTAGCTGGCTATTTCAAAATATTTTTTTATATAAAATAAGTATCATTATTATTATATTATACATTCATAAAAATTATCACTGGTCATCACAATACTGTAAAATAAAAAAATCATGAGTGATATAATCAGGAAGAAGTTTTGCACAAGAATAGAAAATTAAAATAATGGAGTCATTAGTGAGGTATTATTTACCTGTCAAAGCTTGGAGACAATCTGGGAGCCAGTGTCTGCTCTAGGGAGAAACAATACTGATAAAGTAAGCCAAGAAATACAATATCAAACAGCTGCGCTCTTTACAACTTATAGCGGGGGCGGGGCCTCGGTTAGTTTTATCAATTGGTAGGCGGTAAGCTTTGAATTACCCGCGCAAGCTAAGTTAGCGGTTGTTTTACTATTGCGAGCATGGCGGATTTTTGTGGTTATTTGTGGTGCTTGCGGGTGCGCGCGCGTGCGTTGCTATGTCGCAGCACCCTTAAGCTGGTAATTTTGCAATTTTGAAGTAAGTGTGTCTTGGGAATTTAATATAAAATACCTAAATAGTTGTATTTTAATCCATATGAATTTGAAACCCCTATCTTAAAAATTAAGGGAAATAAAAATGTTTTTGTGAGAGTGTTAGTATTTTCGGTGTAAGTTGTGACGTTTGCGGAAGCTCTTATCTCAATGACGACGTATTTGTGATGTCAGAGTGTTGCGCTTGCGCATTTGTGAACTAAACCAGGGGATGTTGGACACGCTGGTAAAACGCGGGAGATGGCCCGCAACCGAGCAACAAACAATCAATTTACGCGTGGCCAGCTCTCAATTTCTACGCGGATCAATTAACTTTGGCGCCAAAAACCGCGAACCAGGTGGGCACAAACGGTCTCTGAGCTATAACTGTATGTGGTGTACTAGTCTGAGACAGTCACTTTGAATAACATCCTTCTATTATACTTGCAGGGTAAGGAATGAAGCTGTACTTGTGAAGCCATTGGAGCAGCTTAAAACTCTGTCTCAACCATGACCAAACCCTGACTGGTACCAGCTCCGACAATTCCACCAACCTTGTATTGAGACGACTCCGCTGCGTATAGACTCCATCATCATCACTTCAGTTCTCTCCATCGGGATTGCTACCGCTATACTCTTCAGCCCTATCGCCTACGAGTCTAAATCTTGTGCTGAACTACCCCGCTCCCACTAATGAGCAACCAACTCCAAGCAACATCGGGAATACGCCATCACTTTTGCTCGAGGGACTAACCATTTCCAAAGTTACAACGGCCATCTCACCGCTCATTATAGTAGTTCTTATTATTGTTTACAAATGGGCTCTTTTTAGAGCTGTCACACGTTAATTGATTATCTTACCAAATAAATTGCGCGTTCGCGAAGCTCAACGTTATGGGGGGCGGGGCGAAATTGGGAATCAGTTGTCAACTTGAAAATAAAAATTGATATTTCGTGGAACTGGATCACTGAATTGAATCCAAATTTTGCGCACAAGCAAAATACCCCCCTTAGAATAAAGTTACAGAGAGTTTTTTTTAGAATAACGCACGAGTAAAACGGCATGAAATTTTACTGTTTACAAAAAAAAAAGAATATAGATATTAGAAATATGGCTCTGTAATGTTGCGGAGAAGCCCTCAGGCTACCTCTGGAAAAAAATGAGCGCGGTAGCTCTTTCGGCCGCTTCGAAATAACTCTGAATAGTAGCCAGTGTGCAGAGCTGTATCTCCGTCCCAGGCGGGTCTTCATTCTTCAAATTTGGCTTGCTGGAGTCCTCTATTCCACCTGTAACAACAAAGTAAGCCCACAGGACACAGAAAAAGAAATATAAAGACAGCAAAAACAGTCAATTTGCGGTTACGTGCCTCGGTTTCCGGTGGCAGGGCACCTTAAATAAGGGAAGTTCCCGAATAGGAGCTGCCGCGTGAGGGCGCGGCTCAAGTTTAACTACGAGTTGTGACGTAGGGCGGACGAATTTGTGACGTCAAAAAAATGGCGCTTAATGTATGGAATGTCTATGGAGATAGCGTAGTTCGTATACTTATGCTGTTTTATATGACTTAGTTTCGAGTGGATTGGGATCTAACAACGCAAAAAAGGTATGGCTAAGCTTATTGTGATTGCAACTAGTCTAAGTTTTGAGATCTGTACTTTCTACTCTTTAAGCTGGACGCACTGTACATGTTTAGGTGTATACACATATGAAACTAACCTGTATATTATATACAACATGATAGCTTGAATTGGCTGTCTACCTATATGTACAAAACTAAATGAACTATCACAATTTATAAAACTAGTGGCACCAAGTTTAGATAATGATAACTCCATACCAGTTAATTGTGTTGCTATGTTTAAATAGTGTTATGTGGTGGTATACATTCGTCTGTCTTTATAGGTCATCGATAAACCGCGTGGGTTACCCTCTTTTTATATAATTAGGCAACTAACCTACTACTTTTTTTGTTTTATGTTAAGTTAGTTTACTTGTAGGAGAGGAATGGGCTATCCAAGAAAATTGGTTGGATACCAGATATTGTCCACACACACATCAATTATAGGCTGCAGGTGTATTTTGCATTTATCGTCTAGTTCTCGCTAAAAGCTCAATTACTCCACAGGAATGCAAGACTAGACTCTATAGACAGCACCACTGTATTGTGCGTGATTGATAACCCTTTACTGAATTTTATTAAACATTTCATATGCACAGTTTTTTCAAAATTGACTGGAACAGCACAAACTAAGCATATGGAAAAAAACAACTATGTTGAAACAAATGACTTAACAATTGTAATTAGAAACAGCACAATCTCTGTGAATCCAACTCTACACCGAAGAAGAAGAGTCGGGTGGATGAGGTAGGGGGTGAGTGAAAAAAAGAGGACAACACACCCATTGATATTCCATAATAATCTTTTGTGTGAAGGAACACAGACTTTGATATTTGTGGCTGGGCCCCCCCCCCCCCCCCCCCTGAACATCCCAAAAGTTGTAATATGTATTGTGACACAAATATCATTGTTGTCGTTGTCTGTGTTTTTGTGGTGTTGTAGTGGAGCTTCATGCTCGATGCATATGTGTGTGCGTGGAGTTGAAATGTTATTCTAGCGGCGCTTCCGGATCTAACCGGGGGGGGGGGGGCTCTTTCAATCGGGGCTACTATGCCCATGTAAGTTGAATTTCATGTATGTGTGTGTGTGTACACCAGTCAATTTATGTATAATAAATTATACAATTATTTTTATGATCTGTATTCACCTGTATCTTCTTTTTTCTTGTGTGTGTGTGTGTGCGTGCATTTCTGGAATGAGAGAGCAACCGTGGACAAACAGTATGTGGCGCTTCCGGATCCTACCTGGGAGACAACGAACTCGGGGGGTCTTTTTCGATCAGGGCTACTATGCCCATGTAAGTTGAATTTCGTGTGTGTGTGTGTGTGTGTCCCCAGTCAAGTAGTACCTCCACGCGGTTGGAGATGGGCAACGTCTAAGGACGGCTAAAACTACTCTGCAGGCTTGATTACCGTGTGTTAAGAACAGGGCGTCGACCGATGGCGCCACTTGGCATGCGCAATGTCTGTACCCCTGCTGAGGCTTTGCAAACCTATCAGGGTAGAAATCGTTTTGCACAAAGCATGAGAAGGCTTAAGGTTCTGATATAGTGTTTCGCCCACACATTTGACATATGCCTCAGTGGTCACAACTACAACACCACAAAAATGTAATAACAATTAACACCTCATAGCTGTCAAACCAGTAAGCAGAAAGTTATTGATACAGCAAGGCAGTGATTGTTCAAGTCATGGCAAGAAAAACAAAACAAAAAAAAACAAAAAAACAGGATAGTGTAAAAGAAAATATTATACAGCAAGATGACAGTGACCGTAAGTCATAACATAAAAAAAAAGGATATGTGAACAAAAAATAATTAATTTGGTTCCCTGATTCCACCATTTCTATAACGAGGAACTGCAAGTTCTGGAAGTAATGCGCTAAAATAAAATTTTCTCAATTTAGCAAGCTGAATGCCCCACCACTTCTGATCTCTGTATATTCTTTCAACGTGTAAATCTCCAGTTGTATGCACCACAAAGTCACACCAAACTTTATCAGCACAGTACATTTGACACTGCACCTGATAGTAGTAGTCGTGCTTTCTTTTCAGTCTCAGATGATTGTCAGAGTCTAGCTCCAAGCAGAACGTGGAGGTACTGCAAGCCTCAGCAATACTTTTGTTTCGAGCTGCAAAAGGGCACTTGATCTCCAGGATACCTGATGGCTGATCTGAGTTGCTTGGGTCATGCACTATGCCGTCAGGACTTGCGGCGAGCCAGTTATTGTTACTAGAGACGATCAGTCCGCTACCAGATACTGTAACATTGCAACCACCTCTTTCTTTGTAAGAAATATACTGATTCTTTACAGTAGCTTCCATCAATGAACCATATCTGGTTGCCTGTGTTCCTCTAAATGTGGAGTACAACATCTCACGAACCTTGTTACTTCTCTTAGTCTTCTCTCTCATCTTACATATTCCACCCACTCTTGATGCAGTTATCCTCACTCTCCTTTCAACAGCCCATTCTTCACTGTCAGCTTGACCTCTAGTGCGGGACTCAACTTCAATAGCTTGTTCATGGCTGACTATCACTCTAGCTTGATAAAAACTAGACTTTAGCTGTTCCAAGCTTTCCACAGAGATGTCTTCAGCAATATCATCAGGAGCAATGTCACCATCATGTCTGCTGTATGCTTTACGTGCAGCAGTAGAGTCCTGAGACTTATTGTACTTGTTCATTCGTCGTTTTTTCCTGACCTCTTCAGTTGCTTTTCATTTTTTGTCGGCACACAATCGCTTAGCTGAATGTTTAGCAGAATCAACAAAAACTTCATTAGGAGGATAATGAGTCATTTGCTGCCAAGCTAGTGATCCCCATGCTTTGCCGAGATTTTGTCTCAATCCTGCCCCCATACACCTGTGCTCCGATGAGCCACTCTGTGACCTGTGGATTACTTTTCCCCCATCTAACTTCATTCGAATATGCATCCAACTTTCCGCTAAATTGGTAGTTTCATTGGTCACAAGTTGTCTTGCCTTACCAATTAGCCTGCTCAGTGCCACCTGAATATCATGTAGAAGTCTGGGGTTGATCTCTACTGGTGTTGGCTCACCCTGTCTAGCATCAGCTTCAGTAGATGGATCATCGTCAACCGTTTCAGTCCAAAGAACTTCTTGATCATCTACTACGTCTGGAAAAAAAAAAATTAACAAAATGATTGGTAAGTTGTAGTTATAAATTACTATAAATAGTGACCATGCGTGCTACTCAAGTGTATTTCAGATATTATTGAACTATGGGAAATGGCAAAAGGAAAATGCAAACTGGACCAAGAGTAATTTTTACCCAAAAATAACATTCAATTAAAAGTAGCATGAAACTCCTATTTATGATTTTACTTTTCATTATAAGTTTAAAATAAATTAACCATACATTTATCATAGGCTATTTCTTTATTGCTATGGACTACACGAGTGCAAGTGTCATACTAACATAAACGCCAGCAGAATATTTTTTTGTCAGTGCATTGATGAGAATAGCACTTGGGACAGAGTTGGATGTCATGCTGGTGTTTTTCTGTGCTGTAGTACAGAAGTCTGTACTACAGTTCCGGTGAAAACCAAAGCAATGGAGAGGTCCATTTCTCAGGTCTCTTTGAAGTAATGATAGTGCTTTCCCCTGGTCCTTCTCCTTACTTCGCATTCTTATAGCACTTCTAGCTGCAGCAACAAGCCGTCGTCTTTGATTTTTGGTCAGACCTCCAGTGCCTTTATATGAAGGGTTGTCTTGAACAAACCGCTCGAGTGCACCTCTGTAACATTTACAGGCATGATTAGCACATTCAAGTTTTTTTATTGCATGTCCCCATCCAGGAACACTTTGAAGTAGAGTAGCAGGAACACCTTCATGATACTCATTCCTCTGCTCAGCCAATCGTTTCTCTTCTCTTCCTGCTTCAGCCATGCTTTCCAAGAGTTCCTGCTTCCAAGCTTCACCGATTGCCCTTTCAGTCTGAACAAAGCTAGCATTGGTCATCACAGGTACTCCTACAATGCTCATTAACTCTTTTAGGTTGCTGTGCCCCCTACCAGTCACCATTTGCCCCCATACAGCTGCTAAATTACATTGCCAACGCTTATAGCCACGAGGACCTTTCACCTTAGTGGAGGTTGAAAAAGCAATAACATGACTACAGGTAGTGCATTTGGCTGACAGTATGGAGGCTAATCCATCTCTTGATTCACCATTTAGAACCACAGACCCAGAACACTGGCTTGCATGCTTACTAATATTCTCAGTGTACAATTGTAACTGATCTAAATTTATTATTCTGCTGCCTTCCAAACTCCCAATCTTCTCTTTATCTAGTATTGGATTATTTACTGTTTGGCTCTTTAGTTTCTTTTTTCCAAGGGTAGCTTTTTTTCCCTGTATGTATGCCTGTTATGCTTACTGTATGTCGCCCTCCGATTCTTCTGGTTCCCCATCCACACGAAAATCAGAGCTAACTCCAACGGAGCGTGGGCGATTTCCCGCGAACGCGGCGGCAAGAAGAGCACTTCCCTGGCTTTACGGTCTTCGAGGAGATGGCTGAACTTCACCGCCAATTAGTTTGAACTGGGCCAGCTCTGGAATGACGGCAACGTGTTATTCTAATTCAGCGAACTGTGAGGCGGGGCCTATCACAAAGTTGTTTTTTTTTAAATGCCGGTTGAAACACAGTGAAGTCCGGAGTCGTCTTCAGGTCTAGTTTTCCAGAGTTATGTTCACGGTTCATGGTGCTGTCCACGGTTTGCCGATAGGCGTAGAGCTATAATAGCTGAGATGGGCCCTGCAGAATTACTTTTTATTACTTTCCAGGTATAAATTGTCTCTTCTGGACGGGAGGTATAGTTCTAACTTGGCGGTGAAGCTGCTAACTTTAGTTTAGTCTGTTACATTGAATTATCCTTTTCTAATTTTTATTTATGAACATATTTTAGAGGCATTTTGACATATTCATAATAACACAGTTTTGACTTCACTAAAATGATGATACACAAAATAATAATAAAATAGATTACTTATGAATAATTCATGAGACAAATGTATACCAGAACCTTAAGCTTGACACATGGAATGTGCGGTCCATGGTGGACACAGAAGGCTCGGTTGAGGTGGCCAGTCAGTGGGCTGATGGCCAGAGAGGAGAAGAAAGGAAAGTAGACCAGATAGTGTGTGAGCTAGAGAGATATAATGTGGTAGTGTGGGCTTTGCAGGAGACGAAATGGTTTGGGTGTGAAGTATATGAAGTGAGTGATAGTGTGGTATTGACTTCAGGCAGAGCAGCACCTGCCAAAGGTGAACCGGTCCAGAGGGGGGAGGGAGTGGCACTAGTGCTTAGAGACATAGCTATGGACGCATGGAAGAAAGGTGGCAAACAGTGGAAGGCATGGAGTTCATGATGTGTCTCTGGCAGACTAGACAAAGATAAGTTCTCCATAGTGGACAACTTTATCGCCTCACTTCCTTCAAGAGAGAGCTATGTGATTCTTGGTGACTTCAATGCCCGTGTGGGCTCCAGAATGGGTGGAGATGATGTGTGGGTGAATGAGAGAGGGCCCCATGGGTTAGGAGTGGCCAATAACGCAGAAATGGAGCTTCTGTCCTTTTTTCTTCTCACCAGGCTACCATCTGCAACACCTGGTTTGAGAAGAAAGATATCCACAAGCAGACCTGGCAACACCCAAGGTTCAAGCAGTGGAGCTGCATCGATTTCATTGTAGTGAGGCAGAAGGTCAGGAAGCTGTGCCAGGATGTGACTGTAAAGAGAGGGGCTGTTTGTAACACTGACCATCACCTTGTTGTGGCTACCATGAAGTTTCACTATAAGTCAAGGGCCAGGAAGACGAAGACCAAGAGGTATGATGTGGGGAAGCTGTTGAATGAAGAAGTAGAAAGACAGGAGATGTGTGACAGGTATCTGAATGAGGTTCTGGAGCGAACTGATGAAGCATGTAGGGATGATGAAGATGTAGCTGAAAGATGGGATGTAGTCCGTGCTGCTCTGACAACAGCAGCAGAGAATGTGTTGGGAACAACAACACGACGGCAGCCAGATTGGTTCCAGGAGTCCCTGAATTGGATGTGGTAGGCAAGCTAGTAGCCAGGATAGTTGAGTCGGCTACAGGTTGTGGCGGAGAAGGTATTGCCAGAGTCACAGTGCGGTTTCAGGCGAGGTCGTGGATGCACAGACATGATATTTGTCATCAGACAGCTAGTTGAGAAGGCGGTGGAACACCAGGCAGTACAACACTTTGTATTTGTGGACTTGAAGAAGGCATACGATTCGGTCCCGCGGGAGGCAATGTGGATAGTGTTGAATGGGGATACCTGAGGTGCTAGTGGATATTGTCAAGTCCTTCCATAAAAACATGAAGGCCAAGGTGAGGCTGGAGGGGGAGGAGTTAGAGGAGATTGAAGTGACTAATGGCCTATGCCAAGGATGCACGATGGCTCCATCCCTCTTTAACTTGTATGCTTGTGCCATGGCAGAGATCTGGATGGAGAGAGTTAAGGATGTTGATGATGCCGGCACCAAGATCTTGTACAATCTAGATTAACACCTCTTCCGTAGATCCACTCAGAAGGCTAGAGAGATATGCCTCAGGAAAGGAGAGTTTGCTGCTGATGTGGTCTTGATGGCTCAATCTAAGGAGGCTGCAGCTGCATTGCGGGTCTACATGAAAGTAGCTAAGGAGTTCGGCTTAACAGTAAGTGTTTCCAAGACCAAGTTCTTAATGGTCGGAGGCACGGCGGCAGAAGAAGACAAGGCTCCCATTGTTGTGGACGACGGCCAAATTGAGTTGGTCAGTGTGTTCCCTTACCTGGGCTCTCTGATCGCTGGCAGTGGCAGAATTGATGTGGAGATCGAGATACGCTTGGCCAAAGCTTCCAAAGCCTTTGGAGCATTGCGGCGAGCTGTCTTCAAGGATGCACACTTGTCTATGACCACCAAGAGACATGTATACAGAGCTTGTGTACTCACTGTATTGCTGTACGGCTCTGAGTGCTGGGTTCCACTTAAGAGACATTTGAAGAAGTTAAACACATTCCATCACAAGTGCCTCAGAGCAGTGCTTGGCATTACCAACAGCCAACAGTAGGAGCAGAGGATATCATCAGCACAAGTGCGGGAAAGGTGGGGAGATACTGAGACCTTGACAGCAAAGATAGCTAGCCGGCACCTGGAATGGCTAGGCCATCTGGCAAGAATGCCTGATCATCGTCAACCCAAGATGTGTCTCTTCAGTTGGTTGCCCCAGACTCGCCCTAAAGGTGGACCCAGAAGGAGATGGAGGGATTTGGCTAAGACAGACCTTAAGACAGTGGGACTGAGTGATGGCCCCTGGTATGATAAGACCCTAGACAGAAAGCAGTGGAGAGATATGTGGAAGAAGAAGTTAGTGGAGAGCCATCAGCCACAGCCAAGAGGTATGAGACCTATGTTGCTGAGTGTGGAAGGAGCTTTAGCAGAGAGTGAATAAGGCACGTCACAAGTGTAGGGTGGAGAGGGCGAAGCCAGTGAGTGAGCAAGTTGGTGCAGTTCAATGTAAGGATTGCGAGAGATGGTTTAGGAGCAAAGGAGGGCTGGTTGTACATACTTGCAGGAAAGAGGAGGATGACGAGAGTGAAGATCAGCTCACTAATGCAGCAGCAGTTGATGTGATATGTAGTGTATGTGGACGTAACTTCGCACGGCCTGGAGACCTCAAACGACACAAGTGTTTACAAGAACGACAGAAACCAGTGAAGGACCAGCAAGGCGCTGTACAATGTGGAGTATGCCAGCGATGGTTTCGAAGTGCCGGCAGTCTTGCTGTTCATCGGCACACCCATAATCCCCAGCCGAGTTGAGGCCCTACTCATACCCTCCATTGGAGAGACGCGTGACCCGTTGTGGGCAGTATTGAGACAAGACAAGACAAGTGTGTGTGTGTGTGTGTGTACACCAGTCAATTTATGTATAATAAATTATACATTTGTATTTATGATCTGTATCCACCTGTATCTTTTTTTTCTTTTTTTTTCATTTCAACTTACTGATATTTGGGTGTCCAGTTGGGGCGGGGAGTTATGACACAAGAATGTCAGTGAAAAGCAATGACGGGAGGGCCATCGCCCCGCCCCGCTCCCCTCCTACCCCACTGAACACCCCAAAATCCAACTCAGTTTACAATAGGCAATTCAAAAGCCTAAAGGAAGTTGCAATTTCCGCTGAAAGAAGAGAAGAACTTCCAATCCTGATGGCATAGTGTCTTCCTTTTTTTTTTCCTTCGAAAATCTAAACCTATGTGTAATTATGAATCATATGAAGGGGGGCAATTCAGCGAGGCCAGCTGTTGTGTTACAAATATCATTGTTGTCTGTGTTTTTTTGGTATTGTAGTGGAGGTTCCGGATTCTAACCTGGGAGGGATCGTTCAGTCTGTGACACCATCCATGCCGGGTAAGTTGAATTCCACGTGTGTGCTTGTACTGCTTTTCATTTTCAAATTACACTTTCTCAATACAACGGTGATTGTTACTCTCATGGACAGTGTGGAGTATACATACCAGGGTTTCATACAGTGGGAGGCTAGCCCTGGGATCTCCCCCCCCCCCCCCCCCCTAGAATTTTGGGAGTTGAATAGAAATGAACATTTTGGAAGCATTTATTTTTGGTATGATATTGTATCCCATTATGTTCCTATCATAACTGAGCCATTTAGTGCATAGGACCGAACACTGATTATCAGTGTGAAGTATAGACTCCTATGCAAAGATGTGCATCAAAGTAGTGTAGGTTCAAAAAAATGGGTGTGGCGAAGTACGCTCGGAGCCCCACCCCCCAACCCAGACAAAAATCCTGTATGAAACCGCATACAATACATCATAACGTTGCAATTATATAGGATCATGAATAATTTGTTGTTTGTATTACAAATATCTTTGTTGTTTGTGTTTTTGTGTATATGAAATTGTTTTGTAGTGGAGCTCGACGTCCAACAGCATAATGTTCTTTGTGGACACTCATAGATGACTCCTACATGATCACAATCAGCACCAAACACAACAAACAACATATTTTATTGTTGAACTAATATAATATTGGTATAAAATACATCAAACAATATTATTTCTATTTTATATTGATAAGAAAAGTGGAATTTTTTGAAAAATTTTTTTTTTAAAAGTATTAGCTAGTAGAGGGCCTAAATATTATTCAATTTTCTCAATCAAAATGAGGGGAATCCCAAACTCTTGGTCTATTTCACGATATATGGTTGCTAAGGGGTTTTCCCAGCCAGCATCGAGTTAAAAAAATAAAACAGTAATGCTCTATTCCAGCGGTCCAGGATTAGATTTTTCCGCACGTAGAAACAATTCTGGAAACAAACGGTTTTAAACCCCAGAACTCCTTAAATTGACATATTTCAAGGTCTGACTCAACATTATGTTATGAATTGACTATAGAAAGCTCTCAACAATAAACTTTGAATAGAAACTCCATACTTTCAATGTTATAACCAACATGAGTGAAGCAATATGATCCACCATCAATATAAAATCATATCCTCTGAAGGTAGCTGTGGTGTGCCGGGCAGCTGGGAGAGGGAAGGTAGGGTTAAGGTACGCTGCCACCACTGCTAAAGTAACTAGCTATGCCAATTACTCAGCAGAAGTTCCTCCCAAAAAGTAAAGAGTTACCAATTCTTTAGTTTAGGTAGAAACAATAGCATTCATCTGAGGTCTTAACACAGAGTGAACTACTAATAGAATGACTACATGTGCTCAGGTGGTCACTATTTATACAACCATTCCTAAGCATGCTCAGTATGTATTTGGAATGACTCAGCATGAACCAGCAAAAGTGATCAACACTTGGGTGAAGGATGAATAAAGAAATAAACAGTTCAGTTTTGTACTTGCTAAATAAGATAAGTTACTGTTGCACTGTGTGTGTGGTGGGCTAGGTCACCACAATAGCCAAACTCTCTAGAAGGGTCAGAATACCTGCTCTTGAGCCTAGCTTGTGAGGATTCACCATGTTTTTTTTTATTGGAAAAAAATGTCTCCAGTTTTCTGGGATTCATATAGCACCTTCTATTACTAAAATAGAGTTGTCAAAACACTTCTCTTTTTTTAACAGAGATTGATGGATGGAATCAGTGGCAGCTTTAATGCAAAATTTTTAAGAAATTGGCACCCACCAGTAGAACATTAAGTATATGTCTTTTAAATTGAACTGAAGTTCAAAGACCATGCAGGTGCTCAGCTTTAAGAAGTCCGTAATATAAGTTCCATAAATTCTCGGCCTTTGATGGCCTTCTAGTGGAAACACAACTAAAAAGAACAAACTGATACAATGTTTTATATAGTGAACAGAGTGTGAGATGCTGAAAACAAGAAAAAACAAAAAGGAGACAATCAAGACATTTCAGGGTCAAGGCTGCAGAGGGAGCAGCCTATACAGAAGAAAGTGGTACTAGTTCTGAGCTAAACAACCTGTGAGAGAGTACATGGGTTTAGACAATGTATGTTTGTGTGTGTGACTCATGACATATGACTCCAGAGAAAGCGGCTTAAAATTAGAAATAAATTAAAGTGGTCAATTAAACTTAATGAATTAAAAGATTAAAGGGGAGAATGAATGGCCTTCCTGCGGGGGCCCTCGAAGGCCGAAGAGGCACCCGCAGGAAGGACAGCCCTCTGAAAGGTAGAGGGCCACCATCTACAGAAAGGAGAGAATCTTATACAAATTAAGATACGGAGGGAAGAGGCTATAAGAAATTTGAAAGTCACATAACTTGACATGATCTGGAGTAGAGTTTCGTCTTCTTTTCGTCACATCCTTCTCCTCAGGTGGTAGTGGTGGGAGGCTTGTTCCGAGGGTGTCTCCGCCCTGACAACCAAGTCTGCTATTGATGCCGGTTTTCTTCTCGTCACCAAAGGTTGGAATGGCAAGCATGGGTCATCTAACAATTTGTAAATGTCAGACGACTTAAGAGCAGGGTGGTTCTTTACCGATAAGATCGTGGTGCAGTCTGGGAGAGCTCTGTTTGCTTTGTGGGTGAGGTATCCCTGTCTGTCTGAGAAGTGGATGGTAGCAGCTATTTCTCTGAGCAGTAGCTTCCTGTAGCCCCTGTCCAAGAACCACTGTTCCAAATCCCTCATTCCTTGTGCAAAGATCTCTGGTGATGAGCTTCTTCTGAGGACACGAATCATTTCACCCTTGACCATTCCCCTGATGATTGATTTGTGATGTGCTGAGGAGAAGTGCAAGTAGGCATGTGGGTCTATGGCTTTGGAGTAAGGTCTGATGTCCAAGATGCCAGTCTTCTCGTATCTGGGGCCTTTAAGGTTGAGGAAATCTATTGAGTTTTGGGAGTATTCAGAAGTAAATTTGATCGAACTGACTTGCTTGTTCAGGTGGGAGACCAGGGCTTCTAGTATTTCTGGCGTATCTTCCAGGATCACCAATATGTCGTCTATAAATCTTAGCCAGACAATAGGTTGAGTCCTGGTCCATGATAACAGAGCATCTTTCTCCACCTTTCCCATGAACAAGTTGGCCAGTGTTGGTGCCACTGGTGTTCCCATTGCCACACCCTTTACTTGTTTGAAGTGTTTGGCAGCGAACTCAAAGGTGTTGCCCTGTAAGATCAGAGTCAACATCTCTCTCAGCATTGTCTTCAGTGGGTGAGTTTTGGAGCTCGGTGGATGAGTCGGAATCGCTTGCTGTAAAGCAAATGCTATACCTGTTCCGTGAGGTATTGATGGATACAGGGCCTTGACATCTAATGTGGCTAGGGTTAATATTTTCTTGTTGTCTTCTGGGATCTTTAGTTGTTTGATGGCATGAATGACTTGGGTCGTAGAGGTCACCAGTGCCGGGACATTTCTCAGGTAGTCTTTTAATATGTTGTTAGCTAGTTTTGAAATCTTCTCGGTTGGTCCTGAGTTGCAGGACACTATGGGCCTTAATTGGTGTGGATTCTTGTGTACTTTCCTGAGAAAGTACATCCTCTGGGATCTCACGTTTTCCAGTTGCATTGTGTGGGAGTCAGCTGTGTGCTTGCTGATCAGTCCAGAGGCTCTGTGTTTAGATATTAGCTCGTTGGCTTTCTCTGCTGTGTCTTTGCTAGGGTCTTCTTCCAGTTCCAGGTATGTTTCTTTGTCGCTCAGGTGCTCCAGGCCTTCTCTCAAGTACTCTTTCGTGTCCATGATGACAATGCATGAGCCTTTATCTGCCTGCTTGATTGTGATTGACTTGTCCCGTCTCAAAATGCTCAGTGCCTTCTGGTGTCTTCTGGATAGGTTTTGCCAGTGTGCATGGCTTTCTTCTGGAGTCTCCTTTGCAACATTGACAACGTCCTGGAGTTTGGTCTTGATGGCCATCAGATGTTCCTCAATTAACTTGGGGAGGGGGCATCCAACTTTCGGTGGGTAAGTTTGTTATACTCCCTCTCGCATTGTTTATGATATTTCTCATAGAATTCCAGAGGGTCTGGGATCTTCTTTGGAGTGGGCGCAAACTTGAGTCCCAATAGCAGTACCTCCTGTTCTTCCTCTGTTAGTTGTCTGGAGGACAGGTTAAGAACAGGGTTTATAGCAATACTGTTTGCACTTACCACCTGCTGTAGGGACAGGTCTACCAGCTCTCTGTCTCTAGGGTTTTCTATCTGAGGGTCGTAGTCCTCTGGTATCTCCTTCCCGACACTCTGTCTCTGGTCTGTCCAGTCAGTTGTGGTCATGGGAGCTAATGTGAACGTCACCTTCTTGCTCCTGGAGTTCTTCTCATGACTCGTAACCTCCACTTGCCTCTGGTTTTGTTGACTCGGTGTGCACTCAAGTTCTATGTTTGGTGTTGGAGAACATCTTTGTGTTGTAGTAGGGTCGGAAGAATGCCCTTCTCTACGGAACCTGTTTCTCTGGTCATTTGACAGTACGTTCGGTGGTGATACATTGTCAAAACCCATGTACTCTCTCACAGGTTGTTTAGCTCAGAACTAGTAACACTTTCTTCTGTATAGGCTGCTCCCTCTGCAGCCTTGACCCTGAAATTTCTTGATTGTCTCCTTTTTGTTTTTTCTTGTTTTCAGCATCTCACACTCTGTTCACTATATAAAACATTGTATCAGTTTGTTCCTTTTAGTTGTGTTTCCACTAGAAGGCCATCAAAGGCCGAGAATTTATGGAACTTATATTACGGACTTCTTAAAGCTGAGCACCTGCATGGTCTTTGAACTTCAGTTCAATTTAAAAGATTTTCTCTGGAGTCATATGTCATGAGTCACACACACAAACATACATTGTCAAAACCCATGTACTCTCTCACAGGTTGTTTAGCTCAGAACTAGTAACACTTTCTTCTGTATAGGCTGCTCCCTCTGCAGCCTTGACCCTGAAATTTCTTGATTGTCTCCTTTTTGTTTTTTCTTGTTTTCAGCATCTCACACTCTGTTCACTATATAAAACATTGTATCAGTTTGTTCCTTTTAGTTGTGTTTCCACTAGAAGGCCATCAAAGGCCGAGAATTTATGGAACTTATATTACGGACTTCTTAAAGCTGAGCACCTGCATGGTCTTTGAACTTCAGTTCAATTTAAAAGACCTGAAATTTCTTGATTGTCTCCTTTTTGTTTTTTCTTGTTTTCAGCATCTCACACTCTGTTCACTATATAAAACATTGTATCAGTTTGTTCTTTTTAGTTGTGTTTCCACTAGAAGGCCATCAAAGGCCGAGAATTTATGGAACTTATATTACGGACTTCTTAAAGCTGAGCACCTGCATGGTCTTTGAACTTCAGTTCAATTTAAAAGAAAGGCAAGTTAACTGCTCATGAGAGGAAGTTAAGATGCTAACTACAGTTTAAGCCAACCTACAGATAGGTATGCATATATGTATGTATGTAATGACTTGTGTTTGCAGGTTGCAAGATAGATACAATAACTTTGTGAACAACTATAGTAATAAAAATGATTAACAACAACAACAGCAACTATTATTATTATTATCATTAATATTATTATTATTGTTATCATAGGTAATGTGCAGTGGCTAATTAATGGTGTCCTAAGCTTTTTAATATTATCTCATCTGAAAAGTAGTTATAGTAAATTTCAAGTTTTAGTTGCATTCTTATCCAATGAATTGGTATGAATGTATCAGATTGGTACTAATTAATTAATTCAGCTCTCTCTAAGCTTAGTTAGCAAAAAAATATTCTTTATTTAGAAACCAATAATATAGAATTACAACACACAATTAACAATTCTACATAGGTATTGGGGTGAAAGTGTATAATTTGTGTGATAATATTATGAAATTTCAAGGTCACAAAATTATTAGGCCACTAACTAATAAGAAAACGTCGTAGCCAATTTATTAGTTCACTGAACATACAGCTCCAGCTCTATCAAATTTATTTTTTCGTTGCTGAAACTTTCATCCGAGCAAATACGTGCTTGTAAATCACTCGTGAAAGTAGAATTGAAGGCCACGTTGAACCAAGGCGGGTTGTTGTAATCACAGCACGCTTCAGCGCTACAGCCAACTCCATCCCAAATATAGACGTTACTAGCTTCATGGGTGTCACAGAAGTAATTGGTACCGACATAGTCTGGGAATGGATGGTTATTTTGATTGTTGCAGGGACAGCGAGGCAGTCTAGTGTGCCGCCGGTAGTCAGCGGCTAAGGTCCACACATGCGTAGGTGTAGTTGTAGCTAGAAAGAGGTTGACCCCGTCTGCATAGTTAAAACCTGTTCTAGCTGAAGTCGAATTTTTAAAAGCGTCAGTTGTTCCACTTGCATGCCCTAAAGCACGTCCACACACTCTCTGGTAGACAGTTTCTGTAGAAATGGTGGTAAGACTGCATCCTGGGGCGGTTGTTTGGGAGCACGACCTCGGATTCGAAGATAGTATCCATCCCACAGGGCATGTCTCCTCAGCGTTGCTCATATTTAAAGAAATAACTTGTTTCCAAAGTCCTTTACCACAATCTGGCACCTCTTTAAATTGTAAAGCTTCTAGGACAACTTGTTGACCTATCTCTCGTATTTCGTTAGCAGAGTAGCAGCCTCCATCGCGACGAATTATTGGCGGACTAATTTTTTGAGAAAGTAGACCAGAAAATAAAGCATGAAGTATACAAGCTACAGAAAGAAATGTGCTATTTTCCATCTTTCTCGTGTCGATTTAGCGGTTTCTAGCTTTAAGTTTTGAATAAAGGTGAGATTCCTACGACATATGACTTTCCCATGCCTTCCCCAAACCATCATCCTACGATATATGGCTTCCCCGTGATATACCGCTTATCACGTACTCACAATCTCGTGAGTAAAAATATTGCATTTCTAGTGAGTAGTTATCACGTACCACAATCTCGTGAGTAAAAATATTGCATTTCTAGTGAGTAGTTATTTAGTCGGTAGGTAAATTATTAAGGAAGTGGTACAAAATTGGTTGTGAACTCTGTAGTGAGGTGAGCAATGACTAAGATGGCAAAAAGCCTAAATTATAAAGCACCAGACCTACCACTATGGTGAGAAGAATAAAGCTGGCCAGATTTAAGCTATAGCTGGGATTCATACAAGTAAAGTCCAGGAATTATCCCCCAACCCTCCTTGCACCCCTCCCCTCCCCTCCCCCCATTGTATTCAGTTTAGCTACTGAATTACAGTCTTATTGATTTTATGATTGCTCTTATGATTAGTTTTGTACTTTATCCTATATGTATAGGCCTCTTCCACCACTCAACACTACTGATTAGAAACCTTAACTACACTATTGTTAAATGATTGATTTTAACAACTAACACTCAAGCTACTAAAATAAAGTTGAGTTTTTTAATTAAGTTAATGTGGTAAAGGGGTTTCAATTCCGTAGTAACTGCTCCCCGCAACTGTTTGAATTGAAAAAGAAGCAACAAAATCAAGTCACGTTATTTAAAATTTTCTTTGTGATATTCTTAATAGTAGTTGTAACGCACAATACTTTCACACAACTGAACATACCTACGCAAGACTTACCTTCGTAGTTCGTCTAGTGGACAATTCAATTTTCAAGTAAATGCTGTTGAGTAGGGCTTATATAACTGTGACAAATAGCGTATTAACTTACCACCGCCACTAACTCGAATAGAAATGGAGCTCCCATAAGTTTTTGCGTTTTAACTGCACCCACAAAACAATTCAAAGCGGTAAACAATTCAATTTCTAAGGTGATACGGTTAATGGTCGCTAAACCAGAGGATTCTGTTTAGTGAAGTTTGGGACGGGGTCGAACGCCGAGCGAACACAAAAATACGGAGGGTCAAAGTACAAAATGACATACATATGTCCAAACATATATCTAAACTAGTGATGTGCTTGAGCACAAATGGCGAGCGAACCTAAAGGCTATACTACTTTTATGTGAATGATTTTGAATTCTAACATTGAAGCTACTGAAAATAAGGTCGAGATTTTAAATTATGCATACACTGTAAAGGGATTTCAGTACCATAGTAACAACTCGCTGCAACTGTTTGAATTGAAGGAAAAAACAACAACAAAACAATACACGTTATTTAAACGTTTTCTTTGTGACATTCTTTAGCTAAGTAGTGACTGTAAAGCACAATGCTTTGACACCACTGGACATACACCTACACGAGACTTACCTTCGCGGTTAGTCTAGTGGACTGCATATTCAAGTAAATACTGTTGCGTAATGGCTTATAACCATGCCAAAGAGCGCATTGACTTACCACCGCCACTAACTCGAATAGAAATGGAAGTCCCGTAAGTTTTCACGTTTTAACTGCACTCCGTTCCAGCTGGGAGGGGATGCAACGGGCGAAGGAACCCCAGGATCTCCCCCGGGTTGTCCACTTGATAGGCTATGGACTGCCCCTCTGCTTGTACTGTCCGTAACCTGTGTGTTAACCCTGCGGCTGGGGCTTGGCCATCTGCAGGGACCAACTTAATCTATCGTCCCTGCTTCTCTGTAGGTAGATCCTCTCTAGTGATGCGTTGTAATGGTGGCTTCTGCACTGTCACAAGGTTGCTCCACGGGAAGCAGTTTGTTAAAACAACATGAGCCTGGAGGACTCCCGCTATTACACCGATTGGATCTTATAAACAGAATTCAGGCAAATGATTGGTCTATCCTGACCAGGTTTCCCCTCACCACCCATCCTTGGGCAGAAGTACCATCCTGCCACGAACCATTCCCTGTGGAACCTCTCTGTTGCCAGAGAGGACTTCACGTATGAGGCACAGTAGGTTGCAGGCTGCCTGTGGGGAAAGCTTTCCACCAGTGGGCCATGATGGAATCCGGCCCAGGTATCTTCCATGGCTTCAATGACCTTATCAACTTCTTCCTAATAAAGTCGGTGAGCACTTCCCCCCGAAGAGGCATCCATTGGGTCAACCCAACCGAACGTTTCCAGTCTTTAATGACTGGGTGTGACTCGTTGAAGATCTAGTATTCTCCAGTATTTCCTTCCAAAACTTTTCCACTTCCGCTTTGTCTGGTCTAACCTTGGTAGAGATGACTCTCTTACTCTCGAGACTGCATGGCTGACGATTGTATCGCAAAACTTCGTTGTTGCGCTCAAGGGCTCTCCGAGCTCGCCTGATATGAAGTGCCTTAACCCTTAGAATCCCTTCCAGTTCGCCAGGCTTTTAACTCCGTATATAGACCGAAGCGTATACCCTATAACTCATTGTCGTTAAGTAAGGCCCCAATTGTTTTCTCTATGATCTCTCGTGAGTAAACCACCCAATATGTTGCTGGAGGTCTCAGACCAACTTCTCCTTCTTTCGTATGGTCTGCCTCGTATATCTGGGAGAGGTTTCCAGATTTGGGTCTCTGGTTCTCCATTGAACATTTGCAGCTTCCTCACCATCAATGATCCAGCATGCACCGACTGGTTCAATCTGAGGAAGCTCACATCTCCAGTTTCCCAGAGATCGCCTATGAGATCATCCACGCAGGAAATTACCCTGGTGTCCAATCTACTCCCTTTACAAGACACTCTCTTCCGCAGTGAGAAGTCTGTACCACTTACCACCAGCTCTTCCAGTTCGTCCTTAAAACACTGGCGAATCTTTTCCACTTCGTCGTCTTCGAGCACTGATGACTCAGATGTTATCAGAGTCGTTTCTTCAGCGAGAGCGTCACAACGTTCTCTTGATTGGGAATTGTGCTTTCCACTGGTTGTGAGAATGTTACATTCACGGTCTCCCCAGTTTCCAGCACTTCGTTAGCAGTTTGCGCACGATGATGTTGTGCAGGACCAGTGTCAATCGCACCATTTACTGGTCCCGGGTTCAGGGCAGGTGGACACTCTTCCGCACCGGTGTGCGGTACGCTACCAACACCATCACTTCCACTACCCCTTCCCCACTGCCTGTGTAAGTCAAAGCAGTTGTCAAAATAGACTTGTTCCCTTTCAATAATTTTGAAGGTTTGGCAGACAGAGCCACGGCCGTAGCCGTACTCTCTGGGTGTTTATTCTGCCTAAGTTCCAGTCTCCGTTTCTGGGACCAGCTTTTACTAAACTCTCAATAGCTAGTAGATTTTGAACTAGCTGTGGGATCCAAGTTGTTGTGGACCGCTGTTTCGAGGATCTGGCCTTGCGGCTTTCTCCTTCCCACTTCCCACGGCGCCATTAGGTATTATCCTCACCGTTCCGGCTGGGAAGGGACGCAACGGGCAGAGGAACCCCAGGATCACCCCCAGGTTGTCCACTTGATAGGCTGTGGACCGTCCCTCCGCATCTACAATCCGTAACCCGTGCGTGTACTCTGCAGCTGGTGGTTTACACCGACCGCCGTGGGGCATATGGCCGACGCATTGGCAACCACAAGGAATATGAGGGGAGCCATGTCAATTCACCAAGTCTTAGCGTTACCCAATCCTACCACGAGGAGGTGCCTGGCATTGGGACCTGGCGGCACCAACAGCTGTGCCCCTGCATGCACCAAGCAGTCGATGTGCCATAGTTCCTCTGCCTCTCCGCCTTCCATGGCGGGTCGGGAATATTCTAAAACTTTACGAGTCAGCTCACCTTCCTGTCTTTGAGTGTAGGCCTGCTCCTGAGCGCATCTGATCCCGCCCTCACAAGTTCCCCATATGCAGTTTCCAGTTTGGGGCGCCACTCCTCCACGAACCCATACGAACTTCGGTCATCCCCATCCAATCTGCTCGGTACATCAACTTGCATTTGTTCAGGGCACACCACTGGGCCGTCTTCCTGTGAGCTCCCAGCTAGCTCTCTGTCGTCCATATTTATCCTAATCCGGCCAAGGCGGTGAGCGTCGCACCTCTCGAGGAGAGTGATTACTTAGTGGCCAGGGTCATCTCATGAGTGGTAAGTAGGGACTTCTTCACATTTTTGTTGGCCATGACCACGTGTTATATTCATCAAGGGCTCTCAGAACGATCCTGCCGTGAATCGCCCTCTCTGGTGCTTCTCTGTTGAATAATTTTTACCACTAGATGCAAGTTTGTTTAATAATTCATTAAAAAAATTAAAAAAGTTCATCTATATTGATTAAAGCATTCTGGGAAAAAACAATATACAAAAAAGTATAATCATATTTATTGAGGTAGTAGTAGCTCTTACATTTTACACCATCGATTCATACTGCAAATGAAAAAATTTTGTCAGTGCAATACACTTTCAAATAATTTAAATTTACCTTGCCGATTGCAGCCATCAAAATCTACAAGTACATTAGCATTTAGCTACAATTCAGTAGTTTAATGTTTTAATTTACCTGAACCGACTGGTCGTCCGACAAGCCTTGGGAAATTTCGAGAAACTAGAATGAAAAACCCCAACATTAACTATATTCATAAATTTGCTACTTACTTTTGTAATCACCTACATAAAATTCTCATAAAGAACCAGCAATGAACTTACTTGCACAATACCCCAATGTGCGGTGAACAATAAAGTCCACCCTCCCACTGTTTTCATAAGTACTTTAACCCTAACAAAAGTTAAAAGTAATCTACCAGCAAACTTGACTCTTTTTTTCTTCACTTACATAGTATCCCAGAACACTCTACACTGAGGATTTCTGACAAAGCACTGCCTTTTTACACCTGGGCCTTTCCCTGTACCTTCTTTTTCAAGCAATTTACTCTCTTTCTGGATGCCGCTCTTCTCTTCAAGATCTCCTAAAGTTGATGAATAACGTTGCATTGTGAAAGTAAATTACAATTATTATTATATTACAATTATTATTATTTTTATATACCTTCTTCTCGGCCTGAAAGTTCTTTCCCGGTCGTTTGGCCAGGTGTGAGATGCACTCGTGCTCGAGGGAACATCTACTCTGGAAGTCAACTTATGATTCTTCCCGAAAAGCTTAGTCCTAGGCATAATCTAAAAGTGCGATGTGACAGAGCTGTAGCCTTCATCTCTGGATGTTCTTCTTCCAACTTTCTAATCTACTTTTCTCGATCTATTTCTGGTCCCATAGCAACACTCTGTGGCTTGCAGGTTTTTCACTAGCTGTGGGTCCAACGCATAGTGCTTAGAAAAATAAAAGAATTAAATAAATAAACCAAAATAACGTGTGTAATGACTATTTGAAAATATTTTTGCATATTTATTTGTATTTGCTAAATTTCATCATGTACAGACACCAAATTTTTTCAGGCATTTTCTTCCTGGCATCACTAATATTGTGTCTTGGGAATTGGTTGTGTTGTCGTATGAATAAGTGTTACTTTTTATATTGATTATTTTTCGTTCTGTTAGTGTTACTATTTATCATTACTTGTGCATGAGAGAGATAGTCGAGCTTAATTCCTTGCCCGCTCACTTCTGTTGTATAAGAGATACAGAAGGCAGGCACGTCTCTCAGCTCAGTTGTAATTGCAGCAAATGGGGAAACAAAGTTACTACCACTTGACACGTCTTTTCTTCTTACTGTGACCTTCATTTCCAACTAGCTATTTTTATTTAGTTTCACACCTTCACTCATCCTGACCTACTCTAACTTTTTAACTATATACACAACGAGACCAACGAGACCAAACTTCGAAGCCAAAGACACAAAAGTTTCATCTCTACTGTATAATATTTTTAATCAGCTATTATTTTCATTCGACTGTTTTACTTTACATTATTTTCGTTTTATGTACTTTTCGTTACTTTTTTCAATGCAATTTGCTTTTAGTTTCTTTTTGTTTTAGTTTGTTCAATTTTATTTATTTATTTATTTATTTTTTTTTTCTTGTATCTAATCAGTTGAATTTTTAGCTGTACATATCTTCTAGCTAGCCATACTTTGTTGTTCTTATTTATTTATTTTTCGTTTCATCCCTGGCTCATAGTCAGTCTTTTGTAACTTGATTTTTCTGAAGGTACTATATCTCCCCCAACCTTCTGGTGGGTCATCCTGTTTACTAGCCATTTGACAGAGAGGCTCTTGGCTACGACTGACTATATTATCATTCTCTAGTTCTGTCACTAGTACACCATGGATCGTTTCTTTCTGTGATTTTCTCCAGCTTGCCTTCCTGGGCAAGATTGCAGACAAGCTGATTTCTATCTGACTCTTACATTCTGTACCATATCTCTATACTGCAAATGAAACATTTATGTCAGTGCAATACACTTTCAAATAGTTTAAATTTACCTTTTGTATAGCTGGCAACAAAATGTACAAGGACATGTAGCTGCAATTCAGTAGTTTAATGTTTTAATTTACCTCGATAGAAGCATCGTCTGTCCAATCAGCAGTTTTTTCCAGGAACTAGAATGAAAAACCCCAACATTAACTATATTCATACTTACTTTTGCTACCACCTCATCGGCTCTCACTAAATTGGGGGTCTAAATTCCATTCTACATAAAATTCTCATAAAGAACCAGCACTGAACTTACTTGAAATATGCCACAATGTTGGGTGAACAAAATTGTCCACCCACCTGCAGTCTTTATTGCAACTTTAACCCTAACAAAAGTTATAAGTAATCTACTGGCAAACTTGACTCTTTTTTTTTTTCTCTCACTTACATCTTTATCACTGAATACACTCTCTACACGGAGGATGAAAGTGGCTCTACAGCATGCAGACTTTGTTAAGTTTACATCTTCTCCTCCTGGTCTGAGTCTATGACAGGAATGTGATGTCTCTTTATGTTGGACAGTCTTTGCTCGTTGTCCTCTTTGCCTTCTTGTGCTGTAACAAGTTGAACTGGCATGGGAAGGATTGATACAGTTGCCTATACACCCAGATGAAATATGCTGAGTTAGCTCCACGTGCATAAACTGGTGTCACGTGACCGGAATTTTTAAAAACTTTTTTTAGTCAAATTATTTTCACTGTCTCTACTGTTGTTGTTGTAGTTAATTTTCATGGTAAATTCTACAACCTATTTCTCCATAAGATCATGGTGGGTGTTTCATATTCAGTTACCGTATTCATTCTCATGTGTCTATTTTATTGCTTGTTATTGTTGAAATGGTCGTTTCTTTTTGTGATACCTAATCTTGTGTTTTTGTTTGTATCTTGTGTTTTTGTTTGTATGTTGTATTTGTTGTTGCTTATTCGATTTGGTTAACGTACACAAGTTTCTGTCTTCTTTTTGTTATTATTATGATAACTGTATTCAATCTCTTGTTTTTTATTTGTAGGTTTTGTAATGCTTTTTATTTATTTATTTAATTTATTTATTTCCTTTTCATTTTTAGTATTTTTCAACGTCATCTGGATGTCTAATTATTCGTCCGTATGTTTGACTACTAGATATGAAGTTTTTACATTTAGTTGCCAGGGGCATCCGGTGTGTATTGGCAAACAACCTAAATAGGAATCTTGTATTGGGAAGTAGGAACTTCTTCACAGGTGGAGTATTGGATTACTGTACACTAGTTTCTTCCTTCTTTTTGTAAATTTTTTTATTGGATTACTGTATTCAATTTCTTGCTTTTATTTGTGGTTTTTGTAATGTTTTTTTTTTCTTTTCCATTTTTTTGTATCTATTTTTCAACATCATCTTGATATATAATTATTCGTAAGGTAAAGGTCATCTTGATAGCTATGTTTAGCTACAAATATATGAAGATTTGTGTCTCAGAGTTCTCATTGCTTCAGTCGGTCCTGGCCCTTACCTGTTTGTGGTTGCTGTTAGTTAACTATTCTTCCTTGCTTTTTGCCTTTTCTGTGTAATTTGTCATTTGGTTTCATTTTTCATATTTTAATTTTACTTAGTTTAATTAAACTGTACTTCTATTTTTCTTTTTTCTTTTATTTACTTATATCTAATCACTAGAGTTTCAAGTCGTAGCTACTCCTCCATTTTGCTAATTTAGCTCACCTCATACTTTTTCTTTATGTTTTTTTTCCTTTCACTAATGACTCCTATACTAACCAATAACTAAATTAGAAGATGCTGTTTCTCTTCTGGTGGGTCATCCTGTCTACTAGTCATTAGACTGAGAGGCTCTTGTCTACGGCCATATTATCCAGTTCTGTCAGGATTATACCACGGATGATTTCAATTCTTTTATCCACTCTAATCTAATTTTTTTTAATTCTTATTGAAGTCTACCACATCAACCGGTTATAGCTTTCCATCTCATCACCAACATAAAGACTTATCTCCATCTCATCACCAACATAGAGACAAATCTCCATCTCATCACCAACATAGAGACTAATCTCCATCTCATCACCAACATAGAGACTAATCTCCTTGGCTACTTGTGCGGATGATCTACCATTCTTAGAGCTGATGTTGGCTGCAGGTTAAGCTTCTGTACCAAACACTGTCACACTATTCTATCGTATTATAGGAGTGCCTTTGTTCCCTCCATCTGCCTATCTACCAACTATGTACACAACGAGACCAAACCTCGAAGCCAAAGACACATAAGTTTTATCTCTACTGTATAATATTTTTAATCAGCTATTATTTTCGTTCGACTGTTTTACTTAACATTATTTAAATCTTATGTACTTTTTGTTACTTTTTTCTACGGAATTTGCTTTAAGTTTCTTTTTATTTTAGTTTGTTGTTTCATATTATTTTTTCTTTTTTTTTTTCTTTTTTTTTCTTTTTTTTTTTCTTATTTTTTTTTCTTCTTTTTTTCCTTTTTCTCTCTGCCTTGTATCTAATCACTTGAATTTTTAGCTGTACATTTCTTCTAGCTAGCCATACTTTGTTGGTCATCCGTCACGTTGAGAGGGACCGTTTACAAGGATGGCTTACAGTTGCCAATGCAGTAGAAAATGGTAAGAGTGTGGAATGAGTATTTCAGTGCCAGCTCGCTGTTGTTGCCCATGTCAGTAACTAGACACTTTTGTAACTTGATTGTTCTGAAGGTACTATATCTCCCCCAACCTTCTGGTGGGTCATCCTGTTTACTAGCCATTTGACAGAGAGGCTCTTGTCTACGACTGACTATATTATCATTCTCTAGTTCTGTCACTAGTACACCATGGATGGTTTCTTTCTGTGATCTTCTCCAGCTTGCCTCCCTGGGCAAGTTTGCAGACAAGCTGATTTCTATCTGATAATACTGACTTCTGTGCCACCAAGTAATGCCATTCACCTCTCCGTCCTCCCAAATTGCTGCTAACCTGACTGCTTCATTTTCTTTCTTTTGCTCATCCTTCTTTCTTTCCTATTCTCTTTGCACTTGATTTGTTCCTGAACTCATCAATCCCTTTCAGTTCCTGAACTTCATCTAATGCCTTTCGAAGCCGATAAATAGACTATGTTGCCCTTACCTAGGTTAAAACATGTCTGGTTTTCCTCCATCCACATCACTAATTATGAGTAGATCATGGGGATTGAAATGGTAGTTAGCTTGATTTACTCACTACACATTCAAGCGTATGGACGATAGATTCCGTCTCTGCCTCAAGCAGACTAGATGCACCTCTCGCTGACACAACTCTAATTTAGTGTGATATTTGGATACAGATTGAGTTATGTTTGTGTGTGCGTATTACTGTGCTTTACGTAACTGACTGGCTAACAGATGATTTTTTTTCTTTTTCTTTCTAAGACTTGCTGGCAAACATGCGAGCTAATCACAGCTTTATGTGGGCTTGGTTTAGTTGTTGTTTTTTTGTTTCTTGTTCTTTTTTATTATTTTTTATTTGTTGTTGTAGTTTATTTTTCTTTTTGCGAGCAAGTATAACATTTCATCTGGTACAGTGTTGTCATTGCTTCTGTCTCCCTCTAGTTTAGTTAATTTGTTTTTTCCATAATTTTTTACCTCTGTCACTCTGGTCTGCAGAGTTCCTTTCCTGCACTTTCATAGTCACGACAACAGGACACTAGTCTAGTACTACTACAGTGCAAGCAATAGCCACCTGCCATTGAGAGAGATCTCACTGTCTCCATCAAATGGTTTGAGGGAGAATATCTCTGGTGTGTTCCACTTCAACTATTTAAACAAGATGAAGTTTTTCTTCAGCCAAATATTCACCCACTTAGCCCATTGCAGTAATTTTTTTGTGTGTGTCTGGACATCTTCCTTGAATTCGTATCTGGTGACTAGAGATAGTCTAATCCTATGGATCATGCTAGGCATACTGTGATCAGAATAGGTCTGTACTTTACCTCATTGCTAGCATTTGTTTTATCTTAACACATGGACCAGGGCTGCATATCAGGGAGGGGGGGACATTTGCTCACCCGCCCTTCAATTCATTATTGCAACAATTTACACAGCATATCAGCATACTGGAGCACTGATACTGCAATGGTCTTTACACAACATATCAGCATACTGGAGCACTGATACTGCAAGGGTCTTTACACAACATCAGCATACTGGAGCACTGATGCTGCAAGGGTCTTTACACAACATCAGCATACTGGAGCACTGATGCTGCAAGGGTCTTTACACAACATCAGCATACTGGAGCACTGATGCTGAGGGTCTTTACACAACATCAGCATACTGGAGCACTGATGCTGCAAGGGTCTTTACACAACATCAGCATACTGGAGCACTGATGCTGCAAGGGTCTTTACACAACATATCAGCATACTGGAGCACTGATGCTGCAAGGGTCTTTATGTAACAAAATGTTTCCGTATTTTACTCTCATTACTCCTTATATGAGGGCATGGCTTTTCTTCTCCTAGGTATATTTTCTGTATGCACCCCAGTGTACAGACACAGACATAGATGCACGTAGAAATTCATTTATATGTATTGATTGTATATGCTTGTAGTTGTTTATATAATGATAATTATTATTTTAAATATATGCATTTTTATAATGATATTTTTGTATGAATGCTAGTGTGTATTGATTGTGTTTGTTTTCTTATTTCAGCTGAAAGGCTATGCTGCCAAACAGGACATCCCTGATGTGGACAGCAGTTACCATGGCTACGGCCATGGCCGGTACGACTCCGTCTTCACGTCTCAGGTGGTCATGCTCAGTGTGTTCATCGTCCTCGTCTGTCTCACCACTTCAAACTACCTACGACAGACTCTTCCAGAATATCTACGACGTCAAGCAGCACAAAAGTGTGAACCCCGCCTACCCCATGTATTGGTCTATCGTGGTCGTCAGTGTGCTGTGGAACGTGGCTCCATCTTGACTGGTCATGTACCACTCCCACCAGGTACTCTACGCTGTCTTGGTAACCATGCCAATTCTTCTCGGAGTGGCCATTTTGATTAAGAAGAAAACAGAGTTTCCCATACAGTTCTTCAAACTCATCGGATGTGTGTTCCACTTGAAGACAGAACCTACCAACAAACGTCGGTTTTGCGTCTTCTGCATATCTCGGTATGTGGTTCAGGTGTGCGCTATTTGGAGTTTGATGGTGTCCTTTGCGTTTCTTGCTCATTACGTCTGCGCCATAATCTTGGCGTTTTACCTGGACCCACTGGGCACGCTCGCCAAGCTGCTGTTCATCAAGGCTGTGGCGTTAGCGGTCATCCTCAACATCGCCTTGCTGTTCACGATAGACAGACCGGACTACAAGTGCGACCGGACTTCGCTTGTTAAGGTCCTCCAGATGTGCCTCGCTACGTTGACGGTGCTCAGTTTTCTTCCCATACTCGGCTACCTGATGTACGTGGTCGGTCAAGTCGTATTTGTGAACGACTCCGGGTCCACCTGGCAGTCTCTGCTGACGCTCCTCCCACCTCTCACTCTGGCTGTCGTGTCCTGGTACAGCCACGGTCTGCTCTTCCCTAATGGGATGAAAGACCCCGCCCACCCTATTAAGGAAATAGAGGACAAGCTGGAAGGAAACAATGCCCACAAGGCGACATCAGATAGTAGTGCTGATGGAGGAGGGATGACCAGTGTCACGGTGGACTCAGCACCTCTCCTGCCTCATGGAGGGAAGAAGTCACTCAACGAGTCCGGAAATACGGATTCGTCTAGTGGAGATGGGCAGAGCCATGGGAGTGGAGCTACGCAGAGAAACTACAACTCTATATCTTCAAGAGCACACGAGACTTGAACAATTTTAAACTAAGTACTCACTAACTTAAATAATGTCCCTGGTTTTTTGTTGTGTTACCTGACGGTGTCTGGACTTGTTATATTGTGGTTTTTCAAGTACTGACATTGTTTGTTGTGGATTCCTTTGTCAATTGTTTTAATGTCATTGGGTGACTTCATGTACAGCTGCAACTTCACATTTTTTTAATAACTTGTATTTTTGTTTTGTTTGTTTGTCACTCTATTTTCTGTATAAACACCTGAGATTTCACACAGTTCTTATGCAACTTCAAAATAAGTTTTTCATAACATCTTTCATTGAATGTACTATGTCCTCAGCTACCAGCCTCTTCATAGAATTACGAATAATTTATGAACTGATTAAAGTGAAAATAAAACTTGAAATGAATTTTTAAAACGTTTCATTGCATCTGTCTACTACAAGAGAACTGGCTTGTAAGTGAGGATGGTGACATACTTCTCCTTGTATCTGTGAGTAGCGGCCAATACCAACACATTGTCCTGCACAACAACATCATCAGCATCACCATGACTACAGCTAAAATACCAGCACATACACACCTTGATGGAGAGGGCATATAGATGGTTAAGGATGACGTGATTAGGCTGTGGCAGCATGGCTGGATCCTCCTACACACAAACACATGCACATACTCACACATGCACAATCCTTCCCTCCTCCATAGACTGCTCAGTATTACACTGGTTTTTGCTTTGGGGAACTGTTTGTTTGTTTTTTTAATCATTATTGTCCCAATTGATACAAAGTAAACACATGCTTGCACACGTGCATATTGATTCAAACCATCCCATAGTTTCACAAAATCTATGCTTGCACATTGATTCAAACAATCCCATAGTTTCACAACATCCATGCTTTCACGCGTGCACATTGATTCAAACCATCCCATAGTTTCACAACATCTGACTACCACTTTTGACAGAGCAGAGTTGAAACTTTGAATTGGGTGTGGCTACTTCTTCGTACTTACGTATGGCTGATCTTGGTTGAGAATGGTTTGTTGTAACAGTGGAGGAAGAACAGGAGGTAAGCCTGAAGCATTTGTAGAAATGATTATTACCTTGGTAACCAGGCATTACAACTTATTTTACACAAATCTTTATTTTTGTCATAATACATCACTAACTTTGGATGTCATATTACATCACTAACTTCAGATGATGCCATAATACATCACTAACTTTTATCAGATGATGTCATCTCCCACGTCTCAAAGAAGGCCTCAAAATGTTTCTTCTCCACGTCCACCACGTTGTTGCGACTGCCAAGACCATTGTCCGTACTCCGCTACAATTACACACCATACTACTTTCAAAAGCCACTCCCACCTGAGACCGCATCCTTCATCACACACCTCTGTGGGATCGTGCATCCATTGCCCATCCACAAAGAACTTGTACTCATAAAGACCTTCTCCTAGATCAACTATAGCTGTGAAATCACCTTGACTACGAGACACACACACACACACACCAATCATTAGCACATGTCATCTTATACATCACCAAATTGTACCACTAACGGTAATTGATACAACGACTACATCTATCTGAGACTGGAAGATGTTGGTCCTTCATAAGTGTATGGAACTGTATTTTAATTATATCCACACTCAATCAATACCAGTGAGTCACTGCAGCAGCCACGCTCCTCTTTACCTAATTCCATCTCATCAATACGTGGTATTCAGAGACTCTCAGTTGTTGAATGTTGAACACCATTTTGACCATTGGTATCTTGCCCACACTTTACCCAATTCTATCTCTATCACATCATTACCTTACCCAATTCTATCCCATCATTACCTGTTGGTCACTGGTATGGTGCCCACACTTTACCCAATTCTATCCCATCATTACCTGTTGGTCACTGGTATCGTGTCCACACTTTACCCAATTCTATCCCATCATTACCTGTTGGTCATTGGTATCTTGGACTCCCAGTTGTTGAAAGTGCCACACAGATAGACTTCACTACCTCCACTGTCCCAGCGAAACACAATGGGAATGGTACTGCGATCAACTTAAAAAAAAAGTTTCAATGCTCAAGTAAAATTTAGTTCTTATTCACAGTGGTGAGGTTACCATGCCACCAGTAAATTAACCACACCCACTGTGTCTGGGACTTAACCCAGACAAAAACAGAAGAAATTCAATCCGCAGTACGGACAATTAAAGATAGAACTTAGCCACTTATCAATCAACACCTCATTATCACCTATGTATGTATGCCCATTACCATTCACTTAATCATATTCATGACCACTCACTACCCATAGCTCTTTAGTTCTAGCCATTCACTTATATACTGAACCTGTAATCATAATCTTTAAGAAGCTTAAACAGTCCACCACTGCCGACTCTAGCGCTTAACAACGTTAGAGAGTACGCGCTTTTCTAGCTATCAAACAAGGCTGCAAGCGGAAGCCAGCGGCTGCGTGCGATTCAAGCTCGCGTCACGGCAAGTAGACAGCTTCACGGACTCTACTCTTCTTCTGGTCCTTCGACCCTCGGGCCAAGGTAGAGCATCTGCGGGTGGATCACCCCTGCGGTAATTTACAACTACTGCGGGGCTCCCCTACACACTGTAAATTCAAGTAAACACAATAAATGACTTGTAAATCTAAGCAGCATGCACACACAAATCTAAACTAGCAGTAGACGACACAACTTTAATAAAATTGAATCATGAAGTTTAATGGCACAGTAGACGACACAACTTTAATAAAAATGGCACAGTAGACAACACAACTTTAATAAAATTGAATCATGAAGTTTAATGGCACATTAAACTAGGTTAACAGAATACCAGAAAGCTGATCAGTGCATCTGATAAAGGGGCCTCAGTGCATCTGGTAAGGGGTCCTCAGTCCACGCATGCTCACGAAAAGCTGGACCGCGTGTCAGTTACTCAGTCAATGTTTTCTGATAGAGACAGCCAGCGTGAAGTAGCTAGACAGATCGAGTATTCATGGCCGAGAGCTTTACGCCCGAGAACGTGAGCGACATCATAGATGGCGGCGTCGCCAAGCTTAGCGAGACACCCCCACAATCGCTGATTCGCAGCCTTCGCGAACGCAGCGGTGAAAGGACAGAAGAGACGGCCGCAGAAGGACCCGACGGACCCACCGAGGCTGAACGTAAGTTGTATTAGTGTTAGTTCTCCTCCTCCATCGAGCGGGTGTGAATTCTTAAAGGGGAGATACATATTATTATATATATATGAGGGAAAAAAAACAAAAAAAAAAACGTAGCAGTATCACGAGCTGAAACAGGCTCACAAGCAGTAACACGAGCTGAAACAGGCTCATAAGCAGTAACAGAGCTGAAACAGGCTCATAAGCAGTAACAGAGCTGAAACAGGCTCATAAGCAGTAACAGAGCTGAAACTGGCTCATAAGCAGAGAGCTGAAACAGGCTCATAAGCAGTAGATCAGGGTCAAGAACTGACACGGGTTCAAAGTGGTATCATGAAGTACCGTGAGAAAAATTAGGCTCAAAGCAGTATGACGAGCTGGAACAGGCTCAAAGCAGTAGGATGAGCTGAAACAGGCTCAAAGCAGTAGGATGAGCTGAAACAGGCTCAAAAGCAGGGTCATGAACTTAAAAGGCTCGAGCCTCACTGGCATAATTCACAGGCTGGAGTGTAAAACCACAAGTAAACTGATACCAGTGTTTCAGTATAACATGGGAGTCATAATTCCAATGACATGCAAACATTGGTACATATTAGAAGTGGTGATATATGGCTGATAGTGTGAGCACTGATGGCATTGTTCATGGTTGAATATACACTGCAGGTCGTGAGAGCAGGCGCTATATCCCCGAAGAGTTGGCAGCAGCCGGTCTCATGGAGTTTGCAGGGGGCACTCACAGCAGCAGTGGGGCAAAGGCAGCAGAACAAAAGAGCCACAGCACCCCTGAGTCAGCAAAATCCCTGGCCTCAGTTGGACCTGGTCTGCCGGCCATATCTCGTCGCATATAGGATAGGATTAAGGCGAACGAATATGTGGAGTTTATGGACCTGCCACCAGCTCGGGGGAAGGCGAAGTCACTGAGCCAGGAACTGGAGGGTCAGATAGTGGTGGTCCAGGCAGCAGACCTGGCCCAGTCTCGGAAGGTCATTCCAGATCTGCCGACCTGGCTGCAGTGCTTTGCGCTGTATACAGCAGTAATCCTTAAGGATCAGCCAGAGCGAGCTACAGAGCTCATGGCCTATCAGAGCATAATCGCTAAGGCAAGCCTGAGATACAAGCGGCCGTCGTGGATTATGTACGACGTGAGCTTCCGACAGGAAATGGCAGGAGTAACTGGCACACGTGGGCTAAGGTGGAACCCAGTATCTATTCCCTGTGCTTCACAGGTCAGGCTCTGAGCACCGACAACTGGTGCCACAACTGCCAGACCCTAGACCACACCCCCAACACCTGCCCACTCAGGCCTAGGAAGAGATCTTGGGGAACGGCAGTGGAACAATCAGCAATGGGACAATCAGCACTGTCCAGCAATAGAAGTAGAGAGGTGTGCCACAGGTACAACCGGTTCAGGGGCGAGTGCAAATTCGGACGGGAGTGCCGGTATAGGCACATCTGTAGTTGAACTGGCATGGAACGTATACGTAGACGTATACATTACATATATATATATATATTTATTAAAAAGAAAAAGAGAACGCTCTAAGGATAGTTGTATGCATAATGTGTTGTATGCTAGAGTCGCTGAGAAAAATTTTTTTTTTTCATCTCGGTTTCTCACTACCCCCTCCCCTTCCCCCTCCCTACCCCTCTCTTTAGGTCCAGACGGCACACGCACAAGCCAGTTGCTCAGAATGGAGGCATGCTCGAGTTGGAGGAGGGCACTATACCTATGGAATTTAGAAACACAGCTACACCACTGGTAGCCACAAAGTGGGCCTCACTTCTGGCTGGCCACCCAGACAGAACTATGGTCGAGGTCATCATACGAGGCATACAACAGGGATTTCAGATTGGCTATAAAAGGGGCATGAATACCCTGAAGTCTAGCAAATGCAACTATGCCTCTGCGTCGGACAAGCCAAACATAGTCTCCAAGTACATCGAGGAAGAGCTGGAAAAGGGTCGATTACTAGTTGTGGAGGATAGCGGTCCGGGAATCCACTGCAGCCCATTTGGGGTAATTCCAAAAAAGTCCAACCCAAACAAATGGAGACTAATACTAGATTTATCCTATCCACAAGGAATGAGTGTCAATGATGGCATCTCAAAAGAGCTAGCCTCAATCAGTTACGTCGGAATAGACGAGATCATTGCCCGTAACGTTGAGTTGGGACCCCGATCTGTGATGGCAAAAATGGACATTAAACAGGCGTATCGCAATGTTCCAGTCCACCCAGAAGACAGCTTACTACTGGGCATGCGCTGGCAGGGTAGAACGTTCGTAGACCGAACCCTTCCTTTTGGCCTCAGATCCTCCCCCTTAATTTTCACAGTGCTCGCAGACGCCTTGCAATGGATAATGGAGCAGTTTGGGGCGACTTGGGTGCGACATTATGTGGACGACTATATCACAATCGGCACGCCAGGATTGCAAGAGTGCACAAAAAATGTATCAGTTATGCTAGCTGCCTGTGCTGAGGCCAACATGCCCATCGAACCTGAGAAGAACGAGGGACCAGCCACTACCATCACATTTCTGGGGCTGGAACTGGACTCCCAAAAAATGGAAGTGAGACTGCCAGAGAACAAGCGAACACGCTTGAAAGAGATATGTTGGAATCATGGAAGGGCAGAAAGGCTGGAAAGAAAAGGGAGTTGCTGTCACTAATAGGTCTCCTATCCCACGCCAGCAAAGCAGTTAGGCCAGGGAGAGCATATGTAAGGCGCCTGATAGACTTGTCCACAGTGGCAAAACACATGGACCATTACGTCCATATCAATAAAGAGGCCCGTGCAGACTTGGAGTGGTGGCGTTGCTTCCTCAAAAACTGGAATGGTACAGCCCTAATGTTCGCATGCACTCAAATGGAACTGGACATCACACTGACATCCGATGCCTCTGGCAACTGGGGTTGAGGAGCCTAACTGGAAAATGAGTGGTTCATGCTCCACTGGTCAAAATCATTCGAAAAGGTTCATATTACTGTGAAGGAGCTGGCTCCGATCATTCTGGCAGCCATGATTTGGGGACAGTCCTGGAAAGGAAAAACAGTGAGGGCGAGGTGCGACAACACAGCAGTGGTCGCCATTGTCAACTCGGGCACCTCAAAGAATCCACATGCCATGAACCTTGTGAGGTGCTTATCATTTCTAGCAGCCACATATGAGTTCAGAATGTCTGCAGTTCATATGCGTGGCATACACAACACACTAGCTGACGCCTTATCCAGAAACAATCTCAACCTATTCCATTCCCTCCACCCACAGGCAAATCGAGATGCAGTCCCTATCCCCATGGCTGCGCTGGATCTCATTCTGCTTCAGGAGCCAGACTGGACCACCAAAGACTGGACGAAAATGTGGACTACTACGTGGGACACGCGCTAGCGAAGTCAACACAGAGGACATACAGATCGGCTGAAAAGCGCTATTTAGCATTTTGCACTATGCACCACATTTCACCTTTACCTGTTGATGAAAAAACATTATGTCGATATGTAGCGTCACTCGCCAGTGATGGCTTGCGCCATAGCTCAATCAAGGGCTACCTAGCGGCAATTAGACAAGTAAGCATTTAGCAGGATGAGGGTGACCCACATATCAGTAACATGGCCAAGCTCGAACTGGTTCTTCATGGAATAAAAAGAGTACAGGCACTCAGTCAAACCGTCCCCACACGCCAGCCAATAACGATTGAACTACTGGATAAGCTAAGGGGCTCCTGGCTGGCAGCATGGGATGAGCGAATGCTATGGGCGGCAGCGTCAGTGTGCTTCTTTGTTTTTTTTTCAGATCTGGGGAAATATGTCCCCAGTGACCAAAGTTTTGATGAGTCTTGCCATCTTACAGCAGCAGATGTCACAGTAGACAGCCATCGCAACCCATCCATGCTGCGCATCAGACTGAAAGCATCGAAAACGGACCCTTTCAGAGTTGGGGTGGATGTGTTTGTGGGATGGACAGGCTCCCCCATCTGCCCAGTGACAGCAATGTTAGAGTACGTGTTAATCAGAGGAACGCGTGCCGGACCTCTCTTCCTGTTTAAAGATGGTAAGCCACTGACAAGGAGCAGATTTGTGGAGAGAGTGAGAGTTGCACTGGATAAGGCTGGCGTGGACAGCAGACCATTCTCTGGCCACAGCTTTCGGAGTGGAGCAGCGACAACGGCAGCAAAGAGAGGATTGGGCAATTCCACTATAAAACTACTCGGTAGATGGAAGAGCAACACGTACCAGCTGTACATAAAAACACCAAGAGAGCACCTGGCAGCAGCAACACGCACCCTTGCCCAGGGCAGACGGTAAGCAGCCTATATAATCTTCAGTACGGACTCATCAGTTCTCACTAGTCACAAGTATGCTATGTTGACTGTAAACACATTATTATATTATCATATTGGTAAGGGAGATTTGAGTGTGAGGGTTGGGGAGAAGAAAATAGTGGTTGATTGGGCTGAGTTGTTTATTTGGAGGATGTAAACCACACTACATAGGTGCTAAGTAGTGTGAATTACAATTAATAGCCCAATCACTTCCGGTTAAAGCGGCGAAAAACGACTTCGCCCTCACCGGCAAACCTTAGGTAGTAACCATAACTGAGTATGGTGTTAAATGAAGTTTAATGGCACATTAAACTAGGTTAACAGAATACAAGAAAGCTGATCAGTGCATCTGATAAAGGGGCCTCAGTGCATCTGGTAAGGGGTCCTCAGTCCACGCATGCTCACGAAAAGCTGGACCGCATGTCAGTTACTCAGTCAATGTTTTCTGATAGAGACAGCCAGCGTGAAGTAGCTAGACAGATTGAGTATTAACTGTCCCACCCTCCCTCCCTCATTAAAAAAAAATAAAATAAAAAAATAAAAATAATAAAAAAATAATAATAATAATAAACGACAGAACAAAGAAAGAGAGGGAGAGCAGAGAATTATTACTGATAAGGGGGGCATATCTCCACTGAGGACATACAATCCTTAGTGTGAAGAGAGCGGGGTCATGGGTGTAAACCACAATACATAGGTGCTAAGTAGTGTGAATTACAATTAATAGCCCAATCACTTCCGGTTAAACCGGCGAAAAACGACCCCGCCCTCACCGGCAAACCTTAGGTAGTAACCATAACTGAGTATGATGTTAATCACAAATCAAATGGTGAGACTAGATTCTAACACATTGTTCCTTTCATAGTAAAGAGAATGCACAAGAGAGATGCAATCTGAATTTATACTATCTATTGCACCCCAGTGGCACGCTCCAACACATATGGCAACAAAGCTATTCATCTATAATCCTTTATCAACTACCGTATAAATCATTCATCAATCAAAGCACATTTACACCTCCATCTCCAGCTCTAAACTCTCACTCAATGATTATACCTAACGAGTTTCCATTAAACTACTGAAGAGAGAGAGAGCGTACCCTGGGTTCCCGGTGGCAACTAAATATTCTTAATTCAGTATTGTTTTTAAAAAAATAAATAAATAAAATAAAATAAAAAAGCCTGTGAAAGAGAGAGAATACATCTAATGAGTAAAAGAATGCTGAGAGAGAAATTATACACTACTAGTACAACATTAGAATTACAACAAGTGAAAATTGTAAACAATGAGTTGCTTCTATTGTTTGTTGTCCCAACAATGCCACATCAGGTAAGCTCTCCTACTAGCATTAATCCTATACTTCTCCTATCTTATCATTTTATAAGCACAAGTACAAGAGATTATGAGGAAGCAAATGTACAATGGCGTATTAAAATAGTAGCAGGGTTGTTGTTTCCTAGCAGTCAGCTACGATGTGGTATCCGTGACGTGGTTGAAAAAGTTAACCGAATATACGCCTCAAATGTCACACCATTGGCTTGTAACAGTACCCATCTCATTCGTCTCACTCACCAGTCTAACTTTGTTACCGAGTTTTATAACTCTGTTCCTCGGCAGATATATGTATGTGACCGGTTTTGGGAATCGGCCAAAACGCGGCATCTAAAGTTTTCTAATTAATTCTACCAGTGGGTTGCACGGGGCCTTGGGATGCCGTCCTCCTAATTTGGAAGCTGCAGCACAAGACGTCTTCGCCCTACGCTACAACAATAGTAAAAAGACTAAAATTGTAAAACTTAATAGGACTTAAATGTTTTGAGATAATGCTAATAAAAGAAGTACAAAAGGAGTAGAAGTAGTATGGTTGTTTGGAGGTTTGTAGTAAAAAATGTAATCATAAAGTCAATTGTTGAATGAGGAGGAGGAGGAGGTCACTTTTATTGAAACTACTTTTGCTCACTTATACATACTGCTAATAAAGGAAGTACAAAAGGAGTAGAAGTAGTATGGTTGCTTGGAGGTTTGTAGTAAAAAAAGTAATCATAAAGTCAATTGTTGAATGAAGAGGAGGAGGAGGAGGAGGAGGTCACTTTTATTGAAACTACTTTTGCTCACTTATACCTACAACCAATTTATTGTACTTTTTGTATTGGGAACCATGACAAAGCATGCAAGTCAATGGTTACAGATGGAACTAAAGTAAATAGTACTATTAACAACTAAAGGTTATAGGTGGATTTAGATTAAAAGCAGCAGAAGCAGTGATGTGTTATAGGAAAACAGATACACTGCTATTGGTTCTAATTAGATGTAGTGCATTTATAGTATAACTAATTGAGTTGTATTATCCATTTAGGAATGACATCAATTGTCATTGTGTTTTACATATTAACTACTTATAAATCTATTCATCTAATAATCACCCTACTTTTATGAATTGTTACTTACATACCTGTCAATGGCAAGTGGGAAGCTAATATTCTTCATGGAAGGGAGGATCTGTCATCTGTCAAAAGAAAACAAAAACAAACACTCTTATGCCACACATTTATACAAAAGGTGATAACTGGCTCCAAAATCATACTACACACACACACACACACACGCGCGCACACACACACACATACACACATATACATACGTACATACATACACACACACATACATACACACATATACATACACATACACACATACATACACACATATACATACACATACACACATACACACATGCATACATACATACATACATACACACATACACACACACAATTATACACATGCATATATACATGGCTACAAATATATACATGTGCCTATAAACATATATCCATACCTGCCTAAAAGCATAGATACATACATTCAATCATACATACATACATACATACATACATGCACACACATACACATAGATATACACATTCATATATACATAGCTACAAATATAGATATATGTGCCTAAACATAGATCCATACATGCTTATGAGCATAGATAGGTACATA
>WLWD01002402.1_pt1:0-7500 | contig 59477 bp, 54 predicted proteins | sample 6712731 | NCBI WGS metagenome assembly WLWD01 (sample SAMN12718690, study PRJNA576275) | sponge metagenome | isolation source: marine sponge | host: Mycale hentscheli | place: New Zealand: South Island, Marlborough, Capsize Point | collected 2014-11-01 | reverse complement strand
CTTAGTCCTGCTCTACTCAACAGTGATTTGAAGTGGATTGCGGAAAGATTAGCTGTGATCTTGCAGTAGTGAGGACTGTTGCATAAAAATATTGTATTGTACCAGTGTCTGTGGTCTTGTAGCATGCATATGATCCTGTAGCAGTTATATGGCTGTTCTTGCACAGCTTATTAATAAAAACTGTTTTTTAGCTATAAGTTAAAGTGAACTGCTCTATACAAGTGGCGCAGGATAACTGGAGATTAATCCCAGCAGTTTAGTTTATCCTGATCAATCTTGTACCTACCTTCAAAAACTGCTGCCACGATCAAAGAATCCATTGTCAGGGCATTGGTAAGGTGTGTTGTAGTGCTACACAGTGTTTCTTTGCCAAATACTTCTGTGCAGTGGGCATTTACTAGAGTTATGTGAAGTTATGCTTTAAGCATGTGGCTGAGTTCTTTAGCTTTCAAGATTGGGTTTCTTTGTAGTACCTGGTGATTGTGTTTGAGCTCACTGACTGGTGTACATTTCTTCCCTGTAAGTGTGGGCATTTTACTGCTGTAAACCTTTCTTTGCTGAGAAGTTTATGCTGGTGACAGCTGCATTTAAAAAAAATTTCTTTTGGACTTTCTTTGGTTGGGAAGTTTGTTCAGAAGAAAGGTACCTTTTTGGAATGTAGGCATGTGTGTGTGTATGTTAGTAGGCATGTATGTATGTATGTATGTATGTATTTATGTATGTATGTATTTATGTATGCATGTATGTATGTGTGTATGCATGTATGTATGAATGTATGTACCTATCTATGCTCATAAGCATGTATGGATCTATGTTTAGGCACATGTATCTATATTTGTAGCTATGTATATATGCATGTGTATATCTATGTGTATGTGTGTGTATGTATGTATGTATGTATGTATGATTGAATGTATGTATCTATGCTTTTAGGCAGGTATGGATATATGTTTGTAGGCACATGTATATATTTGTAGCCATGTATATATGCATGTGTATATTTGTGTGTGAGTATGTGTGTATGTATGTATATATGTATGTGTGTATGTATATGTGTGTGTATGTATGTGTGTGTGTATGTATGTATGTATGTATATGTGTGTATGTATGTATGTGTGTGTGTGTGTGTAGTATGATCCTCCCTTCCATGAAGAATATTAGCTTCCCACTTGCCATTGACAGGTATTTATGTAAGTAACAATTCATAAAAGTAGGGTGATTATTAGTTGCATAGATTTATAAGTTAATATGTAAAACACAATGACAATCCACCTATAACCTTTTACTGTTAATAGTACTATTTACTTTAGTTCCATCTGTAACCATTGACTTGCATGCTTTGTCATGGTTCCCAATAAAAAAAGTGCAATAAATTGGTTGTAGGTATAAGTGAGCAAAAGTAGTTTCAATAAAAGTGACCTCCTCCTCCTCCTCCTCATTCAACAATTGACTTTATGATTACATTTTTTACTACAAACCTCCAAACAACCATACTACTTCTACTCCTTTTGTACTTCTTTTATTAGCATTATCTCAAAACATTTAAGTCCTATTAAGTTTTACAATTTTAGTCTTTATACTATTGCTCATGTTACTATTAAAGCATTCAATTTTACTCAGTTTGGGTAGCTATGATTTATGGTTATTGCTTACAGCACATTCTAAACAGCCACATTGGCTACCACTTACAACTTGTACTACTTTACTACTACTTTTTCTAAACGTGATTTTTTTGCTACCACACTTGCGACTTTTACTTGTACATTCTCTAAAAAGTCACTTTTGCTACGACTTTGGACTTTTACTTTTACATTCTCTAAACAGTAACTTTGGCTACAACTTTCGACGTTTACTTTTACATTCTCTAAACAGTCACTTTGGCTACGACTTTCCACTTTTACTTTTTCTACTACTACTAATACTACTACTACTACTACTACTACTGCTGCTGCTACTGCTTTTATACTTGAACATGTTCTTTGCTACGACTTGCGACTTTTATTTCTACTACTACTGCTACTGCTGCTACTACTACTACTACTATTACTACTACTACTACTACTACTACCTACTGCTGCTTTGGTACAACTTATGACTTGTGTGTAAACACTTACGTTTAAGATTTTCTCTGAACAGTCACTTTTGCCTCAGGTCTGGCCTCTCTTTAAGCAAAGCTGTGAGTTAGGTCTTTCAATTACTCTCAAAAGAGCCACTTTAAAGCTATGACGTTATATATATTTACACTGTTCAGAATGCATTTACACTCATTTGCTCCATCTAATTCTACTTTTACTTTTATTTTACTCTTCTACATATTTGACTTTACTTTTACTTTGTAGTTGTCTACTCTGTTTCCTTTTACTTTGTAGTTGTCTACTCTGTTTACTGGTACTTGACTTCTACTCAGTGTAGTCTACTCTGTTTACTGGTACTACTTTACTTTTACTTTGTAGTTGTCTACTCTGTTTACTGGTTCTTTAGTAGTACTTTATTTCTACTTACACTGTAAAAAAAGTGGTGGGAATATCCCTCCAAACTTGGTGGGACAGCTTTGTCTCCACAGTCCCACCAAACTTGGTGGCAGAATCACACCAATATTTAAGTGTGAATGTCCCACTTTATAAGGTGGGAGAGTCCCACTATAATCGGTGGGAGAGTCCCACTATAATCAGTGGGAGAGTCCCACTATAATCAGTGTAATTTTCCCACTATAATCAGTGTAATTTTCCCACTATATTTAGTGTAATTTTCCCACTATATTTAGTGTATTTTTCCCAACTTTATTGTATCAAATTAAATAGATAGAACACGCACACAATAGCATTAAACATAATCATGAAAAAATATGATTTTATCACAGAACACAAGTTTAAATGTTTTTAAGACAAGCTATAAAATGCTTGACTGATGCTGGTAATTTAGAGTTCTTGTTCAAAAATACATACTCCATGAATGCATAAAAATTATTACACCCCTGGAGATAATGTATATTAAAACAAAAAAAAAGCACTTAACAATAGAAGTGGTATGTTCTCTATAGGAGTGCACTCGCACACGATTACTTTATCCACAACAAGGAAAGCTTGCTCCCCATGCTCCAACACAATAATGTAAGGAGACTTCTGTCCCTTCTTGATAAAGCCGGAAACATCACCCTGCAAAGAAAAAAAAATCTTTTGTCAATTATATTAGCTTCAAATTTCCTAAAAATAAAAATAGATTATGCACAAAGCTAAGGCTTTTCACAACCATAAAACCCTGAGGGATGTACCCAACGCAATCCCAACACAATTTTGTAAGCTGAAAACCGTAAACAACAAACTACCTGAGGATAATAATCAAGTTAGAATATTAAGTGTCACTGGCAAATTCTGACTTAATGAAGCACCATAGGTGCGAACCCTCAGCGCCACTATACACTAGCTAGCTATTAAACCATTTCTCTGACCTATCAAGTATAAACAAAGGTGTGCAATGAAAACAGTAGATGTAAATGCGTCTTAATAATGGAATCCAACCCACTCAGAGATAGTTTTAACACACAAGTCAAGTGCTTAACTTTTGAGCATAAAGAAAACTACCTTATGCTGCAAGAAATTAATAGCTCACATGATAACATGTGACAAAATGGGTGTTACCCACAAACATTCGTACAGTACCTATACGGAGCTGTAGCTTCGTGTTTTCTCTAAAAGTATCACAACAAAAGGTTTTAAATTGTCCTTCAAATTAAGTGCATACCTAAACAGTTAATTGTAAGTAATCTCCAAAATCAGACAGACAGACAACAGATAACTCTCTCGCGCTAAGGGTAAATAAAGGTGGTCTGACAAAGTGTCAGATTGTGCTTATACGAGTAAGGTGACAAGGTTAAACACATATGTTCACCTGGCAAAAATAATTTTTCTTACATGCATTAGGTTGCTCAGATTTTTACGGTTATGACCTTATTTTAAAATTGATATTTCATGGTGTAATTAGCTTTAGGCTTACCTGGCTAGGGCAAATCATTTTTCTATAGTCTGCTTTGTGTCGACTGTCAGGAATTAGGCTAGTGACCAGAGCCATTGTACTGAGAGAAGTGTTCCAATCTGCATACAGGTAAGAATAGTTAAACTCTAATAAAAGTGCACCATCAATAGTTACCATTTAACTGTATCTCAGCTTGAATAACGGCAAGAGAAGGCCGGATTCCACACTCAAGTTCCACTTGCTTGAGGACTTTCAGTACCCAATTCTTTTTCCACTGCTCTACAATAGAGCAGAAATCACGTACGCTTGCATGCAGGTGGCTGTGGCATGCCATCATCATCACTGTCAGGAAAGGCTATAATAATAATAATAATAATAATGAAGCACCAAAGGTGCGAACCCTCAGCGCTACTAGCTACAGTAGGGGTCAAAATAAAGTTCCCACAGGGGAGTGACAAAGCCGCAGATAAGCCGGTACGTTTGAAAAGCCGTTAAATTAAATCGCTGAAAAAGCCGCTAAATTAAGTCGCTGAAAAAGCCGCTAAATTAAGTCGCTGAAAAAGCCGTTAAATCAAGTCGCTGAAAATGCCGCAAAAAAACCGCTAAGCAACGAAGTCGTTTATCGCACGCCCGCGCAGAATCGCAAAGCTTCCGCGCGGGAGCGTTGTTAATTGTGGACCCGCCCACTTTTGCGGAGAAAAAAATCGGACCGCTCGATTCCTTGTTTTCGACGGCTGCGAACTGTTTTGGGAAAGTAGTTCGTCTTACCTCAACATTTCTTCCGAACCAAGGCGACTGCCAAGTTACTCCACCCCATGCTCGAGCTTTAAAGAACTGTTTTACTCCAGTTTTGCGGAGAAAAAAATCGGACCGCTCGACTTATTCTGTTTTCAACGACTGCGACTAGCTTTCCATATGCAGTCCGTCTTGCCTGAACGCTTCTTCCGAGCAGGGTGACTGGTTTATCTTGTGGAGGTACTATCGTGTGGAGGTACACCTTTTCCATTCTGAATGCGCTGCTTTCTTGCTGTTAAGCTTGTTTTGCTCGGCGCGGGAAACTCGCGCCAGATTATAAAGTCGGGAGTTTTTTCACCACGCGAATTAAATTGAACCAAAAACGGTTGTAGGTTGTAGTTAGTGTGCGTGCTTGTCAGCTTCAAGTTCTCAACTATTTCTTTTTTGCAGATCTTCTGAAGTTTCCATTCCTTCTTATTCTGTAAGTGCATAGCTGAAGTGGAAGTTTCACAGTAACTAGCTCTTTGATTTTTTTTTTTTTTTTAAGATACTGTAATTACTTAACTATTAAGGTTTTCTTTTTGTTTTGTCTTTTTTGACAGTTTTTACTACAGATAATGAGTGCTAGAAAATTTATTAAAACTGCTATGGCTCAGACAAGTAAGTTCCATTACAAGGCAAATTAAATAAATTAATAAAACAATAAATAGCTTTACAAATGATTAGTTTGGTAGTATAATTTTATTAAAAATCTTCTACTGTGCAGAATATTGTCTAGTGTACTGGTCAGAGGAAGACTCATTCACAGTATTGCCTAGAAGTCAACTAATTACTGGAGACAAGAAGGGTGATAAATGCAGCATAAAAATCAGACGCCACATACATGAGGGAGAGATTTTAGGAGTTGGTAAATATTTCATAATTTATAGATGAATAAATTAATTTTTGATAACAATTTTTTTAAAATAATGGACACAACCCCTCCAGTGCAATTCCGCATCCACTGTAATATGAGGCCATGATAATACAATTGTTTCTCAGGTTTTTATAAACCTGTAGTTTCTAAGGCTGGTCTACATTGTACACATACACATCCAATTCCACATCTTTGTCGTGCGGACAGCTCCAGGCCAATACAATTTATAATTCACAATTTATAATTCTTGGCTGTTAGATACATGCATTGAATTATGAACCATAGCACCTTTAAAATTTCTAAGTGGCCTCCTAGTTACCACACATATATAGTGTACTATAAGTGTGTCAGGTCATATATATAATTTTTAAATACCACGTTTATTCAGGCACAGAATCGGAGATGAATAGCTTAGCTGATGACGCTGAGCTAAATTCACCAGGCGAGATTCTCCACACAGACACTAGTCCAAATGTTGTTTCGGTAAATTTAATTTTAAAAACAACAAGAGTTACTGAATTATTAATATTAACATTCTTAGGTTGCGAAAAAAAGGCCGAGAGGGAGACCATTAACTATTGGTACAGACATTTTGTTGGCAAAATACTGGATTATAATTTTAATGACAAAATATACAGGTTCGGAAAGTACTGCTGTTGCAGCCTTATCGACTGAAATACAGGTAATTCACTATGCGAAATTGTAGAAATACCTGGTGTCATCAAATGTAACAACTGGTTGAACTTACAATATCCTAGTAGTGTAGGCATGAGAAGTTACTCTCTGCAATAACTTGGTAGTGTATATGTGTTGAGTGCCTATGCCCATATTAGGAAATGTAACTTAAGTGGATGTGGTTTTAGTGGCAGAGTTAAGTGAGTTCAGTCAACATGTAACTACATACTAACACAGATATGTACATCACATGTGTGGATGTGCTGAGTTGAAGTGTGGTTCAATATCTGCCTATTATCATTATCTGTTATCTGCTCCATCACAAGTCACATATTCTGCTCTCTTCTCTAAACTGTAAATCAGGGGTTATGTGCTGTACAGATATCTCAGTTGTTAGCATACCAGTATTAATACTGTTATAAGTGAACACAACACAAAGGTTAAAAATATATATCTCATGTGCTGCTGGGCTGAACCCACATATTATCTTCCAAGTTTCTGTCTCATGAGCTTTCATCCAGCTCAATAATTTGCACTCTATGTGGTATTCCTCTATCCCTAAAATCCAGCCCAACCGGGGGAAGTTTAATTATTCTCGGCTGCTTGATGCCTGAAAGTGATCCAAACTCTTCAAACTCTTAGAAAAATTAACGAATAATGTAAACCTTACAAGCATATATGCACCATTGTTAGCTTATGGCAACTGTTAAAACTTCTTTGACTAAAACAAAGACCATGGAAAGTCTGGCAACAGTTGTGAGAGTGGTGATTCAGCCCCACCTTCTGGTCTAATCTATCCCCACCACAAGTTGAACCTATCCACCATGCACTATTACTGCATGCAGCACACCTGAGCATTCTTGCATCATGTTCCTGAGTTCTTTTGTTTAGGATACTCCTAAGAGAGCAAAAAAGAAAGGAGCCAACCAGACCTGCTCAGACAAGAGAGTGAAGGAAATAAAAAAGACAAAACCATGTGGTATGTCGATATACTAGTATGGGTGTTTAAAATTCCATAATAATTAGGTGTCATTGAAGCTGTGACACAACATCAGATTAAAGTGCCCCCCATGCGGAGTTTGCCTTGCTCATCAAACACTGGTAAATTAAGCTACAATTAAACAAAAAAACACGTATTTTATTATTCTTATTTTCACAAAAGTACAAGAGTTTGCACCCTTTGACACCGTGACTGTGCTCTC
>WLWD01000315.1_pt1 | contig 59484 bp, 30 predicted proteins | sample 6712731 | NCBI WGS metagenome assembly WLWD01 (sample SAMN12718690, study PRJNA576275) | sponge metagenome | isolation source: marine sponge | host: Mycale hentscheli | place: New Zealand: South Island, Marlborough, Capsize Point | collected 2014-11-01 | reverse complement strand
CCATTGAGCTAACATTTTACAATCATGGAAATATTTTGAGCAAATCAATAAAATTCTAATTTGAAGGGGGCATAATGGAAATTGAGGGAGTCATCTGTAATGAGTAACAGCACGGGAAACCGTTCTGTTCGGGATTAATTGTACGAGTAACGCGATTGAAATAGCATGAGGCGAAGCCAAGTGCTATTTCAATTGCTTTATGAGTGTTATTGATCCCCAGTAGCACAGGTTACCCGTGCTATCACTCATTAATAGTAGGTCAGGTCAGTTTTTTTTGTTTTTACTCATTTGCAACTTGTAGCCTTACCCACATATCACTCATCACTAATCTGGCCCTTCTAATCTGTTGAAAAACATTCTGTCTAATACGGGTAGAGCTTCTGTGGTAAAGAATGACATTGTCTCCAACTAGAAACAACTTGAACTCTACGTTTCCAAGATTAATGCTGCATGTGTGCGCACTCACCCGCACTATTTCACTTAGCTACCATGGTATTTCACTTAGTTTCCACTTAGTTTATGTGCTATTTCACTCAGTTACATGCTATTCCACTGTCCCAGTGTGATTTCAACTGAATAACAATTTTTCCCATATAGTTTGGAATGGGAAATTCATGTGCCATACTATTAAGAATGAAATAGTTAAAAAAAATATTTTTTTTTTGCTTTACAGGGTGGGGGAGCCCAAATGGGTCTAGAAAAACTCAGAACAAAATGAAAATAACTGCAGGAATAACAAAAGATCTGGCCTAAATAAGGTAAATAAACAATCCACAATATACTAGCTCAAGCTATATTGCAACTATTAACTAGTTTCTTAAACACGAAGGTGTCATATAAAAGGGGGGTAGCCGGGGACATATTTCGCGATAAGTGGGAAATGGCCGCTGACAGTTTTTGTCACCGACTCCCCTTTAGTAGCATTACAGCAACTTAGCGCACACAAAAGCTTGGAAACAAAGTCATGAGCATCTTAGAAGACGAAATAAAATAAAAAACAAGGGAAAAAACAAGAACAAATGGCGGGATCTAAATAGAAATGAAAAAGTACTGTTTGCCATTGACGCAGCTAATTCAACTGCAAAAGATATACAGCGTGCTGTCAGAGTTCTCCAAGATACTATCCTGAGGGTTCATCTTCAATCAAAAAATATTTTGGTACATACACATGGCATTGATAGATGGACTTGAGTATTACTCGCAAAAATGATTACATATAGCTGTTTTTTAGTTAGGGCACTTGTTGTAAACATGGTGTGGATCGACTTGAAAGGATAGTGAGCTACGTATAATGGAGGGTTCTCTTGACTTTATTTTAATTTGAATAGGAGCTAGAGGTAAAAGGGCATGCCTGGGATTCTTCCATTTATACCCGGACCTCCGAAAGGAGTTCAGAATGTGGTATACGAGGCCACAGATTTCCCGTACGAAGAATAGCATTGAATTATAAAAACGACCTCTACGTTTAACAGGTCACTTGAATCCATAATAATAAAATTAGCAGGTAAAGGATAATCACCAGGACTATGATATGACAATTAGCAGGTGACATTGCCAGCAAGATTAAGTTAAATCTTGCAGCTTAGACTAAACTGGTCATTAGATAAAATACTCTATAGAATTTGATAAATACACTGATGACTCATGTACAGATCTGGCCAACAAATACACATCCATAAAGCCAGTAAGTAGCTTCTTACCCAGTAGGAGGAGCTCATGACAACAGAATGAGACGTGAAATTCGTTGCTTATTATCCATACTGAATTAAACTCCTACATCACAAATAGTAAATATTCAATAACTATTGGTGAGCTTAGCAAAAAAAAAAAAATAAATAAAATAAAACAAAAAACAAAAAAAACAAAAAAAAAAAACAACCTAGCTATTATATAACTGAAGCACCTACTCATGAACCCTCAGCACTACTATGCACTAGCTAGCTTCTACAAAATCATTTCTCAGGCCACAAGAATAATAATTTATTTGGCTATTCCTAGTCAAGTATCAATACTGCTCCAGCAATGAAACTGGTAGATGTAAATGTTATCTTCATAAGGAGTAGCTAAACATGCAGGAACACAAAGCCAACCAGAACCTCAGGTAAGCCTAATGGTTATCATCACATATGCTTGAGGCTTGTGAGCAGACAAGAAATTAGTAAATTAAAACTGGTGGACATTACAGATGAATGGAAGTGATAAAAGCATAAACCACCTCAAATCTCTCTGCAAAAGGCTTAGGAAGTTCAACCCAAGATTATCAATAGAACACTCACAACATCACTGAACTGATACATGTGCCTTTACCATGTGTCAACAGTCAATCCTGAACAGTCTAATACCATGCAACTGATACATATGATGCCATATGTAATAACCAAGTCAAGCCTTCACCTGTACCATATCTATTACGACTTATAATAAAACCAGCAACCTGTTGTTGTTGTTGTTGTTTTTCATTTTAAGGCCATATAAACACCATGTGTCTCCTGTTATTCCTCTCACCCTACATAATAGCAACTCAAAGGTCACACAGATGTCACGTAATTAGTTATGCACTGGTCATGACCATAAAATCTTCCAATCACCACAAATATAACTGTACACGAAACTAAAACGAAGGGATCACATACCTTCCCAATTGAGGCTTACGTCTTACTTATAGGGCTCACAAGTAGTGTCTAGCATGCTCCTCAGAAATAATGATAAACTCTATTTCCCAAAATCTGGTCCATCTGCCCAATAGCACATGGTAGTACAGCTGGGAGATATACCGATATTATCATTGCACTTTGACAAAAGCCCTATATCGTAGAGACAATATTTCAATTGTTGTCACACGGTATTACCGGTTTCTCACCAAACATTAGCACAGATCACAAAATTAATGTGGAGAGCATCATGGCAAGACAATTATGAGGTATAGCTGCCATTGTTGCTTGTAAACTTGGCTATAACGTAAAGCTGGGCTATATACTGGAATGTAGTTAATGCTGACTATTTTGTACAACACCATACTATATATATCTAGTGCATGTAACCACCGAATTACCGACTGCTCGCTTTCTGCGTGCAATTAATTTATGCGCGCTGTTTAAATTCCGGATTTGGGCAGGTGTTTTTGTTCTAAATGGCGCGCAACAATAACTGAGTTTGCAAAAACGCAGAAAAAGATGGCCACAGCAGTGCTGAATAAATTGTGGACATTGGTACTGTTGTTTGCCAGTTCTATCGCTGCTATGCATGGTAACATTTCCAATCTGCTAATTCATCTGTCTTCATAAGAAAAGAAGCTAAACTGGCCAGAAACACTCACCAGTATACATTTATAATGCGATACTTCACTTCTTTCAACTCCGTTAACTTCTCCTATAAAGCAAACTACATCAATGTCTGCAAGAAATTATTTGCTCACGTGATTATGATGTGACGCTAGGGGGCGTTGCCACAAAAGCTGGTACCTACACAGAGCTGAAGCTTTGCATTTTCTCAAGAATCAGCCCGAAATTAAAAAAAAGCATAATAAAAGGTCTTAAATTTAAATCGTCATAGTAAGTTCATACCTACAACAGTTAATTGTCAGTAATCTCCAAAATCAGAGCGTGACAGACCGACAGAATGACTCTCTCACGCATGAGCTGAGGGTTAATTACCATCATTTGCAGACCAACACAACCCACATACCCTATTATATACATTACACACACAGCTCTATGTCCTTAGACCATAATTCATTGCAATTAAATGCATTATGATAGCAGACTGAAATTTAAACCTTCGTGGGTCATGATCATTGATCATAGAAAAAATAGCCTCAAATAAATCACATACATACCTAGGTACACCTCCTGACACATCTCACTTCAATGAATTGAATTGTGTAGTGGAGAAAATGTAGATACAGTGTCAACTTCACAAAACAAATTACAGCTGCTCAGGTTTTCCAGGTACAAGCCACCACATCTAACCACATACAACCACATACATCATATACAGCTCAGACTGAACTCAACACAATGCATGCACACACTGCAACTATTGAAGGTGTAAAAACATCAATGTACATACCAAAAAAAAAAAAAAATAATAAAACATAACTTGACCACAGACCACCTCCTCCTCATCATTTATGGAATGAAGTCTTGGTTTATTTTTAGGCCAAACAAACTAAATACCTTGTTTCTCATCTGCACCTTCCTGGGTGATACAGCCACTTCAAAATTTATTATGCAGGTCAAGCCCACTGCATTAACCACACCCCTACTACCTCATACTTGTTATATACCATTTCAATATTTTTCCAATAGGTCAACTACATTATCGCAATTTCCAATATAGTTGATGAGAAACAAGAAATGTGGTTTCAATTCGCACTATAATTTAGTACACTACCAGGCCAGCTATAAAACGTGGTCCAATGCACAAATGAAGACATGCATCTAAAGGAAGGTGAGTGGCTACAACTTGTGAAGAATAAAAGTGATCTATATCAAAAATTGTAAACACTATTCCTAAAGAATATTTCAAGTTATGTAATACACAATCACACACACAAAAAAAATCGGAAGTCTACACTACACAGGCTTCCATACTTACAGCAGCTTGCAAGTGGTTTTTTCCTTCATTTTTCTTCTTTTCTTAATACTTATAGCAGATACACGGTAGAATAAGACCATCTTGGTATCTGGCAAAACTAAATAAAAATAGTTATTCTTATTACTAATGTTTAACTGGCTAGTCAATAATTCAGTCGCTATATTGAGTAAATCATCAGATGTTTCTGTGATCTTAATTTTTTCAAAGCTTCTATTACAGTTGGCTAAATTCTACCTGATCATTTAAACCTGGCTCTGTTAGAAATAATACAAAACAAAATATTAAAGTTTACTTTAGCATCCTTAAGCTCTACTACACTTCAATATTTCTTAAGTGGGATATACTAGATAGGTTCCACTTAGTGTCAATCTAAATTTACTATTTTTAAGAAACATTTCATGTTGTGTGTGTGGTCCTACAAAATGAGACCATACACACGATACACATAATTAAACGTAAGTGCAACTAGAAAATTAAACACTACAAATCTTAGCTACATCACCTATCCAAATAATAAAGAAAGCTCAGGGCAGAGGGGTAGGAAGATAATTTCAGGTGGGGGGGCACCGGTCCATCATAGCTTACCATAACCCTTCCCCTTTCCCACTTGAAGTTTAATATTTTATTGAGGATATATTGAATGATCATCTGCATCACATAAAAAAAAAATGTTTTTTAAATATTTCCAAAATAGTTAATTCTTCTTTGATTAACAGAAATGAAATCTTTAGCAACCTTTTCTAAGTTTATTGCATCAGTTCTTGCTGTATGAATATAGAGCAAAAACAGATTGTTAAGCCTACAATGTGTCATTGTGCTTCTCAAAAATGTCTTCAGTCTCCTCAAGGAAGAAAATGACCTTTCAGCAGTTGCACTTGTTATTGGAAATGTGAAGAAGATCTTCAACACCTTATTTACTTCACTTAGCATATCCTTGTATACAGCACTGTGCTCCATAGCTTCAGCAATTGTTCTCACATTAGTCTCTTTCTTCACTGGAAGGCTATCAGTCTTTATTAGGTCTGGAAGCATTGAAAGATGAATTTTGAAGCGTTCACAATTAACATCATCTTTGAGATAGCTAGTTACATCATCAAAACCAGTGTAGTCATGTTTACCATTACAAGCATCTAACAGTAACTGCTCTATATTCTTGATAAGATAAAGATCAGATTGGTCAAATCTTTTTTATATTTCACCAGCTGCAAGCTCCATAACTTCAAAATAGAAATGCCGATATCGATCCTTAGGAACCAAATAACAATGAGGACTTGTACCCTCATCTAATCGTCTAGGCATCTTGCGATTCCTTGGAAGCTTGGGTCCTTCAGTTAAAGAACTGGACTTCTCTAACACTTCTTCATACCAAGTGTTAAATTTTGATTCAGTTCGTAAAGATTTCAAATGGGAAATAAGTAAAGTTGCACCACTAGTTGCTTCCTGGATAGTAATATTTTTAGCCTGTAGATTTGTAGAAAACTGTTCTGCAGAAGAAAATACAAGTAAGGCAAGATTAAAGCCAAAATATATATCAAATGATTCCATTCTAGTGAGTATCCCATGAGCTTTTGCGGCATAATCATCGTGGCCTTCTTGAATTTCATGCAGTGCTTCTTTCAGCAGTTCATAGTTATGCAAAACACTCTCAATTGAACCACTTCTAACTGTCCACCTTGTTGGACACAATGTCCTTAAAGAAGGAGCTAGTGGCTCACCATCAGTTTGTATAGCAATTTCTTTTCGCAGCCGGTCAAAAAGAGCTTGCCTTTTTGGAGAAAACTTTATTAGCTGCACAAGTTCATATATAAGTTCCATAACATTGCGCACTAAATCACACTTTTTAGCCACTTCTTGTACACACAAATTTAAGCTATGAGCTAAACAATGGACATAAAGAGCTTGATCTGCATCTTTTTTGACAAGAGCTTGAACCCCATTGCGAACTCCACTCATATTTGAGGCTCCGTCAAATGCTTGGCCTCTACACTGAGTAATGGGCAGTGAACAACGAATTAGGATGTCCTTGATAACACTGTATAGAGTGCTTGCTTTAGTATTCTCTAACTGTACTATGCCAAGTGTATCTTCATGGATTGTATAATGACTGTCAACCCACCTTATTGATAGAGATAGCTGTTCATTATGGGAAATATCAGTAGCTTCGTCAGCAATCAGAGAGAACCATGTGGAAGATCGAATATCTGTTAAAATTTCGCGGAGCACTCCTTGACCCATAAGAGCAACAATTTCATTTACTATAATAGGAGAAATATACTCCTTCTTCAACAGCCATTCTTTCATGCGATCGTTATCTTCAGCTTGAAGAAGCAAGAGCTGGTAAAGATTACCCTCAATATCATTGTTATGGCCACGTAAAGGTAAACCCTGTCTAGCCAAATAACGAATACAAGAAAGAACTTTCATTAGCATGGTCCGGTTTAACTTCTGATTATTTTCACATTCGTTACTTAATCTAGTAGCTATACTAGTAGAGCTTGATGCAGCAATTTTCATTGAAGCTTCCCTATGTGCCATGCTTTTCTCATGCTCCTGAAAACGTTGAAGAGCCTTTCTCCAATTTCCAAAACCATCTTCAACAAATGTGGAACTTTGACACTTGCTAAAATTTAGTAAGTTTTTCTGCTTGGCATGTCGGCATACAGTACAAAATATTTTGTACTTGGATGTGCAAACACTTATCCAGGGGTGTTTGTCATACCAACTGGGCTGTATTTTCCTTGAATAAGTTTTGAGCTTTCCGTCTTCACGTTCTTTACTCTGATGAGCATGGCTCACCTTGGAATCAGACACTTCCAATGGATGATAAGGAGTAGCTACATTCATGGAGCACTGACAATCACAATCAGGAGAAATATTAAATGATGATTCAGAATCTCCTTGTGATAAATTCATATCACATTCATCTTCTGAAGGCAATTCTTCTGCTACAGATTCAGACTGGGAAGGTTCAGTAGAAGCCTCTCTAGCAGCAAAAAATGTAGTCAGCTTTCTTTGAGCCATGATGGACTACCAGGAACAGCTGGCTATGTGGCTAAAACCAAATCAGCTGACCATGCAATATGTAGCTAATTGTATCTTGTGTTGTATGCTGAAAGATGAGTTATGCAGCTGAATTAAGTGTTAAACAGTATAACTAACGCTATACACTCATGCAAACACTGTAAGCATTGCATATTGTAAAAAGTGGGGGGGCACCAGCACCCGGTGCCCCCCTGCTTCTTACCCCCCTGCAGGGTACCACATTTTACTATTATAAGCAAGAGCCAAAGTAACACTAATGCTCGTACAGTCACTGTCTCACAAGAGCTAGTATGTACGAAGTTTCAAACTCCCCACAAAAAAAAACCCTCTAACCTTCTTCTAGCGTTGCTATCGCAGTCTCTTTCATATTCACCAGACACTAGCAAACTCCATCTAGAGCACACGCGGTAGCATGGCCAATCTCAGAAGGCGTGGACTGTTGCTATAGTTACAGTTTACAATCGGAAAGTCTGCAGACATGTATTGCCCTCTCTCAAGATAAAGCATCTTTAAAGTGTTCTGATAAACCTGTCAACGGGCTGAGCTGCAAGTTCAGTGTAGGAAGACATTCTAAATAAACTGTCTTAAATGATATCATCTACCTCGCTCCGTCAGCAGCTAAAGTCCCCTCCAGATTGAAACCTCCTGTATTTTCCAGATCGATGGTAAATGACAGGATTACATGACTTTAGTGCCATGGAGTGCTGGAAGACCTTTTGTATAGGATGATGCCACCTTTTGTATAGGATGATGCCACCTGTCCAGACACTCTTACAGGAGTCATGTCAACATGTTATGTGGCTGCTTTTGCATAATACAAGAGGGGGGGGGGGGGGGGGGGGAGGGGGGAAGCACTAGGCAGATGTGTCTCTGGCAACTGGTGAACTATGTGGTACTAGCTACTTCCTTCAGAAACTCTCAGTGGCAGTTCAGCTGGGAATGCCACAGCCGTTTTGGGTTGTGCCTATCCATCCTTGGATTTTTAATAATTTAAAATGGTTATTATTACTATTATTACTATTATTTATTAATAATTGATAATTGTTACTAATGTTAGCTTCTTAAATAAAGTTAAGAGTTTGTTCGATATAGTTTTTAGTGATTGATATAGTGAAAGTTTTATAGCTCTACTGACCAGACTTCTGAGTTGACTATTCTGCATAGCTCCAGTGATCGTGAGTTCAACTAAAACATCTGCTCACATGACAAGCAGTACTTTTAATTGCATTGCCTAAGATGTTACTTTCAAAAAATGATAGTAAAATTAATATGAAAGTCACCTTGAACACCATGTCACTTCTCCAAACTAAACTATGCTATGATGCAAATTGTGTTGTATCCACAGTTACACCACACTAAAGGCTACATGCCTGAGCATGACTCCTAAAGAAAGTAGGTTGGTCTTTGTAGCTATACTATGTTATTAATAATGGATACATTCATGTGTATTAGGTGTTTTTCAGTCAGGTCATTTTTATTTTTCTTGAATCACATGCCTGGTTATGAAATTCTTAACCATTATAAGGCAGTATACAACAGTATATTATTCATACATCTCATTCCAAGAGATCAGTATTATAACTTAATAAATCTCTCACCTGCATGTATGTTACAACTGAATTGTAAATGAGTTTGTTTTCAATAAAGTGGAGGAATCTGGGAGTTAAACTATTTGAAATATATGGTCCCTTCACTAGTCGCAGCGTAGGGTATGGTTATTATTACTAGAATTTCACTGGGGCTGCACTTCAGTGCTCTTCTTTACATTTGATAAAGTAATAGCAACTGCCATAGTGTATCAAAGTCTCAGTATAGTAGAAATCAAATTAATGACATGAAACCAAATTGATGATTGTGAGTTCAAAAAGAAGTGTACAAATGAAGTGGGATATGATAGAATGCATGACAACAGGTGTAAATTAACAAGTTAAGCTGGAATGTTCATGGTGTCTTTTCCAGTCATCTTGAGGGGGGGCAATTCATCATTGGTCTGGAAGATCCGTTAGCCAGAGTGGCTTTTTATGGGCACATGTACATCTATATAGTTGAGCAGCAGTCTTCCTCCTCTGCTCTTCCTTCTACAGCCCTCTCTTTGCCTCGTTCTCCAGCCCTGCTGTTCACTTTCCCCTCCAGCTACTCCTGTCCTGTGGGGTCATGTACCACGTCTACTCTCTCTATTCAAATCGCGTCCTGTCCCTCCATCATCTTGGACCATGAGCTTGCTTTTGCACCAGCAACCCTTGGAGATTCTTTTTTAGTCCACACACACACACACACACAATAAAAAATGTATATATACTTTTGGTGGATCATAAAATTTTGACATCACAATTATAAATACTCAGATATGTACTAGAACACCTGTTACACTAAAAATATCCATCTATTAATATATAGAATAAAGGTGACCTTTGATCATTGAGACCACCTACCTTGGTGATGGCATGAGATTGACAGTTTGATTGAAACCAAGCGAGGTTTTGGTTATTTAACAGGTGAGCACTGGATGTGAGTGCTACAGCTTTTTTTTTTTTTTTAAAGTCTGCTACAGTTGATACACAATAACTCAGCAAATGCAATTAACAGTGGACTGATAGGAACGGTTACAAAAAAGTTGGTAAAGATTGCCACATTAACCTAGAAAATAATATGCCAGTTAAGGTGTAATTGTATATACTCATTTCATGACTACAACTGTGTTCGTTACCTTTACCACAACCATAGTCTTGCCTTAGTTGAAAAACAATAGAAATAATATTTCACAGAAAACACGCACACATTATTTGCCCATGCAATGTGTTTAAAAGGATCTCTGCATGAGGTGGAATAGCTGTGGTGAAGAGTTGCCAATGATTGAGTACGTGTCACTATAATTGTCAATAGCAGTCTTAATTGAGTGCGAGCCTCTCTGCATGTTGATTCCAAAATTACAGCTGCCTAACTCTCAGCTATTGGGCCCAGGCAGTAACAACAGATACAAAATCCAAACTGCAATAGTGCTGCGAGTAAACAGTAATTTGGAAAATCATAGTGGTTATTATCAAGAATACATATTAGGGCAAAATTTAAGAATTTGATTCATAAAATTCAAGTTTTGAAAAAAAAATTTTGTCCACAAACTTAAGGACATACAATACACACACATATAATAATTGTTACATGAGCAAGTGTGATGTGGTGAAACATTTCATGAGCAGGCTGACTTATTTTCATGAGCCAAAGATGAGCGAAAATAAAGCCTGAGAATGAATTATCTTGCTACACCTGTGTATACTCTATGCTAGATAAATATATATATATATATATATTCACTGCAAACCAAGCTTGTAAAGTTGGTAGTGTTAGTTCAAAAGGGGCTCTTCCACACTCTTAGCTAATGTTTAGCGGCTGCTTTGACCTGGATAGATAGTCCTTGTAGAGAAAGATAGCTGGGGAACTAGTAAGATTGGCGATTGCTACTACCAGTGTATTTGAAGGTAATGAGCTTGTGCAATTCAGCGTGTGATATTGTGAAATATGTCATGGGTCATAAACTTGAAAATACTATTGTGAAGATATCGAGCATGGAATATAACATATTACGGACAATTAAACGAATGAACCTGCTGCGCTAGTGTGCGGTTAATTAAAAATAAGTATATATGAATGTATGTATGTATGTATATATGCAGTGTGGATGATGACAAACGTCAGAACAATTTAATCTTGGTCTGATATCTAAAAATCTGGTATGACAAATGTTACTATATATTTCATTGCTTTACAGACTGTAGTAGAACATGTAGTACATATATATATATATATTTGTATTGCTTTATAAGCTTCAAAATGAGTAAAACTAATTATTATTGATCAATCATATTTAAAGAATTGATCATTATTTAATTATTCTGTCAATAGTTCTGTGAAAAAGTATATTGTCTTGTTCGTGGCCTTAGCTTGTTGTGAGTGCAGGTCACTGAGAGTTAATGCTGAAGTGTACTGTTAGGCTATGTTAAAAAGTGTAGTATATTCAATTATTGAACATGGACACTGGATCTAACTATAATTTAGAACTGAGTTTGAGTGAGGTGCATCAATGTAATGGGGAAAATGAATACAGCAAAAAAAAATCATAAACTAAAACTAGAAGCCAGAGTGCAAAGAAAAAGGGAAAAAAGAAAAGAAGAATGCCCAGTTAAAAAAAAAAATTAAAAAAAAAAAATGGAGGAAAAAAAAGTGTCTATGCCAGGATTGAACTGGCAAAGGAGGTAAAAAATGCTAACTGATATGCCAGAAAAGCACACCCGCAAAATGCATGATTATAACCAGATCTGATCTCTTTGGCCGGCTGAATAGCTGACCAGTTATTGTTTATCAAGCACTCTTGGGCAGCAAATATCCAATGGCCAACTGTAATAATCCACGCTGAGTATGTATAATGAATGGCCAGTGAAATGCATACTTTTAGCCCAGTTTTCCCCAAAACCAATCATAATGTACTTTAGTTGGTAATCTGATAAACCGACTTAAATCACTTTATGCGTATTGCAATTGAAGGACCTCAATTAAGTGAAGAAAACTTTCACCAAATATTAGATATATACAAACAACAAAATCACAGAATACCATTATAAATCATCACCACAGAATACTATTAAGTAGTAAATATTATTAATAATTTCATGAAATTCTGAATTATATTTTTATCTTCTCCTTTTGCTTTTCCTCTTCCCTTTCTTCCTTTCTTTCTGCAGTATAGGCAAAACCACTTACCCTTAGGTATGCTTGATAGCTTGAGGCTGTTAATGGAACCACTCGATCGAACACTGATCATCTTCACATGCTGCTATCATCTCTCCTTCTTCTCCATTGCAGCAGCACCACCTCTTTCTATCTTCATCTTGTCCAGGTTTATCCTCAAACATTCTTCTAATGCTGGTTCAACGCCTGCTGTCCAGAATGCAGGCTGTGCCATGGACACCTTCTTTGTGTACCGCTTAACAACTAATTGTGGTAAAACACCATAGCTACTTGAAAAAGGGTGTGGATTTTCTAATAAAGTCAGTAATGAAATCCTTATTCAAAGTTAGCTATCTTCAAGTCATTTTTTTTTGCCAAACAATAAAATCACAGTAATCAACTTTGCGGAGATTAATTTGCAGTTGCTCCTGGTAGTAATATGTTTCCTTTTCAGAGTGAATAGCTACCATCAGGTAGTATATCTAAGAAGATACTACTATCCTCAACAGCTTCCAAGAAAGACTTGATTTTACAAGAAGGACATTTGATTTCAATTATTCCTTCACTGCAGCAACCTACAATGCATGTTGAATAACATTGTCGTGTATTGTTACTAAGAGTGTGGTCACTTATATCATTGTGGTTTTATATATTTCCTGTCTCATATGAATATATTCAGATCGTATCGGTATTGTTATAGTTTTTGTTTGGTTCTTAGCTTCTTTTCTTTTTTTCACTTTTCTCAATACTTTAAAAAACAGTTTCACACATGCAAAGTAGATCAGTGTATGGCATACTGAAACAAGCTTCATTGCACAAAGATGACAATGGCTTTGAAAATATTAGATAATCTACTTTAAATATGTCAGAATATTCTGACACAAGTGTAAAAATTCCAAACTAAGTAGCTAGAGGACTTAGATAAAGCACGATAAAAAAAATGTTAGATCATCGTGGTGGGTGCTACACTATTAGTTTCTGTAGATGTCTATACAATACTTGTTGAAGACTGAGCTAATTTATTTAGCATTATTTTCCTTATGTTATCTAGAGCAGAAAAATTTATATCAGGGATAGGGGAATATCGCACATTTTGTATACAGGGAGAGAGCCAACTGCAAGACTGAGACACAAATAAATTTGGATAGCTCTGCGTAAGCCTCTGCAGCTAAGAGCAAGGCAAGACTGTGCGGTGCGTTGCCAGACCCTTCCCCTCCCCCGGGTCTGACTAAAACACGGACCGGACCGGACCCACGGACCGGACTAAATTCGCGAAAATCCCGCGGACCGCCAACGCGCATGCTCGGACTTCATGTAGTGTCAGTGATGCTTCCTGACTACTCTTTATTAAGTTTGGTATCTAATCTTACCAAAATAGTTGACATACAACAATGCTATTGTGATATTAAGACTATCCTATTCCAGATAATAATAACAGTTGTTATTATTGTATTTATAATAACAAATATTATTATCATCATCAGTTGTTATTATTATTATTATTATTATTAATATTATTATTATTATTATTATTGAAACATCGCAAATTGAGAGTGAACAACCATTAACATCCTGTATTTTAAAACATAGATAAATTTGTTGTGAATTCTAACTATTTAAAGCGTGTACGACAGTTTCCCCTCATATAATTTGTGCTGGTGGACGCATCTGAAGTGACTTCTCATCAATTAAAGTGTGTGCGACAGTTTCCCCTCATATAATTTGTGCTGGTGGACACATCTGAAGTGACTTCTCATCAAATAAAGCGTGTACGACAGTTTCCCCTCGTATAATTTGTGCTGGTGGACACATCTGAAGTGACTTCTCATTAATTAATAAGCGTGTACGACAGTTTCCCCTCGTATAATTTGTGCTGGTGGACGCATCTGAAGTGACTTCTCATCAAATAAAGAGTGTACGACAGTTTCCCCTCGTATAATTTGTGCCGGTGGACACATCTGAAGTGACTTCTCATTAATTAAAGAGTGTACAACAGTTTCCCCTCTTATAATTTGTGCCGGTGGACACATCTGAAGTGACTTCTCATTAATTAAAGAGTGTACAACAGTTTCCCCTCTTATAATTTGTGCCGGTGGACACATCTGAAGTGACTTCTCATTAATTAAAGAGTGTACGACAGTTTCCCCTCGTATAATTTGTGCCGGTGGACACATCTGAAGTGACTTCTTATTAATTAAAGAGTGTACGACAGTTTCCCCTCGTATAATTTGTGCCGGTGGACACATCTGAAGTGACTTCTTATTAATTAAAGAGTGTACAACAGTTTCCCCTTCATATATGTATGGTGAATTATGTATATGAATTTTTATTCAGTCATAAATACAGCATATTAAAGTCAATAAACAAAATTCAAAAATTAATGAGTGATTTGATTGACAGTTCATAAATCATTCTTTTCCTGATAGTGGGGATATCTCTCTGCATAATAATGACATAATAAATGCACACCACTAGCTAATAATAATAATAATTCAGTTACCTGATGAAGTGAAAGAGATGTTCCTATTCCCTCATGCCTGGCATACTATATTAAATTCACATTTTGAGTTGAAACTAGCTATGAATAAGTGTAGCAGCTACTTAACAAATAATCACATTAAATAAACTTACCATGCAAGTAAATACACCACAATCATAACCATTATTCTGTACAGGTATGTTCTGAAATAAAGTAATTTTGGTTAGTAACACATAATAATATTTCAAAAGTTTTTTTTTATTAATACCTTTGGGGACCACAGTTTCCATGTTGAAAAATTATCGTCAGTATATCTTCTGGACAAATAGTCTCTAATTTACCAATTTAGTATATAAACTATTTGTATAGCTAGACAGATCATTACCTAATATTTTTAAGCAGCTCTCATCATTTCCTGACATGGAATCATAGCATTTGATTGTCTTCTCATGAGCATCCACAACAACTAGCCGCCAATGAGAAGATGCGATGATCGGTATCAACAGCTTGTGAAAGGACATGTCCATCTAATTGAAAAAAATAAAATGTTACATGTTGAGTGAAGTGGAATGTTGAAAAATACCTTAATCCACTTTGACACAGCTTCATATCCACAGGTACAAAGTTTTTGGTAGAAGAAACACGATAGAGCTAATATAGAATTAGGGGACTTGGCATTGGACACCTTAGTTATTAGTGTAGTGTAAATGTCAATGATCTGTACGTTGGATAAGCATCAGAAAAATTAAAAATATTTATAAGATTTATACTGATACCTTGTCATTAAGCCAAGATGTCCCACTCAATGTCTTAAGGTCTCTTACATAAAGATCACATCCATCAAGAGTTAGAAGTTTGTGTTCATCGCTCTTTAGCAGCTCTGATTGAATCTGTAATATACTAGATAATGGCAAATTGCTATTATAGCGCTACTTTATTACTCTGGTTCTTCTGTTCAATTGTGAGCTCAAATAAAATTTGAAGTTCTTCTGGCACACTCTCCTCCTAAAAAGAATAGTCACTTAATAATAAAAAGTCATTTTATAATAGGAATGTTTACATACTTTGGTAGATTTATCTTTTTTTGGAGAAGCCACACCAACGCGACCTGATTAATATTTACTGTTCGCTAGATTAAGAAAAACTGAAGCATAAAATTCTAACCTGACTGACTCCGCTGTGTGCATTTTCGTTTGAGGCAGCTCTGCTTAAGCAAATTTGGACCACCAAATTTTGGCTTGTCCAAACAATAGACACAAAGAGCACAGTCCTTAGACTGACAACTTTCACAGCTACCACATCTCTTGCGCTTGGTTCCCACAGGTACTGTGTAAATATTGATTTCAAATTCCTATTTAGTGGTCAATTTCCACACGTACCTAATTTGGTCACAGCAGCTTCTACTTTAGAGGTGGAATCTAACAGAGAAAATCCATCGGAGGTGTTCTTCACTTCTAATGGTTCGGCACTTGGTTTACTGTTGTCATTGTCATACTCGTCTGATATTTTCTAGATAAAAGAGCAAATTTTTTTAAACATTATTGTTAAGTATCCTGATTTCCCCAGTAGAACATTAGTCCAATTATCATTTATTAGAATTTTCCAGCACTATAAATTCTGGATGGGTTTATTGGAACTATCCCTGTGAGTGAATTGGGTTAGTCAAGGTTAACTAACCCAAGTAAAACATTTTCTTATAAGATCTTGTAAATGTAAGTTATCATATTCTGGCTAATTCCTAAGTCAGATTTGACATGATTTTCAAACATATACAGTCAGAATCTTTTTAGATTTAAGGTCCTGTAAGATCTTATTTGGAATATTTTATTATCTTAGCAGATCTTATAACATTTCTATCAGAATCTTTTAATTTCTGGCTTCAAGATCTGTTAAAATCTTACCAGATCTGCTTATTTAGTTTATTATCAATCCTATTTAATCCAGTAAGATCTTTCATGATCTGAATACTTTTCCAATCAGATCTGCACAGTTCTTGTAACATAATCATGTATATCTAGTTGAATCAATCAATAATTTGTTATATTATTGAAGATCAGATAGGATCAAATACGATCTGATTGGTTTTATCTTCCTCTATTTGGACAGATATATTCAGCCATCTTACTTCAAAGATCTACTAGGATCTCTTCAGATTTCCTAATGGCCACAGAGAGATAGGGTCATCAGGATTAACTGAGGACCCACACTATAACAACTGAAATGGTATGATGGAAACTGGTGGACACAACTAGAAGTAGTGGTGTTATAGAATGGTAATATAATGCAAGATCAGAAGAAAATATTTGAATAAAAGAGACCCACATGCAATAGCTATGTGAGTGTAATTAAAAATAAGATAGGTGGTAAACATAACAAAATAAACATTAGAAAAATACACAGATAACTGAACTTAATAGCTAATGCAAATTGATCAACTTAATTGTAAATAAGAGCAACATGAGATGCACTCTGTCAGTTCTAATAATGTAATGATCATTTCATTGCAATCCTCATTAGTTTACACAGTGTAGTAGTACAGTAGATTGGCAGTTATCCAAACACGTTGGGACAAAGAGAGGTGTTAGAATAACTGAAATGTTCAAATAACTGAAAATGTATTAATGTAAGGGCGTGGTCAAGCGATATACGTTATGTCTTCATGTGTTACTCTATTAAATTGTTGGTGTTGATTGCTGACATTCAACTGCACATTAATGATGTTATGCAAATGTATTCTCTGTGTAACAAAATAATGTTGCCAATGCAATCTGTGGTTTCTCTCTTACACTCTAACTCATTGTCCCTCCCATACACAAACCTGTTGGGATGCAGTTGGGTCTGGCGCAGGTATTACCTCATAATCACCAGGCCTTGGAGCTTTGCGTCCAGATTTTCTTTCTGATCGGCTACGCATATTTCTTCTCAGCTGCGTCAAATTAACTTTTTTTTGGACACCTGGATTAGCTAATCCAATACTTAATTGTGCTGCTATGATATGGTAGCACCTAGAAGTCGCAGGCAAGAGCATGACTCACTTGGAAACAACTTCACAGCATGTGGCGTTCCGTTTGTACCTTTGACTGTGAAACGAGAGATGGATTGTGGCACACCAACTGATTTGCTACAAGTTGTCTGAAATTATTTAATGTTTTAGTTCATGCATTATTAATTAAATGATTGAGATATCTAATAGCACTGGAATGAAATATTGCTGATAAGTCTGAATGGACCATATTATTTTATGAACTAAGGAAGAGGGGAAAATATTATGGTAACAGATGAAGATTACTACACCTGTGGTAAAAAAAATAATACATACCCATTTGGCCATTAGGTGAGACACATTGTATGAAAATTGTGCACACAGGGTGAGAACACAATAACTACAAGAACATGGCTGTGGGTCGGGTCTAAAGTCAAGACCGGGTGTGGCCGGACCACGCCCGCATCGAACCGTTTAAACTTAACTATATTTTAGTCATGCATTTGTTTTATTGTGCGTATGTGTGTGCCTGTGCTGTAGTGCGAACTAAACGCTGCAGTGCAGGAAGTCTAGCTTGTGTGTGTCATCGTGTGTCAGTACTCGTCATGATAGGTGTGGTCTTCATGGTCATATAAATAGTTGTATCAGCCATTTTGCTTCAGTTCTACCTCGTGCCTTCTTTTTTTTGATAATAGATTTAAAACTCTATCTGTCAGACTACTGGGTCGGGGTGGAACTCTGGTGGCAGCAACCTTGCTGGCCAGTACATGAGTAACTTGTGAGGAGCTCCTCTGAGACTGTGCGCGGCAATACCTCCCTTATGAACCAGCTTCCCACAATGGCCCTATCTAAGAGAGGGAGGAGGGAGGGCAATTACTTTACAGACCTGTCCCTGCGGCCAAGCCCTTTTATGCGACCTTCTTGTTTAAGGTATTTTGTGCTTTATAACTAAGCAGTAGCTGTACAGCACACACAGACATTTTACTGGAAATATCAACACAAGATATACATTGTAGCTGTTCTCTTTCTTGACTTGACCATTCCACAATGGATTTTCAAGTAAAACAGTCAACATCCTCCGAACAAAATGAGAAATAAAAAACAACAATAGCAAGCTAGAGTCATGATTGAGGTTTTAATGACTTGAATTTCCAACTGTATTTGTTAAATTCTTCCATGTTGACCTAACTGTGATGCTAAATTCCCTGCATATTACTGATATCTACAATCAATAATAAATTTCCTGCATTTAGCTTCTTTTTCTTTTGTTCTTTACTTTGGAGGATGTTTATTTGTTGCGTAGAGTGTATGGTATGACCTATCTCAGCCAGAACTCCAATATGTCTGTAAGACCTATTGCCTCCCACAACATTCAGATCGTGTTAGTCAAAGAGGTATGCAAACTAATTCCTCTATGATAATGGAAGATCGCTAACTACGAAGTTCTGTTTAGTGACAAGGTTGACAACTACAAAGCGAACGCAAAAAGTGAGGGTCAGAGTACAAAATGACATAGGCACGTCCACATATACATAAACAAACAATAAATAATTTTCAATTTTTGATGTGTTACTCCTAGTAATCTCTCGCCCACAATTAGTTAGCTCGCCAATCAATCAATACTAAATAATGATGAAAGTTTAAATCGGCCAAATTTATCATTGTTTATTGTAGTCTTTTCAAATTATTAATATGGTTATAATATTGTGCTCCCTTTAGAGCATCCTCATATTACATCCCATTAATTTATTGATAAATATGTACTAACCTTGCTCTGGCCTGCTGACTGCTACATGGAAGTTCATGATCCATGTTGTTGTTATCAGTTGTCACTTCATCTATATTACCAGTAAATAATAATTTTGACTTATGAATGTTCATAAATTTACCACAGCTTGGTAGAGACGTGGATTTGTCAGGTTTCTTCTTCAGCATAACCATCTCCACTATTTCTTCCTGAGAATAAGTCTGGATGAAATGGAGATCTTGTGAAGACCTTGTCCATTTGGAAAACCTAGGACAGAGCTTATAATCTCCTACACCTGTGCAGGAAGTGTGAATAAAAACCTATTAATAGTATAAATAATTATCTATTGGCAATGTGTTTCAACAGCACCAATACAAGGAGCTGTACATAACAATATTCTATGATGAACTCATGTGGCTCCACCTATTGTATTACTTGACTCATTTCACTCCGTTATGAAACATCCTAGGACTTTCTCCAGCACAGTGATGGCTGTTTATTATACCATAACAGTCAAAAAGCAGTATGCATTGCACCCCATAATTAAGGTGCCCACACTGGCATCACATCTCATTTAACCTTTATATTGAAAATTTGAATAGAAAACCTATGCTACTTTGGATTTGAGAGAATGGAATTAAATACGTACATTGCATGTGGTCAAGTAGTGTAAAATGAGTATATATGTCACTTGACTTAGAAGAATCACCTTACAACACTGTGACCCTTTAAAAAAAACATAGATGGTACTTGAAGGAGTTACAGACTCAGTATGATGTGCTTACCAATAAATCCTCTCTGAATTTCATTGTGAAAAAATGCTTGTACATGGTACAAGGTAAGCACAATAGTGTCCAACGGAACTTCCCTCCATCCTTGCAGTCTCTTCAAAGTAGCATTAAAACTCTCAGACATGTTGTTGGTAACACCAGAGAAAGGATGATAGATTTTTAGAGGCTCTAAAATGAACCTACCAAGTGAAGTTTTCATCTACAGCAAAGTTAATTGTTTTACACAACACGGCAATGACATGTGTACATGTTGAGAGAAAGTTTTATATGTTAAAATGAATCGTGACCATTCCAGTGCCTCCTCCCTCTCCTGCAAACCCTTATGGGTGAACTGGCCACTAATCACTCCCACCCCCCCACCCCCCCAACTCCCCAACCTGTGCCTACAAAACAGCAAGATCTGTCAGCCTGGCTCAGCTTTGAGTAGACTAACTCACCCTAGTGGCTAACCATCCCATGCAATGTACAAACCACCAGGCTCCCATAAGCTTGGCATGATGTGTTGGTTCTTACTCCAGATCATCAACAACAAGCAGAATGCTAGCCAGTGAGTTTAGCTCACTAGACATGCTAACCACTATCTACCGGTTTAATAATATTCTCTTCATATAATATACTCTTCATAAATACACACACACAATCAATGCCTAATTAATTAATATCATATGGTACAACACATGTACAATAAGTATTGCATTGCATTGACCTTACTCACCTCAGAATGAATCATAGCCATGTAATACTGATGAAAAGATTGGCTCCAAGAACTCTCAAATTCCTTCAGTTTTCTTTCATAACTGTCGCTGCTGCTCTGATTGAGAAGGTCCCGAATGTGGCTGATGTACACATGAATTTCCATTGACGTAGCTCCATGGTTCCTCAACCATCTCTTAACAGCATTGATGGTATGGTTCCAGCAACGAACTCTCCTTACTTTTGGCAAATACTTTCCAATTGCCTATACAATCAGTTTGGGACAACACCGAATTACAAATAACATGCAAACAATCTAACCAACATGAAATAGTTATTGATTATAATTATCTTCTGAAACTCTTTTTTTTTTTTAAATAAAAATAACCATAATTACAAGTAAATCTGTGTGTGTGTATGTATGTATGTATGTATGTATGTATGTATCATGAAAGCCATTGTAGCTATTTGTGTGTGTGTGTGTGTGTGTGTGTGTGTGAGTGTGTGAACAGGTGAATGCATGGCTATCTGCAGGCCATTGACAATATCCTCACTCCTCATCTGTATTTGTATTTATACATTTACAAATCAAGAATTGAATAATAAAAGTATAAATAGGTTATAGGTATACTTGTATACATATACATGCTTGCACTCACACACACTTGCAAAAACACGCATATATTTATTGTACATAGGATCTTTTTCTTGGATTTCTTGCATCACACGAGCGTTAAATATGTTCCTATATTGAATGCTGAATGCTTCCAGGAATCTTTGATACGTTCTATCGCAAAATATTCCTGAACCGGGTGCATCTGGAGGCATCTGGAGGGTATTGAACTGGTACTATGTACTATTGTTACCAGACCATTTCCCAGCGGTAGCGGTAGGTAAAGGGTCTGGCTGAATGCTCCAACATAACCAAGAGTAGTTCTGGACAACTATATTTTTAGATGTATGTCCAAGTTACGTCTAGACGATGAGTCTTTGAAGCACAATTTTTTTTACTGTTTTGGAAAAATGTCTAGTGTACAATAAACAATATATTAACCTCACGCTTAATGCATTTTCACTCGCCTTCAGTTCATGAAAATAAATAACTTATGCTTTTGAAATATCTCTCCATAGTGTATACTGACTCACATAATAAGTATACACACATACATGCACGCATACATACATACATACATACAAAACAAGTCAATTGCTACAATGATTGGATTCAGAAAGGACCCCTGATGTAAAAGCAGATGTTATATAGCTTTTTATATAATGAAGTATTATATGCACGATTGTTACAATATCACTTCACATCTCACAATAGTATGTATATGTAAATAATCACTAGATACTAACATTTTACCACAAAAAGCTGTGATGGGGGACAAATAAGCAATAAACTAAGAGGAGGATTTTGGAAAGGAGTCCATAATGTGTGAAGTTTCAAAATAACTGTATACTGGCTGTATAAACTGAGAAAACTGCTGCCTATGTATGTTATCTTAGCATTTCAATCAATTTTTAGAACTTTTATTCTATAAACCTAAAATAGCTTACCTTATATATGCCAGATTCCTCATCAGTAACCAATGGTACTTCTGCTTATCCATTTACTAAACGTGGAACACGTAAAGCAAATTCACGCATGAGCTCTTCGTGACATGATTGAAATTTTCTTTCATGTAATAGAAACAAACAGGGAATCACTGGTGAAGATGAAAAAATGGTATGTCTGAATAAAAAAGCAGATAAATAAAAATCACCGAGCTGGAAGGTCGTATCGTATGACAGAAGTTGAGGAGATTCTGATTCAGCCTGAAGCAATGAATTTAGCTCTTCAGACAAACTGCTATGGCCACATACAATCAAAACATCAGGAAAAGTTTTTATTGAAATAATAAATGGACTGATGTCATATGCCAGTTCATGGAGATTGTAGAGAGCATCATGAGATAATCTAGACTTTTGATGCTCACTTTGTTGCATATTTGAAATTTTCTTAGTGTTGCGAGGCTTCATTGTCCATTCGCAGCTTTGAACATTGCTTGATGAAATTACATTTTTATACACATTTGCTGGGAATTCAGCCCTCTTCCTGAGTGAGTCTAGCACTGAAGGGCATGTACGAAAATAAGGCTGCTTATGAAGAGCATTTCCGTGTGGAAATCGAGTACAATTTCTTCATTACCTAAACAATGTACCAATACAACTGAAACTTTATCATCTTCAAGAAAATATGCAAATTTTCTGAATCTAGAATCGCTTCCCGTAGGTAAAACACAAATAAAATAAATTTTTTTTATGCTGGGATTTTTCTTGGGAATTAATTTTGTCCCATTTTGGAACCACCGATACCCATCACTTCTCCAATATACCAGGAAAAAAATCAATCATTATAAAAATCAATTGGCTTTAGCTGTACTATTTGTACCTTTATTGCCCTGAGATAAGGAATACAGAAACAATTCTCCACCCTTAGGTCTCACAGCAACACTGTCTGAAATCAAATAGGTACTGCAGTTATTAAAATAACTTAATACTTCTTGTGTTGTGAGATTTCTGCAAATACGTGGCAGTGGCTTCCCCATTTCTTCTCGCTTTTCTCGGCGTAGCATCCGGACTACTGGATTAGCTGACTGCATGTGATGCACAATAGTGAGCAAGAGACGCCCCCTAGAACGAGTTTTGGACATGCGCGTTGGTGGTCCGCGAGATTTTCGCGAATTTAGCCAGGTCCGTAGGTCCGGTCCGGTCCGAATTTTAGTCTCACCCCCTCCCAGCGTTAGGTAAAGGGTCCGCGGCTACGCCACCCGAACGCGGCTTTGTAATTACCGCAGGAGCGACTAACGCTGAAAGATTACGTAATCGAATAACCTCTAATGCCACGTACATATGCACAGAGTTGACTATGCAGTAAGAGTACTACGTAAGATTATTTGGGTGTGTATTAAAACCGAAGACGATTTTTGGTTATTTAAGATCTAAAATCTATAATCTGGATGGAGCATTTAAGTGCGATACGAGATTAGTTGTTAGTACCCTCCACGTGTTCAGAAAGGTGAACACCGTTCTGATGGGTTGGTACTACCCACACAGTTGTTTCACCCATAGAAACTTACCGTTAAATTGTTAACCCGCCAGGAATTTCCGTACGCTCATGAAAATATTCATAATTCACTCAGGTGATTCTCAAAAATTTAGTGTAATTGATCACTCAATTCCCTTTTCCTGGGAAGGGAACCAGAGTTTCTGATCGAATACTAATGATAAGTAACCTTTCAAGATCCATTCCCATTCCACTGCACATTTCAACCTGATTCCATATACAACCACGCACTGTGTGCCAGCGAGAAAAGGTTAGCAAGCGCGTGTAGAATAACCGCGCGTTTTTTACGTATTTAAACGCATATCACATTCTTTTATATTTAGTAGCGCTTCTTTTAAAGTTAGTAGCGAACCCAGAAACTATTGGCGGAAGAGAATGGGAAAGTCTTTGGTACTGGCATTAGTGTTTACTTTAGGAGCGCTTGTGCTCAACGGGGATTGCTCTGATGGCGGTGACCTCTTAGGAGTATTTAAGCCACCGAACTACGTTATTGTTTCTTCATCCAACACTGCAAGACATCGCAGACAAACTACGGATGCCAATGCTGTTAACTGTGCTGTTGCCTCCTTAATAGCCTCGTGCGATTCTTCCTTCAGTCAAAATTATGTCAACGCTATTAGTAAGTGCGGAAACCAGGCGGGTGCTGCTATCAATGACATAGAATCCATTTGCCGAAAAAACTCAAGAGGAGAATATTGCGGGGAAGCACTTAACTATGTCAACAACAATTGTTCCACACTGTCTTCTTCATGTTCAGCTAACTGTTTCAACAGTTTACAGCAAGCTGGGTGTTGCTTAAACCAAGGTGACACCACTTATTCAGGATATTTGACAGCTTGTAGAATTCCTGAACCGTCTCCGTGCCCCAAATCAAATATTCGCCTCCCAACCCTCCGAGCCGACAGCTCTTGCGATACCCTAGAGGAATACCAGGTTACGACGTTTATAGCATATTGCGACAATATCAGTCCATTGTTGAGGACCCTCAAAAAACAACATAATTGCGGGGTCACTGAAGAATTTTTACAGGACTACTGCAGTTCTAGGAATGGTCGGTATTGCCTCTCACAGCTCAACTTAACCACGGGTTACTACGGTGGTGATTCTCTTGGTGTTCGAGCGTTAGAAGAAGCTGGGAGAGTCTGCTCTTCTGTTTCGGGTTGTACGTTGGCCTGCAATAGCTCGTTGAACTTCGTTAGAAATACGGTAGGATGTTGTGTGAATAGCGTAAACGCTACATTTGGTGGTATATATCCAGATTTAGATAGAGCTTTGAAACCGTCTCAGTGGGAAAATTGTGATATTTCTTATCCTAAAAAATGTGACGCTATCAACGTGAAATGGAGCTTTGCAGCTTCTGTCCCAATCATACTGAGCCTCTTTTGGTATTATTCAAATTTATTGTAATTTTTTATGAATAACCTTGAGGAACAATTTGAACGAAAGTGTTGGATTAGCTAGCTAGTTTATGAATGATTATTCAAATAAATTTGTTTTGTTAAAATTGTGAAATATTACCACTGATTATTAAAATTTAGTAATATTTAAAATACATTGTTTAATATGTTGTAAGTACTTTTATTGCTAATTCTGAGAAACTAAAGTTCTGCAACTGTAGCTATAGAAACAATAAATAATCATTACTACCATGTTATTACTTTACTTGCATTGCATAGATACTTGCATTGCATAGATACATACATATACAAATTCATACATACATACACACACATAGCTACATTCTATATGCATTATATTATATAAATATATCAGTATTCAGTAAAATATTTAATGGATGGTTTCTTTATAATGTTTTGATCAAACCAATACAGAAAGCTTTGTTAGACTTCTATTATGATGTATAGTGGTTCCCTGAATTACAGACCCCTGTGTTTGTGACCACTTGTCTTGGACTGCTATGCACTGATGGGTTTTACATTAATTTTTAACCTGTGCTGGAAGCCTGTTCTTCATAAGCAAAGACCACCCAATTGAGTGACAAGTATTGCAATATTACTGAGTGTCTTATAAACAACTTCAGACATGCTGTGCAATTACCACTTCTGTATAAGAAATTGTAAATTGTGTTGGTACATTCAGCTTGACCTTCAGCTTTCCACCTAAAATATCTATACAAATGAATTGAAATATGACCTTTAAGATGTACAGGATGTGATAAGTAATTACCATGAAGAGCTGTACTGGAATCATCAAGGAAGTGTTTCCATGGCTATCACTATAGTAGAGATACTGATCATTATGGTGAATAACCTGAAAATATAATACACTAAGTCAGAATGGCACTAGCATACTAAAATAGTGAGTGGAGCTGAAGAATTAATGAGTGTTCTACAACCATTCTAGCTAATCAGTGTTACATAAGACAATAGTTCATAATAAACATTATGATAATGTATACATAATTTATAAAACACTCTTAAAATAGTTAGATAAGTTTTATACTCCTAATTATTGTTCCTCCACTATTGACCACCTCTTCTGCCTTCCCAAGAAGGAGTTCTCTTAATCCATGGTCACTCATGGTCACTGCATGTATTAGGTGAAGAGATTAAAAAAACAACAACAACAACAACTTAACAATAATGATAAAGTTTTAATGCTCCTCCCCCCCCCCCCCCTCCCACATAAAACAGGTGGGATGCCAGAATTAAATTACACACACTAGGTCTGATAAGGGAGGTGTGTATGTGTACTATTTCTTAAAACTAGAATTTGTGGCTAGGGATTTTCCTGGGGAAATTTCATAACCACCTCTTAAAAAAGGATGTACTCTGGTTTATACCTACATCTGTAGCTAATTTTAAAATTAATGATGCAGATAATGTACTGCTCTAATCTTGCTCCAGACTCTCCAACTTGTGGGAGTAAAGGTCCAGTTTTATTAAGCTTAACTGCATTTGAGTGATAGTTCATTTGGGGTAAAACTTGGAAACATCTTTTAGTAAGATTGTTGGTAAGCCACTGGCAGCCAGGATATTAATATATCATATAGAGTATAGCTAAGTAATAATATTGTATTCACCAAAAACAAAACAAAAAAAAACACCAACAAAAAACAAAAATGAACAAGCAAACAAGTTTTAATATTCATGCACACATCTATCCACAACACAAATTGAGACATGCAAGACTGTATACAATACACACACATACACACACACACACACACACACACACACACACACACTTGTCTTGTCTTGTCTCAATACTGCCCACACCGGGGTCACATGTCCCTCAAACAGAGGGTATGAGTAGGGCCTCAACTCAGCTGGGGATTATGGGTGTGCTGATGAACAGCAAGACCACTGGCACTTCGAAACCATTGTACAGCACCTTGCTGGTCCTTCACTGGTTTCTGTCGTTCTTGTAAACACTTGTGTTGGTTGAGGTCTCCAGGCCTTGAGAAGTTCCTTCCACATACACTGCACACACACACAAACAAACAAATATATTCAAACAATCACAGTAAGCGGGCATGATAGTACATTGCTTGTAGCAGAATTGGTCCATGCATGGTTTTGTGCACTTTGCCACATTTTACATAATACATACATGCATGGCCAACTTTGGTGACAAAATTTCCCTGGGAAAATCCCTGACCATAAATTGTCTCTGTTGCCAAAAATTGACCTTACAATATCCTTAAAAACACAGCTAGAATTCATAATGAATGACCTGTTTAATTTATAATTGAGTAGCTAATAATTTTGGAAGCTGAATATTAAAATTTATGGGAATCTTTGATAAACAACAATAGTTAATAGAATTAAGCAACAGGTAATGACATTTTTCTTTGTAGCATAAACATTCTCTGAAGTATATTATAATAATAGGAAAAAAAGGTTAAATGGAGGAATTTTTTTTAGTGAGAAGAGATAACCAATGCAGGGAACTTAGCATCACAGTTATGTGAGATTGAAATATTTAACAAAAATAGAATAGGAAATTCAAGTCCTTATAACCTAAATTGTGACCCTAGCTTGCTTTTTTTTCCTTCCTTATTTTGTTCAGAAGATGTTCATATTACCTGCAGTAAAAAAATGTAAGATATAAAGGAAGGTAGTTTCCTCGACGGTAAGTTGTTGTGTATTTATAAAGTGTGTTTTATACTGGAGGACTCATAAATATGCTTCACAAAAATTTAGCAATCTAGTGTTCCACACTAATCATGAAAATAATAGTTAGGTAGATATGAATGAAATTGTAGGGCCATTAGTATCCCAAAATTAAGCATTTTGAGATCCAATCTGTGAAAAAATTTAAAACAAGCTGGTTTCAACTGATTTTGGTAGGTTTGGGTGTCCAGATTTACCAAAAAAAAGCTAGGTCAAAAAGGGGGCGGGGAAAACTTTTTAGAAGTCAAAAGGTCATCGACCTTGCCCAAAATCTTAAAAATGAAGTATCTCAGCAACTAAATACCCCACAATATTGATCTTGGTATCAAACTGCTCAGATTTGTACCATGAGTATGGGGAAAAAAATTGGATCATTATGACCATATTTGGACTTTTAAAAATTTGATATTAGGTGTATATAGTGCTTTACAAGGCATATCAAATGGATTTGTGCAAATGTATTGCTCAGAAGCAAGCACGATCTTGCACAACGCCTGCAAGATCCTGCCCAGCTTTGGCTTGTGCAGGATTCTGCAAGCACATTGTGTGTGTGTGTTGGTCCATAAAAGCAGTTGTGCAGAATTCTGCAAGCACATTCATGTGTGCTGTCTTGGACTAGACATTGTGCATAAAGTTGGATCTTTCTTCATTTGGTGGTCAAAATGGAAAGGTGTGAGATTTGTACTGATCATGAGGACTCATCAGAAGCAGGAAAGCTACAGAAGTTGTACATCAAGGGCTATGAGAATCTAATTGAGCAGTGTAGACGTATCAGCGACTCTTCATTGTTAGAGCGGCTGGAAAGAAAATGGACTAGCAACATTCCTATAGCTGTTCATCACAGATGCAGAGCCCTTTTCTTGCAAAAGGAGCCTGATGTAGAAGAACAAGAGCACGAGCCACGCTCTAAACGTCAAAAAGTGTCACAATCTGGTAGGGATGTGTATCAATTCCACACCCTTACATGTAGCATATAACGTAGTGTTAATTTGGCTAACTTATAGTCCTGATAATCATTTCAGACCAGGACCAGGGTCCTACACGATTTCCATACAGTGACAGATGTATCATCTGCAATGAGGACATCATTGCAGATGAAAGACATCCCACCAGACAGCAAACCATACGTCGGGCATCAACTATCACACTGAAGACATCGCTTCTGAGAATGGCAATTGCAAGAAAAGATACTCTAGGAATGGCTGTACAAGGACGCTTGGAAGGCATGGCAGATCTTGTAGCAGAAGAGGCTGTCTATCACACAAAATGCTACTGCACACTATTTAATGTACCAGCATGTAATGTAAGTAAAATAGCTGTAGTATATTTTGTATATTATACCACTCCATTTTTTAGACATCTGGAAGGCCTGTGGATAGTTCTAAGGAAAGTGCCTTTTACAAACTCTGCGAGTGGTTTGACAGTGAAATGGAGAGTGGTGTTTACACTGTAAGCCAATTGCATGAACAAATGAAGACATTAGCAGGTGATGACCTTCCAGTATATCATGAAAGATATTTGAAACAAGCACTCGAGAAGCACTATGGTAATAGTATATTCATTACTAATCAAGAACATAGGAAGAACATTGTCTGCTTCAGGAACTGCACAGCAGATATCATCCGAGATTACCACAAGAAGATGGAAACAGGTATTGAGGATGAGAAAAAGAGAACCATCATCAAAGCGGCTGCTTCACTCATTATGAATGACATTAAGTGTCTTAACTTTGACAAAGAGGACTTTCCCTCACTCATAGAAATGATATCCCATTATGAGCTACCAGAGTCTCTTCAACTGTTGTTAACATGTCTAATGCCACATTCATCAGTCAGGCAAAATGTTGCAGGGCAAAATATTATATCTTCACAACGCCCGAGATCATCCAAGATGCCTTTCCAGCTTGGAATGAGCTTATACCTTGATCATAAGTTTGGTTCAGACCAGCTGATTAACATTATGCACAAGATTGGCATATGTGAAAGTCCAAAAGAAACCACAGACTACAAGTACACGTACATTGACTCAACAAATAACACACATGCAGCATCAATGGCAGTACTGGAGAAGCAGATTGAGCAGCACATTGGTGACAATATGGACCATGATTTGATAACCTTGGATGGAAAGTCAGGTTTTCATGCCATGGGACTTATAAAAGTCACCACACCAGAAAATGCCAATCAACTTGAAATTGATGAGAACAGGAAGATGCAGCGGAAAAAAATCGTGAAGAATGAAATTCTGTCGAATATGGAAGGTCTGCAACATTATGTGTCTCAACCAACAAATGCTCTACTGGAAACTAAGCTGACAAAGTATGAACAACTTCTGCAAAAAGTGCCAGAAAGATCCATTCCAATAGAAGTAGCTGTTTTAAGACTGGTACAATGGGTGGATAGAAAGAAGATCTGTTCATCCTAATTTTATGGGGTTTATGCATCGGAAATACAATGGATTAACACTGAAATCTTCTATTGAGTTTCTGCGCATTATCAATGCAAATCCAAATGATATGCAGACAATATACACCACCATCATGAGAGCTATCAAAGGAACTCATGAATCCCCAGCAATCATAACATTTGACCTTCCTCTGTTTATCAAGGCATCTCAAATTGTGAAAGAGCAGAAGTTAGAAGTTGTTGTGCGGCTTGGAGGATTCCACTTCCTGAAAAGTTTCCTTGAAGCAATGCAGATCACATATGGCTGTGGGGATACTCACCTTGAAAGGGCTCGCTATTTGAGGTTCCAGAAGCAAGCATCAAAGGGCAAAATCGACCCCGACCGCTTACCACCAACGGAAAATGCAACAGCACAGCATTCCCTTCGTGTACATCTCCAAGTTGTAGTATGGAAGCATCTAAATACCTCTGTTCTTGAGCCAATTGGAAGAGGATGGGAGTTAGATGGCAACAAAAAACTCAGACCTAAGATGCTTACTGGTTGTATTGCCCCAGACAATCTTCTGAAAGGAATTTGTTGCAACTGCAAGGAAGGGGAGAGGCAGTGCCAAACCATGAAATGCAGCTGCATAAGAGCTGGCACGTCATGTGTGTCTGCATGTGGTGTGTGCTGTGGACACTGTAGCAATGGAGTGGATGTGGAGGAGGTTGACAGTGATGAGGAGGAAATGGACATTACATGTATTTAGTCATAGTAAAAGTTATAATCAGATTCTTTGACATTGTGGGATATAAAAGACGTCATTTCAATGATACTTTTGACCTTTGACCTTATTTGGAAGTCAAGGTTTGGTCTTTTATGTCCAATTTTATTTTTTGGCTCCTCCTTGAGTAATTCCGTACATTTTGACGCCTGGATCACCCCCCTGACATCTTCCGTTGCTGAGATACAATTTTATATGCAATAGGCCAGGGTTAATGACCTTATAAGGTAAATTCCCCACCCCCTATCGCACCTAGCTTTTTTTTGGTAAATCTTGATATCCATACCTACACAAATCAGTTGAAACCAGCTTGTTTTAAATTTTTTCACAGATGAAATTTAAAATGGGGATACTACATGAGTTTTTCTCTAATATCTGATGCATTCCAATTAGGGGTGCAAAGTCTCTGCAGCAGCTTTTCCCTATAATTTAAATGCATATGTGTTAATAAGCAAACAATGAACAAATAATGTTTCGATATTTCTATTAGCATTTTAAATGGTGGAGGAAACAGTTTAATGAACAGAAACATGGATAATTCTGAATCCATGTTATTGGGTTGACCAGATCGACTACAAATAGGCCAGTCTGTTTAATTAGGAGGGGCAGCACTATATCTGGAGTTAGTGTATAATCTTCCAAACACAGCTTATCAGTGGCAGATCCAGCCCTTGCATGCTCACTCTGTTAAAACAAGGTGTTTACCAGGAGGTGCTGCCTGGACACCCCATATAATATAACATGTTGACTAAGTGCAGTTTCAGCCAATTGCCATGTATGAGAATGTGCTCTCTTTTATCATAATCTTTAGCTATCCTGAAACATGCAACTACATGTGGTACATACATTGCCTAGGCAGCATAACCACTATCAGTGGCCTCAAGATGTGTTTGATTGTAACTGGGAGGAGTCATGGTTACACTGGTTAGTACATATCAATAATACTTTCAGTTGCCAAAATGACAGATTTCAGTATTTGTTCCTGAGTTTATAGTTAAGGGGCAATGATTCATCCTCTGATATAAATGGACATATTTATGTAGGTTTCAGCCAAGTGTATTTAATTAGCCGGTTTCTTTTTGTTAAATTGTTGATTTATTATTTATTTATATAATATTATATATATTATTTGTGTATTATGTTTATTCTTTTATTCTATCAATTATTTATTTACTTACAATTTATTAATGTTTATAATTTAATTATTCATTTTTGACGTTTTATTTAATTTTTAAATTTATTTACTTTATTATTTTTATTTATTACACCTCTTATTTATTTAGTTATATCTGTTTAATAATTTATTATTTACTATTGTTTTTTATTTATTTACTTTTTATTTTCCTAGTTTATTTTATGTTTATTTACTTTTTGTTATTTTGTTTATTATTTATTTTTATTATTTTTTTATTTTTTTATTATTAATTTTATTTTTAGCAAGGCAAATGATCATACAATTGCAATGACATCAATGGGTAAACAAAATGAACGAGTAGTAAAAAAATAAATTATTCATTTATTTATTCTGTATTAAAATTTTTACTTTATAGATTTATATTGATTTTTTTTGATTGAGTAATGTATACATTTTTATTTAATACAGGGTTTCATACAGACTATGGGAGCCCTGGGATTCCCCCCCTCTCTCCCCTTCCCCTCCCACTAAATTTTTCTTATCCTGACTGAACCATTATTTATGAAAAAAAAAATATGATGATCAATATGAATATGAAAAATTATAGCTTCATTACTCTACTGCTAGTTTCTTTAAAAATATCCAACACATCTTCTGGTCCTTCAACATCAATTCGTAATAGTTTGTGTCTGAGTTTTTATCTGACAATCTGTTTCATAGTGCTGACGTCACCTTATTCATTTGGCTAAACGGTTTTTGTGACTCTACGAAATCTCCCTTCTAGCAAAAAATTCCGTATGAATCCCGGTAATATGCTTTCTTGTCCATCAGTTCCTTTAAACGCATGTTCCAGTTGTCCGAGTCTAAATTGGTCAATTGTCTGACTGTCCTTTCTGATCTGTTGACTAAGCACTTGTTTAATTTCATCCAGTCACTAAATCAACTATTGCATAACTCATGACATTTATCGAAACTAATAATTGGATCACTGACTGATTAATTTCAAAATAAGTCACAAGTGATGCCTGGAATAATGGGTGACACACAGAATAGAGTATAAGGTATTTCACACAAACACACAAGCATATCGTTATCTTGAATGGTCAATGTTCACGTCTCCCTCTGCAGGTATGCAGTTTTGTGGCAAATTCAGCCACCCATGCCAAACTGGGAAAGAAGAGCTTCATCTGGTACTAGCAGCTCTACTTCACTTATTGTGCAGGTGAGATAAAGTGTGAAACTTGAGATGTTGCAATGAACTGAAATGCTTTCCCTCTTTACAGTGTAACTATGCCATTGTTACAAACATGTAAGCTGAGACAGCAATAGGCAATAGGCAGTTTATGATTTGTTTAGACAAATTTGTGTGTTTGTATTTGACTTCAAGGTGTTTAGGCTGTGGGTGTTAATTGAGTAGTGTCCACACAATTTGTGTGTTTGTATCTCATGTAATCATAACATCGTTGGTATATATAATGTGTGCATGTCTGTAGTCCACCTCCATCCTTAGGATTCTCATCTGATTCAAAGTTCCCAAAAGCTAATACATGCGCTAACACATTAAATATTCCAGTACATCGTACTCAGTATGATGAGTTTGTTTGGCATATGTGTTATGGTATTCAAGCTGTAATGTGAAGGTTGTATCCTTTGCAAGAACCTCTCCAGACCTTGATTCTATGATTAAAAAATATACATTATAGCTGTATATCATCCTATCAAAAAAATTAATAAATTAATTAAAAAACAAAACAAAACAAACGAGCTAATAAATAAAGTAATTAATTAAATTAATACACATACATATGTATGTACATACATATGTATGTACATACAAATGTAACAGCTGGATTTGGATTGCTTTAGCTAGCATGATATCTCTTTACATTCTGACTTTTCTCTATTCAATCAATTCCATTTTGAAAAATTGAAGAATATATGGGATATAATAATATTGGGCAGGCCCAGCTCTGATTACAAGTGGGATTTTTGGAGTACGTAGCTAGCTAATTCACTAGAATAATAATATTAGCAGCTATAAAGAGAATAAAAAAACTTCAGCACAATCTGGCAGGCCTTATTCCTAAATGGCTACTTAGCTAAATTGGATGTTTTGGTTGTGGAATTTATAGTTGATTGGAATGTGTTAAAGAACAGAACGCCAACTAATTCCCTCATTCGTTAGGACCTACCAGATTATGGTCGCCTCTAGGGCTATACGTCGCCTCTGGAGTTACAGGTAACTTCCGGAGCTATACATCGCCTCCTGAGCTATATGTCGCCTCCGAAGCTATATGTTTTCCAAAGGCTATATGTCGCCTACAGAGCTATATTATGTCCCCTACGGCACTATATGCCACCGCCTCCAGAGCTATTGTAGCCTCCAGAGCTATATGTCGCCCCCTAAGCTATATGTCGCCCCCTAAGCTATATGTCGCCCCCTAAGCTATATGTCGCCTCCAGAATTATATGTCGCCCCCTAAGCTAAATTTACCCCAGTAAACTAAAAGTCATAAAATTTGGGCTTTGACACAAACGGCACCCCATAGTTATGCGTCCAGCTGGTGTAATAGCGAATTCGCTCCCGCGTTCCAGCGGAACAGTTACGCTAGCGAAAACATTGCGGATTTTAGCGTACGTTCCGCGTAAAGTAAATGCCGCAGCTGGAGTTAGTAAGAAGTTATAATAACTCGTTTCTTGATTATCTATCTATTCCCAGAATTGATCTTAAATGGCAACAACCATAACCGATTGTTGCCTAATTACGCGTTACCGCGTAGAATGCTTAGGGTGATTCACGGTACCCCTGCCTACGAAATAATAAACTATTAGGGGCTTCAAATTGTAGCATGTTTGTGTATAAAGAAAATTGACAATATAGCATGTGTTAGTGTATTGCAGAGGAGGTAGAAGAAACAACCAAGTCAGAAGCTGCCACCAGAGATGCTGTCACGTAGCTAGCTTTCAATCCCCCAAGTAAAAGGGTTTCAAACCTTTAATGTTGAGAAACAGAATAAAGAGTAGCAAGACAACAGCTGACTAACTCTAACAGCACAGACTCCTTTTATAGTTGCCTGTGTTCCTGAGGATGACATGGCAAAAATAATAAATGAATTAGCTATTGTGTGGGAAAATACATTAATGTGTGTGTGAAGGATTAATTAATGTTAAGTATTTAAGTGTTCTGTTCTTTCAGCACTTATCCTTTGCTCCAGCTGCCTTTGTGGTGCTGCAGCATCTTGATTTGTGGGGTGTTACACCACATTACATATAAATAATTTCTAATCAATAGTCTAGAATATTAACAGAATTAATTAGGGCAGATATCAGCACAGTACAGGTTAAGAACATAGCAGCATGGGCATGGATGGACAATAAAGATGTCACTGTCATGTATACCAGATATGACCCAGCAAATTACACTACTGTTCTAAGGAGACAAAAAGATGGAACCAAGAGGTCCTTTTCCTATCCACTTTCAACAACCTCCTATATTAAGTATAATATGGAGTGTTGACAATGATGATTAGATACAGGGTATTATACCACTAAGTTGGAGTGTAGAACGTTCTACAAGTATATTGTAAATTTTTTGGTGGTCTTGGCTATATCAAACTCATTCACCCTGCAATATCATTAATGCTGTCAGAGTTCAAAAGTGTCACTGAAGTCCTTCTATGGCTGTTGCTGTGCAGCTGATTTGGAACTACTGTTCTCATAAAAAAACTGGAAGAATTACTTATCCTGTTCACTCTTTGGGTGTTCTTCACTATCCACAGAAGAAGGTCTCTCCAAGTATGAAGAGGTGCATTCTATGCCAAGAGCGCCAACAAAGAACAGACACATCACGGTACAGTGTTGATTATGGGTTGTGGCGGCTTTGTCACCGTGTTCCATCTGACTGCTATATCAAATAATATCATCAGAGAAATTATAGTTTACAATCTTATATCATGTTATACCAATTTGATTTTTTATACCAAACAATTCATTTTTAATGCCAACATGTTTCAGCAGACTGCTTCTGCCATCATCAGGGCTGATTTATAAAAATCAAAAAACAAAAATGCTATAATTAGCCTAAGGGTGATGCTTGATAAAATGCAATATATTGCCTAAGGTTGATTCTTGTTTATTTATGTGAGTGGCCTCTAGCTGCTCTCAATACTAAAGGGGAAAGCTCCATTCCAGAGTCCCTATTCATGGTTAAGTTGTTGGGTGACATATTTATGTAGATGGCTTCTTTTACTTTTCTCTCAACCATGCCTTGCGAAATATCCAAAAGTTTTACTTGATTCCAGTTAATCACATGACTCCCTTCTTGCCATACATGTTCTGCCAGTGGTGATTTGGTGAAATATCCATGTTCACAGGCTGATTTATGTTCTTTAATTCTAATGCCTAGCGCTCTTCCTGATTCACCTATATAGAAATCTCCACATTCACACATGATTTTGTACACAGCTCCTACTTTGTTCTCATTTGAAGTAGGATCTTTTACTTTTGTGAGAAGATTTGACAAAGTAGTTTTGGTTTTGAAAGAAGTCCTTATTCCATAATCCCAGAGTATCTTTCTTATTCTCTCACTCATTGTTGAAACATATGGAATAATTGCTGTTGCTACTGGATCTTCATTGAGGGTAGTTGTGTCAACCTGCTTCTTTTTCTTCTTTAGCTCATTTTTCACTTTATCCACAATACTTCTAGGATAACCATTCATTGACAAAACACTTCTAACATGATCTATCTCATTCTTTAAGGAGGATTCACTCGATAGATTGTAAGCTCTTCGAACTAAACATTTTACAATACCTTTCTTCACATGTGGGGCATGGTTGGAATTGTAAGATATATACCTATCTGTGTGTGTTGATTTTCTGTGAACACTAGTCTTCATTGTGCCATCATCAAACCTACTGACCAACACATCCAGAAAAGGTAAACTACTGTTTTTTTCTACTTCAGAAGTTAATTGGATAGAAGGAAAAAGTGAGTTTAGAAAAAGAAGTGATTCATCCAAAAACTCACTTTTAATGATGCAAAAAATATCGTCGACATATCTTTTCCAAAATCTGAATCTTGTGTCCAATGCGGTCTCTTCAAAATGTTCCATAAATAGGTTTGCTACTATTGGTGACACTGGTGAACCCATAGCTGCTCCATTCTGCTGTTCATAATACTCCTTGTTAAACACAAAATATGTTGTCCTTAGGCAGACTTCTAGTAAATTTGTTATTTGTTCAGCATTCAGTGTTGTTCTATCACCCAAATTTTCATCTTTCACCAATTTATCCTTAATGACATCCAGTGCTTCAGGTAATGGAACATTTGTAAAAAGAGATTTCACATCGAAACTCACCATAATTTCATCAAAACCAATAGTTTCTTCAGAAATCATCAATTTGAAATGAGAAGAATTCTTTACATAAGAATTTGTCTTGCCTGCTAATGGAGAAATGATAGATGCAATGAACTTTGATAGCGAAAATGTTGGAGAAGTTATCGCCGAAACAATAGGTCTTAGTGGAAACTCTGGTTTATGCACTTTTGGCAAACCATAAAATTTAGGAGCAAAACAATTTGTAGGTTTGAGCTTATTGAACATGGCCATGTTTATGTGTTTGGCTGCCTTCAAATCTTTGAGCAAATCTGTAATTCTTTTCTTCACTACTTGAGTTGAGTCTTTTTTTAGTTTTTTGTAAGTTGGTGGCTGAAGGAGCATAATAACATTGGTCCATATAATCACTTTTGTCTAGTACAACTGTAGCATTGCCTTTGTCTGCTTTTACTATCACTATGGTATCATTTCTTTTCAAAGATGCAATGGCTTGGTGTTGAGAAGGCTTCATGTTGTTTTGACGGACTTTAGTGTTCTTGATTACTGAACATATCCTAGCTCTTAGCTCCTCTGAAACTTCCACTTGAAGTTTTGCTCTCCTTGTGGCTACTTCTACACCAGCTAGTATGTCAATAACTGGAACCCTTTTTGGAGTAGGGGCAAAATTGAGACCTAATTCCAATACTTCTTTCTCTTCCGGCAGTAAGGCAATGCTAGATTTGTTAATTACCCAGTTGTTTTTGGTTGCCTTTGTCTCATTCTTTTCAGTATCTGTTGATTGCTTCTTCACTAACCAGTCAAATTTCTTAATATGGTTTGCTTTTGTTTTTTCGAAAACATAATCTGCACCCTTCTTGCATATATCTTTAACCTTGTGATAGTCTTCAATTGATAATATCTTTCTTAAATCTTCTTCTATTGTCACTATCTTCTGAATTACTTCATGCTTTTTCCTATTCAGTGAGAATAATAATATATAATGGGTTTGATAACTGATAGACTTGAAACCCTTTACCTGTTCGCACAATTGTATATGTACATTGTTTAATAGACTTGGATACCCTTTACCTGTTTGCACAGTTGTACAGACATGTAGATAGTTTACTAACTGCAACCTACAGTTTGTCCAAAGCATTTTTCAAAAGGGCCTATACTAGTAGCATCATTTCAACTACTGTAGTGATGTCACCAAGTTTATATTGTATAAATACTGGTGGTCAGGATTTGTTATTTCAATTGTTTTGAATAAAAGTTTGCTATTTAGCTATAATTAACTATTGTCTATATATAGCTAATTGATCCCAGGTTATTACATAAACAACATATGTACCTGTGCAAATATGGCAAGTATAATTGCAGTATTCACATTTTAAGTGTTTTACCAAGAGAGCACCAGTAGGGTAGAAGCACCAGGGTTGATAATTTTTGTACACTTATTCTAAAACATTCCTATAGAATAGTTATACACTTAGCTAAATTATAGTTCCATAGCAGGGCCATAACAATATGGAATGAACCAAATCAAAGGTTCTGAATTGGTTGATATTATCATAATAAGCTAAGGGTGCATCTCTCCCCAAGGAGTTGTGCCTTTTCTTCAAACTCTCATTTGAATACAAAACAAAAACAAACAAACCAGGATGTGGTTTCCTTCCCTTCTGCAGAGGTATGAATTCTTAGGAAAGCCAGATAACTAGCTACTCCCTCCTCTGAAGAACAAGGAAGCCATGTCCTCTCGTATACACTCTTCTGAACCTGGTGGCTGTGCCCTATAGCTACGCTTGAGAACAAAGTAGATGCCTCTTCTTCTTATGAGATAATGAGAGCACTTTTCTCTCCTGTCAGATAGATTAAAATGAGTAGCTACTGTTAGCAAAAGCTCAATCAGGTTTATTTTACATAAATCACATAGCTCAATTATGCATAAAATTTAGTCAAAATTAATAAAAATAAAATTAACGATTAGCTGTAAATAAATATAAGAAATGCAGCTAATAATTCACATTGTCTTTTGATGTTGTGTGGCACCTCCCCACAACGATGTGCGCATGACAAACAATTGCAAAGCAGAGCCGTCACGTAAAAGGTCACGATAAGTAGCGACTGCCTCCTTACGCGCGCATTTCTGAAAGGATTGATAAAGCTTGCTGGGTTGCCTTTCTAGTCCATGAGTAAGACATGTCTCTAGGAGAATCTAGTGTAAGTTACCTTCTCAGTCATTGCAGCATTGCATTATTCATTCAACTATTATCTTCATCTACTTATGGAACTGAATTTTCTATTCTTGAAGAAATGTGGAAAAACCTTGTTCATTACTTGGGTCTTATGATCTATGGCTTTAACTGGTGGAATTGTTGTGTCATTAAAGCCATAGATCATAAGACGCAAGTAATGAACAAGGTTTTTCCACATTTCTTCAAGAATAGAAAATTCAGTTCCATAAGTAGATGAAGATAATAGTTGAATGCCTTCCTCTAAAATAACCAGCATAGCTTCTAATTGGTTTATTAGATTCTGAGACAATTGTTCTAGCCCAGCTTGGCAGCGATCACAATCACCAATTAATGCCTGGTACTCCACTACAAAAGTCTGTGGTATTATCTAGACACAAACAATATACGTGAACAAACCAGTCTAGCCGGCGTCTCCCAGTCTTCTCCAAACGTTAGACTCTGCCGTACATACTCTGTGAAGCACAGAAATAGCTTGTGGCACATTGATGGCCATCACAGCCTTATTAGATGGCGGTTTGTAATACATGGGGGCATAGATGGCTATTCACACATGATTACATATTTGTCATGTGCTGATAACAATTTCTCTTACACAGCATGCAAACTTTTCTTAGCAGCTGTGAAAGAGTATGGATTACTAAGTAGTGTCCGCTCAGACAAAGGTGGTGAGAACATTCTAGTCTGTCAGTATAATGATAGCTGTAAGGGGTTTGGAAAGAGGAAGCCACATAGCTGGTTCATCAGTTCATAATGAACGCATTGAGCGGCTGTGGCGTGATGTCTATAGATGTGTCTGTTCTACTTTCCATGAACTATTTTATGCAATGGAAGCTACGGGAGTCCTTCATCCATGTGATGATCTAGATCTGTTTGTTTTACATTCCATCTTTTTACCACACAATAAAAACATTAAAACAATCCTGACTCAATTTGCTAGTGCATGGAATTTGCATCCTGTATGTACAGAAAAAAAAATTGGTCTGCCACAACAGATCATGATTAACTCACTTATAAAAGATACAGATTTAGTTTTATCTAATGACAAGATTTCTGAGTATGGAATTGATTTGCCACAAAAATGTTAATGTTGAGGTTACTGCTGGAAAAGTCCAATAACCACAAAAGTTTGTTTGTTTGTTTGTTTTTAACGAGGTCGCATATAAATGAATGGCATAGCGGTAGCACTTTTAGCGACAAGTGGAAAAGTGGAAAATAGAGGCCCGCAGTTTGTTTGTTTTACATATTACAGCAATTTACTCCAACAGCGTCGTAAAACTAAGAAATAAGTCCACAAACAACCGTAACAGATATGCTAACAGAAACATCTGTACAAGGTAAAAGCGTACCACCAGAGTATTACTGGATACTATCCCTAACGATCGTCTTCAATCAAAAGTACTTTGGCACACACACAGCATTGATAGGATCTAGACTTGATTACTGTATGAAAAATGATTTTGTGGGATCGAATTGGAAGAATAGCGAGCTATTCTGGAGGATTCTACCCATGGGTACTGTAATGAATTTGAATGAGAGCTAGAAGTCAAAGGTCAAGAGGTAGACATCCACCCACCCCCAGTTTTGGTGGATGTTTAGGACAGGGACTTGTAAGTACATCCTGTAGTCACACTTTTGTAGAATGCATTTAGGAAGTACACACTAGGCAAGAATTCCCAGTCCCCATGCTTCATAATAGACCACTCAGAATTTACCTCCTTCCCCCACTTAAAATCATCCTACATTAGAGAATTGCCTGCAATTTTAACATGCCATGTTCAATAACACATGTAGTTTAGACTAAAACTTCTCAATAATATTATCTTATGTTATTTTGAGCAAATGAAAAAATTCATGTGTAATAATTACTACACCATTGTAAACGCATTTTCACTGATAACCATTTTTAGAGCAGTATTGAAAAGAGTTTGATCCGAATGTCAGTTGACAGTATTAGTTGTCGACCACAAGTATTTGCTGAAATAGCATCGACATCCCTAGAAAATGACACCATGATAGAACCAGCTGTACTTTGAGATCTAGTAATGAATTGAACAACTGCATTCAAATCTAGACAAACAAAAACAAGTTAATATAAAGTAAATGGTGTTTCATAACCCCGATAAAAATGTAGCTGTTCTTACAAAGAGATAACTAAACATTAGAAATGCATGCAAGGCCATATATGCATGTAATCGAGCTTTCAGAAGCAATCTCTGAAATTCCTGGGATTCATGATCATAGCCTCCTAAAATGTGATTTGCATGCTGAACCACCCTGAATACTGCTATCTGTTGCAGATGACAAAGAACTCATCTCGTAAGAACTGCTGAAGTCAGAATGATTAGGATCTTTAGAGTTTGAAACACCTATCGAAGGAGAAACACTTGCTGAAGAATTAGCTAAAGCTTTAGTAGTAGCTGGTTTAATATTAATGTAGGGCAAATCTCCAGAATCGCTAAACTTATCGTCATCAGTTCCACTACTTACCACTTCAAAGTTTCGTAACAATCTCACATAAACACTACCAGATCCAGCAAGCTCTTTAACCAAACGACCATTCCACTCGAATCCCTCCTTGCATTGAGGAATGGTACCTTGTTTTCCACACATATTTATAAATTCAAAATCTTCTGGTGTTACATCCTTAAATTCATCTGTGACAAAAACACTTATTACATTTCCACTGCTTTTTTAGTCTATGGAGGGCACATCAACACAACGGCAACTGTTATAATATCAGACATCACAAATTTCCCCACGAATATCTTTTTCGGATGCATCGATAGGCAAAGAAGGAAGTAGCCCTGTAACCAATATTAACTTTTCAGACCTTGTAAACGATTTTGGTTGAGCTGGCATAAAGCGGAAGATAACAACTTTTTTTTTTTTAAATAACACGTGCTTGACATGCGTCGTTTTTTGTGTTGTGGATATTTCATTGCAGCAATAGAAGATTTTGAATATCTTTTTGGCTTTCTGGGAATAGATGTACTCGACATGCTCCAATCATAATTAATTAGAAAATTAGAAGGACCCATAACCTCTTTAACCTCTGTATTAATGTTCTTACCTAAAATATTAAAAGTGACACATATGTCATATCATTTGTACTTACAATCTTTCCAGTGTAAGTATTGTAGATTATTAAACCGGTAACAAGCCTACTATAGACATTGGTGTTTTCTACAGGGAGGAGAAGAGGTAGACAAGGTTGTCAGAGTATAAAATTTGCTTATTGCTGGTCCACACTATAACTTTAAGAAGTTTCATTAGTAAGGTGTGTTGCGAGGCATAAAGTTATTCTGATAATTGAGGAGTTACTGTACGAGTGGCTGTAGTTCCAGTGACAGTTTTGTCCATATTAACAAAATGGACATGATTTAAACGTTTCAAATAAATCTTAAGTCTGGTAGATGGACTAGACAAATCTTATACACTTAAAAACTATGTTCTTCCTATTAAGTAAGCCCAAATAAATATTATTATTGGCGCAAATACATGAGGTATTGCACAAGTGAATTTAACTCGAAACAGTTATTTATTTCAGAAATAAAGCAGCAAGCTTGTTGGGAGAAAAAAACAAAAACAAAAAACAAGAACGACAAAACACCGGAATAGTCTTTGTGTAGCAGCAACCCTTTCCATTTCGGGGATGGGATGAGTTTCCACACACGTTATTCAGTTTCATTGCTGCTTGCAAAAATCATTACATCCACTTTAGTATTGAGGTGGTTTCTGCTTAGGGATTATTTTTTAGAAGTTCAGTTAAAATAAGAATTCAGTCTGAACAAATTCCTACAGTCTTAAAAAGCTGTGCATAATATTTCCCCTACCTGTTAACAGTAATACCACAGGCTCAAAACAGTTATAAAGCCACCTCTTGTACCTGCTTGTTGCTCAGTTAATGTTAATTATTCATGTGTGATTAAGTAATGCTTGTTGATTAAACACACATTCCACTAAAGTATTTCATTGCTGATATGCATGGCTGATAGAGCCTGTATTTACTGCCAGTGATAAATAATTACACCATGCCATACTATCTGGCTCAGTATCTTATAAAGACTTAATTTAAACATTAAAAACTATTTTAACTCCCTATTAGCTACATTTTCAGTACAATAGATAATTTTTCATCATTATAAATCTTAGAATATGTGACAGTACTTGGGAAAAGGGACCAATGGCTTTAAAATAAAATGAATTATTAACCACCACCTTGTAGAGCACTTCCTATAGAGCATTTTGATACCAAGCTTGGTTCACTAAATATACCACCTGCAATCAGGACCAACTTGAGCACAGTTAATTTGAGAAAACTGAAATTTAAAAACTTCTTATTTGGGGTTGTTGTGGAGTAACCAGACCCTTCCTAGCACAGTGATTATAGGTGAGGGTCAGGCCTGGGAGACTAGGAGAGCCTCCTTGTCTGCAGACTCCACCTCTTAAATAACCACAACAATTTATATAGCTTGATTGTTCACTTTATTCTACCAGCTACAGTGTTATAACACAATTTATAAGAACTTGGCCAAGATTTTTCAGTGTCCAGGTAATTTGTTGCTAGGCAACAAATTGAACCACCCCCTTCCATAACCAGGTAATTTGTTGCTAGGCAACAAATTGAACACTCCCAGGTTTCAATTACTAGCAGGATAGATTCCATGCAGAGAGTGCTGAGGGAAAAAAAATTTTTTTGTCTGTTGTTCAGACCTACTGTACATTTTTGATTTTACATATTGGTCCCCTTTCCCAGGTACTGTCACATGTTAAAGTTGTCCACACGACTTTGTGTCCATGTGCATAAAATACATGGGGAGTGCAGGATGCTGGTTCACTATTTACTTTGTTGAACTTGTGTAAGGCTTTATAGCTATCCTGCCAACCTTTCAATAATTTAGACATTTTTTTAAACATTTCATTACTTTAACCAGACATTAATCAATCTGAATCCAATTTAGATTTTGTGTGTCAAACAGATTTGAACTACACCAAATAAAGCAGAGGCTACAAGGTGAATTTAGATTAAATATTTATACATAACACTAGTGGTGGGCGATACCGAGTAGTTGGTATCAATACTTCGATACTTCCAGAGGAAAGTGTCCAGTATCGATACCAGAGAACAGACTTCGATACCAAATATTACTATTAGCCCTGCCCAGACAGAATATCGACCTTTACCAGCATCTCATTGTGGCCACCATTAACACTTGGTAAAGGTGGTTAATTTAATGTGGTTAATTTAATGTGGTTAATTTAATGTGGTTAATCTCTACTGGTTCCTTCCAGAGCTGAATAGAAATAAATGATAAATGATTTCTCCATCATTTCAGAGCGAAGAAGCAATCAAAATAGCGAACTTTTTCATCCTTAGTAGTTGCTTTGCTTACATGTAATACCCTTCCAAATCATTTTTTTGACAATTCATCTAAATTCAAAAGAATAATTTAATTAATTAGTGCAGCTATCAATATAGGTATCGATATAGGTATCGACCGCAGATACCAGGTACCATAAATCAGGTATCGCTACCAGAAGGCTGAGCTCCAGGCAACTGTGACCCTTAGCCATTCAGCCTGGGACCAGGTAACTGTGACCCTTAGCCATTCAGCCACCAGGTTTCCCACAGTGGTAGATCATGGCTATCTGGGTTAGGTGCTGGCACCACCTATAAGCCACTGGTGGCCAACCATAGACTATAATCTACAACTCTCAGCACTCATCCTTCAGAAGGTTTATAAGGTCCACCCAGAACCTACCCACAATAAGGAATCCAAAATCTATGTCATCAGACACCAAAAGACTCAAGTACAGAATTACAATTGACATGCTAACTCTCATCAACTGCCCTATGTGCCTCAATGCTAACTGTACAGTAGTTGCAGATAAGTTGGAAGTCAGGTCAGCTCACTAACTGTCACTTGCAGACATAACTGTGCAAGAGACAAAACTGTGAAACAGTCAGTAGTTGAGGGGGAGACAGAGATAGTCTATGCAATAATCCAAGCCGTTCTTATCTGCAATAATCCAAGCCTTTCTTATAGATAGTGGTCCAGGGACAATTCCAGAGCACTAACAAACTAACAATGGGGAGGGGCCCAAGTATTTCTTAAAAGTTTATTAAAAAATATAAATGACTTGGAAAAGAAAGGGCACAAATTGGCATGCACAAACAAAATTTCCTGTATTGTTATCTTGTGCAAATAATTTTCCACAAACTTGGTTGAGGGGTAGGGAGTGACCCTACTAGAATCCTTCCTCCCTCCCCCTTTGTGTTGGCCTCAGCACACACACCTCATTAGATCAACTTCACAACCCTTACACTACTCTGCAATTTCAGAAAAGTTCCAGGATATAACCCTGAAAATATTATGGTTAAGTGGTAAAAACCACCAAGTCTTGCCACTGACATTCTATAATTGAGAGCTATTACATGTGAAAACAACAACATCACCCCATTACCATTAACCAACCACAGCAGCTACAAAAAATTCTTTATACTATGGATTCTTACTGTGGATGGAATCTCGACATTGCTTTGTAAGATAGCTCTATCACCAACTTTAGTCACTCCTAGAGCACCCAGATCTTGATCAGTCAAAAGAGAGACAGTCATGTGAAAATCTACCACAAAACATGATTATAGAAAGCTAAAATTGAGTACTTGTAACAAATATATTTACACCCATCTGGGATTTCTAAAAAAAGAAAAGAAAAAAAAATTCAGTTGTAATTGCTTCACTGCAGTTTTATGCCACAAAAAACAACATCAACAACAACTATTTGTATGATAGTTATTTGATTTTTGTACATGCCTCAATACATTTACATTAAATGTCACATTCAGTGCCAAATTTGTGACTTCACTGTCAAAAATACACAATTCTGTACTTCACTCATGTATGTTTAACCCTCAGTGCAGTGAACCCACTACACAATGCAGAGGTGCAAGAGCCACATACCAGAGCCTTTTTAAGCTCATATTAACAAGCATTAATTTTGAATCCATTCTTCTACACTGACATGCAAACGTTTGAGAAAGTATGCCAGACATTCAAATAATTATTTCAATGGTTTTGACACTATTCATATTTGAAGCTGTTGGAAACTATGTTTATCATAATCAGTTATGTCAAGTACATTAAATTAAAAACATGTGTATTATGTGTGGGTGAAATTACAATTATGTAAAATAATTAGTTAGTTTGAAGGTCGATTAAATTAGATGGCTAGTAGCTATCTTGTGTGGTTTCTCAATTTCTTCTATATCTAATGTGTCTGTAACTTGTGTACTTTTCAGTAATTACATATCTTCTTGAATATACTATAAAGAAAAGTATCTACTTTAATGTTTTACAGCTAAATGGCCAGTATTTCTCCACTCAATAATCACACTTATAGGTGAATTGACAACAAAACACATGCTGTTTTAGTTGCTCTTATTTTTCATCCACTGCTCTGGAAGTTTTGGTTTTAATCAAAATTTGCTGTCTTCTAAAGTAGCAATTTAGTTTACGTTCTTTACAGCTTGGATTTAGTTTTGCTTACCAAAATTAAAATACCCCAAAACTAAGAGATTTTTGTTTTTCATTTTTGTTAACTAAAACAACATTCGTCTATTTACTCCTTTGCAAGACCAAAACTAAAATTTAAGTTTAGAAAAATAAATAATATCTGATTTACATACAAAAAATGTTAATCCTAAACAACATTTGATTTACATACTATGATGTAACAATAAATAAGTATTACTAAGGAGGCTGACAGCCACAGTAAGCATCAGGCCATCTTTTTTATTGTAAGTACCTAAAGTACCCAACTCCTGGAGAAAAAATAATTGGCATTGCCAGGACAACCACTTGGCTATTACATAGTATCAAGCAATATGCCGTTACTGCTGCATTACTACAGTAAGTAGTAAAAACTTGATATAAATGTCTTGCTAATGACAATCCACTGGTGAGGAATAGGTGGGAGTCATACTTTGGTTGTCATTATGTAGTGTAAAATGGTATGGAAACTGAGAATGACACAAATTGCCAAACATGCATCAATTTTATGTGAGCAATAACCACATTAAGTTCATTACTGATGACAATCAAAATGTCTTGTCTGTAAACACAAATCATTAATTTATGTGCTTCATTTTATAATTTTTTTCATTACAAAGGTATCAAGAGAATAGTTTTGCAAATGAGAAGCTACATGCACCTAAACTATAACTGCAAATAGGTAAAGGGTTCCACAGTCAAAAACAAAACATTTCAATTATTTTCCTACCGAATCGATTTTTTCCCCTCGCTAAAAACCGAGTCAATTATTTATCCATTAAACGAGGTCACTCCCCCTACCTCCTTCAACGCAGTCGCTAGCCACATCGAGTCTGTTTTTATTTCAGCCAGGTCGATATTTTTAACAACCGAGTGGATAATTATTTACAACCGGGTCGATATTTTTTACAACCCAGTGAGTTTTTCTCTTCGAGTCGATATTTTTGTACTTTTCTATTTGCCTATCTGCATATTAGACATACCTGTGATGCAATAGAACTCAGTACTAGTAAGTAATCCATAGTCGTTTCAGTATTCCGTGAAATGCTGCCTTCGCAGCTTCTAGCGGGCACAATTTCAAGTGAGGTAAGGTAGCCTTTGTAGTGGTTTCGGTTAGGTGGCGAGCACGTGCTATGCAAGTATTTAATAACCTGACACATTTCTCCTCCTTTATAACTAGTGTATGTATTAGCCTAAGAGAATGGTAGGCATGAGGTCATTAGTGGCGCTAGTACTTACTTTCCGGGCGTGCGTACAAGGAGAATCCCCCAACCACACTTGTGGAGTGTTCGGGTTGCTGAACAACACATTTATTCCACCGTTCAATCCTGTAAGACATCGCAGGCAAACTACCGAGGCTGACCAAGTTAGTTGTGCCGCTACCTCCAATAGATTCTTCTGCGATTCTTTCTTCGCTCAAAATTATGTTGACGGTATTAGTATGTGTAGCGACCTGGTGGAAGCTGATATTAGTTGTATAGAATCCCTTTGCCGAAAAAACTTAAGAGGAGAATATTGCGGGGAAGCATTTGTATATGTTACTAGCAATTGTTCTACAACTTCTTACTGTTCTACAAACTGTTTTCACAGTTTACAGCACGCTGGATGTTGCTTAAACCGAGATGACGACTTCTATTCAGAGTATTTGGCAGTTTGTAAAATTCCTGAACCTTCTGCGTGCCCCGTATCAAATATTCGTCCTCGTACTACTTTTCCAGTCGATAGCTCGTGCGACACTGAAGAGGACTACTTCGATGCAAAAGTTACTGCATTTTGCAAAAATGTCAGTCCACTTTTGAAGACCCTTGAGGAGCAAAGGAATTGCAGAAATAACGGTGAATTTTTACGGACCTACTGCAGTTCAAGGAATGGTCGATATTGCCTTAAAGAGCTCAACTTAGCCTCGCCGTATTTCTGCGGTGATTCCCTCGGTCGTAGAGCATTAGAGAGAGCTGTGAGTATGTGCTCTATAGTTTCAGATTGTACGTTTGCCTGCAATAGCGCATTAATCTTAATACGAAATACATTAGGATGCTGTGTGGATACCCTAAGCACTATATACGGTGGTGTATATCCTGATTTAGGAAGAGTTTTAAACTTGTCTCTGTGGAAAACTTGTGACATTTCCTATCCTGAAAAATGTGATGCAATCAATGTAAAATGGAGCAGTTTAGCAGCTTCTGTTGCAATCCTGAGCCTCTTTTGGTATTTATAATTTTTATGATAACCTAGAGAACAATTGGAACAAGTATTGCTGGAATAGTTTATCAGTGATTATTCAAATAATTTTTTTGTTCTGCTAAATTTGTGGAATTGCAGTTATTACTGGGATTAATATGAGAAATTGTTTGTGTTTCTAATATAATTGATTTCTTTTGTTGTGTGAGGGTTACTAGACACCATAGTAGTTCCAAGTTGAGCTGGCATGACCGGTAAATGAGGAATGAACTTAGTAAAAAAAACAGGAAGCATGACGCTGAGTAACTGATTGTTCACGTGATAAAGGGGGGGGAGGGCAGTTACTGGGTGACACTGGTGCAGTAACTTGCGGGAGTTTTTCAGTAAAAATCCTTCCTGCAGTTCTAAATAGTTATTCAGGGGAGCTGTTCTGTTGGAAAGTGGCACCAAGCAACCTAACTTGAAGGAGTGAAATCACCTGCCCCAGAAGAATTTAAAGGTGGCTGTCCACCTGTAACATACATACGTACATACATACATACATACATACATACATACATACATACTGGCATATAGTATTATGATATATCAGTATTCAGCGAAGGACTAGAATGTGTGATAGATCTTCATAATTTTTTTTAAATAAAGCCTAGAGACAAAGCATTATTAGACTTAGTGCTAAATAGAGTGGTCCCTGAATTACAGACACCTGACATGTGGGTTCTGACCACTTACCTATTGTGCATCATGGGTTGTACATTAATTTTAACTGGTGATCACGGACCACTAGTCGTTCCTACCAAAGACCAAGGTCAAGTTGATCATGACCTATAGTATTCCATATACATATCCATACAATTGACATGAGCTTTAAAGAGTATAGGATGATAAAACGAAATAACAGAATTATTAAGAAATATTGTTTCAGCATCACTAATTTATATTGTAGAGGTTCTTTGCTATGAGTATTAACTTAATGACGATAGATTAGCTTAACACAGCCATAAGAAGGTCCATGACATGTGCATACAACAATGGGATGAATGTGAATGTATGTGGGGAATATATAGTATTAAAGTTTGCATTATTATTTTCTGTACCAAGTAGTACTTAGCTACTATAAATGATAATTCTGTCCAGCCTGCCAGTGTTTTGACAACTTACTAGAACATGTGTCCAATTATGTGGCAAGTGAACTGTTACTCATCTTGCAGGTGCGTGAAAAACATGCCCTTCACTTCCACTATCTAGACTCTGAACAAGATTACAACAGTAAATTCTCTGCCTCATTACTCTACTAATTAGCTTCAGAGAAAGGTACAACCAACAGTTCTGCTAGTTTTAAGAGATGGCTGTGAAAATTCCCATGGAATATCTCTATCCCCAAATGCTGGTCCACATACATTCACATTCATTGTTGTATGCATACAACAATATATGCACCTATACAATACATGCATACACACTGCTTGCAGGGTTGGTATATGGTTTTCTGAATCATTATGCATTATAATAAGCAACACATTTTGGTGGTGACAATTCCCTGGGAAAAACATCCACACCATTAATTTTCTGTGATGGAAAAACTGATCTTACATTTGTATATAATATATATATGTGACCGTCTATGGGAAAATCGGGCACAACGCGGCATGCGTAGACTTCGCAAAAAGATCGATTTAGTTCTTAAAATTGTATTAAATAAGCCTAACGAAGGGAACGGTTAGGTGATATATAGCGGGAATGGCTAAAGCTACGGCGATAAAACTTGGAGAGCTTAATATCTGCTTGCCGAGGAGTGTGTAAGTGCCAAAAAAAAAATTTTCGTCGGGGCCACGTTGTGCCCGATTTTCCTGTAGACGGTCACATATATATTATATATATATATATATAATTTATTTATTCCACTCTAGATATCTTCACAATGTTATCTTGGTGGTAGGTGACCCATAAGATGACTCAAGTTGTTACATAGTGCTATCTCATGGTGGTATTGAGCAAGCTCATTGCCCTACTAGTTAGAGCAACTGGGCCTGGCTTACCAGTTTTCAGGGGTTTTTTCAGCTACCTTACTCTAGTGGAGCTTACCCTACCTGGTTAGAGCAGCTGGTAAAATATCAGCTGGGGGTGTGGGAAGCTCTTAGAGAGTTTTATGGCCAAGTTTACACCAGGAGTTACCAACAAACTACTTCAGTGAAGATATCAGTATGGAATAAACCACTTATTATTACACTGGTCAGAGTAATATGGCTAGATATTTCACTCTCAGGCTTTATTTTTACTCTCCTCTGGCTCATGAGAATAAATTAGCCTAGTATTCTTGAAATATTTCACCATATCACACACTCTAATTCATGTAATAAGTATTATATTAAATATTTCTTATTATATCCCTAAAACACAACTACAGCTCATGATGAATAAAAAAGCATATAATTTAATATGTTTAATTAGCTACTAATATTAGAAGGTGAATACTTAGGAACATTAACATTTTAATATGTTGTTTGTCTGACTTTTTGTAACAGTAGAGCTGGTTAGTGCTGATTAATACCATCTATTTGCACTTAGTGATAAAAGCATGATTTTTCTATGCAAGTTTTATATAAAAATTGGAAATTTCTCTTTTTAACAGCCAATATTTTTTATTATAACTTAACCCGATATTTTCACTTCTTGCCAAAGTCCTCTTCAGGGGTCAACTGAGACAGAAAGTGAAAACTTACTCCATCACACTATTGCTGAGGGTTTGTTAGCCTCACTACAAGAAATGGCAGGACATGCAACAGTGACGTAATAAATTGATATAGCTAAAGTGATACCACCAGATACCAATGAGTTGAGAGAGCAGGGACAAGGTTTTGCAAGTGTGTGGGTCAATAGATTATATTTTAGTGTTTTCACCCAATTGGTCATCTCACTTGTGTCACCTTAAGGAATTTTCATGGCTCTAAGTCTAGTGGATTAACAGCAAAACCATCAAAGTGCGAGTTTGGCGTATTATTTGGGCCATTTGATTGGTGGAGGCACACTTACAGTACCACAGCATCGTGTTAGTGCATTGCACTGAGATGTTTCTTCAAAGGTCTGATGTGGAAATACCACGAAATCTGAATGGGGAGCTGATGGCTTATCCAGACAGTCGGGGATGGACCACAATTAGCATCACATGTTTCCTCTTCCTTTTTCTTCCCATCCCCACCAGACCAACAGGAGCTGTGAATGCAATATAAAAATGAAGGGAAAAAAAAGATTTAGTAAAAACAAACTATAAAGCTAAAATATAAATGTTCAAACCAAAACAATACTACTAGCACAACTGCTATTAATATTAATTATAATATATACATAATTGCTTCAAGTGTTATTGCTTCTTTCTCTTTATTTAATGACCATATGTAAAATTTAATTAAGTAGTACAATTTCACTTCTATTGTAGTCTGTTCAAGTTGAGTTCAGCAAGACCGTAAGCGCATTATATTCCCAAAAATATAATTTATTAAAACCAATGACAGGTACATTGATAAAGCTATGGACAAATAAGAACTTCTTGAAATTTATAAAGATGAATTGTTATAGGATATAATAAACAGTAAGCGTGCCCTCCAGAAATCTTGCTGTTTACTTTGTGTTATTATATCACCTTGGAGAGTTCGACCTCTCTTCACTCTAATTCTAACTGTGGTCCCAAAATTTCACTCGCAACATATGGACCCTCCCATGAAGGTTCCAAAGCACTATGTAAATCTGGTAGCCTCACCATACCATTTTCTAGTCAACAGGTTAAATGACTTGTTCTTATCAAGAAATTTCTTACTCTCCTCATCTTTCCGTACATGTTACATTTCATTAGTTACACGTTATATTTTAATCTCTTTCACTTTAACTGTAACTGTCCCAAAATTTCACTCACAACTTATGGAGCCTCCTATGAAGGTTCCAAAGCACAATGCAAACCCAGTATCCTCACCATAACCTTTTCACTTACCACACCCACCCAACCTATGGGGTTTTACAGGAGCAGATCTACAAATGTTAAAAGGGAGTTTCTTTTTTTTTCTCTGATCACTTAAGCCACTCTATTATTTTCATGAAGTTATATGTCATTTTATTTGGTTTCATGTTTGATGTTTGATAAAATCATCTAGAAATGACTACTACTACTGTATTGTTAAAAAATTTGAGACACAGTGGTGAACTACATTTAGGGTGCCCTGCCGCCTGAACCTGTGACCGTATAATCATTCAGTATAATACTGCTGAACCTCCCGTAACGACCCCAGGCAAGTTACCCTCTGCAAGCTATCTATTCCACGCGAGGTCAGCGCACTATTTATACGCGGATCAATTAACTTAGGCGCCAAAATCAACTATTTATACAAATTGTAGTAAATATTCTGAAATGGTCACATCCTTCTAATGCACCTGCAGGGTAAGGGATTGGAATGAGGTTGTACTTGTGAAGATATTGGAGCAGCTTAAAACCGATCTCAACGGAGACCAACTCCAGCCTGACTGTTACCATTCCACCAATCTTCTCTGTCATCATCATTTCAGTTATTTCTGTGTGAGATTGCTACTGTGCTAGCATTCTTCAGCCCTATCTGCCTACAGGTCTGAATCTTGTACTGAACTACCCCACTCCCACCAGTACCCAGCCAACTTCATTAGGAATAAAGGCCGTCATTTCTGCTATGGGGACTACTTATTTCTACAGTTACAATGGCCAACTCATGGATCATTAGTGAATTTCATATTTAGAACTCTCTGCATTCGCTCTCCCCTCCACTACCTCGTCAGAATATTCATCATCCTGTTCAATATTCAATGGAATAGGTGTAGATTTATTATCTTTCAGCTTTTTACAGCGCTCTCTTTTGTCGCAGAATTTATAGTCTTCACTGCTAAGATAGGTTTATTCACCTCCCGACTACTATTCTTCGATTTAAGTAATGTTTGTGAATCTGCCTGAAAAGCCAACAAAACAAATTGTTAGACTTATAAGCCAGTGCAACCGTCACAACTTCTTCCACTTCCAAATCATCAACTATCAAAATAACCTTAGCCAACTTAGAAACATACAGCTCACTGTTGAAACCTGTCACTTTCACCGACTCTCCAGTGTAATGGGAGCTATCAATTAACTGTTATGGGAACTCACTACAAGAGATGTGGCACAGTATGCATGGCCAGGGTAGATGCGGAAAAACTTGCATTGAGTACACCAATGACAAAGAGATCAGCCTAATAGAAGAAAATGAGATGGAACTCCAGCTGCATGTACAGATGCTACTTGTTTTACATGTAGCACACCTGAGTATATTGTAGCACACCTGAGTAGTCCAAGAAGTACAGGAAAAGTAGTGAGCCTAGAGGTGAATAAAGCAAATTGTGTGAGTTAAGTCAGTTACAACCCATGTCTAAAAGGCAAGTATTTGCGAAAGAGTGCAGTGTATGGATTGATTCTGAAGCAGAGATTTCTGTTGATCTCTCAAAGTCTAGCACTCTAGTATTTAGATCAGAGAAAGAAACAGTACGATCGTCCATATTCCTGCAACCTAGGCCAACACAGTTGGTAAAAGCTTTCCCGCAAGAATCTTTCCCACAAGAATCTTCCCCCCATTAGTGAAAGAATTGACTCTTCATGGAACTTCGCAAAGTCTGCAATATCTCTCTCTTGATTCTGTGTGTGCCTCTCGTCCTCATGACCCTGTGACCAGCATCACCGTATTAGGATCCATGTTCACCGGTTGCACCGCTGCAACTTACGGAAACGTTGTGTTGATGCTGTTGATTTAGATTCCAGAATTAACTGCCGCTGTACCTGATCTTGTTCATTGTTTGACTAGTCATTTGCGGTGACTAGGTGTATATTCTGAACTTCATGTTCTGAAACTGAAAAGCTATAAATATTATTCAATATTAAAATGAACTGTGCTGTTGATAGCTGAAACTAATTTAAAGTTCATTAATGATAGTTTTGTTTTTATACAAGAAAAACAGCAATAGGTTAGTACAAATGGTACAATAGTGAGAAATACAGACTACACAAACAGTCAATAAATATATACCAATTATTAAAATCACAACATAAGGATTTAGCGAACTAAATCCATTATCACTTACTACTTTTGTCTGTATAGGTTTATACACCGCTAAACTTCATGATCACAAGTTCTTCCAGGTTTAAAAAAAGGGGGATTTATACTTTAACTCAAGGTTTCTGAACAGCTGCGGCTGCTGGAATTACTCCATTACTGCTGTGGCTGCCAGGCCCACTCTTTGTACTGTCAGAATTCATAGTGAAAGCCTAAAAAGCCTGGACGGGGAAACCCCTTTGTGCGTCATCAACAGGAAGTAAATTTTAACAAAATGAAATAGCTGTAAATAATGGTACCATTGTGAAGCAACCACTCAGTTTTGAGTTATATGGTTTTGGGCCATGTAAGTACATGACATGAGAGTGCTGTTCATGATGTTAGCAGAAAACAATTTTTTCCACCAAAGTTACCCTTTAAAAATTGTGCCCTTGTCTCCAAGGGGAAGGGTTCTTAAATTGTATTTGTTTTTGAGGGGATGGGGTATATTTGCATGGAAAACTACCAGAAAATGGTAAAAAATGCAGGTAAAATTTGTCATCGTTCTTGCCCTTTAATGTGTACCAAATTTATGCCTTTATCAATGATTCTTACACCAGAAATATCAAATAAATCATGTATTATCATTATATAGTATATGGGTTTATTATAGAGAATTATAAATACTACAATGTACACACAGTATGTCGTCATAAAACCAAATGCTAAAACATTTCGAGATATGCAAGAATGTAAACTTAATTGTGTTAAACTGTGCTGAAATTAATTTTTTTGGATAATTATCATTTGACTGAGTTTACAGATGCATATGCAATATTATCCTGCAAATTTATTGTTTTACTTTGGTTGTTGTGCAATGCACTGGAGGGAGCATCATAGCTTTTATTGTATTGGACATTTATGCATTCTTCATATACTTCAGACTTTTGTCCACAAATATTGTGTGAAGAACTTAAGACGACTTCTTCATATATTGGATGTTCACAACTTTGTTTGCCTGGAACAATAAAAATCTTATAGTGATTGTACAATTGAACAAATAATATTTTCCAAGCTACAAACATATAAATGGTACAGTACTCATGATTTTGAGTTAATCTATAATCTTTTTTATGCATTGTATATATTTTTTTTCGTACAGAACACCAACCACTTATCAAAATATAGTGTTCTTGAATGGCTTTCTACATAAGATTAAATAAGGTAATATTTTTCAATTTGAAATATTCTGTCTACAGTCAGTGTATTAACTTCACTATAAACTATAATAACTGACATTATATGATAGCTAATAATATGCTATCAGAAACAATATAAGTACTTTATAAATTACACTACACAGGTATAGAATGACTCTTATTCATATATAAGTTTACTGAATTTTCTTAACTACTGCTGTATATTTACAGTTAGCAGATAATTGCTATTGATGTACATTTTTCTTACTTGTTCTTTTTTTAGAACAAAAATATATCAAAGTGCTAAGAATAATAACTGCAGATCCCAATGATGCAATAACTACCGCTGCAGTGGTGAGAAGGACTATTTTTAGCTCGCCTGCATAAAAAACATAAACATGAACTAATTTAATCATAATTATTTCTAAACAATCAGCTCTAGTTTCTATCGGACATATTGTATATTTATTAGTCCTACTAGAAATTGAGCCAAGCTTTAGATTAGCAAAAACTATATAATCTCAAACTTCCAGTTATCTTGAAGTTTGAGTGTAAATTTAAACAGCACACTAGACCATTTCATTAATAGACACATAATTTCAATTTACAACATGCCATCAAATGGAAGTTCATAATGAAATTTGATCAAATTGGTATGTACATTCTACCAGATCACAGTAGAGTCTGACGATCTTCCAAAGACAGTAATCATGTCTGTATTTAGCTCATTCTAATTCCTATGTATGCCGTTTCGTTTCTGCATCGCTGCTCGTTATTTTCAAATGAGGTTTCACTCAATCTGGATTACTGTTTTGAATACATTGATGATTTGCTCATTGCCAGTGCTACACAAAATGATCATCTCAAACATGTTAGCACGATATTTCTGCTGTGCACTGACATGGTCCTACTATCAACCCAAGCAAGTCATTTTTCAATGAATTCCCTTCATTTTCTCAGTCATTGTGTAGTCATCTCTAAAGGTATCATGCTTCTGGTTACTCTATTCGTAAATTCCCCAAGCCCACTTCGCCCATTTTTTGGCCTTGTAAACTTTTCATCTCACATTGTGCCTTTCCAATGCAACCCTTTTAACAAACTTACTCCTATTTAGGAAAAGCCAATTGCAATAACAAGTCCTTTTCTGCTAACACTGCTGAGGGCAGCTTGGGAGAATCCATCAATCCCTCAAGACTTGATACTGGGAACCCTATGAATAACAAACACTGGTGTGCTGAGTACTGACTTCATAAGACAATCCATGGTGAAAGTGCAAGTGAATGTAGATTGCAATTTAAGCATATTTTTCTGGACAATTTTGCTGCTCCTGCCAGGCAATAAATCATAATCAGAATCACACGCCTTATTCAGAGCTTAGCATACATCGCTGGGAAATGCAAGCAGTATGTCATGACTATCTCTATGAGTACTGAGATCTGGAATATGGGAAAACATGTGATCGTTAAGTTTTGTACTGTTGAGGCGATTTATGCTGTATCACTCCAAACTATTTAATTTGAGCAGCGCAGAGCTTCACAAGGTCTACCAGCTTTAGAACTGGAGTCACTCTTTCATTCATTCATAATTCTTCAATATGCTCCAACAAAGCAATGCTATGTGGCGTGAATTTAAAAGGTTTTGTGAAGATCAGCTTACACAATAATAATTCGGCCTTTGGGATGGCCTTCTAGTAGTGACTGACAAATGTGAGTGAATGTGGACAACCAAATAGAAAGAAAGGAGTGCTAGAATGTGAACAGCTAAATGGAGATTGAGAAGAGGTGCTAAATGTCCTCATAAGTGACAATAGAGGTAAGTGGGCAACATTAAGAGGGCTGGATGGTGTAGACAGTATGAACAATGAATGCAAGTGAGTAAACTAGATTAAAGAGTTGAGAATTTAGAAATATGGCTTCCGCTAGGCCGTAGAGGGCCCTCACGGGAAGCACCCCCTCTGAGGAGCGGGGGCTACCCACGATGAGAGAAATAATATAAAAATAACTAGAGGGGAGAGATAAAAATATACATAAATTGTTATTCCAACAACCACTAAGCACATAAGTCTCCTTAAATTAGTCACCCTTACCTATGGTTGATTCTCACTATCATCTTGTTTGGACTCATTTATGGACTTAGCTCTCATGTGGAGAGATGCTAATCATAATGGATGATATTTAGCATTTTGTGCCATTATCTTCAGCATGAAGTTGAAGAGAAGTTTCCCATCCTGCAAAGATAAGGCACACTTTCGAACACAGCTGTCTACCTGATAAGTAGATACTGCACGAAGTTGCTCAGGTGTA